>Ga0179591_1489429_pt1 | contig 11970 bp, 6 predicted proteins | sample CZOMad2_1_08_16f_FD_182891 | JGI IMG/M metagenome (GOLD analysis project Ga0179591, IMG submission 182891) | Vadose zone soil fungal communities from Angelo Coast Range Reserve, California, USA - CZOMad2_1_08_16fungal (PacBio error correction) | ecosystem: Environmental > Terrestrial > Soil >...
TATTGGAAACGGGCCTCGAGGGCCGCCGATCTGACTTCATATTATGGGGGTTCCTGTCGTCCCCTAACACCACCCACCCCCGCCCAAGCACCGCCTCCACATCTATCCAACTCCGACTCTGGTGTGTCAAAATGCCCCATTCGATAGCTCGCCCAACCCCCCGCTGCCCACCCGGACGCCCCCCCCACCAGGAAGTTTGGACGGTGGTTGGAGGGCTAGAACGGGATGACAAAAATCGATGGAAATGTTTAACGGGGATAGTAAAGAGCAACATAACCTTCACGAAAAAATGATGCTGGCACGCCCCCCTCTTGCCACCCCCCCCCCCCCACGCCCGCCCCCTCCCTCTGCACCCCCATGCGACACCGCCCCCCCCGCCCCCGGCCCCCCCGAGCTGGGGAGATATGTGTTAAATATTTTTGCTAACTCGCAGTCACCGACGCTGCAACGGGGCCGTCGGGAGTTTGGTAGGTCAAAACGCCGGGGTATTTGTGGGTGCTAAGGGGGTGTAAGGGGGGTGGTTGGGGGGGTTGATGGCACTCCCCCTCTTTCCGTTGTCCTCCGCGCGGTTGCGAGTGTGGTAACGTTGCAAATCACAGAACCGCGCGGACGCTACCTGGCTTCCAAGCCCCCCCTCTCGCTGCACCGGTGGGCACATGCTAGGATGGGAGAGGGGCAGAAACGCTGTCCTGATCCGGAGATCTTGTAAATTTATAAAGTCAACTTTTGGTTCCACGATACAAGCCGTGTGCTAAGGCGTGAATGCGGTTGCTGCTCAACTAGTGTTTGCGCCTCTCAATATGTCCTTCTCCGCTATGTTTCCGGTTCTGGTTTGCGGGTTGCTCCCTTTTGGGTAGATGAATGAAAGGGAAGTGGTGGCAAAGGCCGCAGCGGCAGGTAGTAACAGATAGATTGGAGTGTAGGGTGCACCCGCGGAGCCCGTTGCAGGAAGGAGGGGGGGGGCGTTGCTTGGTCCTAGATCGACCCCCGGAGGTGGTCATGCATACTGGTCCGGGGGGCGTGCAGGCGTCTGTGCTGTGAACGGGCTGGGCAGGGCGCAAGGGCGAAGAGGGTCGTGGTCGGTTGCCTGCCAAAACCCGCCACCCGCGCGGCGCCGCTCGCCTCGGCCCCCTGTTCTACGTGCTTCCGGGTTGGTCACCCGGCTGACGCCCAGAAGCCAGGTTCGAATCCCCAACGCATGTACCTAGCGTGTCCGAGCGACCCACCAAGTAATGGGGGCCTGTACCCTGAAAACAAGTTGTGTGTAGGGCAAGAGGGCCTTTCCAGTTAAAAAAAAAACTGTTCGGTTTCAAAAGGAATTAAATAGAATGAGCTCTTCAATTCTGGCTAGACAACTTGGCTCGCAAAAACATAAAAACAACTCGTAGCGAAAAGGGGGGATATTGGGCGTGGCGCGGAGCGATATGCGTTACTTACCCCCCCCCCCCCCTTCACGAGAAGATCCCCCCCCAACAGTAAAAAGGCGGCCCCCCCCCCCCCCCACTCGAGGTCGTGGCTGCCCGCTGCCACCAGGGGCCCCCGCCCCACCCCCCGCCCCCACACACTGGCAAATCTACCCCGGGCGGAAGGCCACGCGTCAAAAAAACAAAGATCCCTTCGAGTCGTTAGTCAGCAAAAAAGATAGGACCAAGTCTAGGACAAAAAGCGCGCTGCAGTCGCGCGAAGTGCAGAGAAAAAATGAGAGGAGAATCGAAAAAACAATATCTTTTCTATGATAATCAGAGTGGTGCGGAGCTTCTGCAACCAGGACACGCTTGGGATTTTTTATACTTACCCCCCCCGCCGACCCCGCCACACCACGCCACGCCCCCCCGGGGTGGGGAAGGCCCGGAACCCAACCCCCCCCACGACCCCTGCGCCCACCCCCCCCCCCGGCGCCGCCCCGGCCCCCCGCCCCCCCCCCGACGCCCCCGCTCGTGCGCGAGGGGGCGTCGGAGAATGGCGGTATATTGTGGTGGTGGGTGAGTTGGGTGTGGGGGGGGGTGTGAGATTCGTGCGCTGGGCCAAGGACAAGGGCTGCGGGGAGCGCGTCGCGAACGATCAGGACGAAAATCTAAGAGTCGTCGCTCGTACCAGAGAATGTCTACGGCGCGTGCAACAACGGCAGGCTTGTCAGGAATCTTTCGTTCATACCAAACAGAGCGGGAGGTGTGGTGAGCGCGGGGGGAAGCGTGGCGGTCCAGGAGCTGCACGCATTCTCCACTAAGGCTAAAAGGTCCCGCTTGTGCGCCAGCTAAACCAACCCGGGGCTTGCAACGGCACAGACAATAACCCGGAAAAAAAAAAGGAGCAGTGGAACCACTGCGAGGCTCACCTGGCGACCCCGACGGTCCTAGGCGACGGGAGCAAGAAACCGAAAGAGAAGGTGGGACATAGGGAAGATAGAAAAAAGAAGGGCGCAAATTGTTTTGCATTTTTTGAGGGAAACAGTACAAAAGCACTCAAGACACCTTGTCGACGCCATCCCCACCCCCTTAGTGTGGTAGGACTCCGAGTAGGGTGGTTCCTGCTGTATATCCGGGTTAGACCATAGTAAGAAAAAAAACATCGCACCCCCCCCTGCGCACCCCTCTCTAGGGTAGAGGGGTGTGTTTGTTGTGTTTTGGTGGGCATTAATTCTGGCCGTCCACGCCCCTGTCTGCCGCCTACAACAGCAAGAAAGAGCCCTTCCCCACCGCCGTGGAGGTGCGCGCCCCCACCCCCCTCGAGAAAAAAAACAGGAGTATATTAGGGGAGGACACTGTACGCGTACGAGGTCACGAAGAATGCTTCAAAAGGACAAACCACCCAAGCCCCCCGGCCCCGCGCGCAAAAGTATTCTCTACGTTCTATTGTTTTTTTGTACCTTAAACTTATTTTCTTGTGTCGTTTTTACGTCTGCTCTGGTCTCTACCCGGTGCGGGGGTGTGTAGGGGGGTTGGGGGGCCACCCACCCCCCCCCCCACCCCCCCCCCCACCCCCCCCCCCCCCCCCGCCCCGCCCCCCACCACCCGGGGGGTGGGCCCCCCCCCCACACCACCCTTTTTTGTTTTGTTTGGGAGGCTTGCTTTCGAGGGTAAGGGTCCGGTTCGTTGGGAGCCCACATTTATCGTACTTTATCTTAATGTGCTACAGCGCGCCACCTCCCCCCCGCCCCGTGTCTCCACCGCCCCGCCACCCACTCCACACGTTCGCCCGGGGGGGACAGAAACAGTGGGGGGGGGGGGGGTGGCGGGATTGGGGGGGGTGGGGGGGGTGGGGCCCCTCGTTTTTTTTTGTTGGGTGGGGGGGGTGAGGCGAGGAGGATTGCGGGTTACGGGGCCGCCGCCGCCCCCCCGGCCCACACGACGCCTGGCCCCTCGGGCGGGGCGGGTAAGAGGAAGTCTACTAGCGTCGATGGGGAATCTGTCAGCACCCGGCCCCTCCCCCGAGACCCCCAAAACGGCCGGCGCCGTCCGCATCCCCCCACCGCCTTTGGCCAACCCCTCTGGCCCGGCTCCCGCTCGAGCGATCCGTCCCCCAGCCCCGTCTTCGTTCGCGATTATGTTGGCTAAATGTCCTCGTCTGGGTCTACATTTTGCATGGCCGGTAGGTCAAAAGGAAACAAAACGTACCGATCGGCAACATAGACGAAAAACCAGAAATAATCGAAACATAAAATATCCTAGCTGTAAGACGAAAGCAAAGAAAAAGGTCCACCGGCACGTTTCCCCCCGCGCCCCCACACCCCCCGTGGGCCCCCCCGCCCTCCACGTTTCTTTTCTATCCCCCCCTGTGGGCGCTAGTTCCCCAACAACAAAGGCATGTTGGGGGGGTGGCATGGGGTGGGAGAGAAGGTGGGACGGTGTGGGGGGGGGTGAGGTGTGAGCAGCCCTGGGCTCGGGGGTGGGCAAGGAGTGTGGTGGGGCTGCTCTGGCATGGGTTTCCCCCAAACAAATAACAGGTGCTATTCAGATGATGAAGGGGTATTTATTGTGTACCAACAAACAACCGCACACGCTTCCAAAAGCTGGGGGTCGTACGTTCCTGGCGGTGGGGGCAACGAAAAATCTGGGAACAAGAAAAAAAAAAGACAAGAAACTGTGATTCAAAAGGTAACTGAAAACACAGTGAATCGGGTGTGTTCTACGTACATGCCAGGGCTACATTCGGCGGGTACAATGACTGGAAGAATTAGTTCCTCAGCCCGCCTGTCGTTGATAAAATCGGTGGGTTGATAACGAGTAGAAGAACAATTCGAGTCCCAGAACTAATACTCCCTTGACATATCGAGGGGCGGGTGGCATGCTCTTCTCACTAGTAATTTCATCATGACACCAGATATGGTGGAGGACGCGCACACAAGCTAGACCCTGACTGTCTACCCCCTACCCACCGGCGGTATTTTACACAAAACAAGATAACGCATCCGACCAATACGTCCTTCGCACAAAAGGCGCAGCAGGCCTTAGATACAGAAACATATAGAAAATGAAACAAAAGACCACCAAAACGGACGGACAAGAAGACCCAAATGAAAACTAGACGAGGCCGGCCCCCGGCGATATGAGCCGAATCCATAAACGACCGAGCTCAAAGCAGAAAAGTAGACGAGGAACCAGGGAATAGACAATGGCCTAAATTGCATTTCGGAAAACTGCGAGAAACATAGACCTCAGCGGGTGTCTACTACCGCCCCCCTCACCTCCACCCATGCTCGCTCCAGTCAGAATTGTGTTCTCGTGCGTTCAAGCGTTAACTGAACAACACCGACCGCACCACCGCGTCCCGCCCCGCCCGGGCCCTCTCAGCCCCTCCGAGCGCCCCTTGGGCACCCCCTGTGTGGTATGTGCAGGTTGCACTCCGCCTCGGCCGCCTCCCCCGGTGTGGGGGGAAATGCTTCTGGGGGCTTGTCTGCTGGGGGAGTGTTTGGCGATGCTGCACCCCCCACCTCAGGCCCGACACCCTCGCCACGGCCGCGCTTCCTGCGTCTCGCGCGCCCGCCACCCCCGCCCTCCCCCCTGCCGCCCCTCCCTCCCCCCTCGCCCTGTCTCGAATGGCGGGGGTGGCCCGGCGGACAAGAGGAGGGTGGGGAGGTCGTGGTAAAAATGAGGGGGGAATTGGGGATGTAGGGGGGGGGCTTGTGAGGTGTGTGGGGTTGCGACTGGGGAAAACGTCGAGTTATGTACAAAATAAGATGATTAATTTAACAGAGCTCAGAAACCAAGTAAGCAATAAAATACTCATCACTTCCGCTCGCACCCGCCCCCCCTCCTACTTTTCTCTCCTCAGCTCGTGCTGACAATAAGAATTTCCCCCCCGCCCAAACCCGCTCCCTCAACCCCCGGCCCCCTGCTGGGCACCCCCCCCCCCTGACGTCCAGACAAACAAACATTCCGGTGGCTAGCTCTCTCCGCCTTGACCCCCGGTGCGCGAGCCTACCCCCGCGAAGAAATAAAAAAATAGAAACCAAGGGAATAAAGAAGCCGAGGGAGGTAGGGACAGTCCCGTGGTTTTTTGGTAAAAAAGAAACAAAAAGCAAGAAAATATAGACTCGAAACAAAAAAAAAATGAAAAAAAACAGCAAAAGGCGCCACCGGCCTTGCAGAGAAAATAGGAGCAGAATCGAATAAACACAATGAAAGAGTAGAGCAAAGGGACAGGGTTGTGGTTCAAGTCATATGTAACGCGGCAAAAGTCGTGGACACGAAAAGATGCCAGCTGCCTCCCGGTGTCCCGCTCCCCTCCCCCTCAGGTACCGTCCCCGACACGTATTTCGCGTCGCCACCCGCCCCCCGCGCTGCCTCACGCGCTTTTGGGAGGGGTGGGGTTGGGGGGGGTGGGGGAGGGCGGGCTCTTATTCTCTTGTAGCAATAGACCGGGCGATGGTGCGTGTGTTCACATGTTCGGTCTCTGTTGGAGTTATGATTTTGTGAGGCCCCTCGGGGCTGGGTTGCAGCTGCGACCTGAATCGCCTCCGCAGCAAGCCCAACCCGCCCCCGACATCCCCCTCCACCGCGACCCCAGACCCGCCCCCCCCCCCTCGTAGGTGGGCGTGCGAGGGATAGGTGGGGCGGCAAGGTGGTTCGAGTTTTTTTTCGTTTTTTTTCGGACACTCCCCCCCCCCCCCCCCTAGACGCACCCCCAGGCCACCCCCGCCCCTCCCCCCCCCACGCCCGTCCCTCCCCCCTGCTCCCACTGGACCCCCCCCACCCCACCCCCCCCCCCGCCCATCGCCGCCCCCTCCCAACCCCACCCCCAACACACCCCCACCGTGCCACGCGCACCCGACCTCCCGGCCCGCCTGCGCCCGCCCCCCCGTGCGACCCCCCCCCTACCCCACCCCCCACCACCCCCCGCTCCGCACCCCGGGGCCCCCCCCCCACCCCCCCGTACGTGAGCGGTGTGGCGGTGCCCCCCCGGGCGAATGGCCTGCTGGGGGCGTCGGGGCACCCCGCCCCTGCCTCCCCCCACCCCCCCCCCCACTCGGGGCCCCCGCCACGGCCCCTCCACCCCCGACACCTCCCCCCCACGCTCTCCCCGCGCCTCCAGCCCCCATCGCGTGACGGAGCGAGGGGATAATGGTAAAATATGATGAACAGCGAAACGGGGGGGTAGGGGGGCGTGTGGGGGCGCGAACGACAGGGGTAATTCCCCGGGGCGGCAGAAGAATAATTGCTCAATCCCCGTGGGCAATAACGCTGTGTGTATAGTGCATGGTGGTCAGGGAGAAACCCCACACCCGGGACCCACCTCGCTTTGAATCCGGTGGTTATCAGGGCAAGCCGCGATTTTGCGCGACCCTCCGTATAGTCAGAAAAAAGAGGCGCCAGGTGAATTGCCCGGGCTGTCGCGGTCGCTGAACGGCCATTGGCACCGGGGGGGGACAGGCGGCGAGAGAGTGGGGCCCCGCGTCCAAACTTTTATTTTTGTTGGTGCTAGCGCTGCATAGCGCACGCCGGTTGTCATGCGTATCCGTTGCCTGCCCCGGAATTTCGAATGATCGAACTCAAAAAGGCGCGGCGGTCATAGCGTTCTTCTGTAACATTGTTCCCCCCAGGAGAACGGCCCCCGGCGTCTGGACCTGGCTTCGCGAGCGCGCTCTCGGCGTGTCGCGGACTAGTATTAGACTAAAAAAATGAGACCGGGATTCGCGCTTCCCCACTTAACTACGCGCTGCCCTGTCGCGGTGCGCGGCTCACGAACCTATGCTCTGCATGTCAACTCGCGCCTCCGGACAAAGCCCCCGTCTTGAAAAAAGGGAAGCTGAGACGTGACCAACCTACAAGAACCCCCACCCGCGTTGGGTGAGGCAAGTGGCTGGATAAAGGTCGTGTTCCGCCCCACTAACCCCCCACCACGCCCGCTCCCCGCTCCAGCCCGCCATCCCAAGTCAAAAAAAAGAAAGCGGGAGGCGCCTGAGCGGGTGTCAGTGCGGGAACCACCCACCTCCCCGGGAGCGTGAGCTTATCCCGGGGGAAAAACCACGCAAAAAAACGACGAAAACTAGAACAAAACGAACAACCAAATCTTTGTTTCCCGCCGCGCGCGAACGCATCGGCAAGGGGGCATTCGTTAGCAGAATAACGGGCGGTTGTATGTTGAGGAGTGTGAGCGAGGGTGGTGTAGTCAGAAAAAGGGGAGACAGCCGTGTGGTTGTTCTGTGACTTGGCGAGGGGCGGCGTTGTGGTACCGATGGTGTGGGGGGTTGGTCGGGCGTGGATTGGCTGCAGGGCAGGGGGGATGGGGTCGTACGTGCGGGTGTGTGTATTATGTAGGGTGTGTCGGTCATGAGGTGGGTGGCGCGGGCAGGAGAGGTGTTGGGTGTTGTAGGGGAGGGGGGTGGAGGGGTATGGGGAGAAGGGGAAGTTAGGGGGTTGTGGGGTACGGTGGCGGTGTTGTGCGAGGTACGTCCTGGAAGCCGGTGGTGGGGTTATCGGGGGATGGGGTTTTTTGTACTATAATAATTGGATGCCGCACACCCAAACATACCGCCCCCGGTGGCCCCCCACCCCCCCCCGCCCCCCGGGCCCCGCGCCGCCCCGGGACCCCGCCCCAAGGACCACGGGGAGGTTGTCTTCGTGGGGGCTGGTGGCGTGTCATCACCGCTGCCCCCCCCGTCCCACACGCTCGGGGTTTAGGACGCAAGCCCTCCGCTAAGGTATTTAATAAAAGTCAGGGCGCCGGGGGAGGGGAAGCCCCCACCCCCCCCGACCACCCCCCCCCCCAGGGGGTGGCCTGGGGGAGCGGCGTGGGGGAGGCGGCGTAGATGTCTGTGGCGTGGTCGACCACCCCCGCGCACCCCCCGCACAGAGTGTGTTGGGGGTGCGGGTTCGGCTGAGGGAAACATTAAACAGTCGTTGGTCCAAAATGATATTGCGGTGGCATGAGGGGGGGCGGAAGGTCCGGGGTGGCGTCCCACACGAAGGCATCCGAGAACGGGGCAAAATCCAGTTAAAACAACAGGGGACAGACGACAACACCCCGCCCCCCCCCCCGCCGAAGCCCCCACCCTTACCCACGCCCCCCCCCCCCCCCCTCCCCCCCCCAACACCCACCCCCGCCCCCCTTGTACGTAGCTTGTTTTCAGCCCGTTGAGTGTAATTATGTTTGGTTTGTAAGTTTGGGCATGTAAGCGGCGCTGATGATTGCCTTTCATGGATTCGTATTGTTGTAGGTTGGGGGGGGGTTCTTGATTTAACAGCACTTTTTGTGTTAAAGAATTTTTTTGTTGGTTTTGGTGGTTTTTTGTCTTTTTTTGATCTTTTTTTTTGTCTATTTTTATATTTTGGAAACAACGCTTGGGGCGGTCAAGTTTGTCCATCAAATCTGGTTGGTGGTCTGGGTGTGGGTTTTGCTCCGACCTCCCGACACCTCTTTGCCCCCTGCCTCGATTTTACGTTCGTTATGCGGGGCGCCGGGGGTTTGTGCGCCCCTCCCCCCCCGCGGTCGCGCAACCCCCCCCTCTTCCCCCCCCCGGTCGGTTCGCCCCCCCCCCCCCCCTCCCCCGTCGCCCCCCCCCCCCACCCCCCACCGCCCCCCCACTCGACCCGTCAGCAAACCGCCCCGGTTGCCGTGTGTCGTTTGTCGTCTCGTTTTATTTTGCATATGCACTGTCGTGGATTTGTCGTTCTCTTTTCCGACACCGTTTTCTTTTTTTAACTTGGGAATCTGGGAATTCTGTGTTAGCCGGGTGTTGCAGTTAGTAATTTTTCGGGAGGTTTTAGCTTTCGGGGTGCCTGAGCCGGGTCGGTGCGGTTTTGTTTTCCTTTGTCGGGGGGTGTCCGACGCGCAGGGACAAACAATAATTACGACCCCAGCCCGCCGCGGTGATGGCGCATGGTCATATTCGTGGTTGGGGGCACCCCGCCTCCCGCACCACCCCCACCTCGAGGGGTTTGGGGGGACGTATTCATGAGTTGATATGTGGGTTGTCGGGGTGGTGCAGGCCCCCACCGTCCTACCCCCCCCCCCCCCCCCCCCACCCAACCCACCCCGCCCCCCTGCGACCCCCATGGTCCGGCACCCCGGCGGAACGCCCCCCGCTTGTTCCCGGGTGTGCCCCTCCCCAGCCGAGTGGGGGGAATGAGGGAAAGCACTATGAGCTTGGGCGGAGACCCTCACCCCCCCCCCCCCCAGGCCCGCTCAGCGACCAAACACCCCCCCCCAAGACACGCCCCCCACCCCCGCGCACCACACACCCCCCCCCAAACACGCCCACCACACCCCCACACACCCACACCCCACCAACCCGCCCCCCTCCTGCCGCCGACCTCCTCCCGGCCCCCCACCCCGCCCAACAACCCCCCAGCCCCTTTATTTGGTTCATATGGTAGATTAGTGGAACCACCCCGAGACGGGGCTGTCGTCTAACCACAAAAACACAATTTCCTGCCCTGAAAACAACAACGAGAACAAAACAAAAAAAGACAACAACGAGAAAAACCCGCCGCCGCCTGCGGGGAGGGGTGCGGTCTCGCCCGCAAAGAGGGCGGGAGTGGGTGGGTGTGGGTGGCTGTGAATTTATTATTCTATCCCCGACCCCGCCCTGCCCCCCGCTATCAGAAAGGGGGGACCCTGCCCCCCCGCCCCCGCTGTCCCCACCCCCCCGGGGCCACACGGCGTGGGGTCGGGGGAGGGTACGTTATCGTTGGGGTGACAGAGCCGAGAAACTTATACGCGGATTCGTGTCCCCCACGCCCCCACCCCCCCCCCCCCTCCCCACCCCCGCCCCCCCCCCCCCCCCCCCCCCCCCCCCCCACCCCCCCCGCCCCACCAGGGTCGGTGGGATTAAAATTTGATTCCCCCCCCCCGACCCGACCCCCCCTCCCCACCCCCCCGCGCCCACAACACCCACCCCCCCCCCCGCCCCCCTCCCCCCGCCGCGCTACCCCTCCGGGCCCGCTCACCACCCAACCCTTGTGTAAGTGTGCGTCACTCCCCGCCCCCCGCCCCGCGCCCCCCCCCCCCCCCCCCCCCCACCCCCCTCCCCCACCCCTGTGCCACCCGCCCCGCCCCCTCCATCCTCTCAACCCCCCCACCCCCCCCCCCCCACCCCCCCCCCCCCCCGCCCCTCCGCCCCCCCCCGCACCGACCGAGAAAAGTGAACCCCCCCACCAGCTCTTGTGGGGGGTGGTATTGTGGTTGGGGGGGGGGGGGTTTTGCCCCCCAAGGCCCCCCCCCCCCCCGCCCCCACCCCCCCCGTCCCCCCCCCCCCCCCCCCGCCCCCCCCACCACCCCCCCCCCCACCCCCCCCCCCCCCCCCCCCCCCCCGACCGTGGGTGGTTGGATAAGGCACCCCCGCCCCCACCGCCCCCCCCCCCCCCGCCCTCCGTACCCAGCCAAAATCGAAAAAAACAGACGAGCAATAAAAACAAAGCAAAACCGCAAGAAAGAAGGACACAAAATGGGAATCAAAAAGTGAGTATAGTTTCGTGTGGTGGTTAGTTGATAATTGTATGTGGGGTGGGTCTTGGTGCCCGCCCCGCCCCCCCCCACACCCACCCCCCCCCCACCCCCACCGCCCCCGCCCCCCCGCTCCCCCCCCCCCCCCACCACCCGCCCCGGCGCCCCCCGGTCCCCCCTCCGCTCAACCCGCCCCCCCCCCCCCCCGGCCCCCCACCCACCCCCCCCACCACCCCCGACCCTACCCCAAACCCCCAGGGGTTTATATTATTTATTAGTGTTTCACCCCCCCCACCCTTCCTGGGCGACAAGGGGGAGCGAAAACTAACCCCTCCCGCCCCCCTTCGGCCCGTGTGGGCCGCAGCAGATATATCTGGTTTAAACACAAAAAAAAATCCCCCCCCCGCCTAAAGTGGGGTTAGGTTGGCCCCCCCCCCCCCCCCCCCCCACGCCACCCACCCCTCCTAAGCGTAAAAGGAAAGAGTCGACAAAGAAAAAAAGGTAAGACAGAACCCCCCCGGGGGGGTTGGGTTGGTGTTGTTAGGGGGATCATTTTGTTGCCCTCCCCCCTCGTCCATCACCCAACATAGGGAGAGGCCTGCGAAATATGTCCCCACACCCCGGCTCCTCCCCACCCCACCACCCACCCCCACGCCCGCCCCCGCCCCCCCTCCCCCCCCCCGGGTGTGTGTTGGGGGGGGTTTCGCCCGTCACCGCCCCCCCCCCTCTCCTCTCCCCCCAAGAATCAAATGAAAAAAAAAGCACGACATACAGTGAAAACGGCCAAAAACAGGAAAAAAAAAAACACGGACGTGGGGACAAAGTAACGGACGAATAATAGAAATAAAAAAAAACCAAAAACGATTTCCCCCCCCCCCCCCGGCCCACCCCCCCAACCACACCCCCCCCACCCCCCGCCCCTATTTTCCCCATCGGTTGATTTCAGCTCGTTTTTCTTTAGGTGCCCCCCCCCCTCCCCCCCCCCTTGATGGGTTGGTACGTTGCACCTTTCCTTGGGGTGTGGTGGTGTGTGTTGTCGGATTAGTGATGTCTTTGGGGTGTGTGGAAGGGACGAGAGCGAGTGGG
>Ga0179591_1259702_pt1 | contig 11969 bp, 14 predicted proteins | sample CZOMad2_1_08_16f_FD_182891 | JGI IMG/M metagenome (GOLD analysis project Ga0179591, IMG submission 182891) | Vadose zone soil fungal communities from Angelo Coast Range Reserve, California, USA - CZOMad2_1_08_16fungal (PacBio error correction) | ecosystem: Environmental > Terrestrial > Soil >...
GACCCTTAAAGGTGAATGCGTGACGTTTTAACGAGGGAAGTGAGGGCAAAAAAGCGTGTGGTGCTCCCGACCAACATATAGGGGGGAAGCTAAGAACACCAAGGGGAGAAAGTGTCCGGCATTGGGTCTAAACAAAAATGCCCCGGAGATTCCGTGTTGATAAGGAGGGCCCTTCACAAAAAAGACCGGTACGCCAGAGGGAAGTCCGAGGGATAAGGGAAAAAAAGCGATTTAATGAATCAGAGGGCAGGGGGGATTAATCCATATAGGAAAGGAGGACCTTAAAAAAAGAGGGAGGCTAAAAACAACTTCTTCACCTGAGCTTCAGTTAGGAAGAATTAATCCTCTTTTAAAATCCAATATCAAGTTAAAAATCGGGACCGGGGGAAGTGGATGGGATGTGGTGGGTGATATGCTCTCAAATTCCCGAAGAAAAAAAACGCGAACATCCTGGATCGACCAAAGATGGAAAAGTCCCCGCTCAAAAAGGGAGCGCGAGACCGGCGGCCCGTTAACAGGCTTGATAAAGCCCCTTGACTTTTGGGCGAACTCCTAACAAGGAGGAGAGGAATGGTCGTAAAATTCGAGACCAAAGCGTCGGGGGAAGAAGTTGTCTCTATTTTACCGCCTCGAAGGAGGGGCGGGTTGGCGCGACTGCCTTGGGGGAGGGCAGGAAAAAAGTTTAGATTCAAGCTCCGTCGCTTGACGCCGCGGGGAAAGACAAACTGTGGCGCGGTCGGAACCTTTGACAACCAACCGAGCACTAGCCTTACCTTACAGAGGGAAGCGCCCTTACGGTTGGGGGGTTAAGGGGAAGTGCATGGAAATCAAAGGGACATCTACGAAGAACTGAGAGAAAAGATATATGGCCAACTGGATGCCCATCAAAAAAAGGACAAGAACATTTCAGCTGGCACGAAACTGGAAGGAAGTAAGCGAGGTTGCCATCTGTGGGGAAAAGTGTCTAAGCGACCGGCCCAATGGTGTCTCCGGACTTCCTAAGCACGCTGCGTCAACCTGGATCTGAAAAAAAAGAGGAAAATCGCGCAGAACGACCAAGGATCTAAACGATCCGCCACCAGACTATGGAGGGAAATCCCGCCTCGACGAGTCTCGACTTGTACTTAACACTGCTTCGACTAGAATCGGTGCCGACGTGGAAAGGGAGCAACGTCAACGCTGGGAACGATCAAGCCTTTTGGAGGAGGCGCGCGCGCAGGGACCCGTCGTCGGGAGGCCTGCCCCTCGGAGTAGGATGAGCGTTGGGAAAGGGATCGGGGGGGAAAGGGTTTGGAAGGGGGATCGCCTCACCGAACCGGCCGAAATGCTGGGGCAAATGCGGGCTATTGGATCAAATTCTGCTGAATTCGACAATCGGGAAGACTCGGTCCGCATCTTGGGGAGTCGGTTTCACGATAAGGGAAATGGCCATCAAATAGGCCCTAACAGATGCAAATACCTCGCATCGGCCGGCGAGAGCAGCTTCGGAGGTGAAGAAAGGCTGGCTGTGCGATGGTGAAGGGCCAGACCCCTTCAGCGAGGTGCAGCCGCATGGCCAACATCCGGCACAAGGCAGGGTGTGTGAAAAGAGCATTGGGCGCAAGGGTCGAACGCCCCTTTTGCGAATTAGAGAGGACAAAGCCATCAAAACAACCTTAGCTCCGACCTGCGTCGCTGGTGGCATCGACCCCCCAACATCCCTGCAGGGCTTTTCACAGAAAAGAAAAACAGCGCATTAAAGGACAGCAAGCGGGGTTCGGGTCGACTTGGCCGATGACACGAATTCGCGAATTTCCGCTCACCGAAGATCGAGATCGGGTACCGACGACTACGAGGTTAGGGTGGGGGGGGGGGGGGGGGGGTGTGTGGGAAGGGTAAAGGGTCTCCGTATCAGCGGCAGAAAAACGCACTTGGCGCTAAAAAAGAGGAAAGTGGAGCAGCACGGAGTCAATGACCCTGTCCTAGCGAGATTAAAGGAGAACTCAGGGGAAGGAATTAAACCACAGGCACTAGTGAACGCAGGCAGGGACCGGGGACAAGGAGTCTTCTCCATGGCTCAGGATTTCTTGGGCATTACAAGCGCACTAACAATGGCAACGGTACTTCGGGGGGGAGAAAAAGAGGGTCGCTGTCGACGTTCACTCGCATGTGACACTTCCAAAAAATGGCCTGCAAGAAAGGTACCCGAATGATCTGGAAATAACAGAGAGCTATCGGAAAGGCGATCATCGACTCTCGAAAAAATGGGTGTGGGGTTAAGGGGGGGGGGGGGGGGGGGGGGGGGGGGGGGGGGGGGGGGGGGGGGGGGGGGAAGGGGGGGGGGGGGGTGGGGGGGGGGGGGGAGCCATGCAAGATAAGGGGAAAAAGAGGCAAGAGCGTCTGATAGGTATGAAAAATCACCAAAGCGAGATCGACGGTCATTCCTCCCTAATGCCTGGCCGTCTATGGAAAAGCGCGGGAATGCTCCCGCGTCAAGTCTGGGATCAAAAAACACCAACAAACAAACAGCCAAAACAAAAAAAAAACAAAGAAAACACACACAACAAAAACAAAGTAGAAGAACTACACCCACACAAAAACAAACACACCACACACAACAACAGAAGAAAAAACTCAAACCCCACAACACCAACGCAAAACCAACCAAACAACAACACACCAAAGACACAACAAACAACAACAAAACCAAAAAGTTAGGCTTCATGGGAGAATTTTCCCCCTTAGAGCACTTGTGTCGAGAAGGGGACATGACCAGAGTGAGGAGGGTTAAGGTGATTATCTCTCCTCTCGTAATCAGCGGTTATGCGTCTGATAGGATGCTGGGGACAGGGGCGTTGGTTTGACAGTTTTAATACCAAGAGGGTTAAGAGGAAGGTGGTATCGATGTATCATCTATCTCTTTACCCGTCATTTAAGTAATACGTTCCCTTTTGTCAGACTCTTCTTCGTCAGCGTTACTTTACTCGGTCTGCTGAGCGTGAAAGGCTCGTCGATCTTGTCAAAGGATTCTGCCGAGCCGTAAGAGGGAATCTGGGGGAGGGGGGACAAAGCTGACTTTTTCGCTCAAATCAGGAACGCACTCGGCTGAAGATAGCGGGAGACAGGAGGGGTGGAAAGGACGCGCCTCGGGGGTATTGGGGAAAGCATTTAAAATTATTCCCTAATTACTTGCTTGAACGCAAAAGAAAAAACTGAGAAAAAAGAAGACTCAAAAACAACGTCGGGGAGGGAGGAAGATAAAGAGAATGCAGTCGGCCTAAGCAACTATTTTGTAGGAGAAAACTCATATTAAAATCAGGGGGTAGTCTCGACGTCTTATATTCCGAGTAAAAGGGAACTTGGAAGGAAGGACGCTGGGCTTTGAGCGCACCGTGCAGGGGGGGGGTCATGAGACATGGATGCGCTCTGGCTCAAAAAGATGCGGAAGAGAAGGGAAGCAGGGGGAGGGGGGGGGGGGGGGGGGGGGTACCTCCACCTTGCAGCAACCTATCAAGAGTCAAGGCAGCAAGAAGACGAAAAGGGAAACCACGGGCCCGTCGCTCTCTAGGAAAAAATGAAGGGAGCGATACTCTCTAACCGGGGACTTGGAGAGGGGAATTTGTCAAGAGGAATCAAAACACCACTCAAATCTTCAGTGGTTTACTGACGAGGGGCAATAAACTAATCCATCGAAAAAGAGGTGCAGTGCGCGAGGAAATAAAGAGCTCAACTCGTCCAGCGGGTTGTTTAATCCAAAAGGGATCGTAGCAGGGGAAAGTGGCACGACCGTCTGATGTGTCAGGAAGGATCGAGGGGGGTGGTTCTCCCTTGTACCTGGGAGAAGAGACAGCGTCAGAGGAGCCAAGACGGGCCAGCTCGGTCGACAAAAGTCTAGGAGACGGGATCTTCGCCGCCTGGACGTAAGTCAAAAGAATGAGCTTGGGAATCCGTTTGCAGCCTCGGGGTTCGCGGGGGGAGGAAGGAAGAAGGTAGGTCGAGGCCAGGGGAACCAGGAGGCAAACTCGAAGGGGTCCGTTAAATCTGGTGAGGACCAGAAATTCGGCAATTAAAATTTGTCAAAAGATCGGGGCATTCCTGGGGAAAAAGTCGCAATAAGGAGAGGGGGGGGATATAATTCCTCTGGGGAAAAGGGGAAGAAAATAGTATTAGTCCCCTAACTCTCTTGGAGAATCTCGGAAGGGGGGAAAAAGGGTTAAAAGAAAGCTTGGGGAAGATGGTCGTAAGTTCACCTTTGGGACAGAATCGTCACTTGGAAAAGGAGGGTAGTACATCTTCGGCTGCGAGGTTATCTAATGGGGAGGACACAATCCAGAGGGGGAAAAAACGGAGGGGGGGAGCATGGAGGAGCTTGGTCATCATTATCACCAAAAAAAAATTCATAGGTCGGCTCTAATATATCTTCTGGAGGGAAGAATCAAGAAATGGTGCATCGGATGGAGGGGGAGGGGAATATTGTGGACTAAATGACATTATTACTGTTAAGGAAAATTTTCATCGGGAAGTGAATAACGATGTACAGGATTTTGGGGGAAAAACATCCAGACGGGTGACTTCCATTGGGAAGCATGAAAAATTCAAGGGGGGAGCGGTAGTTGTTTTCTTCTGTATCAGGAAGAAGTGCAGAAAAACGGAGTCTTTTCGGAGAGAAAAAGAAAAAAAAGAAATCTTATCACTCATCCACCGCATTTTGGGGACGGGGGGGGGGAGTCGTCTGGAAGAACTCACTGGGTCATACACAAGGGAAAAGAAGAGGGGAATCCAAAGGGGGAATGCACATTCTTCAATAAGAAGGTTTCTCTATGCCTGGAAGATCTGTATAAAAAAAGAAAAAAGACTCTTACAGAGCTCAGAAATATGAGAAAGGGGCGAGACTCGAAGACATTTAAGCCATTCATGTCGTATCCAGGAGCGGCGCTAAGGAAGATACATAGGAAGCATGAACAATACATCCAGAGAGTAAAGAAGGGGCCTTGGGCTTGTTAATTTATATCTTTGTTGAGAAACGGCAGAGCAAAAACATGACGATCCAGGGAAAAAGACTTCTCATTAAAGAGATTACTCAGGAGAGTGAACCTAAAAAAGTCAAGGCATCGGCGCCGCGCAGAGGTCGGAGGAGAAAATTGATGTTCGCCGGCGGACGGGCAAATGGAATCAAAAGTGTGCGGCGATAAAACTAATTGGGAATTATTAAGTCGTTAAGTGATAAAGCAAGGGGGCTTATTGGATGCTCAAAGGGGGAGTTCTTTCGGCGCTGGGTTCTAGGGGGGGGAAAAAAGAGCAGGGAGAAATCAATGGGCTAGGAGTATCAGGAAAGCATCCCATCACTTTGGGTTCGCGAGGTAAGAGGACTTTACAAAAAAAAGCGATAAAGCTCAGGACGTCCATTTTCTTCTTAGAGGTTCGATTAACGTTGGAGGGGTGATCTGAAAATAGTGTCTTTAAGCATCAGGGGGGAACACCGGACAGGAACCTAGGATGAAAAGTATAGAATATGCCTCCGGAGGAAAAGACTAGCCACTGCACCTAAAGTTTAAAATCAAAAAAATAATAATGGACGTTTGTTAATACGAGGGGGGGGAATGTTTGGCGCAAATTAAGCATAAAGAAAACTGCAATTGTAAATGGGGGGATGCCTTGCAATTGACGATTCCTCAGACTCGAAAAGGGTAGTCAAAAAAAACCTAGGGATAGGAACTACCAATGGGGATAGCCAAAGCTAACGCAAAAGATGAAAAAAAATAAAGAAAATCCTTCCCGCGCCAAGAACTTGGACGGACTTTGAAGCCCCGAATCGAGGTTTGCTCGCTGTGCCCAGAGGGGAGAAAGCGGAAAAAAAGGGGGGCTATCCGAGGTTGCCCTGAAGGAGCGCGCAAGAATAGGGAGGACTGTGAGAGTCGTGGGGGGGAGAAGGGGGGGATTGGATTGAAGGGGGGGGGGCTGGATCTGTCAAGTGGGGGAGGAGAAGGAATCTAGAACACCGAAAACCTCAGGCAAGAACAGCTGGAGGAAGCAGCCACTGGTCGATGGGCACGACAGCTTCTAGAAAAATGGTTGACAACAGGATGGGAAAGACCTCTTCGTGTTCCGGGGGACAGAAAGGGGAAAGAGAAGAAATCAGGGGAATCTCGATGAAAACGCCTAAGAAGGAAGAATTAAAAGCGGCTTGCGGCTGGCTCGGCACGGGAAGGGAGGGGGGGGAAAGAAAAGTGGGTAGCCAGCCGAGCAGCCGCATTTACTAAAAAGACCGGGAAAGGAGAAGGGGGGGTTGGGAGAAGCATTCGTTTGAACTATCTTTGGTCGGCGCCTAACAGGGAGAGGCTGCTTCACACGCTCAAAGAAGACACACCTGAAGGGGAAGGGAGACTACTCGATCAAAATCTGGAAGTGGGCAGGACCTTACAAGGAATCTTCTTTCACAGAAGACTCATCAAAGGCTACGGGCAACTGTTACGGAAAGAACGAAGACATGTCCGATGACGAGATCATTCGCGAAAGGGAAGCTTAAAAGCATCTAGAGAGGGAGACTCGACTACGAATGGTCAGGGGGGGTGGGAAGGAAAGGGGAGATGCGAAAACTCACGGATGAAAACTTGTACTCACGGCTTCTTCATGAATGTGAGCGAAGGGACGATCAAGCAGAGGACGACAGGAGAGGTACGGCCATCCGGACCATCAGGAGGGGGGGGGGGAAAACAATGAGGGTGCTGAAAATCTGGTTCTCGCGAGCTGCAGTTAAAAAATAGGGGCTTCTATGTTCTCAACAAGCATATGCGCGCGAAAGTCCCGGGCAAACCGAAACGTCCACGACCACTGTTCAGGGAGAAGAGAGGGGGTTCAAGGAGAAAAAAGAAAAAAAAAAAAAAAAAAAAAAAGAAATGCATTTGACAAGTCAGGGATCATCTCTAGCGGGAGAGATAGAGCTAAAAATAGGGTGCAACGGAGTCAAGCTGTAAGGGAGAGACTTCTAAGAAGACTTCGCGCGGAGGCTATCGTACGTCATCTGGTCCTAAAAAATGGGAAAGGATAGGCTAGAAGACGTACGCGCTAAGAACTAGGAAAGAGGGAAAATAGACAAGGACGGGCGTCAGTCAGCATCTCAGAGGTCGGGAAGAAGGTATCCTTATGAAAATCTCACGCTGGCGGTATCGAAGGTGGAAATAACCGTTTCGGCAGCGAAAGATGTAGGAAGATGACATGGGTGGGTCGGAGCTCGTCGATCGCAGGCACATGGACATTAAAAAATCGTCTTTTGGGGGGGCGATTTCGGAAACAAGCGGGGGAATCATCTCCGCAAATGTGTAGCGCTGGAGCAAGCCTTGTTCAGGAACTGAAAGGGGGGGAACACTCGCATGAAACGGGGAAGGGATCGCGTCTCTCTTTCCCGGGTCGGGAAAAGAAGGGGCTTGAGAAAGCAATGGACATTCTCTTCGAGTCTTGCGCGCGTCGGCCGGGGGGAAAACATATCGATAATGGGCGATTTCTTTGGCCAATCTTTAAAGGGGGGGAAGAACGAACTGCTTGAATTCGCCCTCACCGCGAGGAGAGGCATAAAATTGCTCTATGGCGGAAAACCCGCCCTCAATGGTCATTTCACCGGACGGGGGGCACCCGCCATCGGGGAGGCAGGGAGAGAGAGAAACAAAAAGGGGGGGAAAAGAGAGTACAGGCGGCTATCGCGGGCGTTGAAATAAAAGAGGGAGGGGGGAATCAGACGGAGGAAGAAAATCTCTGCTCCAGTCTGGAAACGATGGCATGTCTAATTCAAAGAGCATGCAAAAGGGGGAAGGGAGGCAAAGGAGAGGGGAAAGCGACTTCTCTTATCATTAAGCTCTGCTGGAAGGGACTCAAGAAGGAAAACCCCCTTGAAAACATACCTAAGCGCTTCGCGGGCAGAAGGACGCTATCCAGCGCCGCGAATTTGAGAGGAGGGGAACAATGCATTCAAAAAGGATCTCTCTCACAGAGAATTCAAAGAAGGGAGCCAGGGTACTGGGTAGACTGCACAACTCTACACCAAGATCGATCGTGGTAAGAGGAGAAGAGGCAAAAGGACATAGGGGACAATTAAGGCGACATCTTCTATCAGGGAGGGTAATATCAAAACTCTCTCAACATCTGTGATGTGATTGGTCTGGGGTTTGACTCGATCTGTATACCTCCGATTAGTGCGTGCCAGTAGACTCGTTGCGAAGCCAGAAAGGTCGAGGTAAATTTCTATCGGCACCAACCGAAAACCGTCCGTCGATCTCCGCAAGAAGGGGAAAAGGAGGGAAGAAGGGGAACACATGAGCAAAAAGAGTCGATTTCCTCCGTTGGGGGGGGGGGATTTGAGAAACTTATTCCCTAAGGCCTGAGAACCTGGTTGGAAACTTGGTTCGATCCTTTAGGGGGCCCCGAGGGGGGACGGAAAACCATGGGCTGGGGGAAAGATCTGTGCCCATGACCGGGGGGACGAAGAGATTGAAAAATCATTCCGTGGGCTTGTTTGCGAGTGTATTTTAGAACATGCGAGGGGAAGAGTAGTCGGGAGGCGCGTCCTTGTCCACCGGGGGAAGAAGAGGAAGTTAATTAAAGATTCCTGTTTCATCGACTGCACGTAAATGATCGAAGATATAGAAGAGGAATAACACTTGGCGAACGGAACTCAAAGTGGGAGGGGGTTGAGGAGGGGGGGGATGATAAGTCGGCGCAGCGTCAGCAGCAGTGGAAAATCTGGGGATCTCGATCTGGAAAGAACGCATGATCCTTTTAAAGCTTTCGGAGGAGTCAGAGAAAACAGTTGCCGAGCCGGTGGAAGGGGACTCAGGGAACTGTGAAAGAAGCGAGCAAAGGGGGGGCCTGTTAACTATGCCGCGACAGGCAGAACTGCAAAATCAGACAATTTGGGGCAGTTCGATCAATCCCTGAATGAGTGTCGGGATTTCGTGGAAGAGGATGAGATTTCTCAACGGAGGAACAACAAGCTATTCGAACAGAAGGCCTCATCGAGATAGAATTGTTGCCGGATGGGAGTACATGAGAGGACAAAAATCGTCGGCCGGGTGGACAGTCCAAAAAGGGACACATAAAGGCCAGATGGAATTCAAAGAGACCGCTGTTCTCGGGGCAGGGAAAGCTGGGTATTTGGCCTCTGTGGTCAGGCTAAAATAGCGTCCCTTGATCATGGGAACATTTCTTCTCCAATCAGTTCGAATCTTAAAAAACTCTGGGAAGGGAAACAATTAGGAAGCTTCATGAGGTTCTGAAAAATCACTAGAAAGATTGAAATTCCGTGCAATGTGGCCGGGGTGCGTTTGGATATATCGTTTGAACTGGCAAAACAAAAGGAAAGAAAGACGAAACGATGGCGAGCAACATCTCCGGGAGGAACACAGAAATCCAATCTCCTCTCGAAACGCCTCCAGAGCGCTGCCTGGAGGGAGCCTGATCGGTTAAAACCCTTTGACGGGGGGTATTGAAGGAGGGACGAATGAATTAGTCATGCGCGAGGATATTGGTTCGTAAAGTCGAGACCACTCGGAGGTCAGGGATTTCTCTATAGGAAAAGATAGTGAGGGGGAGGGGGCGCGAGGCTCGATTGTGACTGAAGGAGGGTCTAGGGGGAAAGCGAACTCTTTAGCTCTAGGTGCGTGCGTGGATGCAAGAATCACTTTGTGCGGCAGCCTGTAGGGATAGAAGGGGAACACAATGAGGGAAAAGGAAGGCTTACTCTTCCAGGTCACATTGTTCCGCGCAAACGTCAGGGAGGAAACGTTGATTGGGAAGGTGTCTGAAGGAAAGGGGTATCAAAAAATCGAAATCGCAGAAAAACAACAAAAGGGGGAAAAGGAGAGAGAGGAAAATTATCAATACGAGGGTACACGTAATTTTGACTAACGGGCAGCGAAGAAACGGGAAAGGGAGAGGGGGGGTCCAGGTTTGGGAGAAAGAGCTACTCTGACCTCGACAAATTTATGGTGAAAAGGAGGGTCGAAAGCGCGCGACTTTCTAGGTTCGCCCGGATCTTAAAAAGGAGTCAACGCGCCCAAAAAACCAATTCTAGGATAAAAAGATGAACACCAAAAAAAAAGGGGCAAGAGGTATGCGAGTAAAAAAAGACAAGCCCAGAACTTTTAAGACGAAGGAAGGGTCGAGGGTGTTTCTAAATTGCGGGCGTGCTCTTCGTCGAGAGATCTATGGTGGCTTTTTCCTGGCCTCGAGAGCGCGCAGAGTGTTCTGGGGATGCAACTCTTCTGGTCGATAGTTGGGGTGGAATGGATCGGGCATTTGACGAGCAAAAAGATCTCCAAAAATCAACTCACAGGCACATGCGTTCAGTCGTGGAGGTCGAGGCATCCTTAAGTGCGCTGGGACGATAAGGGAAAAAAGGCCGCTCAATCCTTTTAGCATGCATTGGAGAAGAAAACAAGTAGGGTCCGTCGACGATAATGCGCTAACATACGTCATCTATCGACTCCTTTGCATAACGACGGTAGAATTGGCTAGGACGTCTTTCGCTTTGGGTTCAAGGAGTTGGAAAAACAGGCTTTATACAATGCCTAGCCCTAGCCCTGCAGGGCCAAGAGACAGTGACTTATCCGTGTGGAGAATATAGGGATTCAGGTGGAACTCTTGCGAACCAGAGCGGGGTCGACCAAAGGGGAAAAGAACGTGCTTCCGATAGAAACAAACGTTCATTTCCTGAGAACTTCAAAGGGGGAGGAAGTCAGCTTTGGAAAGTGAATACAGGAAACCTGACGTTCCTGGAATGAAGTTATGACAATCATTCTAGTCTACGTCAAGGCTGGTAAATCGATCTACTCTAGAACATGACTGAAGGAAAAGGTTCATCGGAGAAGTTCGCCACGCAGATAGAGGAGGGAAAGAACTACGGATTATTACTCTGGCGCCGGTCATAAGAGATTGACGCGTGAAAAAATCGGATGTGGGTTTCCACGACGTTCATTCGCCATGGGTCGAAGCGAGGAGGGGAAGGGGCGTTTCTAGGACGCACAGGCGAGGGAAAGGATAATCCACTTCTGGCCTGGGGAAAAAAAGGATAAATGCTAGAAGCGTCTGCTGGGAGTCTAAAACATCCCATTCAAGATCAACGATTACGGTGCTTCGATGGCGTCCTAGCCAGGGACACGGGGAGCAACGATATCCAAAAGACAATACTCATGGAAGGAGGGGGATGGGCGGCCGATCGTCGCGGTCGTTTGAAAAGAGAACTAAAAAGTCTGGAAGTTCGGCATCTCTGGCATATGCTTCCGCGCCAGCTATATGATGAAAAAAACTGCAATCAGGGGGGGGGGGGGGGGGGGGGGGGGGGTTTCGGCGCGATATCACTCCTTCTGCGATCGACGAATCTGTGACCGAAAAATAGGGCAGAAGAAGACTGCGAAAATGTCGAAAAGCAAAAGTCTGCTAAACAGCATCTTGCGGTAAAAAGACACAGCTTAGTTCTCCCCTGATCGCTATCCCTATACCTAAAAAAAAAAAAAAAGCTTGCGGTGAGGCGGGGTCCTGATGATGAAGCAACTCGACGAAAAAGGGAACATTGGCTTTGTAATATCGCGTCAGTTCATCATAGGGCATCCTCACAGCCCACCCCCAAAAGCGTATAGGGCAGGGGGGGACGATCGTGTTAGGAAAAAGGTTCATCTGCGCAGTCCTGGGTATTCGCGGATCAAATATTTGTGCACCTCATCGTTTCCTACTGGCCTCGTGGATACGTGTCAAGGGCGGCGGAGCGTGGCGCGGACGCGATATTGGTGCTGAAGGGGGGAGACAGGTCCTAGAGAACTGGGCTCGTCGGCTCGTATCCGATCCTCAGGGGGAGGTTGCGAACTTCTTGATCAATCTTAACCGTGCATCTTGAGGAACTCGGGCTCCTCGGCAGGGCAGAAGTCCGGAGGAAGAGAGGGGTCAGGCATAATTGGACGGTCCCGGATCGTCCTATCGGGCGGGAAAAGAAACTATCGAAGGAG
>Ga0179591_1267506_pt1 | contig 11969 bp, 15 predicted proteins | sample CZOMad2_1_08_16f_FD_182891 | JGI IMG/M metagenome (GOLD analysis project Ga0179591, IMG submission 182891) | Vadose zone soil fungal communities from Angelo Coast Range Reserve, California, USA - CZOMad2_1_08_16fungal (PacBio error correction) | ecosystem: Environmental > Terrestrial > Soil >...
AAAGGAAAATGGATGAGCGAAAGGGGGAGGGGAAAGGTAGAGGGATCGTGGGGGAAAAAATCTGGGTCTCATAATTAAAGATATCGATTTAAAGGAGTAAACTGAAGACAGAGGAAACCGTTCGAAACGACCGGAAAAAGCATGTAAGCACCAGCGGAACTGAAGCGGGAAAAAGTTTAAGCGGGGTCACAAATCAGGAAGGACGGTCTAAAAAGGACTACTTGCTAGGGAAGCCGAGTGAAGAGGAGAAAGAGGTGCTACGCAGCTCCAAAAAGTCGACGGATCAAATGCTAAAGGGAAAAAAGGGAAAGGGGAAATCAGGTTGGGAACCAACGCGCGACCTACATTCAGATTCAAAAAAGCAAGATTGATAAATGGGCACTGGGTTTCCGATCGCAAGGGTGGCGACATCTGACAGCAAAAGAACCGGGAAGGAGGATCCAAGAGAGACGGTACCTGCAAAAAAATAGAAAACCAAGGGGGGCTCACTGGACTATAGAAAGTGGGGATGGGAGTAAACAAGAAAGATTTGCAGCCTCCCGCAAGCAGAGGCGAGTGACCGCTCAAGCTGTAAGTAAAGGTTAGAGGAAATGGGAAGGGACACAGGGGGGGTTTAAGGTGACTCAAGAGCTGCGTCAGTTCGGTGCAGCGTGTTGGGGGTTCATCCAAGATTCAAGGGGAAAGGATCTCTAGGCTGCCTACATTGCAAGAGTGGCCAACAAAGGGACGTAGGATAAAAAACGAACGATAGTGGGGGGAGGGCTTTTGGGAAGGGGGAGTAATAAAGGCGAGCTCCGAAATACAAGGATCAGTTTCACCGTCCTCCGGGACGGATAAAGGGGTGACACGGAACTTACGCAAGGGGGGGGAACACGAAAGAAAGGTTAAAAGGGGAAGGGGGAAAGGGGCTGGGAATGTAAGGAAAGCCAATGAAAAGGGTACCGGGACTTCTCTGTCGACAATGCATAGGAGGATTTCAAGTCATTTAGGCACGGATTGGGAAAGGAGGGAGACCAAGAGGGGAGCATGGTCATGGGGGAAATGGACGGCAAGCGCTCAGGCTTGGTAAGACGATTACGGGGCGCCGAAAACGCCAGGAGGCATGGGGGAGGAAAAAGCAAAGGCTTCAAATTTAACAACCATCAGGTATCGAAATGGAAGGAAAAGGAAGTATCAAAAAAGAAGACCATCAAATTAAAATAGGGGTCCTTAGCGGACCTCCCAAACATTTGAAATAAGCGGGAGGGGGGGTTCCCTGCCTTCCAGAGGGAAATGAAGGGGAGTAGAGGAAAAAGATTAGAAGGTGAGTGGAGCGACGGGAACATGGTGAAGAAGCGTCTCCAATCGAGGGGTAACGGGGGGAATAGGCGTGGCTGGGGACTACAAGAATAGGCGGAAAAAGGGAGGATAGGGAGGAAAGTCAGGTCGGCAGAAGAGATTGGGCCAAGCAGGTGAGGCGAGCGGACGTTCACAAGGCGGTCTATGAGAGTGGGGCGAGGGGAGTTGCTGGGGGACAGGATGGGGAGGGAAGTAGGAGGCGTGAATCCGACTATAAGAGAAGACTTGGCAACAAAGTCGAAAAATGGAGGGGCAATTCAGGGGGGGGTATGACAGTATCTCAAAAAAACCTACGGGGGACTCACCTTGGAAAAGACTGATAACCTCCACTAAGCACAGAGGATCTGTGTGGTGGAAGAAGAGAGGGTTTGAGTCCAAGAAGAATGAAGGGAAAGCGTTAATCGCGGGACACATCATCCCTGAGGGTGAAAGGAAAATGCCTTCAGCGCGAACGGAGGGAAAAAAAAGGATGCAAGATTTACTTTCTGGGATCAAAGAGGGGGGGGGGGGGGGGGGGGGGGTGGGGGGGGGGGGGGGGTGGGGGTGGGGGGGGGGGGGGGTGTGGGGGGGGAGGGGTGGGGGGGGGGGGGGCGGGGGGGGGCGGGGGGGGGGAGGTGGTGTTGCGCGCGGGGTAGGGGGTTTGGGGGGCTGGGTGGGGGGGGGGGGGGGGGGGGTGGGTGGGTGGTGGGGGGGTGTTGTTGGGGTTGGGGGGGGGGGGTGGGGTGTGCATACTGGCGGCATAGTAAGGAGAATTCAATGGGGTCACAAGCTCTGAATCCGCGTTCAGCTACCTATTCATCACAGAATTTCGAGGCGGGTATTTGAGACCGCAAGGATCAGGGGTGGGGAAAACACGGTCCCGGCCACAGCAACCTAAGGGAGGTAAAAGGTGGATGAGAAAGGGAACGTCAACGAAGGGACGAGCCAGATAGATATTCTGAAGTACTACGGATATTCATGCCGGGTCCTAGGCGGGCGTCACGGTAGGAGAAGAGCGCGAAATACAGTGAGCCAGACTGTGAATTAAATTCCGCGAGAGGAGGGGACCCAGGAAAAATACAGGCAGAAAGGGGAGGTTGAAAACGAGGGTGGGTAAGGCAAGCTCACTTGTCACCCAAGCCGCTGGAAAATTGTCTTGGCTTGGGAACACATCTGCAGACGACAAACCCAGGAAGGAGGACAAAAAAAAGAAAGAGGAGAGTGGTTCAAGGAGGGAGGGGAAAGCACAGTAATTTTGGGGGGGGAGGGGAGGGGGGGACCAAAACTCTGTGGGGGGGGGGTGTTAACCCACCCTGGAGAAATTGAATTATCGTTGGATACCTAAGCGAGAGAACGTTGGAGGATAGTCCGGCAGGGGGACGGAATGTCGTAGTTGGTCGCGCAAGAAAAGGAACCGAAAAAAAGGAGAGGAGAAGGTCATAAATAGAAGAACGAGGAGGTAGTACTGATTAAGTCAAAATATAAATTATATTGGGTACAGACATGGAGGGAAAAAAACTCGGAAAGAGGTTAAATCCCGAGTGGAAGGGGGGAGGCAATGAAAACTGAAAAAGCCTTAAAATATGTGAGAAAAAAAGAGGTACCGAGAAGGAGAATCGAGTCACAGGTAGTGACGCAGGGAAGGCACCAGTCAAAGTTCAAACAAGAAGGAGGGTACGAGCGAAGAACCGGCATCCATCCCGACCGCTACAAAAGGAAAATGAGGAAGGGGGGGTATGGAAGGGAGTGGTGAAGGCAAGAGAAAAGTGGTAATGAGAGGCTGACACTCTGACTTCGGTTGAAGAGGAAATCATAGCTGAAGAAGGTGAACAAAAATCATAGTGAACCGCACAAGTATTAGACGTAATAAGGAATAGGTTGGAATTCAGGCGTGAAAGCGGGTTCGACCAGGCTAGTTGAGTAAGAAAAAAAAAAAGGGAACATTCCGCCAGTTAAACGTGAGGGGAGGGATATCAGATGGGGAAGAATCGAAGATGAGCTATTCAACTCTACGTCAGAAGGAAAGGCAGGGTCTCAAACGTAAGAAGGCATCGAAACATCACGAGTACAGCGAGCACAGGTAAGACTAGGACGGGTGAAAGAGATGGAAAACGATGCTTCTAGCAAATGCGCCAAAGCTAAGAGGGGAAGGAGAAAACGAACGACGAGAGGAGGCGAAAAAGAAGCGCCTCAGAAAAAACAAACTCGTTGGAAAAAGCCGTTCCCTTCCCTTGTTTCAAGGGAAGGCAACTAGCGAAAGAGTGGGTTTGAGACAAGAGGCGTGTTCGGGGAGAAGAAGAAAGCATAACGAATTTAGTCAATGTTGAGGCGTACTAGCCAAGGGTCGGGACGAAAGGTGAAAGATGGAGGTGGTTAGAAACAGTAGAAACTGTTTCACCATGGGACTGAAGGAAGGATAGTCCCGTTGGGGTAGGGAAAAGGGTTAAATATATGACAGGAGGTAAGCCTCGCCCCTGTGAAGAGGTCAATAGAGGAGTGGGGAGGGAGCAGGAAAGAGTAGGCCCGGACACTCGTCGCTTTACTGTAGAAAAAAAGAAACTCCTAGAAAAAAGGACGCAAAACGGTGTTGCATACAAACAGCCCTCGAGCTCCTCAATGTGGACCGAGTCACAAAGGAAGGTCCATATAGGGTAGTCAGCACGGCCATGAAAAGAGTATAGTTGTGAAGACAGTGGGGGAGAGGGGGAGGCGATAAAGTGGACATGAACGTACGAGCGAGAAAAGGAGGGCAGGCGGGGTGGGGAAGAGCTGGTTGTCCAGAGAGGGGCGTGCGGGAGGGTGGCCGCTCAAAGCGGGGGAGAAAGGCATAAGCCGGCGGACAAGAGGGAAGCGCAACGAGCTGCGGGGAAGACCTAAGGTAAGCAGAAAAAAAAGGAAGGAGGAGAGACAACAACGAAATCTTTCCGAATTATCGACTGGCAAGCGTCGGAAAAGGAGAACAAAAATTTCAGAACGCCAAAAACTCGAATGCGGACATAGACAGATGGCTAGACCAGGCGTACAGGAAACAATTTCCAAAAAAGCGCGAATAATAGGAGCCGTAAGGCAAGAAAGAAAAAAGCAAGCTTGAAGCTCCTAGACGAGGTGGAGAGGGGGAGGGTCCGGCAGAAAAAGGGAATCTCATGAGGAATGGGTAAGAGTGGGTGAGGTGATAAGGGCACTGGTAAATCTCAGGAAGAAGGACACCTATTCCCGGACCTTTTGCCGTAGGAGAGAATGGGGGGGCGGGAGAGGGGGGAGGAAAAAAATCTGGGGGTCATTAAAGCTACTTTGGTCGCCGGGGTACACGTTGTAACTTATTTAGAGCAATGTGGGGGTCTCTTCGTAAATAATAGAGGCCGAGACGGTTCTTGCGGGGCGTGAGTAGGGACACGCTGAGGATCTTCAAATCAAGATATATCGGAGACTTAGATAGCATAATGTCGTAAACGAGGGGGCCCAGGAAGAAGGCGATAGAGGAGTGTGCAAATGGGGAAGAATTAGGGGGTAAGAAGCCTGAGAGAAGAGGGGGTGGTGTGCATTGAGGGGCTGGTCCTAATCCCAAGATCACCGGGGGCTGGACTACGGGAAAGGAAGAGACGGGGGGCGGGGGTGGGATTCTCTCAAACGGAGTGTGAGAAGGAAAAAAAAAAGTCCGGTCGGAGTGATGTCTGACAAGGAGAAAATTAAGGTCATTGGACAAAGGATTTGGGTCGATCTCCAAGATCGATGGGAAAAAACTGTTACTAGGGGGGGGTGGCGACGAAATGGAAGGGTCAGGCCGAAGTCTCGGCTCAACGAAAATGGGGCACGGCACAATAAACAGGGGGGGGGTGGGAGGTAAAAGAACATGACAGTGCGCACTGTCAATGCCGTAGCTCGAGAGCAGCGGGAGAAGTGACAGAGGGTAGGCGATGGGACCATATGAAAAGAACACGCGCCGCACGAGCGGAGCATGACATCGATGAAGTGAGCCGGAAACATAGAAAAAATTCCTGTTTGGCTGACGGTCAGGGAAAACGGAAGCTGAAACTGGTTGCGGATGAGGGGGCTGGGCGCAATGGGAAAATTGGGGGTGAACAACCACATTTCTGCCTATAAAATCTTGAGGGGAGGAAACAAAATACAGGGGAGAAGAAAAATAGGGGAGGCAATAAACGGAGGGCAACGGCAGAGAGGGAGCCCGTAGAAGAGCGGAATGAAACTAGTAAAGATGCTTAGAGGGGAAAGGGAGGGGAAAAATACTGCATAGGAGACACATCACAAAGGAAGGATTGCTTATAGAAACACTTCAGGGACAGAGGAGAAGAAGCCACGCAAAAGGGCAGGTCGAGTAGGGGGATGTCCACCAAAAAAGACATCAACATCAAAACCAAAAAGAGCGGCTAACATCAAACCGATACCAAATAACAGCACCGAAAAAAACACTGAATATACAATAACACAGGGTCCGAAAAAAATGCAAGAAAAAAAAAAGAGGAAACAAATATCCATCCTCCATCTTCCGTAGACTCTAAACTCACTGAAACAGACGCCACAGAGCAAAAAATGGTGCAAAAAAAGGCGTGCGAACGTTGGTCGCGGGGGGGGGGCACGGTCGGGCGGAAGAAAAGAATCCAAATTCATCCTCCAGACCTCACGGTGTAGAAAACAGCAGCAAGTGGGTGACCGAAGGACTGGCTGACGGGTGACCTAAGGGTAGGAAAAAGTCATTGATGCGAAGATAGAAAATCCAGAACAGAAACTGGGGGAACTCTGTGCTGGAGGCGACAAAGGAAATAGTCTAGTTCCGTCAAATGGGAGGAGAAATGCGGTGTTCAAGGAAAAGCGACGCGGAGAGGTCAGGTGAAATGGGAACGAAAAAAAACATCAAAGATGTGGAAACTAGAATGACCTCCTATACGCGCAGCAGGGGGGCTGAGAAGCAGAATTGGAAAGGGCGAAATAACATCACGGCGTTAATCAGGGAAAAAGGGGAAACAGTCGGGGGGTGGCTCACTTCACATTGATCCATAGGGACGTCTTGCGCGGACAAGCATCAAAAAAGGGGAACCCCAGGCAGGAAGGGGTCTTAAAAAGGCCATAGCTTCTTCGCGCCAAGCCGGGGCAGAGGCTCAGAAGCCATAACGGGGGAAAGAGGGGAATTTAAAAGGGGAAGTGGGGGGAAGAGACTGAGTCTAAGACGATTGGTGATGACTAAGGGCGTGGGCTTTTGACACAAGGCGAGCGGAGTCAAAAGGCCTCATCATAGTGGAGCAAGAGAAGAACCCTAAACAAGAGTGATCCGGCAAAGGTGGTCAGAAACATGGCGGGATGGGGGGGGGGCGATTCTGTAGGGTATTGAATTATCCTGAGGGAACGGAACCGGCACGGGTGAATACCGAGGTGACTCCTGAGAGGCAAAAAAAAAATGACAAACGGAGGCATTCCCTTGGTTATGAGGTCAATCTCTACCGTTGAATTGGGGGGAGAAACACTAAAAGAAAGTAACCTCCAACACCGCGGCCAGATCAAGGGAATTGTTGGGAAAAGGTTCACAACAATAAAAGGTATTTTCAAAGCAGCAAGGCATAGGTGCTTGGGCCTCGCTGGGGGGATACTAGAGGGAAAGGGGATAAGTGAAAATCCGAGCAGCCGAACGGGGGAGAGCCACCAAGGAACTTGCAAGGGAGCGTCCACGGGAGAAGGTCTGAATCCTCTGAGCCGCAGGCGGTTCGAAGGGTGTTGAAAGAAAGCGTGACAGGGATCTTGAACGCTCTCCGTTCGACGATGGCGGGATCCGGAGGAAGTACAAAAAGGAAAGGGGAGACAAGCGGAAAATAAAATTAACTCGTTAGAGCACGTCGTCGACAGAATGATAGAGGGGGGGAGAAAAGAGGCGCATATATCCGGCTTACGTAGACTCTCGGAGGGTGAAAGCAGCAAGAAAAAAGAAGATATACGGACAGAAATTCGGGGAAAGTCAGTCTCGGGACCCAACTTCTGGGGACCAACATCGAACAGGGAAAAAAAAAAAAAAGAGGTGGGGGATCCGCAAAAAAAGAGAAAGCTCAATCAGGGGGGGGGGCGTCTGGTGACAAGCTCCAGCACAAACCCAAAGTTAATGAAAATAGGAGATTGGTTCAATAGGATAGCGTAAAGATATAGGGAAAGGGGGAAGGGCTTTGAACCAATTCTTCCCAAACGTTTGAAATTGAATTAGCTTGAGAAGGGGTCAAAAGAAGAATAGGGTGGGAAGGGGGAGAATGGGTCAACTGCGCTCTTGCTTCTACCTGAAGCATAGAAGATTGGAGCATCCAATGACGGAGGAATAGGGGAGGAAACAACTATTAAGATTGGGGCAACATGAAAAAAGTCTATATTACAAAAAAGGGAATTGAGGGTTCATGGTTGCTCCATTTGGAGTGAACCGGAGGTGAGAGTCCCAGAACTTACGAAACCTTATTCGCGTCAAGGGGGGAAGGAAACGGAGGGGGAGAAAATTGCAAGAAAAGTGGTTCAGAAAACGAGGGCTCTACGATGACAAGAAAAAATAAAGATGACGCTCCAGAGGAGGAAGAAAAGGGATCGAGAGGAGCATTAATGGTTCAGTCAACTCAGGTATGAGAAAAAATAGAAAATAACTGAGAAGGCTGCTAGACGGGAATATGAAAAAAATACGGGGCTAGGGGGGGGGGAAATCTCTTGGAAAACAGAGGTAGTCTCTGTAGGTGGGGAGGGTTCAGCGTTTAGGGGGGCGACACGGAACCATGAAACTTGAAGCCAAAAAAGGAAGGGCCCAAACGAGTCAAAAGGGGGGGAGGGGAAAGTTGACTATCGCCTGAAAGGAACCGTGCAACCGGGAAACGTTCTCTAAACGACCAATCTAAGCAGAGACAAAAAAGGAGAAACTACTGTTGGGAAGGATCAGATTTTTATTCTGCCAGCAAAAAGTGCGCCACGCTAGAGGAAGAAGAAAGAAATGACCTTTTAATCGCTAAAAGCTTCTCGTCCACCTCAAACTCTATTGGGAAATCTCGAAAAGGGGGATTTTGAGGAACTTACCTACCAGTAAATCGGTGTGCACCCGAAGGCCGTCGGGGGGAATGTCTAAGAAAAAAAAAAGCGACACTCCCGAAGTGGGTCAATTTTTGAGGGGGGGAGTTACGCAGCGACTAAAGCGGGATCCGAAGAGACTGGGCGGGTTGAAGAAAAAAAAACTTGGGAGCAAGGGGGAAAACAGAAAGAGGTCAGCTGAGGATTCTCGATAAGCTTGATGAAAAACGGACAACGACCTCATATGCAGGGGAGCATAGGACGGAACAAAGATGTGATAAGGGCGCGGTTACCATTATAACGAAAATGACGCCCTTCGAGAAAGGGGCTCGAATCTGCAAAAAAAAGAGGGAATCCAGAAGTTGCAGTACTCATATAGGTCATTACTTGGCTCGCGCCAGAAACACAACTTGTGGCTGTAACTGTCACTGGAGGGGGGAATAGGGGGGGATTATCAGGGATTCCCTCGGAAATCAGCGGGACCAGCTTCTTCAAGAAGGGGGAAAATAAGAGTTGGGGGCAAACGCGGTTTCACAGAACCTATTAGGGGAAAGAAATTTAACCAAGTTTAGGAATATCTCCCAAGTAGACGAGAAAACAAATCAAAAAAACAAATTAGGGGGGAGCGCTAAAAAGAGACTTGAAGGGATATCCGGATCTTAAAAAACAGCCTAGAACGGAAAGATGGAGTAGAGAACGTGAAGCAAAAGAAGAGGCCAAAACTAAAAATGTTCCTTATAAAACGGACGAACATAAGTGAGTGCGAAACCGAAAGAGGGGGGGACGGTCTAGGAATCCCTCGATCATTGGCGGCGTGGCTCTCAGCCGTAGTTCGGGGGTGAAGAAACCACCCACAACCCTATCAAAGGTAAAAAGTCTCTGCGATGGGGGTTTTTGAGAGAGGGGTAAGGGGCAGGAATGAAGACGGGGGGAGGGAGAATCAAAGAAATTCCCGTTCTTGCCTGTTAAAAAGAAAAGGCATTCATTGGGGATCGGGATGGGGGTTGCTTAAGCCTGGGGCAGGGGAACGGAAAGCGATAAGGTTCGAGGGTGTTAAAAGGGCGAAAAAAGGGTCACAGGAGGGATACGAACAAAGAATTTCTCGCAAGATACGTTTCTTGGAAGGGGGCCGTCGCAAAACATGAAAAAAGGGCGGGCACCGTCAGAGCGATCCACGAGAGGATCGTGAGGCATGAGGGTTGAAGCCATTAAACGTCCTAAATAAGAAAAAGTAGTGGGGAGTGCAAATGAAATAATCGGGGGAAAGGACTAAGCTAAATTTTCTCTATCATTTCACCCCCAGAGGGAAAAAGAAAAGAGGAAAAGAAGGGGGGAAAAATCCGAGAGACTGACGACTACAATTGTCAGCTCCGAAAAATTGTGATCTCTCTCACCCAACAACAAATTAAAAACGAGATCAGAAAGTGATGGGGGTGACTATTCGTCCATAGGAGCGGTGTCTTGTGGAAAAAATTGGGAGGAGGGGTATATCGACGAAACAAGATACGGGGGCTCGCTTACTCCGAAGGAGGGAACCACATTACAGCTAGTGAAAGGAATGAAAAGGGTGGATGGCTACAATAAGGAGGGAAGAAGAAAGGGAAGAAGAGGGGTAAGAGGCGGGGATTGAACGGTCCCTCATTTCAGCACTCAGCCGAACCAACGGCTTGGGTCCGAAGAAAAGGAAGGGGAAAAGCACATGTGAAAGAAAAGGCGGACCGGGACCAGTCCGAGAAGGCCGGCAAGCATTCAACACCAAATGACAAAAGGGCCGACTTAGGTGAACAGGCCCGACCGGGGAAGGAGGGACTGTCCTACGATCGGGATCCCCAGCGGAGAAAACTCTTACCATGGAGAGAACAGTAAAAAGATTTACTTGAGGATAGTGCAACAACGAGGGACCGATGCGAAAACGAAGGGGGAAAGAAATGTTGAGGGGGAGATCCGCTAAACAGCTAAGTGACGGGAGGGGGGGGGGAGGAGGTTAGGGAAATTTTTGCCAGAAGAGACCTGGAGGGACTAAGCGGTTTCGCCGTAGTGATAACTTCGGAGTTCGCTCAACATCGCCGGATGCTGACGCTTCCGGGGCGAGAGGAAACTCAGTCAAAAAAAAGATGCGGTGAAAAGAATTTGGGGGGGATGAAAAAGCGTCTGGGATATTCCCCTAGAAATAATGTCGAAACAGCAAGAAGGCTAAAGGGTTAGACCGCTAAGAGGGAAAACAATCGTGTGACAAGATCTGTGGACAGGAGGGCATGGCATAGGGAATCAGGGTAATTCTTAAACTATCATCCAACAATCCAAGCACTGGTCTCGAACGTTGAAGGTAAAAAGCAGTGAAAGGAACAGGTTGGCATTATTCTCTCAAGCGTGCATGGCGACAGTTGAAGGGGGGGGGGACTGCACAGGAAAGGCGATACAAGACAGAAGGGGATGAAGACGTGCTCCTAGAAAGCTTGCAAATAGTCTAGTAAAAAGGGGAGAGAAAAGTACAGAAAAAAAACCATAACGTTATCAAAGAATGCAAGTGACAAAGTGAGTCCAAATGGAAACGGGCCCGCCCGAAGGCTGCAACGACGCCATCACGGTGAAACGTCTGCGAGTTGGGGGGGAAAAAGAGCGCTGGTCCCATCCGTTCATATCTCGTAAAATTGAGATAGGTAAGGGGCCGGAAAAGAGGCAGAGAACTGCGGCGCAGGAGGGGGGGAAAAAAAAGGGGGGCCGAGTTGTTTTCGACGTTACAAGCATCCCCTTCGCTGAAGGAGTGGAGCAATGCAGGAGAGGGAAGAGATCGCTGTAACCGGCAACCGTCGGAGCGAAGGAGGGGCACGGCAGACTAGTCGGAAATAGTGTTGCCGAGGGAAGAAGACAGGAACTGGGTCCGGCGCCGGTAAACCTATCGATCAATCGTCTGACGGGCAAAAAAGAGAGAAAAAAGCTAACTTTTTTGCCAGGACGCCAAAGCCGAGGGAGCACCCATGGAAAAAGGGGGGGGTGGTAAGCACGCACCGGCTTCCATCGCGCGGAACTGGGGGGAGAAAATGAAGAGGTCAATATAGCTGCAGTTTAAAGTTGAAGCATAGACGAAGTCATAGGCGGGGTCTGCCTCAATGAAATAAAGGGGTAAGGGACCGGGTCCTCATCTAAGAAGAGGAAAAGTCGACGGAATGATTACTGTTCCTTTGAAGGGGGGGAGGAGGGCATCTAAACCTGGGTCTGAAAAACAAGGGAAACTGCATACCCAAACACGAAAATTTGAAAAAAATGGGGGACAGGGGTAAATTCTGTGACTCGCAACTGGGGGAGCAGCCTTCCCTGTGCGAAAAAATCACGTTCACAGGGGTTAAGAAATAGTCGAATAAGTCAATGTCCGTCAATCATATAGGGTACTAAGCGAGGAATACTAATAGAAAAAAGGGGGGGTCAGAAAGCGCCAAAAGGGGAGGGCATTTCAAAAGATATGCGAATCCAATAGGGTCCATAACTCCGGAATTAAACAAATTGATACGAGGAAGGGGAACAGTCTCTAATTCACTCATAAGTTGGGGACGAAAAAGAGGGGGTGTTCAGGAAAAGTCCGCATAAACAGAAGGGCTTTGAGGGTCCCGGGCTTTAAA
>Ga0179591_1310973_pt1 | contig 11968 bp, 16 predicted proteins | sample CZOMad2_1_08_16f_FD_182891 | JGI IMG/M metagenome (GOLD analysis project Ga0179591, IMG submission 182891) | Vadose zone soil fungal communities from Angelo Coast Range Reserve, California, USA - CZOMad2_1_08_16fungal (PacBio error correction) | ecosystem: Environmental > Terrestrial > Soil >...
GAAAAACCCTAGGGTCTCCAATTGCGCAGAAGGGCGAGTCGCCGGACTTAGGAAGGGGAGACTACAGTTTCCGTGTTCCCGGATTACAAAAAAATAGTTTTGAAATCTTCGGGAGGTTCCTTTAGAAAGGACGAATTACGGACTTCCTGGGCGGACATGCGGAACCGTAGCCTCGAATATTCTCAAAAAGACCAAGAGCAAGGCTCCATTCGGCACGAAATTAGGGGGACCGTTCTAACCTCCTCGAAAAGAGCTAAAATCTTACCGTCGGGAAGAATCACACAGGAACAGCCTGCCATGAGTAAAAAGGGACACTCACCAGGAGAAAAGAAGAGGACATCTAGAAAGAATCGTGAAAAAACTCTATCCTTATTAGCAGTTCTGATAGGCGTAAGCGCGGCAGTGTTCCCAGAGCAAACCTTTGAGGGGTTCCAAAAACCAGTATGGAACATGAGACATCGAAGTCACTGATGGGAAAAAGCTGAAGCAATCCTCTATAGGACTCGCATGTAAGAAGGACCTAAGTAGGGAAAAGAGTCTTAGAAGCCCAGCCCAAGTATCCAAAAAGGGGAAAGCGAAGGGCGGCAGATTAGGGGTGTCAAAGGTTGAGGATCCCTTCCCTTCCGGAACAAAGAAAAAATGTTATCGGCAAAAAAACTATCAAGGAGAAAAACTATTGAAAAAGAGGGCTATAGCAGGAATCTATTCCTTAGCGCAAAGGACACTTCCAAGGGAGAAGTAACTGTTCTGGCAAAATGGGGCTTAAGGTCCAAAGGAAACGCGATTCAGAACGTAATATTCCAATTGGACGAACGTTTGGACCCTCGAAAGGGGGGTTATGAAATTATTCAACTTGCACTGCGGGGGAGGAAAAGTAACCGACTAGGTGAAGAAACTTTGGAAGAGAACGAAAATTGGGTTTTCCCGAAAGACGGCCCCACCAACAAACCCCAGAACAGGGTGGTGGGATGAGCACTGCGACAAAAGAAGCGGTTTTAGTGTCAAGAAACGTTACCGGGGGGAGAAGTTAAGGTGCACCGATTAATTGAGAGGACATGATAAGGCACTCATCTACTCCAGCAGGTTATTCGGGGCTGGGGGGAGGGGGGGAGCCATCGCCGGGGGAGTAGCGTTTCAAAAAGTTTATATAAAAATCTCCTGATCTTCGGAGGCGGCAAGAAGCCAGAGCGCAATCCAGCAGGTCCACAATGGAACGCCCAAGAAGACCCATAGCCCAATTGAAGGGGGTGTAAATGAAAGATCGGATAGCAAGGGGGGAGGAACGTGCTAAGGGAATCGCCTAGACAAAGTGAAGGAACTAGAAAAAATCTAGTCCCGAAGGCCCATGAGGGGCCCAACTGAAAAGGGGGGGAGTGATGAAAGGGTCTACGGCGAGTAAAATAAAGGGCCCTAAAATATCAGATTCAAGTCAACGGTGTACAGAGCGTGCTATTAGAAGCAGAGACCATCCTTCCAGGAGGCTCTTTACCAGAGCGGGTCGGGGAGTTTGAAAGGGGGTCTGAGCGGATGGTCGATCCATCTGGCTGGGTTTTGACGGTCTGGAGAAACACAATTCTTGGGGAAATATGGAAGAAGTCAAGGCTTGAGAACAGGGAAACGTTCAAGGGAAAGGATACATTTGTTCAAAATACAGGACGAAAGTTCGATCGAGGAGGAACACAAAACAAGGAACGGGGGTCCAGTTTAGAAGACGGCCACAAATACTACACTCCGTTATACCCGGGAGAAAAACGCAGGTTTTTTCATCCAAGCGACTTGAGAACGCAGGAAGGGCTGACAAACTGTCAGGGTCACTACAAAAGGAAAAAAAAAAAAAAAAAACACCGGGGCCGGGACGCCCCATTGCGGGAAAAGCAGATCGATGGGGAAAAAGTAGACGCAGGGTGGGGGGAAAGGTGCAAAGGGGTAGGCTGCCATCAGAAGCAAGGGAAGCATGACCCTCACATCGCCGTGCCGCTCTGACTCGAAGTGAAAATCGGCAGAAAATAGGACGGGCTGGTCGGAAAGAAGGAAGGGAACATAGGTTACCTAAAGAAGGGGGGGTCTCGGGCAAAGGCTGGTGTAACTGGACCGGCGGGACGGCAGGAACCGCGCCGATGTGGGGCAGGGCTGCTGGCCTGCAGTAGCTGGAGTCGCTTTTGTCAAGGCGGGCGGGACCGGGCCGGGGATCCAGGAAGAATGATCAAATCCTTTGTCTCCAAGAGAAAAAGCGTGTGTTCCTCCCCCTGGGTGTGGAGAACAGAAAGATGCCTGGTGAAGTGGTTACCCCTTAAAAGGAGGGAAATAAAAGAACACGAGCCCTAAGGTAAAAAAACAAAAATGAAAAGCAGAAGTAGCACATATCAATCCAGAAAAAAAGATTTTACCGCAAAGAGGCAGGCTACTCGAATGATCGCCTCACGCATGGTAAAAAGCTCGTACCAACGGCCGTGGGAGAGTCGTAAAAAAGGGAAGAGTACGAAATGGCGTCGCAGGCGGTGGGGAAAAAAAAATAGATGGGGATTGCATTCTCAGAACAGCTGGTGAGACAAACCTGGAAGCTGGGCCCGAGAAGGGGGAAAAGTTTGAGAGAGGAGGGACGCGGTAATCCGTTCAGGGGAGGGCAAGTAGCGTATCTGTAAGAATTCCGCAAGGGAACGGCGCAGTGTCACCACAAGAGAAGGGCAGGAGGGGAAAAGGTGGTAGGGGGACGAGATCAGGTATGATGTGCCACCGGAATGGGGAAGAACCTAGGAGGGGACAAGTGGTGAGAGCAGGTAGTTCAGGGCATAACGGAAAAAAAAAGGCATGTATTGAGAAAAGGTCGAAAAGACAATAGAGAATGAGAGACTGCAGCCGGATTCGACGTCAGGGGGAGAAAAGACTACTCTGGATAAAGACCGAGAAGTTTGGGTACAGGAGAAAAAATGAAAGGAACCGTAAAAAAATGGGGTAGGAATCAATCTCGTCACAGTATCATGGGCTACGAAAAGAAATAAGACCGCCAATAATGAGGTATTCAGCCATACAAAAAAGACAGAAGAGAAAAAAAAACTTTTGATTTGTCAAAAGTATAAGGGAAGAAGTGTTCCTTTTGCCTGATGGAGTGGAAAGATCTCTCTTTCTAGGATGGACTTGCGAGCTAGAAGGTGCATCCTACATGGTGGGGGAGAAAGGGAGGGAAGATTCCACAAGGGGAACGTGGAAGGGAAAGTGAGTTTCTACTGAAAAGAAACGAGGATCGGACGGGTCGGCGGCTCCAGGTCACGGGTGCAGAAGAGAAGAGAAGGGTTTCGTATCCAAGAATTGACAATAATAAACAGTCTCTCTGTCTCAAGAAGAAAAAATCCAAGAATAACAGCCCCGGGGTACGACATGTTGCAAAAGGGGGGCCATCTCCGCTTGAAACACATCGATTAATCCGAAGTCACCCCAGGAACGGAAAAAAAAAAAGAGTGGGCTCCTCCCGTGGGGGGGGGGGGGGAAGCGACCTACGGTCACTACAAAGGGAAAAGGGGGAAAAATCCACAAGCGTATCAAACATGAGGGACAGAAGGGGAAGCGCCAGTTTCGGATAAGCGCTTCTAGCAAAAGGCAGCACACGAAAGAACCGCAACTAGGACTAGGCCACTCAAGTAATCGGGAAGAGGGTGACAGCAGAAAAAAGGCTCTCTCGTATAATGGAAAGCTGGGACTGAAATTGAACGAGTATCTCACGCGGGGTATACTAGTCGCGTCCTTGGGATGAGAGGCTCTGTCATGGAAAAGGGGGGAAACCATGTTACGTCTCGGTAAAATGAGGTCAAGTGAGAGAGACGGCCCAGTTTTTTCCCGCTGATAGGAAAAAAAACACCATCCTTAGGCGGTGAGCCCAACCTACTTAGGGGCAAGGTATACTTCCCTTATTGGGGGGGAAGAGGGCGGTTATCTCCCTGGAAAACTACACTAGATCCGCCGGACGTAATCAGTCAACTAGGCGGAGGAAGACCAAATAGTGAGGAAAAAGAGTCATCCCTTTACAAAGAATGGGAAAAGAAATCCCTATCGAACGCATGATGTGGACAAATTACTAATCGTCAAAACAGGTCGGAGAGGGAAAAAACCGGTCAGGTGGTGCGTGGAGAAAAGGGTCTCTTGGACATACTGAGAAGAAAAATACTTCAAGGGGAGATGTCAATTGGGAGAAGAGAATTCTACAAAGGGAACAGCTAAAAACCGAGGAGATTCTCTCCCTGGGGGGGTGAAAATGGGGGTGATGAGGGTGGGGGGAAGAGAGAGGGGAAGTTAAGGAGCGTGGGGGGAGGGGGGGGGGAGGAAAGGGTAGTTAGGGGGGAGGGGAGGGGGAGGGGGTGGATGGGGGCGTGGGGGGTGGTGAAGGGGTGGGATTGAGAGGGGAAGAGGGCGATAGGGGATCGAGGTGTGGGAGAGAGGGGGGGGAAGAGGGAGCGGCGGGTAGGGGGGGGGGGTTTAAGTGGGGGAGGGTTGGAGCGGAGGAAGGATGGAGTCGAGAAGCCGATATGAGAGAGGGGGGGGGGGATGATGGGGAGGGGTGGGGAGGAGGTAAGTGGGGGAGGGGTGTGCGGATATCGGGGGAGGGGGGGGGGTGCGGGGTGGGGCGGGGGGAAAAAGGGTGGGGGGGGGGGTAAAGGAAGTGGGGTGTGGCGGGAGTGAGGGGGGTGATGGGTGGGCGAAAGGGGGGATATGCGAGGGAGGAAGGGGGAGGGTTGGAGGGGGGGAGGGAGGGATGGGGGGGGGGGGGGTTGAGGGGGGGTGGAGGTGTGGGCCGAGGGGTAGGGGGGCGGCGGGGTGGTGGGAGGTAAAGATGAGGGGAGGGTGAGGGGCAGGAAATTAGCTGTGGGTGGAGTGTGGGGGGGGGTGTGGTCGGGAGAAGGAGGGGGAGAGGGGGGTAATTGGGGTGGAGAGACCGGGAGGGGGGGGGAAGGGGGGCAGGTGGAAAGAGGGGGAGGGAGGATGTGAGGGGGGGGGGGGGGGGGGGGGGGGAAAGTGGAATAAGAGAGGGGTAGGAGGGGGGGAGGATGGGGGAGAGGGAGGGGAAGGGAGGGGGAGGGGGTTAGTGGAGAGGGGGGTAGATGGGGGAGGAGGGAGATGGTGGGCGGAGGTCGGGGTGGGAAGAGGGGGGGTGGGGGGAGGCTAGTTGGGGGTTAGAGAGCGGGGGTTAGGGGAGAGGGAGAGTAGGAGGGGGCGTGAGGGATGGGAGGAGATGGTCTGAGGGTGCGGGGTGTGTGGGGGAGAAGGAAAAGGGCTGGGATGGGGGAAAGGAAGGATGTGGGAAAGGGAGTGGGGGTGAGTACAGAGAATAAAGAGGCGATTGGGTGAGGGTGGGGAAGTTCGGAAGGGGGGGAGGGAAGGTGGGATGGGGGGGGGGAGCCGGGATGTGAGAATAAGGAGGGTGTGAGGTGGTGGTGGGGGGGGAGGGTGTGGGGGGGTGAGGAGAGGGAGGAGAGATGGGGACGGGGGGATAAGGGGTTGGGGGGGGAGGGTAGGGGTGTAGTGTGTTAGTGGGGGGGGGGAGGGGAGGGGACGGATGTAAGGCTGGAGGAGGTGATAAGGGGGTAAAGAGTCGGGGGGGGGGGGGGGGTAGATGGGGGAGGTGGGGAAGGGTGAGGGTGTGAGGTGAGGTGGGTGGAGGGAAAGGGCGAGGGGGTTGGTGAGCCGGGGGGCGAGGGGGGGGTGGGGGGGGGGGGGCGGAGTTGAGCTGGTAGAGAGAAGTGGGGAGGGCGAGGGGAGCGGGAGGGGGTTGGTGGGGGAGGAGTGTGAGGAAGGGGGATCAGGGGAGGATGAGGAGGGGGGGTAGGGGGTGGTGTGGGCATGTGGGGGGTGAGCGTATTAGTGGGGTGTCGGGGGTGGAGGTAAAGTAGGAGGGGGGAGAGGAGGGGAAGATAAGGATAGAGGGTGGGGGGGGGGGGAGGAACGGTGGGGTGTGATGGGGGGGAGGTGGAGAGAGGGGGGGGGAGCGGGGGGAGGGTTTAGCCTAGGCAGTAAAAGGGGAAGGGGGTGGGTGGTGGGGTGGGGGGGGGTGGGTTAGGTTTGGGTGGATAGAGGGCGAGGGGAGGGAGGGGGAGGGTGGGGGCGAGTTATAGGCAGTGGGGGGAGTGGATGGTGTGGGATGAAGGAGTGGGGGTGGAGGGGGGGGAAGATGGGGGGGGGGGGGGGTGTGGGGGGGGGTAAAGGAGAGGGGGGCGGGACCGGGGATGGGGGGGGGGGGGGTGGAGGGGAGGTTGGCGGGGCAGAGGAGATGGGGGAGGTAATAATGGTGTGTGGACGAGACGGGAGGTGGGAGTGGAGTGGAGGTGGAGGTAACAGGATGTTTGGGGCGGGAAACAGTGATAAGTATGTGTTAGAGAGGATGAGGGGAACGGGAGAGGGAAGGAGATAGGGGTGGGAGATAGAGAGGGGGGGAAGGGGTGGGTGGGAAGAAGAATGAAGGGGGGGGGGGAATGGGAGGGGGGTGGGGGGTTTGGAGGGAGGGTGAGGGGGGCGGGGGCGGTGGGGAGGAGGAGGCGGTAAGGATGGAAGGCAATGGGGGACGTTAGAGGGTTTTTAGGGTGGGGGAGGCGGGGGGGTGAGGTGGGGGGGAATCTGTGGGGTGGGGTGTAGGTGAGTGGTGGGGGGGGGGTTAGGGGGGGGGTAGGAGGGGGTGCAGGTTGTTGGGGGTGGGTGCGGGAGGGGGCGGAGAGGGGAGGACATGAAGGAAATTGGTAGAGGCAGGGGGGAAGAAGGGGGTGGGGAAGAGGGGGGGAGGGAGAAGGGGAGGGGGGAGGGGGGGTGGGGGAGAAGTTGGGGGGGGGTTGGTGGAGGTGTTAGAGGGGGGGGGGGTGGGGGAGGGGGAGGGGAGAGGGGGAGGGAAAGGTGGTGGACAGGGTGGTAGAGAATGGGAGGCGGGGACTGTGGAGGAAGGTGGGTAATTTGGGGGGGGGGGGGAGGGGGAGGGAGGGGAGGGGGAAATGCTGGGGGGTGAGGGGGAGGGTGACGGAAAGGGTTGGGATTGGAGGTGTGGGGGGTAAGGGGGAGGAGGGAAAGACAAACGTATTAAATAGAAAGGTGGGAGGTAACCGTTGTACCGGGGAGGAAGGGTTTTTTCGCAGCACTCTACCTTCAGGGGAGAAAAGGATATTATGTGCTCACTTTCGAGGAAAAACAAAGAAGATTTTCGCCGTAGGAGCTTAATAATGGAATATTGGGGGAAAAAGAGTATGCTACCGGGGATAAAGCAAAAACATTTTATGGGGAGATCCATGGGTTCCTTCAAAACTCCAAAAAAAAGGTCTGAAAAAGGGGGAATGAAGCGAAAGCCCATCTGAATGATAAATATCTGGAAGAACACCCTGCATGTTCGCCGACGCAGAGAGTCAACTTCAACAGGGAATCGAAAAAAAAGTGCATGCGGTTCACCAAGGGCAGACAGAGGGAGTGTCCTCCGGGCAGGCGGACTAAAGCTTTTGGACGGTTGAGAAGGGGGATATGGCCTAAATCGCCAAGGGAGCGGGGGGCACGTTTATGAATTCTGTTTAGTCGGGCGTTACGAAGCAGACGGAAGAAAGGGGCACCACAAGAGAACGCCAGAAATAAGTGAGGATGACATCGGCGTAAAATGCTTTCGACCTCCGGATGCCGGAGAATATGTGTCTTTTCTGCGGCCAGAAGGGCCGTCAGGAAATCCATGCTATCACATAAAAGAGCTAAAAAAGGAAAAAAAAAAGAAGTAGCCTGGGACTCGGAGGGGGGAAGAATTTGTGGCTAGTTGCCTTGCAGAGCGAAAAAAACAGCCATGCAAAGAAACGGTATTTAAAGAGAATGATCTTTTATAAAGGGATCGGGGCAGACTACTTTTAAAATAGACACAACGGGAGGACATGCAGTCATCAGGGGGAAAGAGAGCTCAGACGTTCGCACCTGGCTAATCGATGCCATTCATAAACTGAAGAGTGGACCAATAAGGTCGAAGTGGTTTAGTTGGGACCTGAGCACTCCGAGGATAAATTGTCGGGGAATAGGAGAAACGAACGGTTCTTCGAGTAGGTAGTAGCAAACGTTCAGGGGGTCGTACCAACAAGGGAGCAAAGTGGGAGTGACTCTCGATTTCGAAGAGGGGGGGGGGGATAGGGGGAAAGTCCGAGACAGAGGAAAGAGTAATTTATGGGAGAGTGTGCAAGGAAAAACTGGGACTTGTCATGGCGGAAGCAAGCTGTCGCCCACAACGAGCTCGACCTCCCTAGGCCCGTAGACGGGGGGTTCAGGAAGTGATCGTGCCTTCTCAGCGTGAAGAAGGAGGGGAGGGGTTGGAAGAAAAACTATTTTTCTTGCGGTAACGAAAAGATCTCACCGTTTGGGAGGGAGGAAGGAGGAAATAACAGAGAGTGAAGGGAGCTTAGCTGGACGTAACTCGGACCAAAGGAAAAGAGAAAAACAGAATTGCGAGGGGGAGAAGACTTGGGCAAGGGCCTAGGGAAGAGCGCGATGGTACACGAGAAGGGGGGGGGGGAGCTCTTAATCTCTAAACTGAGGGGAACATGCCGATAGGAGGAATTGTCCCGCGTAAAAGGACCATCTTTCAGTCTGGGCGAAGGTGATCGCTTGAACTTGCGCGGGCAAGGCGATTGATCACTTATCCTGAGATTGAAAGGAGGGGACACTTCAGGGAAGAGAGTATAGGTTTCGACGGAACAAGCGAAAACGCGGAAGGAAGGTCCATCGCTTTAGGGGGTAGGTGGGAAAGAGGTAAGTATCTCAGGAACGAAGGAAGAGAAAATAAACTGGCGTATCGTCATTCAAGAGGGAGACAGTAACCCTTAAGGTTTTGGGGAGGGATATACTGCTGGGGAACATTTGAGGGAATTAAGAGAAAAGACAACAGGGCCCGTAGCGAACTGTAACTGAGAGGGACGGGTAATAGATATCCCACAACTTAGGGGGGGAAGTGGAGGAGTCGAAGCAAGGTCTCAAGTTCGCCGGAGAGGAGGAGGCGCTTGTGAGGAAGCAAAGGGCGCATCAGTATTACAGCATGGTTCAAACGAGGAATTCTAAAAGCCGAAGAAGTAAGTAAGACTAGGAAGAAAGAGAGTCCTTACATAGCCTAGAGTCCTCTCAAAAGGTAGCCACCTAACTAAGGGAGGAAAAGAAAGGACTTAGACAGGAGGCGGGGTTGATTCTAACAGAGAGCCGTCCCCGGAATGACGAAAAGAACTCTTCGATCGCGTGAGAAGAGCTGCCGAGGGAAAGGTCAACGACTTCGCAGACTCCAAGACTGCAAGAAAAAAGAGGGGGAAATCTTACTAGGAAGGTGACAGATTGCCTATATTACACGCAAAGCCAATTAAACCAAGGAGAAAATGGACTGTTTGGGAAGAAGAAAAAAAGAATAGCACGACAGAGAAGGGCGGGCATCACTGGCGCTTCTTAGCGGAGAAAAGGTCTGACTTAATCGGGACCTCATGAAGCCCTGCGCCTGAGGTCAGACTTATACAGAAAAAACGGTTAGACGGCAGGCCGGGGGAATCTGTTGAGCTTAATAAGGGAAACCCCGGGACGATCACCGAGGGCCAAAAGAACATAGTAAAGCAAAAAAAAAAGCTATACGCGCCTCGGTATTAGTAGCGGGGGGGAGGGAGACCAGCGGGATACTCAAGGTATACTCCGCGATAAAAAGAGAAAACATGCTGCCAAAGAGGGAGGGAAACAATTGACCTTGTAGCGTGTGAATCATCTCGACAGTTCAAGCATCGAGGACGAATAGTAGAAAGTACCCACCTCAAGTGTCTCCGTGGGGACTAAATTTGGTGGACAGAAAAAGCCGCAGAGGGATGGGTGGGGGGATACGCGCTACAATTGGAGAAGAAGGGCTTGTGTAACGTGAAACTCTAACAGGAGGGTCACCGGGGAAGGGCAAAAAATGGCATCCTAACATTAGACAGGGGAGAAAGTTGCAAGCGCTCACAGAATTTGGTGAAAAAAGGGGGGAACAGCAGGGGCATTGGCTTGTAACCTAGTCGACCGGGATCCTGTGCCGTTTCAGCACAGACAAGGATGCAAATCCTCTCCATGGAGCGGTCCAGGCTGCGGGGCTTCAGCCGCTCAAAAAAGCCTCGCAAAAACGAACTACCACTCCCGCGGGGGAAAGGCTAAGACTTTGCAGTTGGAAGCGAGCATTGAGGAGTCTGGAGGGACAGGATCCTTCATCCCGGCAGCAAGAACACGGTGGCCCACTAAGGGAGGGAAGGGGAAATCCTTTCAGGAACGTCTGAAAAACGGGGACCAAAGAGGGGAGGTCTAAACATCGCTTATCTAGTTGGAGCAGAGGGTTTGAGGTCTACGCGAGCGACGAAAGAACGATCAAAAATATAAAGGGAAAGGTCAAATGAATACTAGCTCGGGTCTTAAAATCGGGACGGACCACCTCGCGGCATGAGGGCTCTAGCTACGCTGCTGAGGGGCAAGGGGGGGCTCAAAGCAGAGGCATGGATCCCGAGGTGGGTCCGGGTCTTTCGGGGAGAGGAGGAAAGAATTCATTGGGGAAAGGAGGCTCATGAAAGGGGGAGGGTTCCCGGGGAAGAAAAAGAAAGGAGACGATTACGAGGGGAAAGAAAGAGTCAGACGAGGGACATACTTTATCCCACTAGTTGGGGAAGGTAGCCTCCTAAACACACGAAGGAATAAGATAATACGCTCCTACTGCGAAAGGTCCGAAGTGGTCAAACGCAATTGCGTAGAAGGGGAAAAATCAAGAAATAAGAGAGTGAGGATACGGAAACAACGGTGGAAAAAAGGCCTACACCGACTACAACAAGGAGAAGGCATCACTCCAAATAAGAAAGGGGCATCGACGCGGTTTGAGATGGTAAATTGGATAAGGGGAAGAAATCTTAAGATTCAATAAATGAAGACTCTGGGGCCGGAAGGGGGGGAGGGGCAAAGGAGCCCTCTATCTGAAATCATGAAAGCGGTTTCGCGAAAGATTTAAAAAAAACAATCTGGGGACAGATAGAGGGGATTCGGCTGTCACTGAAGATTGGTGGAGTTAAATCTTAGGCTCTTTGTAGCAAAAGGGGATGGCTTAAAATGATGCAATCGGGGATTCGCGAGGAGGGGGCCGTCGAAAGAACTGGCTGCTCAACGGAGAAAAGAGAAAATTACAACAGGGGAATAATTAGCAGCAAAGCTAAGCAGTTTCTAGAACTCTTTCTGGTGGACGTAGTAGGAGACCGACTGTGGAACTCAAAGGAAGCCTTAGACTCGAGCAGAAAATTGGTACAGGAGGGGACCGTAACACCTTGTCAAAAGCAAATGAAGATCACCAACTTAATAATAAAATTACTCGTGGGCTTTGAGAAGCACCGAAAGGATCGAATGAAGGGCAGCCAACGATAAAGACTAAAAAGGTCAGACCAAACGGTTCTAGTGTAACAAAGCCGACAGGATGGACCAGGCTGCGGAAGGGAGGGGATGGAAGCTGAAATTGGGTGACGAGAGGAAAAGCCTTCGGATCAGACGCTCCTGAGAATTCAAAAAGTTGGGGCGCTGAATTGCCGAGGGTAAGCCTTCAAAGATGGGGAGCTGTGGAGCCTATTTGGTCCGAAAGTTTCCCAAAGTGAAGAGCGTATTTCAATTAAGGAAGGGGGGGGGGGGCCGGTTATTAGGGGAGGAGTGGGAGTGCAGATCTGATAATCGTGGCAAACCTGAGTCAGGCCGTTCTGGGTGGCGTAGGAATTTGCTGCCTCTACTCTCAGAACTGGATATTTGAGAAAGCAATACCGAAAAGAAAGGCGTTCTGCATAGACGGGAGAGAAAACGGAAACGAGCAAGGGAAGAAGACCCGAGAACAAAACCATTGAACAATGTAGAAAAGAAGTGAACCCGTATGGGGGGAGTCGAAAATAAAGCCTTCCCGCCGGTAAGAAGGGCAGGCTCGAGAAACAACCTAGACCGCGATGGGGGAAAGAAAAAGAAACTC
>Ga0179591_1314928_pt1 | contig 11968 bp, 9 predicted proteins | sample CZOMad2_1_08_16f_FD_182891 | JGI IMG/M metagenome (GOLD analysis project Ga0179591, IMG submission 182891) | Vadose zone soil fungal communities from Angelo Coast Range Reserve, California, USA - CZOMad2_1_08_16fungal (PacBio error correction) | ecosystem: Environmental > Terrestrial > Soil >...
TCCCAAGGCGACAGACATCCGTTGGGTGCCAGGACTGGGACGATCACAACGCCATGACAAAGCCCCGAGGTTCGAAAAGGGAAAACGCTACACGAAGAAACTACGGTTGGAGTGCTGAAACAAAGAAGGTACCCGGAAAGGTGAACTTGCTGGGGAATTAATGGTATCACCGTGAGGTGTGGCATTCAATAAACAGCTGCTGGCGCACGGGCAAGTGGGTGGACGGAAGTGTGAACTCTGAGCTGGCAGAGGGCGACAACTCGGAAGATAGGGTAATTTAAAACAAAAAACGTTATAGAAGGGATTACTTTTTGTTTCCCCGAACCCAGGACGAGGTAGAGAAGACAAACGGGCGCGAACTAACGGGTCGACACTCGAAAGCGTGACAGGGTACGAAAGAGTACTTAGCAAAGCCACGAGCGAAGGGTTGCCTGCAGAAAGGGAAAAAAAACCAAAAAAAACACAAGGCCCGGGGGGTGGGTGGGGGGGGGGGGGGGGGGGGGGTCAGGCCCTCGACGAAGCACTATACTTTACAGACGAATGGTGACACTACCAAAGAGTACCCACTGCTGCGCACGATGAAGGGGATCGTGGGGGTCAGCGGGTCCAGCGGTAACATCGAGAGGTCCACGGGCCACCAGCTGGAAGGTCAGTTACCGTCTTCTCGGGCCCCCCCGGTGTATGAGGGAGCAGCAAGGAAGGAGAGAGGTAAGGCACGCGCTTTCTTCGAATCTCGGCGCGGTCTTAAAAACGAGAAGGAAAAGACCTATCGACCTGCCTCTCTGTCTCTCGGCTAGGCAGGCCGAATAGAAGGAACAGAGCGGTGTTCCGCTTGTCGAAATGTGAAGGTTCCTTGCGTAGGGGGTGGACCACACGAAAAACACCGAAATACATGAAAAAAGTCCTTGGCGGAAGTGAAACGTGCTTGTTTGCAAGACCGCCGACGTGACCCTGAAATACAGCAAAGTGACAGCGACATGTCGAACTCTCCCATGGCCGTGTCTTGTCTTCGAAGAGGGACCGGCGTGTAAACGATCTTAAGCAAAGAATTGGTGTTATGTCACCGGCCAGGCCCATCCGAGGCCGCATAAAATGATACATCTCAAAGGGCGACGGGGGACAAGCCTAGGAAAGGGAACCATGAGGCATCTTCAAGTTGGAGAAATGGTGCGGTCGAAGAAGGAACGGGGAAAACTCTGTCACACTTCACGGTATGTAAAAGAGACTCGACACCTCTTGGTGACAGCCTTGTTGAAGAGAGACGGAAGAAGAGGCAGGGGGACGTGCCGTGATGGATATGCGAAAGTTCCATGGGGAGGGGGGGGACCAAAAGGGGCCAAACCCAACCATAAGGGACGTCCTTTGGAAGAAGAAAAACTTCGAATTGTACGGAGTGTTTATTTGCAACAGGCTTCAGGCTTCAAGCAAGAACCACAGCAAGGTGATCACAGACTTTGAGAGGAACGGGGCACCGGTGTCATACACGGGCTTCCACTTCAAGCCGGTCCCGACTTGGAGGAAACAACTCCGCTGCAGGGTCGCAGCGGAAGGCTCGCCTGCATCTATCGTTTATCAGCAGGTCTGACGACGCATGCTGGAACCAATAGCGCTCAAAAAAGGGGAGGATGAAAAGAGCTTAAGCGCCAGCAGGGTCGTCGACAGTGCGGGATCAAAAAAGAAAGCGCGCAGATAAAGACTAAACGGCGCCAAGTAACACGAAACTCCGGAGCTGGGACCGTCTTGAAAGGTGGAAGCAGTGCCAGGGCTATCCCTGGAGTCGGGTGATCATCGCGGCAGGAGGAAAGGGGGGATGAATCCGAGAGGGGGGGGGACCCAAAACGCAGGGGAAACTGTCGAGAGCCGTTTTTTGGGCAACTAAAGAGGGAGAAAACGTGGTTTCTAAGCGAAACAAGCACATGGACGAGAGGATCTGAAGACGGAAAAAGAAAAAGGAAGGTCGAGACTGCTGACCGGTAGAGGGAACCAGAGGGGACAGCTTTTTTGGGCCGGATGACTCCAGAACCCTCGGACGTAGGATAACCCGATAAACAAACGGCTTTACGGATCGTCCGAAGAGGCGAAAAGGAATCAAAAAAAAAACGAGCCGCCTGTTGCCGGCTAAAGGGGAGAACGACCGTAGGGTTCACCAAATGAGGGCAACCGCCTCGACTAGGAAACAGATATGGTGGGGTGGCCGAGGGGCAGGGGGGAGACATAGGCCGAAAATGGGTCCGGGGACACAACCACGCCTGACTAGGGAGATAAGATTTTCCAAGCATAGGAGTATTCTCCGCAACAAAGGCCAAAGGGGAGCGTTCACAAGACGGTAGGGGGAGCTATGGAAAAGGTGGGACCGTCGGCTTCTGGACAACGAAGTGAAGGGTGCCTACTAGGAGTGGGCGAATGGCGTGCGTGGGCCCAACATCTCCCAGAAAGGTATACGCGCGGACACCAGAGAACTGAAGTCTTAGAAGCCAACGGAGCGCAAAACGCGGCCGCCCCAGGCGAGGTAGAGCGCTTAAGAAACACTCCGGGAAAAGAATCAGCAATCGCTCTGACGTACGGATGGAACCGACGGAAATCAAGAAATAAAGAAACGGAATACCGAAAGGTTCCACCAGAGAGTCAGTCGGGGGAGAAGAGTCGGGATATGTTAAAACAGGACACCTCCGCAATGCGGTTGAGAAGATGGGTAAAAGCAAGGGTTAAAAACCCTTCGTCGAAGAAGCCTACTGTGCGGGGAAGAGAAAACCTCCTGGTTGGTGTACACACTCGTTCGAAGACCTCTGGACTGCTCGCCGGGGAGAGAAGGGAAAGGCCAAAACGGTTTCGTCACGAATGTACCAAAAAGGAAGTGACCGCCCATAGGGTGCTCAACTTGCATGGGTCATTATGGTTCCTTGTAACACACCAAGGTCCGTAGAGGGGCCCAGGACAGAAAACTGGCGGAAAACAAAATCGTCGCTTTGGTCGCCATAGGGCAGCCAAGACCTTACTTCCACAATGGCCATGCTGCGCATAGAAGGATGGGAAAAGCCCAAGAAGAACGGTACACAAGAGGAAAAGACCCGCAAAGCAGCGGGTCTACGAAAAGCAACCGATGTCCACCTCCAAAGCGAACCCGTCGAATTAGATGAATCGGGAAAGGGGAAGGTACAGGGACACCGCGGGCAGTTTCGGCACTTGGAACTGGGGCATCAACATTCCGGCACAACCGATTAATGGAATCTCTTAATGCTGCAGGAAAATCGTATTAGGCCGGAAAAAAAAGAACAAGAAGGAAAAAACGCTGATCGCAACAGAACTCAGTGCAAAGGGCCGACGTCCGAAAGGCGATGGCGGCGCGCCGCGCCCTGGATGAAGGGCGGGACAGCTAAAGCTACCATGAAATGTTGAAAAGAGGGTGGGCAGGAAAAGAAGAAAGGTATTGAAAGAGAGCACGGAATGAGCTCCCACAAGAGAAAAGCTCAGTTGAAACGTAAAACCTACCGACTCTCATCGCATCGCAAACACCAACACGGAAAAGGGGAGAAGAAAAACCGGGCGGGGGTTTTAAAAGGAAGGGGGACGTCGACGGGGAAAACATTTTGGGAAAAAAGGCAATAAAAGGGGGGGCTACCGTGTCCGCCTAACCAGAAGTTTCAACGGTTGGGAAGGGGAGGAAAGCAGTCGTTGAAAAGCCGTGATAATTCAAGCTCCGAGGGCTTCTCAAGGCCATCGCTTCGGTCTCCACTGCAAAAGCGGTCGGAGATATACTAAAGGTCGTTCGGTCAACGGCATAACTAAAGAGGAGGGTCAGCAAAGGAAGGAAAAAAACATAAGGGTGGCACGATTGGTCAAAAAAGTGAAAAAAGGGGGGGCGCAAAGCCCCGGTTGACCCGAACGACGGAACAGTCCGAATAGGGGGAGTTGAGACGGGCAACTGAACCCTCTGGACGTGAGCCCGGAAAAGAAGTCAAGTGATCAAGGGGCATCGGGGGAAGGACAGGGAACACGCATCTGCATCTTGGTTGTGGTGGTCGAGGGGTACGAGGTAACTCTGCCTAGGAGAAAGCGAAGGGAAGGGAATTGGGAAGGGGCGTGCCGCTGGGCACGCTTACGGGGGGGGGTTCCCCGAAAAGACGTTTCAGACATGGGACGAACTTTAAAAAAGCGCGCCGTGCACCGCTTGTGACAGAAAGAAGAACTGGAGAAACTCTCAAAACCCGGCGAGCAGCATCGTTCCTTGAAAAGGGGGGGGACTCCAACCCAGGGCTTCCTAGACAAATCCATGGAGAGAAAAGATTAATACTCTTACAAACTGCTTCCACCGACTTTCCAGGAGTGCTTAAGGTTGGAAAGGGAGAAAGAGCGAAAAGCCGTCGAGGGGAAAAGAAGGACAGCTCCTGCAGGTTCAAAAGATCGCGCCAGCCCCCAGTGAGGGATCCTGAGGAAGACTAGCCCGTTACTCCTCAGCGAGGGCGAAGTTCGAGACCTCTTGGGTAATCCTCTAAATACCACCAACTAAAGCTCAGTGCCGCTTGACTCTAACGGAAGGAATGGGAAAAGAAGCCTTCACCTCGACCAGAGGTTGAGGGTATCCCCTTTTCCTGTTACTTTTGTTAAAAAAAAGGACCCACCTCATTAAGGGACTGCTGTACTCGCATCACATGGCAGGGAAGAGGGGGGTGCCAGCCCTAGTTGAAAAGGGAGCTCATGGATCCAGCCATTTCCTAACAGACATGTTCCCTGGGGTGGGGGGGGGACTGAAATTACGGGTTAAAAAAGATAAAGATAAAAATACCGATCGCGTGGTTTGTGTAACGGAAAAGAGCGGCCGGGTTCCCATAACTCTTGCTCCAGAGGGCCGATCAACGCACCCCCGTCTATCAAGTAAAAGCGGGCAATCGTCTGGTGCACTCCAGGGAAGAAGAGGGAGAGGACAGGAACTCCCGCAGAAATCGGGAGGGGGAAAATTAATTACAAAACGAAACTGACGTCCGGATTTTAAGGGAAAAAAACGCAAACCTCTTTCCCAGCACTGATTACCAGGGAAGTATCTACTTTGGGGGGGGGTATGCGGTGCACTGTGGGAAGAAAAGGAAAGGGGCTGGGGGGGAACACCGGCCGAAACCCCCAAAATTATCAACACTAACAGTTCGTATGGTGCCAACACCTCGTCATTTCGTCTTTGATGAGAAAAAGGATACGATTCATACACTAACCCCTGTCTAACATACTCTCCCTTATCGCCGGTGTCGGCAAAAAACTGCTTCACAGCCGGGAAGGGGGGGAAAGGTGTCGGGAGCAACCCGGCGGAAAAGGGTTCAAAGTATTCGAGAAAAAAGGAATTAGGCGACGAGCGTTTGAGCAGCACTACCACCCGCAAATCTCTCTCAACAAAAACGAGAACATATATATTTGTGCGCGATCAGTATCAGGGGACAGCTTCTCAAAGCGCGAGCAGCCTAAGCCGCAGAGAAATAATAAGCTGCGCCCCGCGGGTTGGGATAACGACAGGATGGGACCGCTGACGTGGAAGCCAGGTTCCCGAAACCGGGGCGGAAAAGTAGGTTCAAGTGGGTGAGAGGAATCCTGAGATGGGAACCAAGAAGAAAAATCCACAGACGACTGGACGGGAGAGGAATTGTACACCTACGAAACTGGAGTGGCAGACGGTTGGGCGGCCGGGTGGAGCAAGAAAAGAAGATATACATCAAAAATCCAGCATCGATCCTTCGACCTGGATCAATCAAAAAGAGGGACAGAGGGGGGGCCGATGACTCCTAACTACCTAGATCGGGGTCACATTTAAAAACCCTTATCGCTGCGTCCATGATCAGGGGAAGCACACCGGAAAAAAACTCCTGAACCGCTGGTTTGCAAAGGGATAAAGGAAAATCCTCCGGAGTGAATCCAGGGATGTAGGGAACCCTCAGAAGTCCGCTTCAAACACCAAACGAAGCACGAGGCGTCGAAGATGCCGATTTTCAACAGAGAACAAGATCGAATGTCTTGGGCGGGAAAAAAGAAAGAAAGAAAGCCAGGGGTGTTCACAAAATGTCGCAGGTAATGGGAGATGTATTCACAGGTTCACTGGAAAAGGAGGGAACACATCCGTGAACGTAGAAGGGAGTGGGGCTCGAGAGGGCACGGTTATGCGGCCGGATCGTGCTTCCAACATCGACCAGAAGCAGGAAAAAGGAGGAAAAGCGGTTAAGGAGAGGGGAGTCGAAACTGAAAGGAGCGCAAGGGCCCGGACGCGAGTAGGTGGCGCTGAGACCCTCTGAAAAATCGGCATCTCTCGAATTGAAGTTAACGTGAGAAACCAGAGAACCAAAGAACACAGGGCCGATACCTAACTGCCAAGCTTGCAGTGTCTATAACTTTCTCTCGGTGGAAAAGCAGCGGGGGGGGGTCGAGGCGTGACGCGACCAAAGACTAACCGCAATTCTTGTCGAAAGGGTAAATCGCGTATTCCACCGAGTCTAGCGCCGACGTGCTTTCGGAGAGGAAGGAGACGAGGGGGGGGGGGTGCACGCGCGCCAAGGAAGGAGGAGAAACCTTTGAAAGAACACCCACTTACTGAGAAGAAGAAAAAGGCAAAGCGGTGGGCGAGTGGACTTGTTCATAGTGTCCGCTCAACATACCTCGTCTTAGATTATGCAGGGGGGGAAAACAAGGGATAAGAGGGAAACAGATGGATAAGGACACTGCGACACGAAAGGGGGAGGTGTCGCCCCGATGGTCAAAAAAAGAGTCCGACTCGTAGGGACCATTCGGGCAAGCTGTCCTTGACCTGCCCAAGACGCCGCGGGGTAAAAAAAAGGAGAAAGGCTCACGTCCCATCGGGCGAATAGCTTTTCACCGGCGGGTGTCCCACCACCAATGGTGTGATCAGTCTCTTTCCAGGGCAAGGAACGGCGGGCAGTTTCGAGAAACGGGAAGGGGGGAAAAGTAAGGGCAAACCGGGGATTAACCTCTCTGAAGCGCGACCGTCGTATTTATTCCGGAGAACTACAGGGAAGGAAAGATAGAAACCGAACGAAGTTTTCAATCTTGAAGAAAATCGCAGAATGGAAATGGCCGGCTAACAGCCGCGGAGCGAGGGAAAAACATAGAAAAGAAAAGGGCGGGTACCAATTCCACCCGTGTGAACACTATGAAGGGGCAACAAATCTCTGTGAGATTAAAAATCGAATTAAAGCACGTCAAAAAACTAATACGACCAGACCCTGTTAACGCCCTGGAGAACAACCGACCTCCTCGCGAGAAAAGAGAAACAAGAGTAGTAGGAATATGGTCAGAATGCGGCAGGCTCCGGGGTACTTTGATTCTGTGAATTTTGGGTTCAGACCTCCTTTAACTACAGATAGGTATTGTCCGCCGAAAAATCGGGGGGAAAAAGGAGAATGGTCAAATCGCCGGTCCTCCGCTGCCTGTGGGAGAAGGCAGGGCCATGTGAGGAAAAACAAACCTCAGGAATCTGCCGCGGTTCTTTAGGGGGAATCAAGACTCGCTGTCGGTCATTCAAAAAAGAAAAAGAGATGCTTCGCCGGTGCTCTCGGCCATCACAGGGTGGCAGGTCGATGCCAACGAATGTTCTCGAACTGACACGGAAAGGCCACGAAGACGTATCAGTCTAAATTAAACGGGGTTGAGGTGGAGGAAAAAAAAAGGGGGGCCAGAGGAAGTCGACCCACGGGCTTAAATGGGAGTAAGTCGGACGCTGGGACACCGGGCAGGAACTTTGCAATTTCAAGGCGAAAACAGCCTGAGGTTGCCAGGGGAAGATGCGCTGCCCCAGAGGGCGACAACGCGACGATGGTCTTTGGGAAAAAAAAAAAATTACGGGGGTCCGCTGGGCACTCTAGACAACGTGGGGGGGGGTGACGAACGCCGGATTTCAGACTCATAAAAAAGTGCGCCCAATCAAATGTCGAACTAAAAGCATTTTTTACATTCTAAGAAGTACGTGACTGGACAAATAGGGATATCCCAACGCAGCAGCGTGTCCGTAGGGCACGACGGGATGCCACATTCTGGCGTCCCTCTACATAAAGAAAGAGTCTACTGGGTGATCAGAACTGTCACAACTGCGGGAGAAGAAGTGGGGAAGCCGGGATGCGTCGGTCAGCGGCAGCCATCAGCATCCATTTCACAAGGAGCGCCCTTCCCGTTTTCCGTGTTCGTTCGCAACCCCCAAGATGGTTAGGGCCAGCGACCGGGCCGGCGCGCGCGAGGGGGGTCTTCCGAATGGCGCTGAACCGGCTCTGGGTAAAGGGTCGCCTCTCTCCTACTCTGCCGCCCCCACGTGAGACCTTATTCTTAGAATAGTATCAAATCTTTTTAGAGCTTGCGTATCCCTTGCCTCCTGGGCGAGGTGGGCGGAACACGGCACCCAAGACCAGAAGCCGCCTAGATCCTTCGTCTGGAGGCACCTTGACGGGGAGGGTGTTCCCCTGTCCCTACATCGAATTGCAAAGATAAATTTAAAGAAAGAACCCCATGGCAAGGGGGAGGGAAAGAGGAAAATTCAGGCTGCTTGGAAGCGGACCGATCGGAAAGGGGGGAACGGAAGTAAGGAAGGTTTCCATCCGGGATTCAGCCAAGAAAAGAAACAATAAACGGCGACGGTCCTAAGGTCCTTAGGAGAAAGTGAACCACGGGAGTAACAGTTAAAGAGTCTAACATAAGGAAAAAAATTTATGTGACCATTATAACCACCGACGGAAGGGGGGGTAGTCCTCGGCGACACAAAAACTCGTTTACCATCTTGTAAGGGATCCGGGCTTGATCGACTGCGGGGTGGCGGGGAAGGGATCGGTCCATGTGCTGGGGTGTCGAAAGTCCGTAAAAAACCTACCGCAAGTCTTAGGTAGGGGCAGAACGGCTGCTCGGCCATTGTTCGGAATTTTTTATTCCAACCCTAAGGATTCATCACGAAAACCGCAAAGGGGGATGAAAAAAGGGCCCCGAGACAGAAAGGGGAAAACGACGGAAACGTGAAGCATCACCTTGTCTTGGGATCGGCTGCTCAAGGAAAAGCACGATCGCGTAACATAGATGTCGGGGCACAGGTCTACGAAAAAACTGGCGCCGGGAGAAAAAAAAAAAAGTGAGGAAAGAGAGGGATTGCGCCAGGTCGTCAAGGAATGCTAAAAAAAAGCCCTAGCTCATTCCCTCTCCGGAAAAAACACTGGTGATCATGCCGAAATATGTATCTTTGAAAAAGCGTGAAGGGACAAGGGAAAAAAACAGAATAAGGGAAGTAAGGAATAATAGCTGCCCGGATGGAGTTAATCCGGAATGGTGGGAACCTCCGACACATCAAGATGTTCTTTTTGGGCAACACCGAAGAAAGAGGGAATCATGGGGGGGGAGGGGGACCGGTCGCCACCCGCCGAGTCAAAGCATGAACCACTAATTTCAACGGGATCATCGTCAACAAAAGGGCATCTTTTTTGCAGGCAGAGGACTCCTACCCTGCCCGGACGGACCGGGGTTATATGGAAAAAGAAAGCGAAGTTACCGATCGACGACGAACTGAGAACCCAGAAACCTAAATTGGACTGTATTCTCCGGCTTAAGACACCGTAGGCCGAGAGGAAGCATGGCTGGACAGCAAGGGGGCAAAAGGGACCGACGCGTCCCGGGGAACACAACACGCCGACCGGGGGGGGAAACCCGATTTGCGCCATAATTTGACCGTGAACATTTGGCTACATGTCGCTGGTCAGAGGCGATGGTATGAAAGGTTAAGAAAGGGAGAGGAAGGACAATAAGGACTGCCAGGTTCGGGAGAGACGACGGGCACTGGTATCGGCGTCCTTTATCAAGGTGGTTGGGAATCCAACATCGAAATGTATACGCATCACCACAGCTCGGTGAAGGTCGGGCTTAGGCCAAATAAAGAGAACCGGAAAGAGAAAGCAAGGGTTCGCGTATGCTCGATGGAAGCGAAAGCCCGAGGGGCAATCGGAAGGGGCTCGCGTACGAGTAACCTCTCCTGGACTAATAAAACCCCTTTCCGAGCCGCCAAGTTCCACACCGAAAGGAGATCGGGAAGGATGGGGGAAAAGGGAAGGAAGTCAATTAATGGGATTGAACACGGACTCACGAAAAAAAAAATTAAATTTTGACCCAGGGGTGTTTACAAGGGTATTCGCAAAAATCGGCGATGCTTTAACGTAAAAAAGGACACCAGTGGTGTTAGACACGCAGAGGGGACACTCCGCCTGCTGCGCGCGGGGATAGAACGAACAGGTCAAGGGACTTAGGGTCGAGCCGGTCACAAGCGGAGGGGGGGGGGGGGGGAAAGAGTTCATGAGTGTGCGCACCTTCGAGAGGATCATAAAGTTCTACAGTCCTAGGGAAAGCGGCAACTTAGAAACTGCGACAATCGTCGCGTGGGGGTCGGCAAGCAAGAGCTCCGAGTCAACGACGAGGTCACAATTCAGGAATCTGGGTAGAGGCCGACCCCTAACTTCCAACGGTGCACCATGCGAAATAAAACAGGAATCCAAGTCCACGGATCAGCGGTGAACTACGGGTCAACGGTTCGGGTTGGGAGGAAAAACCAACCGTCTAATTCCGAATGATCAATTCGTCGCAGGGCCAGGGATAAAGAAGGAGAGCCCAGTGGGGCGTTGGAAACGCACAGTAGGGAACCGAAGATGGAAAGGCTCGAAAAAAAAAGTTCTTGACAGGAAGAACGAAGTATAACCGTCATTCGTACTGGAGAAGTCGGAAAAGGGAAAGGAAGGAAAAAACGAAAAAGAAAAACGCCTGAAAGGAAGAAGGGATCGGGACAAGCCGGAGAAAGAACCAGTGACAAAACCGTTAACACGAGTTTTCAGACAATTTAGGTCCGTGAGGGTCGGGAAGGAGGAAAAAACGCGCAAAAAAATCGGAACCGTTCACACCGTGAGAAGAAAGACCGAAGCGTCATCTCGGAGCAAAAAGAGGATTGATGAAAATAGAGCCGTTCTCTTTGTCCTCGGGTGACGGGTACGAGCAAGAAGGGTGTGGGACGACTTCATTCCGATTCATCGAAAGAAAAGTTTGGGGTCCGCCGACCATCGTGTTTCAAAGGGTGTTAACGGGATATTCAAGGCTATTTTCAACTTCAGTTGATAATTCCAGGGGCGGCTGTCGAGGAACATAAACGACCAAAAAATCGGCCAGAATGCCACTGCGGTTGATATCAGGGAGAGAGGTCCCGGGTCTGGCTAAACGTGAGCTTCGCGCCTGAAAAAAGAAGCAGCCGTTCGGATTCGAGGAACAAGGATACGAACTGCCAGCGGTGAGAAAGGGGACCAGCAAAAAGGATCAGTCGAATTCGGACGGTTGGAGTTTCAGCACGACGGGGGACCCTAGCTTAAACCGGTGTATGAGGTCAAATGATTCCTTTCAGTCTTGGGGGGATCACCGGACAGGAAAAAGGGGTGAAACCAAGACGGCGGAGCCGTGAAAGTGGACGAAACGTCAGGGGGGAACTGCGCTGCCGAGGGGAGACAATATTTTTAAAGGGAGGGGGCCCGTGACCAGTGCACGACCTGGGGGTTTTACCGTAAACCGCCGATGAAAGGGATCAGAAGGAGGGGGTTTCTCTCAAAAAAGACTACCACAGTTCCCCTCGTCAAAGTCTGTGGAGGTTGACAGGTCGAGAAAAACCGAATTACTTTATTGTGATAGGGAATAAGAAGAAAAAAGCGGGAGCAATCCACTCGTTCTGGCACTCGAAAAAGACAAGTAAACCCAAGGACTTTCAATTCCGAGACCCTCACTTCAAGGCTCTCACGACTAATGGGGTTGAATACGAGAGGGAAAAAAATGGCGGGGGAGCACGAATTGACTTCTTTCAGCGACAGAGAAATCTACGCCGTCGAGCTTGGCCATCGAGGGAAAGAGAACGAAAACTGCTCGGGCTTGCAGGTCTCTTCCCCCCGGTGAGGTGGAGAAGAGTGAAAGGTCTATCCTTCTGCGC
>Ga0179591_1291692_pt1 | contig 11967 bp, 12 predicted proteins | sample CZOMad2_1_08_16f_FD_182891 | JGI IMG/M metagenome (GOLD analysis project Ga0179591, IMG submission 182891) | Vadose zone soil fungal communities from Angelo Coast Range Reserve, California, USA - CZOMad2_1_08_16fungal (PacBio error correction) | ecosystem: Environmental > Terrestrial > Soil >...
TGCTTTTAGACCTCAAGGTAATAAACTTCTAGAAGGAAGCGATTGCTGGGATAGAATCACCCGAGAATTGTTGGTTCTTTCTGGAGAAAAGGAGGGACGGCAGTTAATAGAATCGTTTGTAACGACGTTTGAATGCGGCAGAAGGGGCGAAACACGACAACCCGAGCAGGTTCGCTGGCGGACGCTGCGGCGGTGGTCCAGAATAGGGGGGCCAATGATTGTGGGTCGGGGACGCCGGGGCCAACATGAATCGAAGGCGAAAACTCAAGAATACTTCCAGAAGGGGGAGAGGAGAGAAGGGAATCAAAGAAAAAGGAATCAGAGATCGAGGCGAGAAACGAAAGACTTTCGGAGCAACTCTATGCTCTCGGGCGCTGCAGGAGGCGGCGCATAAGAGCCGGAAGATAAAACTGAGAAATGCCGCCGTCAGCTACTCTGTTACACGGCGCAAATCGATCCTACTACTAGAGGGAGATTTAGGTGCCGGAGACATTCAAAGACCGCGCCTTCACCTCCTAGATAAGCTGGGCAGGGGGGGATCATTTGGGGGAGAGTAAGGATGAAACCTAGAGGAACCAGGCCTGAAAAAACATCGGTGGCTCACCAAATTCTGGAAGAGCTACGACGGGAGGAGGACTCGAAAAGAGAGGAACGACAAGAAGGTAACAACCGACCCAGTTAGTTATTTTTTAGGGTACGCCGGTAAAGATGGGCCGCGAAAAGGGGTAAAAGTTCGGGCTGGATCGGGGTGTTTCTTCAACCCGGGCGCTCAGGCCGGAGGTTATGCCGTGCGATGTTCAAGACCACCTATATCAATTATCGAACTACATTTAAATCGGGGAGGGGGGGAGGAACAGAGTGCAATGATGCGATTATTGTGGTTCGCTTTTGGAAATGAAGGGGGCTAAAGACCAAAGCATAAACCTCAGAAAAAGGAGGCAGCCGAGATTGGACTTGTCAAGCGGGAGGGGGGGGCAGTCCTGTTGCGATCTTCTGGAGGGGGTCGAAAGAACTCGTAAAGAAGGAAGAGAGACTGCGAAAATAAAGGCTAGGTTCCCCGCTCGAAGGGCCGTTTGAATCATAGAGTGCCTTCATCTGCAAGATCACCAATCTGGGGCGCCAAAGAGGTGAAAGTTGAGAGCACGTCTGTCATCAGGAGATTTAACAGCCGCGCAGCGTTGCTAAGCAAAGTCTCTGAGGGCTGAGGAAACACGCCATGAGGGGAAATACCAGCGTGCGACCGGACCGATCACGTTAGTTGATGGATCGATGAATGGGGGGGAAAAAGCAGTCGTAAAGGAGAAAGACCATCATTTTGCGTGCAGGGGCAGGAGATCCGCTTTTGTAGTGGTCTGTGATGTTGGCGGAGAGGCAAACCTCCACCGGGGTGTTGAAAGGGGGAATTTTGAAACTACAATCGATAAAGGAAGCCTTTGGCTTCGGAGGGATCGTCTACACTCAAACCTTGCTCTCCAATAGAGAAAAAAAGAGAAGCATGGCGAAGAATAGGAGATCATTTGCGACAGGCCATCGTCGCCAAGGAGAAGGAGAAGAAAAGCTCGACTGTATACGATCGGAATAACTCCAAACTGAGAAGAGGCCAGGGGGCGTATCGGGTCGGCCGGACCTGGGGGGTGTCAACAGTCCGACGGGTAGGGTGAGATCACTCTGACGCGCTTGATCGAAGCATATCAACTCTCGCAATCAATAGTAGTGGAGGTAGGGAAGAAGATAACATTGGGCACTAAAAGAAACTCTATCCGTGGCAATCGATATGGCGTCAGAATAAGAATTCTCAGGCTGAGAGGAAAGGTAGGGGACAGATGCATCCACTTCGACGAAGGAATCGAGAAAACCTGCTTGAGCACTTATTAGAGAAAGTGAAGGCGAATGTGACAACAAAGGATTATCGGCAGGGTAACTTCCTTTGCACCCGATGAGAAGTGCACCCAATGAATTGATCAGGAGGCTCGCCAGCCATTTTCGATCAGGAGAAGAGAAAAGAACGTCGATTTTTTCGAGTCGGCTGCGGGAGAGCCTGAAGGGGGAATGACGTAAGGGAAGGCGGGGAGAGGACGCGCTGGAAGACTAAATCTCTAGAAAAAAATATAAGGAAGGGAGGCGCCGCAGGAATCACCTTAAAAATTTGCGACCCGGCGAAAAGGCCGTTAAGAAAGAAACTGAAGAGAAGAAGGCAATAGCAGAGTGGGAACGAGGACCCGGCTCGCTACTCCGAAAACTCTCGGGAGGTTGCAGGAAAATGAACCGAGGAGTAACCAAAAGTCAGACGCCAGCAAGAGACGGGAAGCCATCACTTGCGGGAAGACGACATCGAGAGGACAATGTGGATGCTGCTGGGTACTCTTCTGCTAGATAGCGGCATTCTCTGGCGGGCGGGGGGAAACGTGATGTGCAGGCAAGAGAAAACGGCTGTGCTAAAGAAAAAGACGATCTAGTGCGTATCGGGCCCTATTATCTGCCTTCCATGACTGAAGAAAAAGAAGTCGAAATATACGGAAAGAATTCAAGGACGGAAAAGATACCTGACGAGCTGCAAGAGAGGCGCAAAAGAGAAACGGACTATCCTTCGCACACTTCAGCTGCTCAGCGGTCCAAACGGGCTTTCGGTACGAAATAGATAGATGACGCGGAAGAACAACGGACATGAGGGAATGCAGAAACTGTTCGACCTGACACAGGAGGAGGTGGGGGACTCGACCGGGGAAGCCATCGAGGGAATTCTATCGACGGTTCTCGGTTTATAGAAAAAAGTGAGAGGGAGGCGGGGAAAATTAGGAAAAGATCGGAGGGTAACCATGCCGTCAGGGAAAAAGGCATCGAGAGAGGCGCGTAGATGTCAAGCCAGAATCCCAGTGAAACAGAAGGCAGGAAAAGCGAATAAAACAGATTCCAAGAAGGAAAAATCCAGAGATAGACAAGACTGTTAAACAGCTGCCGTGAGGCTCGCTGCAAGATCGTCAATACCTCTTTATTCTTGAAGGAAGAAGATAACGAAGAAGTCGAGACAAGAAGCCGTAAGAAAAAAGGGATGAACCGTCTGTCTCAGAGGAGTTGCGCCAAGAAATACGAGAAAGAGAGGACAAAGGATGTCAGACCGACCATCAAAAAAAATTACACGCAAGAGAAAGACTCCAAGCTTGTCAGCTCAGACCCGGCCGGCCAATTTTGAAGGCTGACGAATTGCAGGGCCCGGAGGAGTAGCGAAAAAGCAAACAAAAACAGGGGAAGGGGTATAGAAATGGTCGGCGAGGAAGAGCTAAAGCATCCTCGTCTGCGCCCCGGGGGTCTTGGGTGGGGGGTGGGGCGTGCCGTGATCTGAGCAGGTGTACCCAGGCGGGAGAAACTTCAGGATCAGCAGGTCGGAAGTTCGAGCAAAGACCCGGACCGACGGCAGAACCTTGAAAGGTCTTTTTAAATCGGAACACAGTTTGGGGGGGAAAAATCTTACAACGGAGAAAGGGAAAAGGAGACTTAGCCGGGATCGTCGGCCGGACGAAGTAAAAGACCACGGAGGCAGATAATTTACGACCACGCACGAGGAGAAAGAAGGCAAAGAGAAGACGGGATGCGAAACGATAAGACCGAGGAGAGTGGGGGTAATCAAATGATCCTGTCGGAGGAAGTTCCTCGGGTTGCCTTTTCGGGATGGAGCTTGGTCTCATAGGGAAAAACATTATGTCGAAGGAGAGAGCAGTACTAAAGGAAGAGAACTTTTCGAGCGAGGAGATAGGAAAAAAGGAGAGGATGGGGTCTACTGCGACCTACGGGAGCATTGGGAGAGAGAAATAGGATCACTGTAGCGCCCTTTAAACCCACTCCTCATTTCCAGGCCTAGGAGCGGAAGATTAACCGGACTCTGAAGGGTTAACGTAGCGGAGATTTTGGATAGAAGTTTCTGCATGAGTTTCGGAAGAGAAATTGGCTAGGTGTGATAGCCGCTGCAGAGAGAAGGGGGTCGGTTCCCAATAAATAACACGGGGGAAGGTGATGCAGCGAAACCCGTTCTGTGAAGAGAACAGGATCTTCCACAGTTTTCCTGGTTGCTGCCGGATCGGAAAGAGAGGTCGGGGTGACGGGGAAGAGAGGAAAGTAGACTTGAGGGAGAAAGACCAGGGACATTAAGGATTCGACTCTTCTTGGCACTTGCTACTTCCTGAAAGGATCCTCGGGCAGGGCCGAAATTAGAGGGGCTCCTCAACTGCGCGGAGGTGAGGCATCAAGGAGGACATCTCCTCACGTGAATTCCGAGGGCCAAACAGCTGAAAAACTAACATTGACTAAAGGTCAACAGAGCAGCAATGCGACGATACTACGGCAGCTCAGGGACGCTTGGACCAGCATGTTGCTTCCACATCCTCGAGATGATGTAAAGGAGAGACGAGGCAGGGGGGATGTGCTGAATGGCACGCGCAGGTCTTCTTGCATAGCTTCTCGTGGTTCCTGACTGCGGTCAACAGCGGAGGTGAAGAGATCGGGAAGAGGGGTTCGTAGGGGGGTCAGGAGGAATAGGACGTTTATGGAGAGAACGCTGAATTTCGTTGTCGAAAAATCTAGCTAGGGCGCCTCTTGGGAGTAGGGGGCGGTAAGATAAGTCGGCTGTCCAATGACCTGTATAGTTCATCTGCTCTGCGCACTCGAGAGTGGCGAAGACAAAATGGTTTGAAGGTACGTGCAGGGTCTAGCGTATGGGAAATAAAAAGCGTTGTTAGCGCTCGCGCTTTACCAAGATGGAATTTGGGGGGGGTCAGGCGGAAAGATCCAAGGAAGTGACGTCGGGGGTGCTAAGGGTCTATCTTCCTTAACTCCGCTTTCAGCAACCGATTTACGCAACGAAGTCGGGGTGAAATATTCGGGGAAGGAATCTAAATGGATGCCCAAACGGAGGAGGAAGGAAAATTCACCTCTACTAACGAATGAAGGCCTGCCCACACTCGCCAAGGGGGAAGGGGGAAAAAATCGATGAATTGATGGAATAAGCAGGCGCATGAACAAATCCTTTGGCTGCTTCGCCTCGTACTTGTCTGAGGGTCAATCTGCGGATGCATTCGCCTCAAGACTAGGGACAAGGGCTGAAACGAGCTGCGTACTACTTAGGAGGCGGGGAACCCCCGGCAATTGGCCGAATTCGCTGAGAGAGGGGGGGGCAAGGAAAGTTCCATAAGGCCTAAGCTGACTTTTCGCGAGTTATGGGCTCCAAAGGCGACAAAAGAGAAGTGCTATGTTGCTAGAGGGGTTGGGCGCTGCATGAAGAATGGTCGACGATTTCTCAACAGAATATCATCGTTCGTTTCACGAGACAATATTGAGGATCTTTGGTACTGGGAGGTGGCGAAGCAAGGGGACTAATTTCTCGCTGGACCTCTCGAGTCGGCCAACAGCTAAAGGAACGGTACAGAAGGCAGGACTATGGTGAAGACAAATCCTGTTCGCGGAAGGTTCCTCATAACGGCTTACTACCACCGGATTCGGCTTCCGCTAGGAAAAACGAGACCGGGGTGGGACGAGTGGGAAGTGACTCGTTCACACTAGCATTCCTTCGAATTAGAGAAAAAATGAGTATCGCGATGGAATCTCCTATCTTAAACAAAGCGACTGGAAACTGAGGGAAGGACGGGGAGCAAAGAATAGTTGTTCGACAAGGGTCTCTTGCTCTCGTCGCCGCGGTGAAAGGGACTGCTGGCCTGAGATCTGGGTCTTAAGAGCGAAAGGAGAATAACTACGGTCTTCATATTTGGACATCTTCATAGTTGCACGCAAGGTCTCGTACAAAGACTTAAAAAGGCCGAGCCTGGAAGAAGTCGTGGGAGACTGATTTAAGAGAGGATATCTTTACAAGCTGAGCTACGTTTCCCAAAAGGGGAAAGGGGAGATCAACAGGGCGGATAGGGGAGAATGGCGAAGCCGGAGTCCGATGTCCTTATTTGGTTCTCCAGCACAAAGAAGGAGGGTAACAAACAGGGGTCTTGAAAATCTCCTCGAATGATGGAGCGCGCATCATTAGTCTATTGGTGAAGCAGACATGGAGGGGGAAGGGCTTGGATGAGCCGGATAGGGTCGCGATTCACATCTTTTCTTCGTTGTGAAAGCCGAAGTCGCGACGACTCTCCCAGGGAAGCAAGAAGGGTGGGTGCCGAAAAGCCCTGACCCATTTCGACCTCGTATCGTACCCGGCAGGAGCCTTGAGACAAGAACAAAAAGGAGAAGTCGGGGTTAGGGTATTCGTAGAACGCGCTCAGAGTGGCGAAGAATTTCAGTGGTACCTCGACCGACTCTTCCCACACTAGGTTGGGTGTTATATGAGAGAGAGATACGTCACTTGTGGGACCGTGGGTTGCGATGGAGAGTGAGGGGTGTTCAGCTCGTCGGGAAGCCGGGGGAGACAGAAACAGAGGGGAACAACTATTCTCGAAAAGAGTCTCATGAAAATCTCTGGAAGGGCGCTACGACGTAAGAGTGATAGGACGAATTTAGAAAGTCTGGGATAGGGGAGAGGAATCGGGCGTGAACGCATGGTCCTGCGGTGTGTGATCGCAGGAACTGCGGGGAGGGAAGCCGGTTCGCGGTTACTCACCACGTTATCACTGCAACGAGAGGTACATGGGGGCACTTGAAAAAGACAAAAAAGGAAAGCGTCCGGGGAGACGAAGCCGGGGATCTCGGTGCTCATATAGAAGGGGCAATTTGAGGGGGGGTAGCAGAAAAAAGCGCGAAACGGTCTTGGGAATGAGCTGTTTAGTTGGCGACGGGAGCGGAGTTTCGTGTATGTAATGGCGGGGTGGTGGTGGGGGTGTGGAGGTGGTGGGGTGACAGGTATGTTGGGTGGGGGGTGATGGAGGGAGTCGTTGGTGGATTAGAATGGTAAGGGGGCTGAAGGAGGAGCAGAATGGGGGAGGGAAGGGGGGAGGGGGGTTGCATTGGGGGGGGAGTAGAGAGGGGGTGGAGGTCGGTAGGTGGGGGGTGTTTGGTTGGAGGAGGAGGGTGGGGTGTGAGGGTGGGATGGTTTGGAGAAGGTAGGGGAGGGGTTGGTGGGTGGCGGGGTGCTGGGGGATCGAGACGGCTGGCGAGGGGTTTGATGGAAGGCGGGGAAGGAGGGGAGGGCGGGTTTGTTCGTTTGCGGGAAGGGGAGTTGGGGGAGGGGGGGGGTTCTTGATTTCTTTGAAATTGTTCGTCAAGAGGAAGAGATTCCATACTCTTCCGGGGGGAAAAGGAGGGAGTCAAAAGTGGAACACAGAACCGAAGATCGAAGGGACTGGGGTGTCTTTCGAACCACTTTTTGGCTCCTAAACAGCGAAAAAGAGAAAGGAAAAAAAATCTCCGTTGAAGGAGGAAGATAAGTCATGGAAAAGAGAAAAGAAAAAGAGAGATCTCTTTTTATCGCACGACGGAGCGACTGACCGAGAGGGAGCGATGGAAAAGGTGCGATGGCGCAGGAATTAAACGGCGTGGAAGCACCGTAGGTTCCGTCTGCGGGAAATACAGGGACTCAGAAGGGGGGAGCTCAGGAGGGCAATAGAGGTTATTCCGATGTAGAACTCTCTCAAACACCTAAGTAAATGAATAGGGAAGTCGCTGATGGGACGAGAAATGAGGAAGAAGGAAGACTGAGAGACGAGGGATCAAGAAGAGCAAAGACGAAGCTCACTACAATTACGTATTTATTCGCGGACGTCAGGAAGAGGACATCAAAAGAAAGGAGAGGAGACGAGACCGGCGTGCTAGACTGGGAAGCAAAAGAAGTCAAGGGTTAGTCACGGGCAAAGGGCAAGGTGCTTCCTATGTTGGTCGACTGTTGAGAGGAAAGGCCTTAACAGCAGGTGGGGGGGCTATTGCGAACGCAAATGTCGGGGGATGTTTTCTCTGGCATATTTGGGGGAGAAACAAAGCACCGGGAAAAGAAGAAGGGGGACTGGTGCAGAGGGGAGACAACTGAAAACCATTAAAGAGGGACCGAAGAAAATACCTGTATACTAGTCAAAAGCCATCGCATCACCTTTAGTCCACTCTCTGAAAGAGAACGCGATAAAGGAAGGACCTCGGGGGGAAGAAAAAAAAAAAATGCTTCGGACGGGCTACTCGGAGGTTCCCTCCAAGGCGCATTCTTACCTCCCTTCTACTAGAAGAAGAGGGGGGTAAAAAAGCGACAGCTCAGACTTTAATGAGAAAGGATATTGGATTGGCTCTCACTTTGATTCGAACTCTGGCTACTCTAAGAAGGGTGTGACAAAATGGCTCTTACAAAGAAAAAAGCTAGGAATAAGGTTCGAAAAAAGAGAAAAAAAAAAAGTGGGGGGAAAAGACCTAAGGGGAGAGATAACGGCGGGAAGAAAAAAATCCCTCCAAGCGGCAACAATTTGGCTGGCTCACACCACAAAAGTTATAAACTCTCGGACGGGAAGGTCTGCCGCGGATCGAGGGGACTGGGAAGGGACGCCTACTTAAGAGTTTTTCTTTGTTCAAGTTATACTCCTTTTAGTCCAAGTAGGCGCAACCGGCATGACTAAGGAGGGCGCAAAAACAGGAAGGCAATGCGAGGAGAGAATGAGAGGCGGCCGAAAGGGGAGAGAGAGAAGGATAGAAGGGATGCGAAAAGAAGGACTACATTTACATCAATTCTCCAACTCTACTTCGCGCGCAGAAAGGGGGAGGAAGATGGGTGACAAAGAGTTTCTTTAAAAGGGGAGTAGACGAGAAAAAAGAGCATAAAGCCATAGGCTCTGGGAAGAAAAGATTATCATTTACTCGTTCTCGATGTATTCAGGAAGGGGTGCGAAAAAAGGTATGGATGCGAGAACTCGTCCAGAGAGCCGGGGAAATCCTCAAATCCCCGTTTGGTGATGGCTAGAAGACGAGGGGGTGGAGAGCAAAAAGGACGTGACCAATAGGCCTAGCCAATCTTTCAGAGTGTCACGTTGGGTCTGCCTTAGTTAAGAAAAAAAAGTCGTGCATGACATAGGACAAGAAGCGAAGCGCGAATCGTTACTAGACTGGAATGTATGTGCGTAGGCACAGGACATGCGGGGGAAAGAAGAGAGAGGAAAAAGGGGAAGAGGAAAAGCGTCCCCTCAGCTATCATCACTTGTATATGGAAGAGATGAAGGCGATGAAATCGCGGATTAGGGTAGCGGAGGATAGTAGCCCACTAAATAAGTGTCTCTCTTAAGAAGAAATTAAGAACCAAGTTGTGGGAGGCTGGCTTCTCTGGACGCCCAAGATTCATTTTTTCTGGGGGGTGTCTGAAATCAGCGAATAAAACGGAACCGGTATGCTCTTATTATCTTGGGACGGGACTTTCTTGACATGCCGCCTGGCTGCAATCCTGTCAACGTCCAAGTGAGACCATATAAAAAAAAAGAGCAAGCAGGGCTGAGATGCGGCACGCTACCTATCATTTCTCTGTATCCATGCCATCTTTGAAATGAGCGACTAAGCGGAAAAAGCGACGAAAGTGCAGGGGTGAAAGCGTCATATGTTGAGTCTCTCTGCAGCAGGAGGAACGGGGCAGTGCAGATCTAGGGCGAGACGGGACTGGGGTGCGAAAGCGGACGAAGGCGAGATGAGTCAGCCAGGCCATCTCTTTGCGGAGGAACAACACCGTTATCTCCAGCAGGAAAAGGGAGAAGAGTGGGACGCTAGGGAAGGGACACGAAGATAGATGAGAAGAAAGAGCAGAGAGGGTTCGCATTCTTTCTTCTGTCGGAAGAGGTTGGACTAAAGGAAAGAAAGGAGCAAGGAGGGAGGCAAGGTGAGCGGTAAGAAGCATCACGGTGTACTATCCCTGATCACGCACATATTTGGAAAAAGACTCCGTTGGAAAGAGGACGGTTGACGGGGATAAATGACTCAGGATCAATAAAGACCAACCCTACTTACATTGGCATGAAGTTAACCTGCGCGAGAGCACAAAAATGGTCGCCAATCGGCAAACTCAAATGTCTCTACGCAAAATCTTTGTTAGGAGCTGTCCAGGGGGACTCCAGCAACGTAGGAATGTCTGGGTACCGCGCGAAGTTGCAGGAAACGCGGGGCTGAGGAAGGTTGAACGGGAAGGAAGACACGAGCTCCTGCGTTCCGCTCATAAGGCAAAGAGGGGAGCATAAAAAATACTTGATCTTTACAAAGGCTCCAGGGAAGCCGTCGGGGCGAAGTGAATGGAATGCACCTTCCAATGCGACGCGGGCCTGAAACGGGGGAAGAAGCAAGCTTTCATGCAACATCGGTTGACCTGATTAACGAGAGAAGCTCGGGGAGAAAGAACCTGCCGCGAGGACAGCGGAAAGGAAAGAAGAAGAGGGCTCCACCTCTCGAGGAAGAAACCAGCACTTCTAAAGGCGGCATAGAGATGCGAAAAAGAGGGGAAGATATGTGGTGTAGAAGAAGAATAGGAAATGAGGAGCCCGCATTTGAGTCTGTACTCCGCTTAAACCTGCTTAATCTCACTCCTCGGACTACGGAGCGAAAAGTGGCCGGAGTCGAGGGGACGAGGAGAAGAGATCAGAGGGAAAAGGCCGAAGAGGTCAAAGGATTACATGCTAGCCTCAGATGCGGCCGAAAATACGGCAAAGGAAAGATCATTGCCCGAGCTTGGACAGACCGTAAAGAAAAATAAGAAATGCGGATACTGTTCTTACTCACGCAGCGACATGCGGTATGGAAGCAAGGTTCGGGGGCCAACCAAAACAGAGTTTCTGAAAATCAAGCCAAAAAAACGTAGGGAACGCATGGAAGGTTTCTACCGAGTCTCTCCTTTCGGGGCTCGATAAGAAAAGCAGCTCCATCGGAGGGGGCTTGAGGGAGGAGGGGGGTGAGCTTCCATGCATCAGAAAAGCGAGGCGGAGAATGAAGAATGAGGATATCAAGATCGGATGTTTCCTCAATTCTTGTCGACGGGGACCGAAGGCAGAAGGGTTGAATTCCGTCTCAGGGCTTGACGAGAAAGAGAGAGTCAAAGATGAAAGAATTGTCAGAAAAATAGGAAAAAACAGACGCCGAAGAGTAAACGAATCATTCCCGAAAGAAGGCATATTTTTCTTCATTTCGGAAAACAATCGTGACTCAGGAGGGAAAGTAGAAAGGAAACCCGAGATTTCTGTGTGAGAGGCAAAGATCGGGAAAATACGGCACCGAGGGGATGAGGGACGCTCTTCCAGAGCCTACGTCTCGGGTAACTGTTCCCAAACAGGGGAAAGGCAGACCAAGTAGAGGTCTACGGGGAGGGGAAAAGTAAAAAATCAAAAGAAGGGACGGGAGAAGGGGGGGGAAGAACAAGGGGAAATTATGAACTTAAATTCTCCTCCTTGCTGCTCTAAGCCTGTCAAGAAGAATTTTTCCTTCTAGAAAAGGGAGGATCAGCGATCGGTCCTAGAAAGAGCTCATATCCTCAACAAAAAAGCTTAGGAGAACGAGATTTACGCATACGGGAGGCGCTGAATTAGGAGACCTTCCGCTTCCTGCGGTGCTTTGCGCATAAAAAAGCGAGAAAAAGTCGACTTCAATTCATCAAAGTAGCATGAGGAAAGGAGGTACAGCGGCAAAGGAAAGGAGGACGCGGGATGTGAAGGTGGGAGGACCGAGAACAGAGGATCACGGCTCCCTTTCGCCGAGCCTTGATAAAAGTCGAATAAAGGAAAGACAGGAGCGAGAGGACGATATGTGGTCAAGAGCGCACTCAACTACAAAAGCCTAGAAAGACTCATAGGGGGCCATGATCTGAGCAAATTCGTCCTCTGAATGGTTAAGGGGAGGGAGAAGGGGTTCATGACGGAAGTGTGGTGAAGAGGGTAGAAGATGAGCAGTCTCGGAGAGCTCGAACTGAGGCCTCCTGGCAACTGTCCGGTCAACGAGGGGCTAATGAGGGGCACCGTAGAACTGTGAGAATAGCATAGACCAGCCGAACATAGGACGAAAGGTAGGAAAGAAACTCGGATCGCCCTGGGGTCGGGATGATGT
>Ga0179591_1314236_pt1 | contig 11967 bp, 22 predicted proteins | sample CZOMad2_1_08_16f_FD_182891 | JGI IMG/M metagenome (GOLD analysis project Ga0179591, IMG submission 182891) | Vadose zone soil fungal communities from Angelo Coast Range Reserve, California, USA - CZOMad2_1_08_16fungal (PacBio error correction) | ecosystem: Environmental > Terrestrial > Soil >...
CAATGCCAAGGGGTAAGGGTTGTACCATGAAAGGTCAAGTAATAATCTTGGAACTATCCTCGAAGGAAGACGAGCTATATTGGGTCAAACTCACAGAAATAAAAGAAAAGGTTAGTATGAGGGTTACGAGGAAAGGTGAATCTGTGCCAAGGGGGGGCGTTCAATGGAAAAATAGATTGTGTCCTCAACTTCACCAACATATCAGGGACGATTTCGCCCTTGCGCACACAAACCACTTGAAAAAAAATGCCCATTGTTGAAACCGTTGGGGGAGGCCAAGACGCAAAGGGGCCAGCAGACCATTTTCAAGTAACCTTTGGCAATTACGGGACCACTGGAAAAAATATGTCCGCAGGTGCTACTTAGGGGGGGGTCATCGCATTGGCACAGGAATCTCGTTGAGGAAGCATGGTGGGGTGCCACAGGGGGACTGAGACCTGGGGAGGGGAGGAAACAAACCTGGAAACCCATTTGGGGTTGCCAAGAGGCCAAGGGGGGGTGCCCAGCAGGAGCATGGCTGTCCAAACATGGAATTGTGCTTACTGACGGTCTTTCCATTTAAGGGCAAAAAAAAAAAGTGATGAAAAAATAAAAGAAAAACCGAAACGAAGTGCAGTGTAGGGCAAGAGGGGACGCACTCCCATTGTCCCGAACGAACGGAAACATAATAACCTGAAAAAAAAAGGCTGGCGGCTTGGAAAGTCGAGGGGAGTGGCCCTGTGGCAATGAGGTGTGGGACCGGATTATGGAGCAGTAAAGGGAAGGGAGGGAGAAAATAAAAAATGTGTAGGGGGAAAAAGGGGAAACTGACCCTTATTACTACTGCGTCAGCGAGTTCATGTAGATGAAAAGGACTAGGAAAAAGAAAGAACTAAAGAGTGGGTTTAAAGGCATCTAGAGGGGGAAGCTCATAGACAGGTTTGTGAACATAGATTTGAAGAAAAAGGAAGAGGAAGGCATTTGGCTCTTAAAAAATAATGGATGAAGATGAAAATCAGAGATAAATTAACAAATCTTTAAAATTAATAAGAGGTTCAATTTTTTTCAATAGAAGAAAAAGGTGCTGATTGGGCGGGGGAAGGAGGGGGGGGGGAACAGTAAAAAGTGTTGAAAAGGGGTTGTGGGAGAGGAGTTAAACATGACCAATGATTCGGCGCTGGACGGCTTTAAACTTAAACCCCCCCCCAAGAGATGCCGTGAGGGGAAGAAGAAAGCAGGAAGATGGGTGGAGCGGGCATGACAACGAGGGACAACAGATCATGAAATGATGGGAAAGAAGGGCAAAAGAAGACATAAATACATGGGAAAAATACAAAATGTCAGATTGGGCACGTAGGAGACCATAAGGAAAAAAAAACAAAGAGTGAGGACTGGGAAAAAAGAGATAAGGAAAGAAAAAGATTGATGAATGGGAGGAAGCAAGATCTGACGGGGTTGCCATCTTATGGTCCATAAGTTGGCCATCAAGGTGAGAGTGGGACAGAACAAAAAACTCAGGGGGGGGGACAGGAACAAGAAAATTCCTCAACACCGATGAGGGAAGTGCCATAACGGATACAGTTGTGTGTGACTTGGTGGTACAGCAAGTAGTAAGACAGCATCATTGGGTTGGTGCGGAAGAAAGATCAACTTAACACCACTAAAAGCCACCAACACTGCTTGGCCCAGGAAAACAACCCCCCCAAAGCGTACAAAACAGGTACAAACTCGCAAAGTTTATTAGAGGGGGGGAAAAACTCTTTTGGGGGGGGGTGAAAGGTAGCTGTTGGGAGTCTAGATAGACATTATTTGGAAAAAACGAAAGTGAATGAAAAAAAAGGAGAAGGCAGTCTTTAAAATACGTATGCACTTAAAAAAAAAAAGAAGAGAAGCGTTAACTCATAGACAAACATCAAAAGGTTGGGAAGGGTAATGTTGCAAAAGAGTTTTAAAAGAGCCAGAACCCTTTTGCTGAGCAGGGAGGTAAGTAAGAAAAGTCATGGTTTTAAGGGGAGAAAGGGTTTGCAAAAATCAGCTAATGGAAGGGAAAAATAACATTCAAAAACCCTAACAGGGACACACAACACCTCGAAAATGCCAGCAAAGGAAGAAGGACCGAGTATGGGAGCAAAGAGAGGGGGGGGGATGGGGAACAGTGGGTTGCGAAAAAGCAAAGGTTGCGGGGGAACCTGTATTTTTTCGTCTCACTTGGGTTTTGTTACAATGCCATGGTCACTAATGAGAATAAATGCAACAGAAAGGAAAAGGGGAGGGGGTCAAAAGAGGGGGAAAAAAAATGGGTGGCAGTGAGAATGATACTGCAGCACCCGGAAACCAGGGAGGGCAGGCACACTAAAGCGGTGGAAAAAACTGGCAGGACACCTGAGAGCACCCTGCCGAACATAATGGGGGCAGAACAGGAATTTTGCAAACATGTGACCGAACAGGTGGGACATTGGGGAAGAAACAAGGTGGCAAGGTGGAAGTGGGGAAGGGGGGAGCAGGGGGCAACGGCAAGCATGGTGGTCATCTAGAAAGCACTCAGAATTTAAAACACGGCAGCATAAAAGTTACTAGTATAATACTCAAGATTCTGGTGTATTTAGTTGGAGGGGGGGACAAGTAAAGGAGACTGGAAAGGAGGGGACCCCAAAGAAAAAAAAAAAAAAACGTGTCCCTTGAGGGGACTTACAACTTTGAGAAACTTGTAAACCTTGTGGGCTAAAAGGGAGAGATAGAACGGATGAGGAAAGGGATAGGTGGGGAGGGGGACACAAGAGTTTTAAAGGGGTGAGTACCAGAAGTGGACAGAGGGGAGATAGCGGGGTAAAAAATACGGAGAAGTTATTTTTTCTAAAGAACAAAAGAAATAGGGGTAGTAGTACTAGGGAATGTCGGAGGTTATGCTGCACACTGGGTGACTGGCTTCTGACGCATGGTCATACCCACAAACAGAGAGAAAACGCTCGCCGGAGACACAAAAACCACCCCTGTGCACCACTGAACAATTTTGGAAAACGAGGGGGGTTGTGGGCGCAACGAATGTGCAAACCAAAAGTGGGGCGGAAAGAAGGTTCACACGGAAAGGGTTCAACACTAAAGGATTATGTCGACGTTTGCTACTGCATTTTGTGAATTTGCAAAGCAGAGTGGGAAGAATTGCGGGGTGTGCCAAAGGGGGGTGCGACGGGGTAAATCATTCATGCACACTGCCACCATTGTGTGGGGTGGGGGAATCCCATCCAGGGCCACATTTGGGGGACAAAGAGGAGCGGCTTCCACCAGGTTTGCAGTGTCTGAATAGAGGGAAAGGAACTTGCTGAAAAAAAAATAAAAAAAGTAGAAAGAAGGAACTTCTGCGTGGACTTGGTCCATAGCGTCAGGCCACCCATGGAAAAAAAGACACTGCGGCTCAACAGAAGGGAACGTGAGAAGGTGCTGGGCAGGGGAGAAGAGATATGGGGTAAGGTGAGGTTTGGGGGGGACCGTACCGGAAGCTGGGGGAAAAAGAAAAAATTAAGGGGAATAGGGGCCCAGGGGGGGGAGGCATCAAGCAAAGTTGAAGTTCGTGAAAAAACATGAAAATCATGGTAAAGGGAAACGAGGGTTTTGGTAAGGCATGCAAGAAGAGTTCATCTGAGAGACATTAGTTTTGGAAACGGGTTAAGGGGGGGGAAAAAAAGACGCCTCCAAGGTAGGCTAGGATTAGTTAAAAAAAAAAAGAAGGGAGAACGCGAAAAAGACCGGAAACAGAGGAAAAATGAAAATTTTCAAGAGGTGGACCGATAAAAATAAATGAAGGATGGGTTCAAGGGTGGGGAGGCGTTGGGTCCGGGACAACAGAGGGGGGGGTAGGGACTGGGGTGTTGTGGGCAGGGTGAGAATGAAACATATGATCGACATGCAGCTGGGTACCTGCAACAACACCTGGAAACCTCAAACGTTGCCTTGTTGGTCAATCAAAGGGAAAGGTAGATTGGAGAGTGCATGAACTGGAAGGGAAACCAGCTCGTGCGGAAAGAGAGGAGAAAAAAAGAAACATGACCAGCAGATTGGCACCTAAAATGAATGGATTGAACAAAAAGAAAAGTACTCGCCCACCACCAAAGGAGGAGTAAAAAGTGAAAAGGATTTGTGAAGAGGGGGAAAAATGGGAGGAAAGAAAGGTCCATTACTGACCTTTGTAGGGTGCCATCTGAGACATTTGGATTAGTTGGCCAAAGATTGGGTTCCTCACACTTTATCATTGTTACGGAAGAGGAGAAGGGATCATAAGAATTTCCGTTGTGGGACCAAGAAAGGAAAGAGTTGGGAAGAAGGTTTGGCGTAGCAGGCTAGTCAGGATCCGAAAGGGTATGTGCTGACTCACTCTAAACATAAAACCCTAAAAAGACAAGAAAAAAAGCCACTTTCCCAGGAACACCCAACCCCCAAATAGATTGATGAACACCATGGCCCCCATCGATCCAAAGTGTTGTGGGGAGGGGAATGAAAACCCTCTGTGAAAAAATCAAAACGGTTTCCTTTGAAAGCTGGTTTGGAGGGGGAGCGAGGGTTTAGATTGATTGGTGGGGGAAAAAAAGGACCTCAAATGACGAAAAACTTAAATTCCTTTATGCAAGGGGAAATATGGGTCAAAGACTATAATGACTTAAAAAACAAGCTTTGAAATTTTTGCAAAGAAGTTTTGAAAAAAAAAAGGGAAAAGACCTGAACACTGGCTGATGCAGAAAACACCAAAGTCATTTGGTTGGGGTTCACTCGAAGCTTCAGGGAAATCCAAACATAATCATTACCCAACAACCAATTGCAAAAAAAGGGGGAAAAAAAAAAGCACCGGGGGATTGCGAAGGACAAAAGAAGAGTGTGGGGGGGGAAAAAGAGGAGGACAACTAAAAAAAGAGGTTGACCCATGGGTGGAAGTGAGACTAATGTCAAGAAAGCATCATTGTGAAGGCAGGTTGGGAAGAAATGGGAGGTTTTGGCCATTTGGGTGGTTTGGGGGTTTGGGCAGCAGGCCATGCCGATAGGAAGTAATTCAAAAAGAGTGGGCCAAGAATCGGATGATGGGTGGAACAAAAAGTTGGGAATAAGGGATGGGGGAAACAAAATTTGGTCATTGGGCAAATGACATGAGAGAAAAAGGGAAAAACATGCTGCAGACAAAGGCGAAATCTTCGGACTTCTATGACACAACATTCGGTACACCACTTACGAAAAGAATGGGGTTGTTGCAGAACAGTCAAGTGGTAAAAAAGGGGGGCTAAAAAAGGGGGGTTGTTGCAAAATTGGGGACATGAACAAGGTTGTGGCACAAGGGGCGGGTTGGCAGGTGGCTGAAGTGAGAAAGGAGGGAGGATGCATTTGGTGCAGCGGAAAGGGGCAAAGGAAAAAGTGACTCAAAACGGTCATCATAATGACAGGTACGAGGACCCTAAAGGGTTATTTGAAGGGGGAGTGAACAAGTATAAAGGTATGGGGGAACAATCTTATGCCACTGGGGGACTTTACACCTTGGCAACCTCTGTGTTGGAAACCTCAAAAATGAGAGCTAGCAAAAAAAAAAAAAAAAGGAGGAAAAAGAGAGAGAGAACTTGTTAGAGTTCAAAAAGTGCACAAGGTGGGAAAATTGGGGTCAGAACGTGTACAGGGGATATCTGGGACTATAAGAGTCGACGGGGGAGATAGTAACTTGAAAAAAAAAGAGGTAGTATTAGTTAGTGGTGGCATACCTGTTGATTTCCGGCGGCAGCTGCGGCGGCCTAGTCTGAAAAAAAAGGAGCCGCTTCGCAAATGGTGCGCACAACCCCTTACCACTGCCCCATGGGTAAACCAATTGGGGAGCCACCCATTGTGGGGGGAAAACACACATTGGGGGAAAGAACCGGGTGAACCAAAGTTCAAAAGGGCACATGAAAGGTCAGCAGGGGTGGCTATGCATTTTGTGGTAAATCTAATGAAAAAGAGCGTGTTGCGCAGTTGCGGAAAATCAGGGGGGGGGAAAAATGCGGCCAAAAATGTATAAGGGAAGGGAAAATGCACGTGTCCAGCAAAGCAAAGAATGCTGGCCAGGGTTTTGGCCACAATCAATGAGAGGAGGGTCAACCCAGGAAGTTTTTCATTGAAGATAGGGCAAAGTGGGAAGGGCTTCAAACAAAACAAATAAGTAAAAACGCACTAAAGAAGGCGGGTCCCGGGGGGAAGCCGCACTGCCACAACATGGGTTTCAAAAAAGGAAAACACTGGCGCAGAAAACAAAGTGACGTCCTGAGGGAAATGGGGGGGAGGGGGGGGATCAAGAGGTGCTGTGGAAAGAGGGGGGGAAATGAGTGTGGCCTGTACACGAAGCTGAATGGAGTGAAAACCTCAAAGTGACTGTAAACTTCGGACCTTCACATACAAATGGACAGGGAGAGGGGGGAAAAAAATTTGATCATTTACGGGTTAAAAAGGGGTTTTGAGCCATAGGAGTGCAATCTACATGATTTTGGGGGAAAGTGCATATGGAGGGTTACAACGCATCTTAAAAGATGGACGACTGGAAAAGAAAGGGGCTATCTGATAACTCACCTAAAAAGAAGATTATGAAAAGATGGTTCAAAGTTTTTTCAAGAAAAGGCTGATGGGGGGGAATGGGAGCGTGGGGGGGGGGGAAGGGCTGTTGAGCTGGGGTGGAAAAGGGGGGTTGAAGAGGAGGGAACAAATGCCATGAGGGAGGGGGAGCTCTAAGGGCTTAAGGCCAACCGACCCCAAAGGGTAGGACGGGGGATGGCCATCACTGGGAAGTTGGTTTGAAATAAAAAAAAAAAGGGGAGAGGACTCCATGCTGTCATCTTGGCTGCAAGGCTTGAGAAAAAGGAATACCATCAATAAAAAGACATGTCATATTGGTCACAGAGGCAGCCCATAGAGCGAAAAACCAACGGGGGGATAGTCGTAAAAAAATATATTATGAAAATGTGAAAAGAAGAGGGAAAAGGTTTAGGGGATGGTCATGGAGAGGGGAGACGATTTTCCGAAAAGGGACAGCATGTGTAAAGAAGCTAGCCTATCCAAAAAAATAGCAGAGGGACAAGAAAAGGGGGGGGGGATATAACAGCTTTGGGGTTCAAAGAAACGGTTGGGGTCAGGTCAATAGGCAGCCCAGAAGGGGGAAAATGTTCGGCTCCTAACAAAAATGAACAAACAACATCAACAACTGCTGGGAAAAAAAAAAACTGAACAAAGTTGCAAACCAGCACAAGGGGTATTCTCTTGAAAACTCTGAAACGCGGTTGTCATTGGGGGAGCTGGTTTGGGTAAGAGGGTAATAGCTTGGATCACAACATTATTTTTGGGGAAAAAGGAGGAAGAGGAGGCGAAATTGGTCTTGAAAAAAGAAGTTGTCTTCTGTAAAAGAATGTCGATCTAGAATAACTCTAAGATGCCTAAAACAACTCTTTTCAAAGTATGATGTCAACATTGGTGTCAAGGAGGCCCGCTAAAACTGGGCAGGATGGACAGTAATAATGTAAAAGCCCATGGGTCATTTGGTAGGGGGGGGGTTTCACAATCATCCCAGGGGTCAGCCACAAATATCATTCCACAAAAGCCACCGGGGAAAAAAAAAGAACCGATGCCCGCAGGAGAATCAGAAAGGGATGAGCAAGCACGTGATTGGGGGACATGGGTGCAGTGCAGATATGGGAAAGAAAGGGAGTTAGGTGGACAAGGGATGGTTTCACTTTAGGTTTGGGGGGGGGGGGGAAAGGGGAAGGGGGAATAAAAGTGAACAACAACAGGGGGGGGGGGGGCCAAAGAAGCTGTGGACACAAAGGTGCAAAAGGGCGATGGCACACATGGGTCATTGTTGCAAAGGGGGTACCTTACGTGGCATCACCCTTTGGCAAAAATGCTGCAGCAAAAAAGGCAAACGCGGAGGTGAACAAAGAGCTGACGATATGCGAAAAAAGGCGACAAATGGGCGTGGTCAAATCATTTTGAAAAGTGGCCAGACAATGGGTGGTGGCAAAATTTTTAAAAACAACAAGGGGGGGGGCACCCAGTCATGGGTGAAAGTTGGTGTGGGTGCTCAAGGGGGGAATCAAGCATGATGGAAGGGGTGGTTGCAGTCATGGGTCAAAAGGGCAAAAGCAGTGAGCCACAAGAAGCTGGCAGCAAACAGGTATGACATGTATAGTAACTAAATAAATAGGTCTTTTGTATGGGTGGGTGAGTCAAGAGACACAGAGAAGGGAGGGGGAGAGTCCATTATCTGGGTGGAAAATGGGGAAAAAACTGTGCACTGGGTGTTTAAAAAAGAAAAGGGGATGATCTATAAGAGGGAAGTAGGCGGGAAAAGAGAGAAAGGGTCACTTTTAAAAGGTGGGGGGTCAAATGCAAGGGGGGCACACGGGGGAAGTAAAAATCAGAAGCTGGGGGGGGAAAGGAATAAAGATCTCTTTGGACGTATTGTGAAAAAAACTAGGAAAAAAGAATATGGAGGGATTAGTTTTACATAGGGACCTTGCAATAAAGCGTCCACGGGGGCGAAACGCTGTCGCCAGGCATCCGATGGAAAAAAAATGGCTGCTGTCCCTTGAGGAAACCCTTGCAAAAAGCCCATTGCGACAAGGGGGGTTTGTGAAAAGTGCCACCCATTGGGCCAAAAACCCAGGAACACAGGGGAAGACAGCTCAAACTGAAAGGAAAGGTTCGATGGGGGGCAAAGTTTGTGTCCATCAGGTGACAATCCATCGGGGGAAGCAGTTGCTGGACGCATGGTGTGGGGATGGTCTGAAAGGGAGACTGGGAAAGGTGACCAACCAATGGGGGGGGGGGAGATCGCATCATGCTGGAAACCGGGGGGGTGCCACAAAGAAGGAGAGGCGGGTCACGGGGGTTTCAGTTTCTGAAGATAGCCAGTACGGACTGTCACAAAGGGGAGGGAAAAAAATTGAAAACAACTCACTTCAAAAAGGCTTGTCTGCCATAGCGCAGACCCACATGGAAACACACGCTGCTTCGCAATCATAGAAAATGGACTACTGAGCATCGAGAAGAGGGGGAGGGGGGGGGTGGAAATGGAGGAGGATAGGTGGGGGTTCATGAAAGGAGAAGGGTAAAAAGTGTGGATTACTACCCTTATATGCAGCAAAAGTTTCCGGGGCTCTTGAAAAAATATTGAAAATGGAAAGAAAGAGTGGTTTTTGAAATAAAGGGCCGATGTAGGAGATAGAAAGTAGTGGGGAAAAAGGGTTCAAGGGGGAAGGAAGAAGTCATCGGGGAGAGGTTAGGAATCACTTTAATGTCTATCTAGAGAAACTCTAGATAAATGAAAAAAAATCCGGGTTGCAAGGGAAGCAAAATGGAAGGGGGGTTCAATAGCAACTGGAGTGATGGTGGCAAGGGTGAACTTTGGGGGGGTGTGCCTCAAACAGCAGTGTGGGGAGGGGTGTTGAAGGTGTGGGAGGAGTCAGAAAGGACCACGACGGCGCTGACTAAGAGGGAATGAAAAAGAAAAAGGGTGTGGGGGCAAAAGAAAGACGAAAGGATTGGGGTTGCCAGGCAGCTGTAATGACACCAGGGCTGTCCAGCTTGTGGCCACATCTGATAAAGCAGCCATGGCAATCAAGGGGACCATAAAACGGAAAATTATCTGGCAACTGGCGCATCAAAAAGAGAGAGAAAACAAACACAAAAAGAGATGGGGGGAGAAGGATCGGCGGAGCGTCGTGGTGTATGGTGCCATAGGGGGGAGGTGCCAGGCTGCTGTTGGAAAAGTGGAAGCAAAAGATGGACGCAGGGGGACTCAGCCTTCAGACGCTCAACCCCATAGGCACGTGGGGGGCGCCGTGCACAGGCGGACAGAGGTTGGGGAAGGGTTGGGGTGGGGGGGGGAAGGGAAAAAACTTGGAACGCCGCATCATGGTCATTGCGAACCGCCTAGAAAAAACTTCAACAACCAGCCAATCAAACAGGGAGGGGAAGCAACCACCACCAAAGCTGGGGACAGAAAAAACAGTGCACACCATACAAGGGTTATGTGCAGGGGGGAGGAAGCGGGGGCTAGGGGAAAGTTTTAAGTGGAAAAGCGGGGGGAACTAGAGTTTATCGAGATCGAAGGGGGGTGTTGACCAATAAGCAGAAAAGAGAGGCGACAAATTTATGCACGGAAAAATAAATGTCTATCTAGATAACTAGTCACTGAAGGGGCAAACCATCTTTGAAAAGTTAAAGATGGGATTCCTAAGGGGGAAGAGCCATACCACGGGGGAGGGGGGGAGGAATAAGGGGAAAAAAGTAGCCAGTCATGTTTAGGGTGGGGGCACTCATGACATCTTCCGGGGACAGGGCCAAAAGAGAATTAAAAAAAAAGAAAACACAGTGGAAAAAAACCATCAGGCAAGGGGGGGGGAAGTCAGGGGGGGGGGAAAGCAGACAGTACGAGTGGTCGGGTGCCATGGGGGGTTAGGATTATCAATAGGGAAAAAAATGGGTGGAATTGAGCTGAGTGGTGCAAACAACAAAACGTGGGTATTGGGGGGGAGGGTTACTTTTTTTTCTCCTATTGAGGGGGGGAAAGCAAAAAGGGCAAAGGAAGAAATGCAACAATACATGGGGTAAAAGCTCTCTCTGGTGGTTGGCGAGGGCGTTGTGGCAAGCGCGTGTAAGGGGGTATGCGGGGAAACGAGTGGTTTGGGTGGGGCAGGGAAAAAGGAAAAGTTGCCAGACAGTCAGAAAAAAGCTGATGACCACGAGTGGCGGGGGTGTGGCATCTAAAAAAACTATTACCAGGAAAAATCACCATTCGACAGTAATGGAAGTGTACAACATTCGGGGTGCAAAGGGTGGTTGCGTGTGTGGGGAAGTGAGGCAACAGGGGGGACAAGGGGGGTAAAGGGTGGTCACATTGTGTGGCTCAAGTGCTACAAAAATTCAGGGGTGGGGAAAGAAATCATGAACAGCTGAGCAACCGGGGGCATAACGGATTCCAGGAGGGGCTAATACTATACTAATATTCTGTTTTATGGGGGGGGTTAGTTGGGACCAAAAGAGAAGAAAGGTAAATCTTTATATTACCCAGGGGGTTAGGGGTCCCTGTCTGTACTTTACTGGCCACCTTGGGGACTTGGGTAACAATAAAGAAAAAGGGGTGGGAAAAAAGAGAAAACAAACACAAAAAGAAGGGGGGGTAAGAGATAGCAGTGGAGGCTGGGTTAAACAAGTGCACCAAGGGCACAAAGGTTGGGGAATGTACAAGGATAATTTGAAAAAAAGGTCGAGGGAAGATGAATTGGGCTGCAGCAGGGGGGGAGAGAGGGTGACGCAATAAAGGAAAAAAAGATAGGTAGTGGGGCGAACTGTCAAATACATTGTGGCTTGCTTGGCTTCAAGGAGGGGAGGGGGAAAGGGGGGTGCCTCCTCTGCACACCACAGAGGAGGGGCTCCATTCCGCCACCACAGTGCAACCACTGCCCATTGTGCAACAAAAACTTGGTGTGAATGCCAAACATTGTGCAAACCAACCCACCCTGGTACAAGGTGGAACCACTGGGGAGAAAACGAACAGTATGTCGGCAGGGTTAATCTGTTGTTGTCATCGCAGGGGCAACCAAGCGGTCATTTGCTGGAAGGGAAGGTGGTTCAAGGGTCCATGGGAAAGGGAGAAGGGGAGCCCCATTGGTTGTTCCATCGCCAACAATGCTCACACGGTGCCCCCGAACACCATGTGACTGGGTTGGGCATTTACTGCTATAGGGAAATGGGTCCCTTCTTAATAAGGGAGAAAAAAGAAAGGAAAGAACTCACGCTGCGTGCAAAAAAGAGAAAGAAAAATTGTTCCTAAAAGCGGAGGAAAAACACAGCATCCATGAAGCCGGAGGGCGGTCATTCCGGAGAAGCGGGTGGTGGTCCCTGTGGCAAGGAGGGGTGGTGAACTGATAACGTACACGGAAGATGAAAAAGGAGGAAAAAATAATGTATGACTGACCCTTAGATGATCCCAAA
>Ga0179591_1298698_pt1 | contig 11966 bp, 12 predicted proteins | sample CZOMad2_1_08_16f_FD_182891 | JGI IMG/M metagenome (GOLD analysis project Ga0179591, IMG submission 182891) | Vadose zone soil fungal communities from Angelo Coast Range Reserve, California, USA - CZOMad2_1_08_16fungal (PacBio error correction) | ecosystem: Environmental > Terrestrial > Soil >...
GCGAGGGTTTTGTGCCTGTAAAACCCCACCCGCCTAGTTGTCCGCTGTCGCCGCCCCGGGGGAAAGGAGATGTGCTGGGGTGAATTCACACACGTATCGTTGTGGGGAAATCCAAGTGATAGAAAAAAGACGATCCTGAAAGGGGTGTTCGCGTTTGGATCAGTAGGTCGACCGAGTACAGGGGCAAATGGAAAAGGAAAAACGAAGGGTTCCTCACCACAGTTGCAAGTGAGATCACCCGGCAGTTTGAATTCCCAGGATGGAAAAAAAGCACCGGGCCCACAACACGAGACGGGTGGAGGAAATTCGTCAGCTAGGTGGAAAATAACGAATCCAAAAGCCGGAACGTTACATACCTGACGAAAAAACACAGGGGCCGAACATGTTCCTAGGGGGAATCACAAATCCCATACAACCACAAGGCTTTTGGGTTTGCCCGGACTTCTGAAGTATTTTGCGGACGACGAGCGTCCATTTGAATCAACGACGAGGTAACCACACGAACCGGAGGTAGGGAAAGATCAGAGCGCTTCGGGGCCATGTTTCAAGCAACCAAGCCCGCCAAGGGTGGAAACAAATATAACTTCATTATGTCCCCCCCAAACACTGAGAGAAATGGTTGTTTGGTCTTGTGCGGTTGGGTAGTGGTGACTATGAATTCACAAGTCCTTCCAGGGATTGCTCCGAAACACAATAAAAAATCAAACTAAGCAATCTTGTGAGAAAAAAAAATCAAAGGCTGGGCCGCAGATAGAAAAAATAGTGTGCAAAACAGAAACCCTCTAGATGCGGGGGTTTGAAAGGAAGGAGAAAATTCAAAAACGCTGCCAAAGACATAGCCAAGAAGATTGGGCAGCTGATGTGAAAAGGCCTAAGGCCCGTACAATGCCCGCCGGGGAAACGCAGGGGGAACGCAGAGTCAGAGAGTGTGGAATAGCTTTAAATGAAGAGGCACTTGAATGACACGGAAGTGGGAGTCACAGATGCGAGCGCGTCTTGGAAGAGGAAGGAACGAGGTTCATCCAACACTAGACCGGGTTTTTGTTAAGGAATTTCCTGTGTGCCACTGAGTTGGGGAAAAACGAAAGCGGGGGGTGGACTCAACGAAAAAAAAATACCCCGGTGTGGTCAAGCACAGGATGGAAAAGTTACACACAACCAGGCCATTGAGAAGTCGGTATGGGGGTAAAGAACAAATCAGGGCAAGCGGGGTTATACGGGATCAAAAAAACAAAAGTCATGCGACGGGGAAGATGATGGGTCCCACGCTTCCAGGAGTCACCGAGGGCCGATTTTGCTGGACAGGGGCCAGTTGTTTACTTGGGGAAAAAACAGACCGGAAGTCGAAGAAAACGCTTGGAGGCCAAATGAGTGCGAAGAAGTGCCCAGGTGCCATTTAGGTGGGTAGGGCTGCAAAAAAAAAGAGAGGCTACGAAAGAGGGATTTTATGGAAGGAAGAGGGATAACCCAACTGTTGATATGGAAAAAACGTGTTGTCTTAAAAAAACAAGGGAAAAGAAAAATGAGACGATCGCTTGAAGAAAAAAATCGCAGGGGGGTCAAACTAAGGATGTCAAAGCCTTAACAAAACAGTCGAAGTGTTTGAAAAAAAAAAACCAAGCAGGGAAAAAAATAGGAAAAAAAAAAAAAATGTGGAAGGATGGGGAAATGGTAATCCTTGTCACAAATCGGCCGCCAATTAAAAGAAAAGTGTAAGGAAAAACACAACTCCGCAATGTGAATTTCACCGGGGCCCTGGGGAGGGAATGTGGCCAAATTGGAGGCAGCAGCACATCCCAGTGTCTGTCACAAAAAAACAGGGGGAGGGCATCGAAAATGAGGGGTGAAAAGGTGGAACAAAGAGGTGGGACTGCAACAACTGGGACACATCCATTAAACCGAAATTGAAACAAGTATCTAAAAGACTGTGAGGGTAAAGTCCCACATTAGAAAAGCCTCGGGACAAGGGATGTGTGCGTAATAGATGTTTGAAAGGAAGTGGGACGAAGGCGGCAAAAACGAATCAATGTCTCAGGGCCCGGAGTGTGAGGGGGCACTTGGGTGAGGGGGAACCTGAAAATGGGGGGGTCAAATTCTAATGTCTGGGGAAAAGAGCTACGGAGGGGGTTCAAAAAACCCAACCCGGTGTGAAAAAGGTATGAACAGCATCCCAAAAACAAAAAAAAGGGGCGGGGGGTGTGCCACAGAGCAAGACGCGGTGAGGAACATGGTGGGGGAAGGCCACATTGCATTGGGACAAGGTGTGTGAGGGACGGAAGGGGAAGAAAAAGTGGTTTATGCATGGACGATGGGAAATACGCTTTCATTAGGATTGTTTTTGAAATTGGGGAGGAAAGGGGGCTCACTAAAAAAAGGCCCGACTCTGTGAGAAATCTAAGAGTAGGCACGACCGGTTTGCGAGCACAAAGGGTGGCATAAAGGAGCATAAAGATGGGACGGAAGAACGCACAAGGGTGGTTTATCACACATCGGAAAATAACAGGCCAGAGGGGGGGTCGGGGTACACATGTGGGGTTCCACAAAAAAACCCTTGTCAAAAAATGAGAGACTATGGGAGGTGGCCACTAACCCGTCATGCTAAACTGGGACGGGCAGAAGTTGGGGGGCCCTGAAAAAATACACCACCAGGGTCCACCGTAAAGGGCTTTTGAAAACCCGAGCGAAGGGCGGCCCACAAGGGGGTTTAGCGGAGTCACGACGTGCAAAAAAGGCACGCACACAAAACTGCCTACTTGTTAACAATGGGCCATTGAGTGGGGGGGTGGGGACCATAAACTTAAGGTAGACTAAAGAAGTCAGAAAAAGAAAAAAAAAACCGGGGCACCCAAACTCAGTAGTCACGTGTGGTCTGACTCCGATAACAATTTAAAACGAAATTAATTAATACGCACGAGTAGGGAGGAAGGGACCGTACAGCATGGGAATGGGCCGACTGTAACCATGGAAACGGGGAATGGAAAAAAAGAAGAAAAAGTCGGATGAGACCGGCGGAAAAAGTAGAACGACTGGGAAGCAAAGAAGGCAACTGGAGGTTCACAAAAACAAACTCAGGAAAACGTGGGGAGGGCTGAATCTCGAACAAAAAAACAAAGGATTGTCGAATTCACCTCCTCTCTCACTCCAAAAGGTTTTTCAATTCTTGGGTAAGATACCGGGCCTGAGAGGTGAAAGTGCCGCGGGGAGTTCACTTCACGTCGGCCAACACTGCGCCTTGAACCATTTGGGGAAATGCGTTCTATTCAGAAAGCAATACCAAAAGGGGGGGGGGGATACTCAAATAATGGTACAGAAAGAAACAATACGTGCTAAGGTGAACGGACGGGAAGCAAAAAAAATCGCTAGGGGGGGAAAAGGACGGCATTTTCAGAGAATTGCATACATTGAGGGTGGACGACCTGGAAGGTCTGACGCACAACAACAAGTATCCTAGGAAGTCCGGCTGGTTAAAACGGTGAAAAACGGGGGGCCCTTAGATTAAATAATTGAAAAACACAAGCACAAAGAGAGCGGGCGTAAAGAACCGGGGGAAAAGAATTGTGAAAGGGCAAACAACGTCTTCCCGAAAAAATAGAAAGTGAGGGGCCGAACGAACTTAAACATTGGGGGGGGGAAATGACCGCACAGCCTGCACTTATGCCGAATGATAACCGGAGATCACTGGGAAAAACAGAGCTGATTGGATTGTCGACACGCGCCCTTAAAGGGGAACCGAAATTGCAAGGAAATTACCGCCCCGTGCTATGTCCAAGCCAAAGGACCGAGAAGGAGTCATCATGGATGAAAGAAGTTAGTGAGATAAAAAGTAGTAAAACAAACCCGTGTCCCAACACAGAGCCTGAATAATGGGCAAAAATGGAAATGAGAGGAGTTTGGGAATAGGCAAGGCCGGAAAAATCCCACTGGGGGGGGGCCGAGCGTCAAACGGGTGAAAAAAATGTCCGTAGAAATATCACATCTGGAGTAGTTGAAACAAGGGGAACAGAGAAAAGACTTGAAGTCCCAGGGAGGAAAAAAGGAACGGTAGTGCCTAATGAACAACAGTATCCTGAATCTATGGTACAAATAAACGCCCTCACGAGGGCTACGAAGTAAGGCAAAGTATGGGGGCGAGTGGTTAATGGGAAAAGGGATGCAAGGGGGGGGAAAAAAACGGAACGGATGTCCGCCAACGAAGGTACGGGTTGTGAATGGGTGGAAAGGGGGAAGAATACACAGAACACGTTGTAGAACCTCAATACCCTGCCTGAAAAACGAAAGCCCCATAGGAAAAACAGTATTCAAAAAAAAGGGTATAAGGTTATCAACCTGGGGGGGTGGTACACACATCTTGGGAAAAAAAACAGAAATCTCAAAAAAATTTGTCACATCCTAGAAATAAAAGTCCCATTTGTGTGAAGGCAAACCAATAGGAAAATGTTCAAAATCGCACGTAAGTTGGCTTGTTAAAGAAAAAGGAAAGGGCGATTCCCCAGAAATAGCACCAAAGCGGCTTAGGAGCAAGAGAAAAAAGAAAACGCACCCGGACAATACAAGAAAAACAAGTGGAAGAAGACGGTACGGGGGGTTCCATAAAACGTCTTAACTCATTGGTGTTGGCCAACCATTCGTTCATGGCTGGAAAGGCGGATTCGAAGGAACAAACTTGAAAATCAGTATTGTCAACGGGGGGAGGTTTAGTGTCCATTGAATGGACTACTCCCCCAGGCACAGGGTCTTTTTGGGTTTGGGTAAGCGCGAGAAAATTCACCGTTCAGACTTCATACCGAAGCGGTGAAGGGGGCACGCCCCTACACCTCATACGCATCTCTCCCGCCAGATGATCCCCTCTTTTATAAAAAGAGGTTTCTTAAAGCGACCAGGTACCTGCGGTGCGCACTCAATCTAAGTTAAAAGTTGAGGTGGAATTGGGGAAGGCGTCTTTTGTATTTTGGTAAAAAAAGACCAAATCCTGGGGGCGTGAGGTTTGTGTGAAAATCCATTTGGGAAAAAAAAAGATTGACACATCTCGCTCTAATGAACTCTTGAAAGTACGCTAAAAAAATAAGAGCAATGGGATAACGTAGACGAATTTTTTAAATTGAAAGGAAGACATGCAAGCGTTGGACAAATCATCTTGCGGGGGCGGGGTTGAGTACCGGATGTAAAAAGGCGAATACGCTGGAAACACTTGTGGGTTTAGTTCGAAAGGCGGAAGGGGATCGTGGATGTGGAAGGGAATTCCAGGTTACGACTAAAGAAGAAAAAATGACCTAGGTGGAAAGGGGTTCCTCATGTTGTGATGGAAGTCACCAGGAAAACGTGGGATAGATTTCACGGGGGGGGATGGGGAACTTCGGTCCCCGCCAAACTCTCCAGTAAGAAAATAGAAACGATCAAAAAACCGCTAAAAACCTGGGGGAAACCCATCAGAAGCGGGAGGGGGGCGGGGCCTGAAAATTGGGTGTGGAAAAGAAAAAAGGGCAAGGGGTTGGGGGGTCAGGGAAAACCTTCCACGGTCACAGGGGTGCTAAGAGGAAGGAAACACATGTGGGGCGTCTTGGGTCTTTTTTCACCACAACGCTAGTACTGGGGGGACCAAGAAACCTATCGGGGGGAAAAAAAAAGAGGATCAATGTCTCAAGGAAAAAAAACAACACTCAGAAGACCAAATGACGAGGACTGACTTCAAAAAAGGGAAGGTACACCATTGATGCGGCGACCCGGCAGGTAAACTTACCACCTGACGGGTAACGGGAAATTTCAATCCAGGGAACACTTCGTTGAACCCGGGAAAGTGGTTGGGGGAAAGGGGGGTCAGGAGGAGGCCGGAAGGGGGGGATGGGTAGAGTGGTGTGTCAAAAACAAAAAAAATGTACGATGGCCGAGGGGTCGGCCGGTAATGCCACGTCCAGACGCACAAAACTGAATACACTCAACACCGACACCCACGAGACGGGAATCCACCCGGCCGACAGCAATCACAAGGAAGCGAACCAGCCATTATCGTATCTAACTAAAAAAAAACACAACAATGGGGAAAAAAATATAGGGGAAAAAAGTACTCCCCAGTTTCGCATGCACGTTGGGGAAAAGGATCCCGAGGGGGTGTTTCTTAAGTCTGGGCTGGATCTCTGGAAGTGGGGACACGTTCAGGCTTCCAAAATGCTTAAAGGGGGAAAAAAAAACATGCATGGCCAAATTAGGCGACTCTAAGAAAAAAAAAAAACTAAAAAACCATGCCAATAGTCCCACTTACGGAGTGGAAAGAACAGAAAAGGCGGGGGTTCCTTAAGAGGTGGGGGGGGGTGGGGTGAAACGGGAAACTACGGGAAAACAGCCTAGGGGGGAGGAATGGGTAAAAAGCGGCATAAAATGGGGAAAAATCTAAGGTAGTATGTAGGACGTCTCACAGGAGACGAGATGATATCAACAAGGGGAGCAAACCGAAGTCTACGTGTTAAAAACTCCAAAACTTGTTGGACATCCCGGAAAAAAAGGATGCGTATGTAAGGGAAAAGAAGGCTCGGAAAAATTGCAAGAAAAATAAAAGCTAAAAAACCATTACCGAGTTTAAAACAAACTTGGATTACTACCTACTGATGGGTGATGAGGTGTCCTTAACCAACCCCATTGAAAAAAAAACATGGACGTCAAATCCTGCAGCGGAAAAAGGGGGTCATAGTTTTAAAGGGTTTGGAGGTAAAATGGTCCAAGGTTCAGGGCAGGAATTTACATCCCAAATGTAGGGAAACTACGAGCCTGTGAAATGGCACACTTATGGGCAACTCCCCTCCCCTTCCCGCACCTTTTGTAAGTTATGGCCTTTCTGGTATCTGTCGCGTGCCGGAGGAGTTCTCAATCGCGCGGGGGTTAGCCAGGGGGCCCGATCCTCACTCTTGCCAAGAAACGAAAAAAAGCAAAGTCTGGGTGGGTGAAAGACCAAAGGGACGAAGGGGGGGCCTGCTTCCGTGATCCTAGACGCCAAACATAGTGATAGCCAAAGCCACGCCATGTGCGGTGACTACATGACCATGTTAGAATCTCCGACCGGCCAAAAGGTTCACGAGCGGTGCTTTCTCCAGTCAAGAGTGGTGGAAGCAGGTATACGGGGGGTGGTAACAGATTTTTCAGCAAAAAAATCCCAGAGTGAAGATGGGAAAAGAGCCCCCAGGTTTCATCGGGGATAGTTCAACCAAAAAATCGCCCTGGTTTTTTCAGCCAACAATGCCGTCAGGGATCGCAGAAAATCAAAAGTGCACGGGCTGAAACCAAAAGGGGAGAAGAACACAAAGATCGGAAGACTTAAAAAAAAAAAAAACCCTAGGGGGGCCGGGGTGTTGTTTAAAAAAAAGCAAACGTGAAAAGAAAACACAGGGACCATCAATCACAGGAATCGAAATGGGTCGAGAGCTCTCCCCCAACGCAGGGGAGGGCGGTAACCCAGCCTGATCCCGAGAGAATAAGAGGGGTTTGTCACCTACTTTTTCTTGTCGCAAAATGGGCAAAAAACCAAGTGTTGGGGGGGGAATTCATTATTGGATGCCGTACGGGAAGGGTTTGAACCACCGAACCAAAAGTCAATGACATTCCTACATACGTCATTGTAAAGGGAGGTAACCCTCTCATCGGGTGGGGGGTTTATATCATAAATAGAGAAAGCGCCAAAGTTAAAAAAAAAAGCCATAAGGAAGGTATTTAGGGGGAAAAAGTCGTGAGGATGTTTTGTACTGGAAAAAAAAAGCTTGCGCAGTCGTTCAAAGCGCAAACTGGGTAGCAGAAAAAAAATGGCGTCCTGAATAAAAGGAAAGGTAAGGGGGGGAGAAAAAACTCAACGACTCAGTTCTACTGTGAAAAAAAAAGGTACAAAACTATGGAGCGATAGAAAAGTGTCCAGCCAAAGGCACTAGGAGGTCTCCTCCGCACAAAACCTTTTGGTTCACGAAGGGTTTTCAGGGCTTACATAGGGCGAATTATTGGGGAGAACTTGGGGGGAAAACCAACCGCTCTCCATCCCCAACGGAAAAAAGAAATACAGGGGGGGAGAGTCCCCAGGTGGAAAGAGTAATGGAAAGAAAGATGTACCCAGAGTCAACCACGGCAGGGACCAAAAAAAAAAGACCGGGGTGGATTGAAGAAAAGTTTGCGTGTAAACTGGCAGAAAGGGAAACCAAACGCGGCGAAGGGTAAAGACTTAACACAGGAGAGAGCCGATGGATGAGTATGTTGTGAAGGAGACTGGGGAAAATAAGAGCCAAAAAAACATTAATCGTGGATTGGATGGTGTTCCGGGGAAAGGCCCGGGGGGAAAACAGTGTCAAGGGATTAAAAGGATGTCGAATACACTAATTCAAAAGACGGTTGGTGACCCCACGCACAATGGGAAAAGTAAGGGGGGGACGACTGAAAGGCCAACAAAGGGGGAAGGAATTTACAGAAAAAAACAACTCTGGAGAAAGGATTGGAACGCACAACAAATGGACAAAGAAGGGGTCCGGTTTGGGAAAGGGGGGTCACCCCAAAAAGAGAATTTTTTTAGCGGGACACAATAACGCTAACTTGGGGCATACAAGTTTATTCGGTCAGTTAATTAATGGAAAAAAGACTCACCGGGTGAGCCCTCATTGGGAAGCAAAGCAGTGGGGGCGGGAACAGGTCTATTCCGGGTAAAGGACGGATTCTTAAGAATGGAAAAAGGGATCATCGGGTTTATAGATTAATACTGGGGCCGGGACTGAGTGAATGTGTGGTCCAAACAAAGGGTCCTGAGGCCATGGAGTGGTTCGGAACTAACCGGACTGGGACGGTGTGGGGACCAGGGACGTCTTGACTTAGACCAGAGTGTTTGAAACAAGGAATGTGAGGTTCCCACCAAAAACCCCTAGATGAAACAGTGGTGTGGTCGGAAAAAAAGGGTGGCCAGAAAAAAAAAGGACAAAGTGAAAAAATTTCACCCCGGCCCAGACACCATCAGACGCACGTGCGCGGGGGGGACAAGGAGATAGGGGGGGGGGGGCATGGGACTAGGCAGGGAAACCTTCCTGCCCAAACACTCCAAAATTCAGATAGGGGGCAATCACGCAAACAAGAAACATATCCTCCTGAGGTGGTGGGTTAAAGCAAAAAGCCCCAAATTTTGAAGATGAAAGAACTGAAAAGGATCGCCTTTGGGGTACAAAAAAGTGGGGGATGCGCGCACAGGGTATAAAAACAAATTGCGAAAGAGAGGGAAACAAGAGGAAAAATGCTGGGAGAATTGGGGGACAAGGTGTTTCAGAACGGACAGACGGGGGCCTCAAACGGAAAGGTCCCGTTTGATGACAAGCTGGCCATGACAGTGGATAACTAAAAATCAAAAAAAACGTGGGAGGGAACCCTCTAGAATCAGCAGTGTTCGCAAAGGGGGGGGTGGTCATACACGGGGATTTGAGATTTGGGGAGGAAAGAGGGGTGGGGAAAAGGCGATTCGACAAAAAGGCAAAAAAAGGACAAGTTGACTCTTGGGAGAGAGTAACAACGACATGGGCGCGGAACGCTAAGTGGGGGACGTTGCTAATAAGACACTGTGAAGGGGGGAGGGAAGCTATCAAAAAAAAGAATGGAGAAAATTATAGGGAGGCTGTTTTTGGGCGTTTCTGGGAAGGGAGGGGGGGGTAATTTGGCTTAAAAGGGAAGAAAAAAAAAAAAACGGGCTCACCAAAACCTAGAATGGGCGCGAAGCGGTGAGTGCAAGGCCAAATGCAAAGGATCAACACACCAGGGCTAGTGTGGACAAGGGCTACTTGAGTAAAAAGGGGGCCAAGGGGGGGGGTGTCGTCAGCCAAGCCTTAACCCGTTACCGTAAGACTTAGGCACAAGACCTCCGGAAACCTTTGGGGGGGGTGGGAAAATGCCGCAACGACCTGCGGGTTAATGTCAGGTTCGAGGCGAAGCGTTTCCCCATGCAGACCAGGGAGTTCAAACATGGGCCACTAAAGAACCCCGTCGAAACTAAAGAGGACGATGGGACTAGCTTTATTCTCAGTAAAAATGGGGGCTAATACCAAAAGGGGGACCACCTCAAGATTGGAAAAGGAGAGTTAGGTCCAAAAAAACGTAAACGATTAAAAACAGTTGCCCCCCAAGAATGCTGGGCGGCCAAGCCGCAAAACGTGGCTAGGGAAAGGGTATGAATGTAGACATGCGCATGAAAAGTTGGTTCGAAAAGAGTAAATAAAAAAAGGGGGGTACCAAATACCGTGATTGGGCACAAACTAGGAAAAATATGGAAAAGTGTGAACCAAGGGGATTGGGTGCAAAGAAAAGCCAACATCGAGCTAAAAGAAGTAGTCCCTTTCCAAAGGGAGAGAAAGTGTCCTCCTTAAAAGCTATGACGAATCCCAGAGGAAACTCTGGTAGAAAGGGGAAAAAAAAAAGTGAATTTCAATTTGGGGTTCACTCCCGTAAAGGGAAGAAGAAAAAACTGGGTTCTGGAACTAACGAAGGGGGCATGGGGAAGGTGGTCATTCAAGGTGGTTTCGGGACCAGGACAACATTCGAACGCGGGACCGAACGCTGAAGGTGTAGGAAAGGGGCGATGTGTGTGAAAAACCAGAGGGGTAAATGCCAGACTATTTAGGGAAAAATGCTGAAATGGGAATACGACAGAAAGGGGGAAAGGCGAAAACGAAAAAAAAAGACTAGGAGAGTTTTGGTGAACTGTGAGAGAGTGCATCTTCAAATTTAAGAAAAGTCCTCTACGCCTCAAAGGGGGAATCAGGCAACAATACCGGCATCATAGCGTTCAAGGAAACGTGAACTAGGTATGGGGGGGGAAACTTGGGACCTGAGATGTGCTCTAAAAAAAAACACGGAGGGGGAGGGAGAAATTTACATAAATGGAAAAGGGAAGGGATGAACTGGCAAAAGGTCAAGGGGTAGATCAAAATAATCACCGCCCAAACAGAAAAATCACAAAAAAAACAACCGCGGGGGCGATCGTCGTGCTTTGGGTTTCTAGAGTCCGGAGCACACAACAGAAATAGGGGGATCCTTGAGGAGAGTGTGGGGTATTTCAGACAAAAACCGGAATAGAGTGTTGACTGGGGTTTTGAACGACAGCGAGAAAAATAGACGAAAACGCGCAGGGGGTAGTAAAAATCAAGGTTAAGTTTTTGTGGCAGGATGCCACACAGGGTGTCAAGGGCCGAGAAGGCTGTAGGTGGAGGAACAAAACCAAGAAGTTACGTAAACAGTCGAACGGACAACCGGTTTGGGGTTGGTCGGAAAAGAATGGTCGGGGTGAGAAGGTACTTAGGGAGACGTAACGCCTCGCGCAATCCCTAATGGGGGAGGGGTGGAGTCTTGGTCCGTAAATCACCTTCCGGGGAGAAAAGAACCGGGGTCCAAAGGAAGCAAATGGTTTCCAAAAGGATGACACGGAGATCCTCGGGAGAAACGGGTCAGTTTTTAAAGAGAGGGGGGAGGTATGCCCTAAACATTTGGGGGGGAAAACTATTCTGGGGGGGGGGGGGGGGGTGCAGGTCCCACACAAGAACAAGTCCATTTTGAAAAAAGAAAAAAAGCAGAATCCACTCTCAAGGGAGTGTAAGTCGGACCCGGAAGACATCAGACAAGAGGGGTGAAAGGATAAATGGCTATTAAAACTGATGGAGGAACGGAAATTCCAATATGCGGGAAGGTTAGGTTTTACCCAGGATCGACGGCGGGGGGGAAAAAGGGAACCAGCATAGAGTGAAGAATGGAATCCAAAAAGGACACTTCTGCAGGGGGGGGGGGAAAAAGTGGTAAGAGGAAAACGAATTGGCGAAAGAGGGTGAATCAAAAATGTGATGAGGGAAGGGGGAATTCGGGAACGAAAAGTGCCGATCATCACGCAAGGGGAAAAGGACAAGAGAGTTTATTAGAGGAAAAAGAGCGTGAAACGCTTGAAGTCAACAACCGGGAGACCAGCAGGAAAGAGACCAAAG
>Ga0179591_1327744_pt1 | contig 11966 bp, 9 predicted proteins | sample CZOMad2_1_08_16f_FD_182891 | JGI IMG/M metagenome (GOLD analysis project Ga0179591, IMG submission 182891) | Vadose zone soil fungal communities from Angelo Coast Range Reserve, California, USA - CZOMad2_1_08_16fungal (PacBio error correction) | ecosystem: Environmental > Terrestrial > Soil >...
GTTGAATTTGGCGTAAGGGGTTCGTTGTCCTTGGCCGGGGGTTGGGGGAAAATTGAGGGAGGGACCCCAGAAGAGGGAGTCAGGCACGTTAGACAGGAGAGAGCCATAGACCGACAGGGATTACGCCATCAGCTTTGGTCAGCTTTAACAGTTGGGGGCCTAGGGAGGGGGGAAAGAACACTTGGACGCAGATTCCTACGACGGCGGGACTCTTATGGGAGGGGGGAGCTTGGGGAGTGTTCTGGTCATGTTCCTACCTCTAAGTAAAACTTCTGTGCGCTGGTCGACTACCTCAGCCCACATCCTTGCAAAGAGGAAGAGAGTCAGGGGGCCCACCTTAGGGGGAAAAGTGAGGGGGCCGAAGCATGACGATGGGATTAACCGACCTAACGTTAGAGGTTTTTCGATTTCATCTAAGGACTGGCACACGTCATTTTCCGGAAGAAAGTCTGGGTCTCTGACGTCATCCACCGAGGAAGGGAAGGTGGTCTCGCCAATACGCGATCCGAGCGGGCTTCAGAAAAAAAAAGGGAAAATTAACGGGGCAACGGGAGGGAGAGAATAGCTGCACCAGGGGTCTACTTTCAGTCAAAGAGGGGATTTTTAGACTCTCGGCCCGGCACCCAATGAGTGGGGGGAAGGGAGAATGTTCGGAGATCAGGGAAGGAAACAATCAGATCTCGTAACCAGTCGTCCGAGCAATGCTTCGGGCTCATGAACGCAAACTTGCAAAGTCGGGGATAAGGGTTCAGATTGGGAAGGAAAGGGGAAAGCTGCCTCTTAGACGAACGAAAGTTGGTGTCCCCCCCAAGGCTCCGTGGGCTTTCAGGTGCAGCTTCTGAAGGCTAAGAGTGCAGGGGGGGTGGTTTAACATCTATGGAGAGAGACGACTGGACCGAACGGCCACCTAGAGAGGAGGTCCAGGCAGACGCGACAAAGTGCTATCCTTTCATGGATTTATTCGCCGCGGCATGTGGAGGGGGGTTTCACCCAAATTCAAAAAAAAATGGAGGGGTATGTGAGAAGGGAGTGAAGTGCGTCCGCTTACCAACCGCTGTTTTAATATCCTTATTTAAAAAAGCTCGGAGAAAAAGAAAGAAGGAAGACCATGGGTGGGGACTCTGCCCCCAGTCCCGTCTCGCCTGAGAACCCCCCGGTGTGAGCTGTCGGCATTTCTGACTGTCCATGATCTTATGGGGTCGATCTCGGGTGATAAGGGGGGAGCGGCTCACTAAAAGGAAGGGAGGGGGGAAGCGGGTGAAGCGGCACTCTTCAATGGGCCTGGGGGGTCTCATGATCAACATCGTCGCACCAGGGAAGGGTAAGGAATATCGGGATTACCGGCTCGGCCACCCACAGCCTCATTGCCTGTCCACTTCGAGGACGAAACGGGAGGGGAAAGAAGCCAATACTGTCAACCCATACGGGCGGTTTCTAGGCATCGGAACCAGGCTCTAAGTTCTGATTCAAAAAAACGAAGAAAAAAAGGGGGGGCACTAACTGGGGGATGAAAACCCGGGGTCCCCAGCGCGGTGATTTAATCGTATCCGCTGGCTCGCTGTCGGTTCCCAGTTGCTGCCGGGCTGAGTCGGGGTATATAGGAGCGGAGTCTGGGCAGCGGGACTTTGGGTTGGCAGCATTTTTTTCTGCTGACCAGGCCAGCACCTTGTTCCACCGGGGGGCCTGTATCCTTTGAATAAAAAAATGGTTGGTCTGTTTTCGAGGTTGCCTCTGTAGCTTTTGAGATTGTGGCAGGTTGGTCAGAACCCTCACTTGGAAAAAGGAGAGTACATTATAGGAGGGCCGAGAATGTAAATTTTGCCGTCAGTCAGAGTATGGTTCAGGTCGGGGGATGTAAAGGAAGGAGAGGGAAATCAGCTTAGGGATGAGGTATTGGTTCGGTCCATGGGGCGTATGCGCCCGGTATTGCAAAAAGTTTGTAAAAAAAAGAGGGGGGACCTGGAGCGTAAACACTCGCCGATACTACGGGCAAGGAAGCAGGCGCGAAAATTTTTCGGCCACTCTCTCTATGTTTTACGTATCGGGGAGCATGGAAATATCGAAACACGGTCGGGAGGCGGAAGGAGGCACAGACCGCGCGTCGGGAAAGGTACTCTCCGCGTGCGCGAGAATGTTGTTGCTTTAAAGGGGGAGAGGAAGAACAATGATTAGGGAGAAAAGGGACTGTCCGCGATTGCCCCAGGGGCACTTGAAGCACCGCGAGGATCGTTGGAACCCATTATCCCCCTGGAGAAGAATAGTCCAGAGAGGAAATAAGAGCCCAACTTGTTTAGTTTTCCGCCAGCTTTCCGCCCGCTAGACCAAGGTAACCGCTTTCGACAAGTAGTCAAGGACGCCTTGGAAAAGAAGGAAAGATCAAAGAACAACGGAGGAGAGAAAATTAGAAGGGTCAAAGGCGCTGCTAAAATGTGCGCAAGCGCCAACACGGGGGGGGGGGGGGGAATGACGAGGGTAGGTGGGGGGGGGGGGCTCGGGGCAGGGCGGCGTGGGGCGCGGGCGGGTGGGGGGCGGGGGCTTGGGATTGGGGAGGCCCTAATGGCGAACAAAGCTGGGATGCATAGAGCCGATCGGGGGGAATAGGAAACTACCGGGGGACCCCCGAGAATTTCTATGTCTAGCGTGGAAGGGGAAAGGGCCGTCAGGGACGCGCGACATCTTTCTCAAGGATTTGCGCCTCAGGTGGCTATTGCAGGTATAAGGGGGAAAAATCGAAGAGCTGGAAAAGAAAAGGCGAGGGTCTGGTCCGCGCCTCTTCAAGACCTTTTGACTTTATGAACGGGCATACAGGAAATATAGAACGTGCGAAAAAAACTTCAGAGAAAAAAAAGCGCTCGAAAGATTGAGGTTGAGAGAAAAAACAGAAAAGGGAGAAAAAAAGGGTGGTCAAGGCAATTCTAATCCTCCCATGACCGAAAACCAAATACCCGAACTCAGGGAAGGGGAGGAAGCCCCGAAACAGAGCTGACGGACGGACGAACACTCGTTCTGGGAGGTCATCAAGGATAATGAGAGGTGGGTTTCGTGGGAATGGGGAAATAAAAGCAAGTTACACCCCTCTCCGCGCGCACCAACCGCTGTAAATCATAACTTCGATAGAAGGGAGAAAAGGGACTGGCGGAAAAAGGGACGCGCGACAAGTCGACCCACAGCTTCCATACTTACAGCTGGCCCTATAGTAACTACCTTCCACACATAGGGAGGGGAAGGAACTGACCCTGGAGAAGGAGCGCCTTATCACGCGAGGGGGGAATTCGACAAGAATCAGCGCTCTTGCAAGGCGAGAGCTCGGAGCTCTGATTGTGGGGGGGGTGGGGGGGGTATGTGGCGCCAAAATGCTGGAAACGCATTGCAGTGCTTGTTAACTTAATTTGCGTCGGATATCAGGTTTTTGCGGGGAAAGGTGGCGAGGGAAAGGGAAAGGTAGGGGAGGAGAAGAAAGTAAAAAATCAATATTCATTCCCGATGGTTTCTCAAGGGAGGGATTTAAGGAAAGCATTACGCGAGGAGAACGCGCTTCATCTCACTCAATGTAGTGGGAATTCCACTCTACCAGGCGATAGACAAACTAATGAAGCAAGAAGATCGGGGGGGGAAAAACCTTTTGGAGGGGGTGGGGGGAGGGAGAACGTTGGCCCTAGCCATAGGAACACAAAGTAGATGGCTCTTGCTTTCGGAAGACTTCAGTTAAGCAAATTAAAACAAAGAGGTTCTTGGGATGACGTCAGTAAAAGACGCGGGCGCCGTACACACTTGCCGGGGGGGGTTCCCTCCAGTATAGAAAAGAGGGATGGGGGGGGCCCCCCCGCGGAGAAGGGGAGTCGGGAGAGGTGGGAGCGTCTGCTAAATCATCTAAAGGGAGGCTAATTCCTCTCGAATTTGTATATCAGGCGAAGAACAGAAAAAGAAGGGACTTATATAGATATTGATGAACCTCTTCAACTAGAATTTAAACCTCCCTGGTAGTCGGAAGTCTGTCCAAAGGGAAGACAATGCCACGACCTGCCAGGAAGGTGCGGCGGCAGTTAATACCTCCTCTTCTCTAGGACAGAATTTTAGAAGTCTAATATTGAGGGGGGGAGGGGGGGGAAGGGGAAACCGATCTAGAAGAGGCTAGACCTGCAAAGAAGGTTTGAGGGAGGCGCTCTCTTCACCAAATATGTGGACAAGGAAGCGGGTGGGAGGGGAAGAGAGTCTACGTTAGGCCACGAAAGGGCATTGCCGTTTTTTCGGAAATTTCTGGCAGCACGGCGAAAAAACTTCATCGCGATCGTGAGCGAAATAAAAGGGAAACTTTTTCCTTGAGTTGAAGGGCAAGAACCGAGACGATGTCAGGAGGAAGGAAAGACCAATCGTTCGCGGAGAGAGGAGAGGAAACGAAAACCTCCTTCTTCGTTTGGATAACATCTGAATCGTCGGGCAATCTCACGCCAAGAGGGGGGGGAAGAAGTGAAATGTTCATCAATAGATGCAAGGATGTGTGGGGGGCTCTATGGGTCGTCGACCGCATGGAATTCTCTTTAGGAAGGGGAACCATGACCGAACAATCCCAGACTCTGCCACCTTACACAGAGCGGACACGAAACAAGAGAGAGAAAACTTTCGCAGGAAGGTGTCAAACACCTAAGGATGGGAAAGGAAACTTTTTTAGCTGGATACAACCCTGGCTTTTGATTCTCTAAGTCAGGGGGAAGGGACCCGCCCGAGTCCGGGGAATGAACGCAAAGGATCCCCCAACCGACCAAACGGACCCAAACAGCCATTACAACAAAACTTCCTCAATTCCAAAAGAAAGAAAAAAAGGGGGGATGAGTAAAATAGAATTTAAGGGGGTTTAGGGGGGAGGGCTGGGGGCCTTGGGTGGGGGTTAGCAGGATTTGTCAATCTGGCAAAACAACGGCTTACGCGTTCCGAATCTTTAGAAAAAGGGAAGGAAAAGGTAGAATAGACCGTGAAGGGCGTGATGTCTGAGAGAAAAGGGCACAGTGGCATCTGTACAAGGGGGGGGGGCAAACTTAGGGGGAGGGGGGGAACAGAACAAAGGGAAGGGCCCCCGAAAGTCATCAGTCCGGGGGACGATGAAGAGTACAGTGGCAGTGGTTTATTCTTATTGGGGGAGGGTCATTTGCGCTTTTAGGGGGCTGTCGAGGGAGACGACCACCTACCCAAAAGGCACGCGGAGGTGCAGGATCGCAAATGACATGGTAAAGACGGGGGGTGCGGAGAGGTGAAGAAAAAGGTTTCGATACAAAAGCGAGGGAGCGGTTTTTCGGGGTTGAAGAGAGGTATCTCTGACACTGGTCTTGACGCGGGCGGTAGAGGGGATCGGGGATAATATTCCAAAAGGCCGAAAGAAGGTTGGGGAGAATCTCGTCAAACTCTGACATTCAGAGGGGTGCCGGGTCTCAAGATTTCAAAGCACAGAAAGTTCAGCATAAGACTTAGTTGACGAGAAGTAAAGAGAAACCTTGGGGTTTCAACTTATAAAAAGGAGGGGGTGGGAAGACAGCTCCGCACAGTTGTTTTTCCAGTAGAGAGAGAACAGACGAAGGTTAAAAAAATTCCCAGGAGAAGCTGTATTCGAGGCGAGAGCATCAAAGGTCGTTGCTCAGTCCTATCAAAAGTTCTTCACGGCTCTTCGGTGTGGAAAGGGATTACTCCTGGGGGGGGGGGGGGAAGAGAAGGGGTTGGGGCCAGGACTGTTGACCGTGCATGGGCAAACAGAGCTAATCTGTGCGGTATGGGTGTGTCCCCCGCCAAGAAAGGCAAATGAGAAGGGAGGGGAAGGCAAATCAGCATGCCGATGAATGGTCCTGCATCCGCCCCGCCTATACAATCTCAGGGATTATTGGCCCCTCTAGGTCAAGGGGGGGAGTCACCACGTCCAAGTAGGTGGACTTCTCAGGCTGAGTGGCGTCCAAGGGACAAAAGAAACTATCATGGTTACCTGAGACGGTCTGAGGAATTCTAAGTTGGGGTTGGGGGCGCTGCGACACAGAAAAGTTATCGCTCCAAGCAAAAACCCCTATCCACCTGGGGGAAGTAGCAGGGCGATACATGATCTGTGTCTATCTATTAGGGATGTCGAAGGGGGAGATTAAAATTCAATTGCAAAGAAAGAGAACTGGAGTGAGAAATCCCAGCAGCCAGGGGGCACCAACTCCTGAGTAAGATTATAGATGTTCCATTCTGAGTCAAACCGCAGCGAAACCCGCCCATCTCTTAAAGGGGGGAAAGGCTAGATATGAGTCCCCTTCCTCTTGAGGAGGTCCGGGGGGGGAATCCCGGAACGGGACGCTCGGTGCAGAATATCACTCATCAATAATTCAGAGAAGATATCGCAAGAAAGGTTTCAGGTTTAATTGAGGGAGGAGAAATTTTTCCAAATCAGGCGGTGATGGGGGAGTATAAGAAGCCGGAACAGCTCTGCGTGTTCTTCCTGTAATGCTCCTTTCATAAAGACGAAGGTGGCATCTGTGGGACGCAGAGCGCAGCCACACGGGACACGGGGAAGAGACTTCTCCCTTCTGGGGTGGGAAAAAGAAGTTGCTGCTCCCTGGGGGTTGTCGCGAGAGGAGCTTTTGTTGATGTGAAGGGAAAGAGGACGACCAACCCCGCAAAACATCGCGACAATATCGAAGCTTAACATCCAGCCGATGGAAGGTGCGTGCAGCCACTCCGTCATCTGAGTTTCGGAAGGGCGTTCTAGGGAGGAAGTCTCTCGGAGGAGAGGAGGTGGGGTGAGGGCATTGGCGATGAGCCCATGGATACATTTCGCGGTTTGGAGGAAAACGCTGGTCAAGGAGTGCAGGAGACGGAAAAACGTGCTTTCAAGTTAAAGCGCGCTCGGGGAGTGAAAAAAAAAGTTGGGGGGCACATAGAGATTTGAGGATCGATCCGTGGGTGAAAACGGAAGTGGGGACCGGGAGCGCTGCGGTGCACCGCGCTTCGATTCTAAACAGCTCGTTAGCAGGAATTTCTTGGGAAAAGAGAGAGGAAATGATGTCCTGAGAAAGGATGTAAAAGGGGCCAAGAACCGGAACCGTCGGGGGGGATAAAGTGGGAAACATGGGAGGCGAAAGGAACTCTCCTATAAGAATCAGCATCCCCAGACGTTGGACAGTAGGTTTTCCACAGGGTCTCGGGAGGTCCCGCGCTCCGATCTGCCCTCGCCTGAGGGAGCGGGAAGGAAGATGGGGTTTATCAGGCGCATGACTGAATCATATCACAAAAAAACGGGTTCGTATTAACAAGAGAAGAGAGGGCGGGGAGAAAAAGGCGCTGGAGTACATCTAACAATCATTACTCGGAAGAGGGGGAGGAGGCCTATACCACAGAACCTGTAAACCTGTTGAAGGTATGATAGCCGATGGTTACAGACTACGGGACGATGAATGGGAGAAGAAGCCTATCTCTTTTCGTCATAATTTTCCCTTCGGCGAAAAACAAGAAAACCTGAAAAGGGAAATAGTGCGAATTCAGGAAGATCGCAAAGGGAGCTGGAGAAAACAAGTCCGAGCGCGTCTTTTCCATCAGGCGCGCTAGTCACGTTTTCTATAGGGAAAGGGAGAGAAGGGGAAAGCGCGCAACAAGTGGGCGACCGAACCGCTCGTCCCGTTGGCGCGACATGAACGAAGTTGTTGAGAAAAAAGAGCGACTCCCGAAAGAGTTATGTAAGATCAAGGGGAGGAAGGGAACGAACAGTACCTCCAAACTCCGATGCCGAGCCAGTAACCCTCCATCAAAAAATATACTTAAACCTGCATCCGTCGGAGGGATGTGAAAACGCTCTATCATTTAATTTTTGGGAAAAGTGGGGGGCTGGGGGTCTGCCAACATATAACACACCGCGACGCGCAAACACTTGAACCTTACAGAACTAAAGCTTGCTAGTCTCGCTAAGGGGAAAGGAAAGGGGTGACAAGGGACCACAAAGCCAGCTCCGGTCCGAATTCTCAGGTCGGACATCAGACTTGACTGGGAACTATCAAACGGGAGCAAAGAAGGGCGAGGAAATATACCTAAGAGGCGCTAAAAAGTTAGTTCGAAGACATGGCTCTATTTCCACAACTTCCGGAGCGACTCGGCTAGATTCTACTGGTAGAAAAATGAAGAAGTGCGAACAGAATGCCGTTCTGTGGTGTAATTAGTGAGGCCGGCGATAAGTCGGATTTAGAAGAGCGAGCCGGGGCACTGACAGAGCAAGGCCACGTAGTCGAAGGCCGATGTGGCGCTCTGCTTCAGAATGAAGAAAAGCTGGTGAAAAAAGGGGGGTTGAGAGTCAACGCTGACCTCCTATCCTGATACAACTAATACGAACTCTCGTGAAGCGTCGGGACCTGGTCCTTTTTTCTAACTTTCCTGAGGTGCAATGAGCATCAAAAAAACAAAAGAAGGGTAAAGCTTCTTTGAGTTCCGAGGGAAAGCGGGAAGAAGAGAACCAATCGGGTTAGGGGTCAGATGCTTACGGCCAGCAAAACGAGCTCAATACTGCCTTACATTTGGGGGTGCCTACATACATATGAGCGACTGGGGAAGACCTCCTCAGATGAGCGTGCGGCAAGGTGGATCTGATGCAAAATTTGAAAAAGGAAAATGCGAAGCAAGCAAGAAGATGGGAGATCATGGAGAGAACCCAACCTGCAACGGAGGCATGAGAGCCTCTATAATCAGAAGAGGGGGATGAAGACAACCTTGTCAGGCGCCATAATCTTACGCGTCAATCAAGTCCAACATCTAACTCAGAAAAAGTGCGCGAATGAGCCACGAAGTGCAGAGCGCCTAGGGGGGAGAACACCGCTCTAGAATGCTATGCTGGAATTACCGTCTACTTAGAATTCTGCAACAAACTTACCCAAAAGGGGGGGGGGGGGACAAAAGCGTAGACTTCACCAAAGAGGAATGATGTTGCCGGAAAGAAGACTTGTTCATCTATCGTCCGTCTTCCGAATCCTAAGTCTTTAAGGAGATGTCAGGGGGTCATTAATTTCTCAGCACGGGACGACGGCATCGGTAGAGACTAACACCTCGGCTTACTGGTGGCAGGAGTCTATAGCAGGACACTTAATTTGGCAAGGAGGGAAATACAAATTCGTTCAGGGAAAAAAGAGAAAAACGGCCCTTTCGTGGTCAAATAAACGGGGAAGACCCGAGGAACCAAACGGCAGGAGGAGAGAATCTGGAAACGAAAGCGCTGCGTCTTTGGCTCGGCTGGGGGGAAGGACAGGAACAGCCGTCAAACAGAATAACGAACAGGGAAACAAGAAAAGAAAAGACTAATGGCCAAGGCGGAAGCGGCGTCGTCGTTCGGGACTACAGGGGCTGTGCCCCGTGTTCGTGGGTCCTCAAGTACGGGAAAAGGGGGTTCCTAGCTGAGTCATGGGAGAGCACTTTTTCGGGGAGGGATTATTCTAAGTCAAGAGGAAGGGAATAAAGCCTCGGTTGTCATATTGGACCAGCACCCAACCCCCCCACAAAACCGGCAAGCGAAAACCCTCAAATTAAAAGGATAGCAGAACAACAAACGAAAGGTAGTAGGGGAAAGAAAAGAGAGTGGAGTGTTTAATTTTAGTAAGTTTTGTTGGTTCAATTTCCGTGGGGTTGGGGGATAGAGGGGGTTGGGAAAGATTACAAACTGATCCGTGCGGGGGAACTAAATCTTCTGAGAACACCGGAGCAGAGGAAACCATCCGGGACACGACATTTGGTTTAGAAGAAACTGGCAAAAACCATCAGAGGAAAAAAAGGGGGGGGAGAGGAAAAATCGTTCGTGAGAACACGGGGACACAGGGCCCCTCAGAAAAAGCTCTCTCGACTCTATTATCCTTTGCAGGTTGGAGTTCATTTTAGTTTGAAACGGTTTTTTCTTCAACCAAGGGAGGAGGGGACTGGTTAAAAGGAAGACCGGAAGCTCTTCAGTTGGATATCTCCCATTCCAATAGGCATTCCCATAAGTGGTCAAAAGGGAAGTTGGATACGAAAAAGCGGGTGTTCAGGATTTCGTCTGCGCCAGCCAAGTTTCTGTCCCTCGCGGAAAGAACGTACTCGTGACATATTTCTATCCAAGAAGACGTACCAGGTGTAGGATATACAGAGACGTGCTCTGATGCTGCGGAGAAGGGTGCTCAAGAAAGCACCACAGGAAAGTGTAGGGACACGCGAAAGAGGAAGGAAGGCGAGGGATCGGGACAGGTCGCTAGGACAGCAGCTAGTTGGGGTTGGGAGAGCGAAAGAAGCACCACCAAATTCTTCCGTTCAAGAAAGAAGTGGGATATACTCGAATTCCAGAAGCAACTAAATAGGATCAAAGTTAACCATTCTGAAGAGGCTCCCCCAGGGGCGAGGGCCGAGCACGGGCTGCGCGCTTAATTTGTGGAAGGGCTAGCCACTGAGCACGACGCACCTTGGTTTTGGTCACATGGGGAGCCGTTCCTTGAAAAAAAAGTTTAATACCCGGCAATGCTATCCGGGGCAGGGGGGGTGCTTGTCATCGACCCATGATGACTAAAAGCGGCTTTACTCAAAATTCAGGGAAAAGTCGCATATGGAGATGTCAGCAGACTCCACCGGGAGCGATCAAAAAAGAAGCTTTATCGGGAGGAACATCGCGACATATTTGGTGGTACCAAAAAAACGGGCCCGTGATAGGACGCGGTGATCAAACGGACCTTATCATCTGGGTTATCTCGTAAGTGGCGGGGGCAAGAAAAAGAGACCATGGTGGGATGGTTGGTTTTGGGTCTCGCAAAAGAGCAAGCATTCAAGTCTCCAAACCAAAAGTCCGCAAAAGGGTTGTCGCCAGTCCATTTGAGAAAGTCCCAGTAGACTTCGTTTAGTAAAGGGTCCCGGGGTGTGGTCAAGGAGGGGACAACGCGAGCAATTGTCTTCATTTTTGCCCCAGGAATTCCACGGACACCAATAAAGGGAATAAAGATGTCTTGAAACCACCGCTGAGCCATACAGATGCGGGCTTCGCACCTCTTTCTGACTATCAAAAAAGAAACCGGTCAAAAACCTCATAATGAGTTGCGAATCGAGACCAGCGGGGTGCTCAGTGGCGGAAGAACAGAAGTTTTAACAAGCAGAGGGAATGTACGGCAATCCCTGAAAAAGGAGGGGGGAAGGGGGGGTATCCATCGTGGCGGGCAACGGTGGAGGCCGTTTAAGTTACCTATTTGAAGGGAGGAAATACGAGGCGCTGGAGTTGTGTTGGTTTTTCCGTGGCATGGGGGGGACTCGTCGGGGCCATGAGGAGGCGAGAGTAGTTGGGGGACAGAATTACAGGGGTCACCTTTTGAACAGAAGGTTTCGGGGCGGGGGTGTAGAGGGTTGCATTATGGACACAGCCAACACCTTCCATCCAGCAAAAAACCTATTCTCGAAAATTAAATTCTAATTATGACGCCAGGAGTAATTTTCTTCGAAAAGGGGGGTAGGAAGGAGAAAGTTCCTGAAGGGAAATTGAGACTCGGGAAGGTGAGGAGGAATTGGTGTTGAAGGTCGAGGCACTTATCCAGGTTCACCCATGTAGTAAATCTCTTTTGTGGAGGGGGGGAGGATGTCGGAAAAAAATGAGTAGTAGAAAGACTTCACGGGTATAGGCTTCGAAGAAAGTTTTGCGCCCAAGAGAGAGGGGGAGGTCCTTGGGGGTCACTGGAGATAGGGAAATCATCGTGGACGCGATGGGAAGACCGCAGGTCGTTGAGAGGGATCGATTTTCTTTTTCCGAGAGCCTCCATGAGGAGGAGCAATCCCTTTATAAGAACTTGAGAGGAGGGAAAAGGGACATCTTTGAGGATAGGATTATCACGCCGGGGAGAGGCCAACCGTCAGGTAAGTCCATCAGGGCTTCAAATCCAACGATTGTCATGTAGGTGTAATGATTGGAATCGGTATCCCGCTGAGAAAAAGAGTCCCTTCAATCGCGAACGGTACGAGAGAATTGACGG
>Ga0179591_1350459_pt1 | contig 11966 bp, 11 predicted proteins | sample CZOMad2_1_08_16f_FD_182891 | JGI IMG/M metagenome (GOLD analysis project Ga0179591, IMG submission 182891) | Vadose zone soil fungal communities from Angelo Coast Range Reserve, California, USA - CZOMad2_1_08_16fungal (PacBio error correction) | ecosystem: Environmental > Terrestrial > Soil >...
CCTATAACGGCATGATGAGGGCAGAATGCGTTTTCGGTGCGAAGGGGTCAATCTCAAACGTCTAACGCATCATCGCTGACTCGGAAACATATCAGGAATAGCTATATTGCATATCGGAGAGGTCAGGGGGCACAGGGGCGCAATGAGTCTTTGAGGGGGTCAGCTAGACAACCTGGGACCTTCTGCAATATAAGACGAATGGAAAAAAAGACCAAATCACCGCCTACTAACATACCTCTAAATTAGAAAGAATGAGGGCGTCCTCACTTCGGTTGAAAATGCGTGAAGCTAGGGGGGAGGGGGGGTCGAGCCCGGGGGTCAACTTGCCCACTAGTTGACACTAGATGAGGAAGAAGGGGGAAGGGGGGAATTGGTCAAAACTGACTACAAAAGGGGGGGGGGGGGGGACAGTATTTTTCCACCAGGCAACTATTAGGAAACAGGCAGAAACAAGCTGCTCGCAGAGAGGGACCAAATACACTCCCCAGCTTATGAAAACAGGACCACTGAAGAAAAAGGTCGATATAAGAGGACAAAAGGGAGACAACAACAAAACCAACAATCTAAAGTTTGCGAGAAGGGGCAGAAGTGAGGGCGAGGTCGCCATTTTCTGAAGGAGGGGAAAGGAGAAAGGGGCGGAGGGGAGAGCTGCGAAGGAAAAGGTGGGCGCGTGGGGATAATGGAGAAGGGGACGGCTCAGGCGGTTGGGGGCACGAGAAGAAAAGTCGCATGCGCCAACTATATTAGAAAACGAGGAGGACATGTCGACATAGGGGGGAGGGGGGGAGGGGGAGGGAGAAAAACAGCTGCAGGGGCCACATTTGTCGCATGCAAAGAACACCATGCGGAATCATCTTCAGAATGGAATGAAGGGGGGGGATTAGCGCATGACGATAGGCATACTTAGACACCCTAAACAAGGGGAACAGCGACGAAACGAGGAAAAAAAAGCATCGGAGCATTGTGTACTCCTTAAAAAAATAAGTCATCCTTGAAAGGGCCGGAAGTGGGAAGGGAAAAGTGCAAGAACCGGTGAAGGACTACACTCGGCATAGGGAAGGCAGGATTCTTCTGAAACGTAGAAGGGGGGCTGACGGGGGGGGGGGGGCTGTGGGGGGGCAACCACAAGGTGAAGAGGAGTATATCGTGACGTAAAAGGCGGGGGGGGGTGTGGCGCGACCCTCTGCGCGGGGAGGGGGCGTTGCATGGTCCTCACTGGAAAAAACACAAGGGCGGGCGTGGGGCGCCCGGTGGCTGAGCGGGGATGGGGGTAAAAACGCTTCTTAGAAGAAAGTACAATCAGAAAGTGAGTCTAACTACAGAAGTCACGAAAAAAGGGACACACACCGCGAAAATGGCTCTTTGGCCGAGCAGGAAGGGGGAGCCAGGGGCAGCATGCTTTTCTCCAGAAGAAGAGCACCGTACTTCATCGATCTGAAAACGTAAGGATGGACGGGGGGCCGGGTGTGAAGTAAGGGAGATAAACATTTTACCTAGAGGGGAGGAGAATGGAGAACTCTGGCTGGGAAAAAGAAGGATGGGCTTAGTTCTTATCAGTCACGTATACAGACAGAGGTTCCTAGAAGTAGGGGGGGGGGAGGGGCGTGCAGAAGAAAGAAAGGAGAGGGCTTCAATAGGGGCCACCAGGTATAGGATCAAATGCAAAACTTTCCTCAACAAAGACGGCCCAGATGGGAGAGCGAAAGTGGGTGTGGGCGTGGGGTGTTCACAGGTACGAGCTGAGGAGGCAACGCGAACAAAATTAAATCAGCGATGATTCTCATAGGAACCCACATCGAGACAGGTCACTATGAAAATTGGTTGGCTTCTTTGTCGGGGGAGTGACCGTTACAAAAATCGAAATGGAAAGCGGAGTCTTAACTGTCCTGCACGACTAGAGTCCTGAGCGGAGGCAAAGGACCGACTCAAAAAAAAGGGAAAAGGAAGACGTACAAAGACCAGACAGACAAGAGGCCATTTCAAGGTTCAAGGGTAAAACGCGATGGAATCGAATGTGGGACTATCCCAGAGGAGCCCGACTGGTCTCGAATCGGGGAGACATGCATGCTGGAAAAGGGAGAAAAGAGGAGCGGGCGATTTCATGAAAACTCAAGTGGAATTACGCAAGCATATTCAGGGAAGTGAGATGGAACGAGAGTGTTCTGTAAGGAAGCACAGCAGAGGGGGAATCGGGTGGCGATCCGGAATATTGTAAAGTCGGGCTGGCCGAACGGGAAATGGGGTGACATGAGTTTGTGGGGCGCGGGCCAGGATGGTGATATGTGGCTGAGATTCACTATGATCAACTCGGGTCAATAACGGAAGAACGTCTAAATCACACAAAAGAACCTAAAAACTCATGCGAGTCACTAAAAAAAAGGGTGCAAGCTGATAACATGCAATCATTAGGGCTGGGATGAAAAGTGACTGAAAGGCACAAACTTAATGAAAACAAATGATAATAGTCTTTGCCGCTAAGAAGGGAACTGCTGGCCGGGTGGCCTCCCCGGACAGATCTCACAAACAGAACAGGAAAGGTAATAGGTACTCAAAGGAGGAAAGGCCGCATACATAAAAAAGGGAGGGACTGGGGTACTCTATCATTCACTAGGATATGGACTTTCGAAGGTCGTGAGAATGCAGAGGCGCTTCAAAAAAATGCGGGTGGAGAGTAAGAAGGACTTCCTCGCCCTAAGGCTACCGTCCGGGACGGCATACCGGGGGAGGGTCTTCACACAACCCGGATGACGTGCCAAAGAATGTTTGGGGCTGAAAGGTCGGAGGAATTGCGAGAGAGTGCATAACATTACAACTCTTATGAAGTGATTACGGTTCACGGGTGTATCCGGCTTTGCAAGACAGGCAGGGGTTCACTAAATAAAATCTCAAAAAAAATTAGGGGGAATGTGTCAGAAAAGGCCCGAGGGGGAGAACAGGGGTAAATCTTTTGGAATATCACGAGAAAAAACACAAGTAAAGCAGTTCAGAATAAATGGAGGCATCCTATCAAGACGTGTGAGAGGGAGTGTGGCAGAACCCCTCTGTTTTCTTAGAGACTTTATCGTGTAGGGGATAGTGTAATATATATTAGATCAACAGGGGATGGTTATCATTTGATCACCAAGGGGGTTGGGAAACTGTCTAAATTTGGTTCGACGAAGCAGGGGGGGGACATGATAGGTTGCTATGCGGTCCTCGTCGGAGAAGTTTACAAGACTCAATGGGGCACGGGCTAAAACTTCTGACTTCCAATGTACTCAGGAAGAGGGTCTACACAGAACTGGCTAATTCTCAACCGCCGGCTGGTCGTACGAAAGCGGTTGGCCGCTAAACACACCAAGACTGAATTGTGAAAACGCACATATGGGATCTAACTGGCAAAAGCAGAGATAAAAACAAGCAGTTGGTCAGGATGGCAGAAGACTCCAGTATCCAGTATGGGGGAAAAGGGTGACAAAAGTTCATACTTGTGTCAGCCAAAATGAAGAAAGCCACGGGGGGGAATCTATCCATAAATCGGTCTTGTGACCAAGGAAAAGGAGGGCTGCTTCCTCGAAGCTTCGGGGAAAAGGACCTGGGAGGCTGGTCGGGCGAAAAGGCTGAGAAGAAAAGTTAAAGAAGAGGTTACTTCAAGATGTCACGATTCAGTCAAGGGAGGAATAACATCTAATTACGTGACATCTGGATGGGTCAGGGGGGGACTCATTAGGTCCCGTGCGTCGCGGACTGAACTTGAATAGACACTTAAGAAAAAGGCTTGGGATAGTTCCTGAAGTCTGACAAGCGAGCATTCCAGTAATCAGCGGTTGTGAAATACTTGGTGTCTAGGAATCGTCATGTTTTGCTTGGCTGGAAAAGGCTGAAGGAAAGACGAGTCGAAAGGCTTGTTCAGTGCACAGGGCGCTGCACTAGAGGCGCAAAACGCGGGCAACATGCATGGGATACGGAGTCGTGACGAACCAGGGGCTAAGCCTCAGGGAAGTCGATACGGGTAGCTTAGAGGAACGAAAAGGCGGCTCCGGGATCAGGTCTTCAAAAAATCACATAAACTCCCTTCTTGTAAAGGTCATCGGAGAGGGAAATAGTAAAGGGGAAACAGGTATATCAGGAACCCGTGGAAGTGCTTACCGATCGCCGTCCTGAGTCATTCCACATTGCTGATAGAAGTAAAAACCCGCATCAGGCTGAAGGAATAGGGGGGGGTCACCAGTGGGGTGGCAGAAGAAAAAACGCACTGGACGATACGATGTCCACAGAATACCAATGGTTAAGGGGAAGAGACCGGGCAGGAGCCGCAAAGCTGATGTGGCGGTAGAAATCTTATGTGGCAAGGAAGGGGAGACCTGGTGCTGTCGAAAGGGGGGGGGGCAAGGTGACTCGACTAGCATACTGGTTGTAAGGGGATACCCGTAACTCAAGGGGGTACCGTGGAACATCATGGGACCGTCCAAGAGTATAAGAATAAGGACTGGCGGGACGCTGGAAAATCTCGGGCGCGGACTGAAGAAGCGTCGCCAAAAAGGGAAAACTTTGGGTGAAGAGGGCGAGTGGCTGGGGCGGACGGACGACTGGAGACCTGGATTGGGGCTTCTGCATGACACGGGACAGGAGTCGGGGATTGGGGAAGAAGTGACTCGGCGGGGGGATAGTTCATGGGGATAGGGGGGTCACGGGGGGCTGATCCATTAAAACAAAGTGGGGGTTGAAATTCTATGCATGACAAGAAAAGAAAAGCGCTTAACGACGAAGGGAGGAAACTAAGAGGGGAGCATCTAGGCAGTGGGAAGCTAAGAGCTGAGAGGGTGTGAGCGTAGTCTCAAAGGGTCGATAGGATAATGTTTCACTCAGACACAGTCGGGCGACAGGTGCAAAAAACAGGATGCTGCTAAGAGGGTGGCTTATATCGAAAAGCAACTAGGAACTCCAGGGCATGAAAGGCAAGGGTGTCGCACTCGGGGGGAAGAAAAGGGGATATTACGCAGGACTTGTATTCAGAAAAAAAAAATTACACAGGACGGGCAAAATACAGAAAAAGAAACATTCTTAGAGTCGATATACCTAAAAACCCGGCTAACGTAAAGTAACCGTCCGGAACGGGACGGACAAATGTCCTCGAGGGGTGGATGGTCTCTGGGACGCAGGAGGGGACAAAGAGTGATACATTGAGGATGACTCGAGCCAGAAAAGCGCATAGGGGACCATGGGGCGAATCGACCACTTGGAAAAGGGAAGAATGGGTAACCGTCTTGTTTCACTCACAAAGATGAGGAAAAAAGGTTTCTTCACGCCCTCGAGCTATGGATCTCCTGTAACGGAGTGAGGGGAGGGGGAAGGGAAAAAAAAAGGAATGGCTGTGCATGAGGAAGAAGTATAAGAGAGCACGATGAGAAAAGGGGGGGATGGGAATCTCGGAAGAAGATTAGGGTGAGCGAAAGAGGTTGGTTCTGGGGCACCGAGATAAAAAAGGTCATTGGGACGTGGGGCCGACAAAAAAAGGGACGATGTCGGTGTCTCTGGGTTCAGCTATAAACATTGAAAAAGAGCGAGGTCACGGGGGAAGTGCCCTTCAAGAAAAAAGTCCTGCGGATCATTACGGAAAAAGGACCAGGAGCAGTGGTTGAAAAAAAAGAAAAACATGGGGGGGGCCGGTCTTACGCAGGTGCAAATGAAAAAAAAAGGAGGAACAGTCTGACTATACATCAACACAATGGATGAAAGACATCGAGAAGAGATTCGCAAGGGAATGGAAACGGTGGTCATGTGTTATGTAAATGGGCGTTGGATGGGCGTCATTTTATTTGTAGGGTCGAGGGAGGGGGTAAGTATGGGGGTGTGGGGTGGGAGAGTCAGTCGGATTGTGTCATTTAAGGAGGGGGGAGTCTAATGTCTACCTGGTCACTACATAAAAGGGGGGCATGCCGCGAATAAAAAAAAAAAATACAAAAAAGAAAAAAAAAAAAAGAAAAGAAAAAACAAGAAAGAAAAATAAAAAATACCATGATGGGGCCCATGTGGGGGGGGAAGGAAAAGTAAGAAGGAACAAAAAAATGTCCGGGGGGTGTAAAGGGGGGCTCGACAATGTCTCGGAGAGGCCATGCAGTCGAGGAAAAACGGTAGAGCGAAGCCTGGATTGCAAGGGGGTCGTCACCTGCACAAGGAGCACATTTCGGCGGCGAAAAAGTGGGGGGTATTCGCTTAGTTATCAATGCACAGTAGGCAAAATTGGGCAACCTTAGGACCATGGGACTGGACCGCCAGCGCCCAAATCTTCACGGGAAAAAGGGGGGGGAGGGGGGGGGGGGGGGGGGGGGGGGGGGGGGCTTATCAGTAAAAAAATCAAATGAGGGCGGGCACTTCCGTTCCAATTGCAAGGGGAACCAGGGCGTCGTGTAATCGGGCGAACAAGGTCTTGGTGGTAGAAACAGACATCGCCAGGCGCGACATCGTATTGGTAGGACGTCCCCGCAAAAGCCGGAAGTCAAAGAGGGGTACATTGAGCAGACCAAACGTCCAAAACAAAGCAAGACCTGGGGTGTGACACCGTAACTTTGTCTAAGTGCGAACGAAAAGGCAACGCCGTTTGAAATATCCTCATATGACGCGGACAAGTCCGAGAAAAAACGGAAAGGGGGAGGACAGCAAGGATATATCCTACTTGGGGTCGGGGGAGGTCTTGCTTATCAGCAGGCGTTGAACAGGCAACGGGGGGGAATTGCCGTGGGAAGGAAAGTCCGGGGAAAGCGAGTCGGGGTGCGTGCTGAGGGTAAACTGGGTCAGGGGGGGCTGATGAGAAAGAAGGGGAGGGGGACTCTGGAATGGCAGCAGAAAACGCAGCAGGTGCCCTGGCGGCCCGGTCGGGAATAAGGGCAACAAGAGGGCAAGTCAGCCTTCTCGCTGCCTTCGAATACACCATGCAGAGTGCAATGTCGACGTCTCGGCGGACGCGCTGGGGGGAGAAAAGGCTAGTCAGGAGGCCACTCGAGGGAAAGAGTAATTTCTGAGAGAAAATATCATGTTGGGGGAGCGCGCTGCGCGTCTATAAGCTTAAGATCCGGGGTTCGGGAAAAGGGCAAACGGCGTGCGGACGCAAAGAAAAACATCAGCACATTCGTTGGGGGCAGCGGAAACCTTCTGAGGACCAAAAATGCGCAAATACAGCGGCTGTAGGGGGGGGTACGCAGAAGCCCAAAAACATTGACGTGGGTGGAACAACCGCGGCGAATGAATGGGGGTGGTCCATTACAGCGGGAAAACGATACACAGCCATAGGCTAAGGTGTCGTGCAAGGGAAAGAGGATCAAAAAGAGGGGCGGTTATTGGGGGATTAAAAAAAACGGCATGCTAAACACCAGTACGGGTGTCAAAAAAAAAACTACAAAAGGGGGGGCACAGGATCGTATTCGCACGAGACATGCTCGAGTAGGGGGAACGCGCACCTAAGGCGATCATCGACGGGCGCCCCTTAGAACAAGGGGGCTGGGGGGGGAACGCGGTTTCGTAGGCGGTGCCATACGTAATTGAAGGGGGGGCGAGAATGTAATTTGCGAAGTATGCGTTGCAAAACCGGAAAGGGGGGCAGTGAAGGGGGGAATGGATGGGAAGGTGAAAAGCTACTAAGAAAAACGAAGAAGCAGCGATAAGGCGCAAGTAAGGTCAGTGGAAAACAGCAACCTAAGTGCATAACGGGAGCGTAAAAAGCGCATAAAAACGCAACGGGGGGGGAGCGCGCATGGTACTAAAGCAGGCAGATTAGGGACGGGGAGGTAAAGCTTATTCGGAACTGAAACACTATCCTTCGAAATGGAGAACTGAAAAAAATTCAAGAAGTGCCGGGGAGGAGGCTGATACAGAACGGGGGAACATGGAAAAAGGAAAAGAATCCTCAGGTACGGTGAAAGCCGTCACAGACCTAGCGGGGACAACTACAAGACACCAAGGTTGGCGAGCAGACGATCACGCAAAAAAAGGGTTCATTGAACAGGACATAAGGGGGGGGGTGTCACTAGAATGTCTAGCCAGGAAACTGACGAGTGCTGTGTGCCTGGACTGAACCGGAAAGGAAATTCGTCAGGAATCAAAGGAGGAAAAAGGTCGGGGGTCTTTCCATGACTAGTTGTACAGCCTGTGTCGAAGGGACGTCATCCGGCAGTCCAGCGTGGAGAGCAGCAAAGCAACCGGGGCGAAGTGGCACAGAATGCCAGACTGAGCAGGCCTGGCGAAGAGTTAGACGGGAAAGGCCATGTGTGTACAACGAGAAAATTTGCAGGAGCCTGTCATCTGCGGGGAAAAACAGCGTTGACAAAACACACGACAGCGTGCGAATAGCGGGGGGTTTCCAACGCCAACATAAATGCGCTTGAAGGGACTGTGTTTGCGACCGCATTAACGGGGTGAAGGCAAAATCGGTTTTCTGTGTGCTCAGGACAGCATTCCTGGAAGATAGGACTATAAATCCGGTCATTATGCGTCACGGTTACACGCCTGCCCACTGAAGGGCGAAAAAAGGATGGGGGGGGACCCCACTCAAACACCGCAAGCATACCAAAGCAATAGAAAGGGCGGCAGGGGGCCCGACTGGCTCGGTATTGAATAGTGTGAATGCGGATGAAAGGGGTCAGCATCAAAACGAAAGTTGGCGTCAGGGGATATAAGATCTGGCAAAGATGAATACCATTGCGTCGGTTTCAGGGGGAAGGGGGGAAACGGGACGAAGTATAAGGAATGGCAAAAAACAACAGGGAGAGGGAGAGAGCGTAGTCAAATTGCAAGGGCGGCTTAAACTCAAAGTCTTATAGGGGGGGGGGGAGGGGGAGGGGGGGGGGGGGGGGGGGGGGGGGTGGAGGGGGGGGGCGCGGGGGCGAGTATCTTTCTCACCCAGAGACGGGCAAATTAGAGGTGCGAGGAGGTGGGGGTTCACGGAGAGGGACTTCACCAAGCCAGAGGAGAGGGGGGGGATACCGCGCGTTTCTTGACAGGACATATTAAGCTCTCCGACGGCGAGAGATGCGTGACTATAGAAACCGCAGAAAGGTGGGGACTCTCAGCGCCAGGGAACGGTAGACTTCAGGTTCCGCAACGTCAAAGAAAAAAGGCTCCTCGGCTTGCCGACATCGAGCGAATTGAATTTTTCAAGGTCTGGTCAAAAAAACTTGCTTTCAGTGTGAAAAGAAAAAAAAAACAACAAAGGGGACAGGACGCGGTTTTCGTCCAAAAGAAATGCGGGGATAGAATTTTCTCATATGGTTCAAGTGAGGGAGCGGCTCTCAGCCACTCCATGCAAGGTTACGGGGAAGGACGCCGAGCGTCGTTAAGGGGAAGTATGACGCGAAGCGGAAGCGCATTGCCAAAATGCGGATTGCTCTACGGACGCGTAGGGAAGTCTGCGCAGCATCGCAATCTTCATGAAGAAAGATTATAGAAATCTCTTGGGTGTACGCTGCGTGAGTGAGGAAACGAGACAAAGCGGGGGGGCGGGGGGCAAGGAACCAGGATTAGGGGACCGGAACCGCTCTCTGCACCAACTTAAGACCGAAATGTACTATGCGCCTGGGGAAAGGGTGCCAGGAGCTGATTCATCTAAAAAAAGGTGGATGGAGGTAGAGAACGGGGGGGCGTCAGAGATGGGGGCTATGGGACATCACACTAGATGGAAAAATGTGAACTTAAGACAAAGAAAGCTGTCGACCACACAGTAGTATATCAATAAAGAAGGGGAGGGGAGCTCAGTACGGACCTTCTATGGGTTGCTGGCGTCGGGGGGGAGTGATCGCGGGGGGGGGGCGGATTTATTGGACTTCTCTGACTTCTTTAGAGGAATGTGGGAGGAGCGACAAGACTAAATTGTCCTGTCTTAGTCTTGGAAAGTGGCTTCCTCGGTGGAAATTCTGGGGGTTCGTAAGTCTAGACGGCGATATCTCACTGAAATCAAGTTCTAATAGGGGGTATTGAGCACTTCTTGTCTTACCGGGGCGAAAGAAGGTATCCTTTCGTCGGAGGCTTCCTGGCGGAAACTTGCATCAGGGGAGTGAGTGGCAATGCCTTGCGAGGAACTGGCAAAAGCAATGGTGGTGCGTCTCGGGGAAGGAATACGAACAATCAACTACTCTTCGTCTCTCGTAAAGGGTGCGTAGGAGCATCACGTCCAAGTGAGAAAAAGGGGATTTCGCAGTAGACGAAGACGGGGCGATGTCAAACCAGGAGAAAAAAGAGAGGGCGCGATTGCCTCGGGACGATACTCGGCTGCGTTGGCGGAAAAATGGGGAACTGCCTTGCGCATGGCAATAGAAGGGGGGTACGGTACTACATGTCTTCGCCAGTCAAAAAACATGCGGTGTAAGACGAGGCGACACAAGCTAAAACATCAAACAGGCTTGCTCGATCAATCCGCGGGGGGGTTAGAGTCATTATAAGAAAGAGCTCCTGAAGAACGTAGGGGGGGGAAAACAATGAACCTGCAAGCCTAGGCACATAAAAAACGTGCATTGCTGACACAGCCAGAAGGACATGGGACAAAGGGGTTTCCCTGGAAGGGTATCACATTGTGACCGAGGCGGTAAAGGGAAAAAAAGGGGCCCAAAAAGGGAAAAAGATTCTGGGGATGTTTGGGGCGTCAAGGCAGGGTTACATGGGGGGGGTAGCCTACGGAGTCCGATAGGTCATCATGTGTGCATAAGATGGACCGTGTGTAGAGTCGGGGGAAGCGTGCGCTAAGGTGGTGGATGGCTGTAGCGGCCCGGGACTCAATTGGGACCTGGACCAGTAAAACAAATGTGGGGAGGGGGGGGACAAAGGTATACTCGGAACGCTCGGCAAAGAAACCTTCTCTGCAAATCGAAGGATGTGATTCTTAGGATGGAGCAGTTGCGAGGAGGGAGACGGGAATCTACAAAATTCCATGGCGGCTTTCCTTGGCGTAATAGGGGGACGGCGTCGCCCACGTCCAAAATCGATAGGAAGGAAAAACGCAGTTTTCTATCATGCATTAGCTCTTACCGTCGGAACAAGGGGCTACATTCTTGACTTCGATGTCAGTCAGGAGAGAAAAAGGGGAGCATCCTTTCGGGGACGGATAAAGTAAGGGATGAGTGTGACAAGACCTCTTCGACATAAATGAATTATACCGAAAGAACCCCTAACCGAGGAGGGGGCAGGGCCCGCTGAGACCCAAGGAATTCGGGATAGGAAAAGGGGAAAGAGTGGATGTCTGTTCCACTGAAAAAGAGTCTTAAAAACTCTCGGCACTCAAAGAAAACTCAGGATAGGGAAAAGAGACAAAAAAAGCTGGCTGAGCTTGCTCTGCAGTTAAACTGGCAATTAAGGTGCCAGGGGGAAAACCAGATGACGCGCTAGTTGCGATTGGGAAGACTGCTGGATATTGATCGCTACGGCTCGGAGATGACTAAAGAGTGGAAGGATAGTAGAAAAGGTGGGACGTATTACAAAGCAAAGTCTGTACGGTGCAAGGAATGAAAGGTGGCGAACACGGTCGCGCGCACATGGAATGCTGGATGCGAAAGACAAACGCCAAAACGCGCGTCGTAGTCCTGAAGGACCCTTGGGAAGGGACCTTGGGGCTCCCCGCAAGCGGGGGCCGCGGAACACGCGCTGCGAGTTAAGTATGCCACCGTGAGACACTACAAAATACAAGAATGAACACGCAGACATATCTGGGCACCGATTGCAGCTATGGGGGAAAAAGTACAAGTCTGCAATCAGAAACCAACATGGGGTTTGCGGAAAGTGGGGGACAGGGAAACGTGTTTAAAAAAAGGAGGACAAGGCCGAGTGTCCCACGAGAAAAGGACGGGAAATACCAAAAGAACAAGTCCTCATCTCCGGAGCTGAGTATCTGGGGCAAAAAAAAAAGTGGGGACTAACTTTCCCCGCGGGCAATCACACGGTTAGATTAAAAACTGAGGGGTCTATCCACTCTTGCGGTTCTCCACTAAGGGGAAAAAAAGGTCGGT
>Ga0179591_1301658_pt1 | contig 11965 bp, 15 predicted proteins | sample CZOMad2_1_08_16f_FD_182891 | JGI IMG/M metagenome (GOLD analysis project Ga0179591, IMG submission 182891) | Vadose zone soil fungal communities from Angelo Coast Range Reserve, California, USA - CZOMad2_1_08_16fungal (PacBio error correction) | ecosystem: Environmental > Terrestrial > Soil >...
CCAGAGAAGGAGCATAAAAAGGACTCGAAAGAGTCGGATAAAACAAAAAAAAGGAGTAAAACGGAAAAGAAAAAGTGAAGGGGAGTGGAAGGGAAAAAGAGAGGGGGAGTGAAGCAATCATAGAAAATGCTGAGGCACCCACGTCGATGGAGCGAAAAAGGAAGCGCAAAGGACAAAGAGAAAGAGGAATTAAAAGAACAGGGCGCAAAATTGACACCCTCAAGGGATCGGGCAACACAACGTGGACGAGACAGCCTGAGCATTCGTTCATAATCTACTGTAAGATGGGGGGACAAAGAAGGAAAGCGGAAACAAAAAAAAAGTCAGGCTGCGGCGCAGGAGAAGATCATGACGCCCGGCCGGCTCCGTCGTACATCAGAAAAAACCGAAAAAGCCCCCAAGGGGCGTCGGTTTTTTATCGGAAGAAAAAAAAAGGGAAGAGGATGGACAAAAAGTAACGTCGAAAACGACCCGCCTAATGCTGCGACTGCAGGGGGGGGTGAAAAAAGTTCCGCAACAAGGGGCCAGCGGGTCCCGGGTGAGTTTTACAAAGAATAGGAACATGGTGGGGGCCCAGCAAGAAAATACATAATCAGTACACCGGACAAGCATCGACAACCAGTGGGACGAACCGACCTCTGGCACGCGACTTAGGGGGAGGGAAAAAGTATGCAGGGGGGGAGAAGGGTTAGCGCCCACGCCGAAAGGTTCTTCGAGCAACCGCCGACTGTTGGCAAAGAAGACAAAGAAAGAACGAAAAAAAATGGGAGAACCACAGCGAATCGAGATGCCGCTTTCAGCGGTTCGCTGGTGATCGGCAAAAAAGAGCACGAGAAAGTCACATCGAAAAACGTGTCAGCAACTGACCGCCCGCACAAAAAAAAGCGGAGGGGGAAAAAAACACGTTGACAGAATACCAGGAGCCCCCGGCGAAGAATCGCCCCGCAACTTCCCGGGCCCTTCCGCGTCGCGGGGTGATCGAAAGGCATCACAGACTCAATGTGCGAGCAACAGAACGGAAGGTCCGAACCGTTACCGCGGACGCCCCACGAACCGAACGGGGGCGAGGAAAAGAAATCGCAGATGAAAATTTGGAAGGGGTGGAGAGATGACGCAGGGCACGGCATCCCCGGCCGGCTAAGAAGAAGCGTGAAAAAAGGGGGGGAAAAAACGGACTGCAAAGGGGAAAACTGTAAAAGAAAAAGGTTAGTGACGGCGAGAGCCGGCGATTTAAGGTATGGGTAATTCAAAGGGAAAGACAGACAGGCACCGCAGTGGGGGATTACCAAGAGGTGAAAGTGCCCATCCGGCGGCGAGGTAAAGACTGGAGACGGGAAAGAAAAAGATGGGACTGTTTGGGGGGGGGGGGGGGAAGAGCGGGCAAGCACAATACAAATTACCGGCAAGGCCCCGTAATTTTCCGCCCGCCGTGACCGTGCGGGGTGGTTATCTCGGAGAAAAAAGGGAAGAGGAGATGTAAGATAAACAAACACACACCGACTAAGCCAACAAAAAAAAAAAAAGGTCAGCGCGGAAAGGGCGAAAACATAAATCCCGGAATGGCCCCGGTAACCTGCACTTAGGAAAGTAATGTCGTGACAGTTCCAACCCAAGAAAAGATTTAAGGAACGCCGCCCGGGTTGTCAAAAGGGGAACGGCCGAAGGCCGGAACAACACGTCAACCGGGAAAAAGGCGTGAAAAAAAGGGGGGCGTGGCGAAGGGTGGAGCGAACGGGGGACAGGGGAAAGCAAAGCAATTAGACAATTAGCGCCATTAAAATTCGCGCATCGTATTCACGACAAGTGCCCAGTTTCGCGACAGTGGAGGGGGTCAAAAGTAATACTATAGAAGAAAAAAAAAATTTCACCAGGATGTCGGGATTACCGGCGTCATCTCGATCAAAACTAAAAAAACAGATGAGAAAAAGCCTGATATCGTTCGGTACGTGCAAGAATGGTCCTCGTTAGTCGGAGAAGTAACTCGGGCTAACCCTGCCGGCGGTGCGGGGGGATTGTTCCAAAAAAATGTGATGAAAGGCGTGCAGATCACCCCGAAGGAGGAAACGCGGAGGAGTGGCACGGGGACGATCCGAAAACGTAAGAAGGGGGGAGTGGTTGTGTTCAGTGGGACACGGAGGTTGTTCCTCCAGAAAATTTTGTTGTAAAAAAATCACGAAGGGGGGGAAGCTTCCCCGATCTGAATGCTAAGCGCGGGGTAAAGTCGGCAGAGAATCAAACCAACCAGCGCAGGCTCCTCGGGAGGACGAGTTCTAAAAGGGGGGGTGGGATAGTTCTACGATCGGGAGAATGGCCTCGGCGTTCGAGACTTCAGTGGTAACAAATGGGGCTCTGGGGGAAGGATAAAAAACTTCAGGCGAAAATGAGGGGGTAATTGCTAAACTGTCACGATCAAGGTCAAAAATCTTAAGAGAAACATACGTCGGCCGTCCATCGGTTTCCGAAACGGAGGGTGGGAGTAAAACAACCACATGGGGGTGAGGTGGCGTTGGTGAAGTGGATAAAGAACGTGAGGGGGACTCGTAAATCATTTGCAGAAAAGTCGCAAAAAACGATATCAACAAAAACGGGAAACCAACGCGAACCCGAGTTTAAATCACTACTTTCACCACTACCTTGGTCAAACCACATTGACAGTAAGGTTGCGGGTTGGTGGTCAGTTTAGAAAGGATGTCCTCCCTGGAGTGTTGGGGCTCGCATGGACAAGCTGGGAACTCGTGGTTCTGTGGGGACTACTTACCCCGGAAGGCCCTGGGGCGGGAATGAGGGGGAAGTTGTGGGAATGAGAAATGGGTCGAGGAGAGGCCCGGGGCCAATGACGCAAACTTCCCAAAAAGTCTGGGCAGGGAGGAAAAACTACCCAGAAGCTCTTTTACGCAACCAGTAGAGGACAAAACGAAATGTGCCCCACGAAAGGGGTCGGGGGGAGGGCCCAGGACGGAAGGCAGCGATGAGACAAAATTTGTGGGAAGGACGAGACGGACGGGGAGTAAACTCCTGAAAACATGGACTGTGCCCTGTTCAAGCGGACGGTTGGAAGAAAGGACGGAAAAGGCAAAGGCACCGATGGGAGCCGGCGTGCATAAATGCGGGCCGCCCAGTGAAGTGGGATCACAGGGTAAGAAGCGGGACTCCACCTCCGGGCCCCACGCACGGGGGGGGCTGGTCCTAGAAAGGCGAGGGGTACGGTGCGCATGCCCCAACCAGAGGTAGGGACCTCCCACCTTTGAAAAAAACCCTCGAGGCGGGCACAAAACCGCACCCTATCATCCCAAAAAAAGAACAGGCCAACTTTTGAGGCCCCCCCACACGACCGCGGGTCAGAAGGGAGATGAGGGGGGCTAGTCTCGGGTCAGTTTCACAAGGATTGGTACGAATCGCGTCAGTTTTAAACCCGGCGGACGAAGTCCTCTTCCTGGGACTTTTCGCCGCAGTGTCAAGGGTTGTAGGGAATCCGAACGAGGGACTCAGGGTAAAGAAAACGCGGCCCCTTGCCCCAGCTCACGAAATCACCGAAAAGAGCGTCTAGAGAGTTCTAAGAAGGGGGAAGAGGCGGGGATCGCCTCTCAGAAGGTGTGGGGGGGGGGTCAATACTGGGGAGGGAGGAGGCCTTCAAACCTCGGGAACGGTATGGTGGGTTTCAGTGAAAAGGGTAGAATTCTGAAGGGGGATCCCTCAAGTACTTTAAGACGAGAAACGGCGAATCAGGCAAACTCAACAGGTGAAAAAATTCTAAGAGAAGGCACGCGATCGGGCACAAAAGAAATTAACAAGTCGGCTGTGTGATCGGTGCCGACGTCTGTGAAGGGCAAATGCAGTTCTTGTGGGGGGAGAGCGCGCTGGGCTGGACTTACGGTCTCAAAGGGGAGGGAAAGGGCTGGGGGAATGAGGGGGTGGTCTTCAGGAAAAGTGGCTTTCCAGAGGAACGGAGGAGTCAGAAATGCGCTACGCCGGCAGGGCTTTGGGTTTGTCACTTCAATGCGACCAAAGAAACAAAAGGGGAATAAGAAGGGAAAAGTCGGCCAAATCCACTAGTAGGCCACTGCAGACCTGAACGGCTTACAGCGCACGAGAGTTGAGGATCAACGCCAAGTTAGAAAAAAAAAAAGCAAGACGGGGAACTAGGGAGAAATTCCCAAAAGTTCGGGCTCGGGCTCGTTAAGGAACCGGGAGATTCGTTGCAGTCCAGAATCCCGGGAAAACTGAGGTCAGCCACAAGTCGCCTGTGTAAAAGGGGGAAGAGGGGAAAAGCGCCAGGGCGCTCGGCTGTACACGCGGGTATGGGGAGTTTCCAGTAAATGTGCACTCCTTTTTCTTAGGCTCGGGGATGTGGGGAAGGGAACAGGGGGGGTGCGGCAGGGGAGGAGCTAACGTTCCAATCGTGGCAGACCACAGTCACCTAACCTGACGTCCCAAATGGAGCGCGGGAACTCCAGAAGGGAACACTGTGACGGTATAAGTGAGTGAAAAAACAAGGGGAACGTGCAAAAACGACCATGCCCCTTAGTGGTCCGTCAAGCAACTCTCCGATTGTAAAAGGGGGGGAGGCGCGGGGCACGGGCCCTTGCAGACCACTCGGGGAACTCCGTGACAGGGAAGGGGTCGGGAAGAAGTTTAAAGGAGCGGGAGAGGGTTAGTATTCTGCGGTGTGAAGGAAGTGGAAGGAGAACGAGGGGGGACTCGTCCAAGGGTCCCACTAAAGGGGAACGGGCTAGCGCCCCCCGGGAGAAAAAAACACACAGGACGTCCCCCAAGCGTTGCTTAAACGGACTCGCGGTACAAACATCTCATTTACTCGGGGAACTCAAGTGCGGACTTTCCAATTGGAAGGGAGTGAGAGGGGTGTACACTTCTTACTCGGGGGGCAGTAAAAAAACCAGGGGGTTGTGAAGAATCCGGACCGACGAACTAACGCAGATGGGAGTGCGCAGGAAAAATGGTAGGGGGGGAGAAGGCGGCCCTGGGGGTGTCCCAGGAAGAAGCCTGGAAGTGGACCAGCCCCAAGACAGGTAAAGCTCCTAGAACGAATGCCCGGGGGACCGATGAATAGTGAGGGAAAGCCTCCAGGGGTGGGACTTTTAACAACATTTTCTTGGGGGACGAAAAAAGTACAGGGGGGGGTCTTGGTCTAGTGGTTTGGTCATGTACCAACCAACCCAGGGAAGGACCGGGGACCCATCACCCCAGTGAAGAAGGAGTGGTTTGGTAAGGGGGCCAAAAAAATAGGGACGGCCCAGAACCGCCGGACAGCCAAAGGGTACCACTTTAGGGGCAACAGCGGTTGATTGTAAAAAATCGCGTCCAAAAGGGCCATACCCCAGGTTGTCAAGGGGTCCGCGGGGTACCTCAGTCGTAAGGGCAAAGTAACGGTCATTGGAACGAGAAAAACACACGCACTGCTGTCGAATGTAAAAAAGGTTTGAAAAAGGTTTAGTCCTATCAAGGTAGTAGAGTAAAAAATAGAGGGGCAACGATTGGGGGATTTCAGAAAAAAAAAAAACCAACAAATTTTCAAAACGCAGAAGGGGAGAGGCGGAGAATAGAACTACACCCCCACCCACAACGAAAACACTGAAAAAAGGGGGAAAGGGGGGGGATTTGTGCTGTACATCCACCGTCCCTTAAAGGGAGGGGGTTCCGGGGGGGAAAGGCTGCCCGAACAGAAAAAGGTACCCCCAAATAAGGACCTTATATTTGAGAAAAGAACGAGGGGGGGATTGGGTCGTAAATCCGCAAACCAAAAAACCAGGGAGATGTATCAGGAAAAGGCAGCCAAATCAATATTGAAAGCTTGCGACAACCGGAGGGAGGGGCGTGAATAGAAAAAAAAATGGCGTACACCAAACGCAAGGGAGCAAGCGGCGCGGTACCATTGATTGGTAATGAACGGCGCGCATGGAACACAGTTGGGGGGAAGGAAACAGTTTCTGGATTGTATTTGACGAAGGAGACTAGTAATAACTGGTTCCCAATCAAAACGAAACTCAGGTGGGGGCAAGCGGGTTACGGGGGAGGTGAATCTGGTGACGCCCCCAAGTTAAACAACGACACCACGCCGTAGTATAGGAAAGCGAAAGTAATACGATCGGGTCGGATTTGGTGTTTCCATATCATCCCCCCCCAACAACCAACACTGAATGGGCTGGATTGGAAAGAAAAAACGTCATCCACCCCCCTGTTGGCAAAAAAGAACCGACGTCGTGTCGTAGGTAGGCGCATGTATGCGCCAAAGTGTTCCAAGGGGGCGCGCCTTGTGACGGGGGAAAAAGGTGGACGGGAAAAGAAGACTCCAGCACACTCCGGGGAAAAGGGGAAAAAACAGGGGACTCGGAGGCGTCACTCCGCATACACAGAAAAAGCCCAGAAACATTGGTTTCTGGGGGAATGAAAAACCTTTTAAAAATCAAGGGGGAAATCTCGCCAAAAGGCGCCACTGGTGGTTGTTGTGACGAAAGTTGGCTACATGAAAGAAAAAAAGGTTACTGAAAGAGAGAGATTCTGGGAGGAAGGAAGGGTCGAAAAGATAAAGGGGTGGTGTGGTCCGAGCTAGTGTAGGACCAAATCAAGGGCCTCTCAATCAAAGAAAGTAATGTGGGGGGCAGAAGGGGTGGCGAGGGCAGGAAGACAAACCCACACCAAAAAAAAAAAGACAAAAGAAAGGGGGGAAGTTGAAAAAACCAGCAAAAACTCCGCACCCCCGTAAACTTAAGGGGGGGGTCAAGGGGGGGGGGGGTAGTTGCAGGATTACCTCAGCAATAGAAATCTGGTCACGAACCAGCAAAAGGCACGAAAAAAGGGCGAAAGTGAAAGGGAAAAATCTAGGTTCATCCAAGCTACCGGAATGACTCCGAGCCGTGGCGTTTGAAAAATAACGGTAGGGAAGACCGGAGAAGAGATCGAAGATAAAAAGTACCCGCAATTGGCCACGAGAAAAAAGTGACCCAGAAGAGGGCCCAGAGAGGGGGTGTAAAAAAAGAAAAGGGGTCTTCAAACAAAAAATCTCCCGAAGAGGCTGAAAACGAATAACAAAAAAAAAAGACCATTTGGGGCGGAATGAAAACCGGAAAACGGCCCATGTGGGGGAAATGCAAAAACAGCACGAACAAGATATTAGAAAGAAATGATTAAACGTCACATAAGAAGGAGTGACACGGGAAATAGGGGAAAATCGTCGGGAAACGGGACGGGACCTTGGGGAAATCAATGGACGAGGTTAGAGAGGGAAAAGTCAGGAAGCAGAGGGGGGGGGGGAAAAAAACGTACACTTTAAAGCAAGGTCGGAACAACATCAAAACCGGAGGCAAAAATCAGCCTGCGAAAGGGGGGGGGGACAGGCTTCAGCAGACCGCAAAAAAGGGGCCGGTCAAAAGAGGAAAGACTGGTACAAAGAGGCCTAACCAGAAAGCGTAATGTGAGGTGATTAAGAGGAACCTCAAAGAAAAACTACGAAGGGACCAAAGAGTTGGACGGAAGAAAGACAACCATAAAAACCAGGCTTAAAGGGATTGGGGGGCCGAGGTACCAATGCCGGGAAAATCAACAGGAGAAACCTTCCTTACAGGAGTAAATAAAGAGAAAAAAAACCAAAGGCGGGAATGACTCAAAGTCACCTCCACAGAAAAGAGGAAGACTTAATCCCAAAACACCAGCTCTGGGGGAAATGTGAATCCAGTACGATATTGGCACGACCGGTATGGCCACGAAGCGGACGCCAGAACACCAAAAGGGTCCCGCGGAAAGAGTAAACACGGGGGGGGGCCGGGGGAGAGCTAGTGACCGGAAATGACTTGAAAAGGTCGATCCCGAAGTGGCCCGGCTTTTAAAATTCAGAAAGAGGACTCCTTTGAAAAGGTGCGGTCTCGAAAAGGAATGGGAGGTGCCAACCGTCAAAAAAGGCCGAAAAAAAAAGCACACCCGGACAAATACCAGAAGGGCAAAGAAAAATCCTGTGGCGGACGGCCCGGGTGACCACGCAAAAAGAGAAAATTGAATACGTAACGGGTTCGGAGAAAGAGTTGAACTAAGGACAGCAACGAGCCAGAGGTCACGAGAAGGACCCATCAACGCGAGGCGTTAGGGAAATGGCGTGGTATCGAAAAGCCCTAAGGGGAGCTTTAGCCGTGAAAAGGGGGTCGTGCAAGGGGGAGGTTTGGAAGATAAGGCCGATAAAAAGTGAAAGTCAAAGAAAGACACAATCAAATCTAAAAAACTAAAATCACTGGATGAGCAGAAACAAGTAAAAAAGAAAACAGAGGGTCGGGAGGGGGGCAAAATGAACCAAATCCCCAAAAGCAGAAAAAGGAAGGCCGACAGACGAGGGAAAAACGAAACGAAGGGGAGTTCCTTGGGGGAGGGAGGAATGGCGCCCCCCACCCACACCACCCACCACCCCCCACCACACCCCACCCAAACCACCCACCGCTCAACGACACATCCGCAAGGGACGGAAAGAAAAAAAAAAGGGAGGCAAAGAATTGACTCCCTGTGAGGCTGAAAGACGGGCGCTTCTCCATCAAGGAAAAAAACCGGCGAAAAAAAGACAGGGTTCAAGTGAACGTTGGGTAGCCTGAGACAGACGAAAAAAATACCTTAAAATCGGTCCCGGAAATATAACCTCACTAACGTGTTTCGGTGGGTCGTCCATGATCAAAGAAGAAGTTGCACCCTATTACAAAAGCTGAGAAGGCAAACAGAAACCTAAGGGCCGGAGAAAAAACCAAGCGTGTTCACAAAGGAGGTACTGAATAGAGTCAAAGAGGGGACAGAGTCCTAGAAGAAAGACGTACAAGGAAAAAGTGACTACTTTTCAAAGGTTCGTGGGGGGAAGCTTATATAATGCCAGTGAGCTGGACAGTAACCAGGTAAAAGGGGGGGAGAAAAAGGGAAATAAAAGCCAGGGCAGTTGGACCTAAATAAGTTGACCGAAAAATTATACGGAAAAAAAGGGGCGAAACAGGGAGTGGACTCCAAAGTGTCGTTAAGGGAAACGGCAAACGTCCCCAGAGAAATGATCAGGAGAAAAAAATGACGATTTACTTGAAAAAAGCCGCCGAGGCAAAGGCTTCAAACGCGGCCAGGAAGGGAAAAAAAGATCAGCATCAATGGGTAAAAGGAGGGGGACACTTCAAAAGGGGGCGAACGAGGAGCAACTAAAGGCAACAAGAAAAAAAAGTTAAAAATCGGGGAATGATAAAGAGGAGTGAAACCGAAGTGGAAGGCGTTCGCCAGAAGAGGTGGCCTCAGCAAAATAATCCGTTGCGCACTTAGAAAAACTCCCATCCGGTGACAACCCGCGCCCAACAGTGCGAAATGGTTCAAAAATAGGGGAAAAACAAAAGAGTCCGGGGGTAACTCTACCCTGACAAAGGGAAAGGTCCAAAAAACATCGAAGAACTTCAAGACTGTGGTCAAGGTTAGTGGGGTAGATCACTCAAGGAGGTGACGACGAGGGGTCAAAAAGGGGGTAGAGGGGGACAGGAAGGAACGGAAAGGAACGGGAAAGAAAAAAAGGACCTCAAAAGCGTCAACCGAAATAAAAAGCTACACCATCTGGTGGACTAAATGAGTTTTCGGGTAAAAAAATGAAGGTGGAGGGTGGGGGACACTAATACGTTTATGCCGAAGTGCGCAACAAGTTTCGGCAGAAAAGTTAGGACAAAGAAAAAAAAAGGTGGCAAAAAGTAGGAAAAGAAGGGGAAAAGGGGGACGTCGCATAGAAAAGAGTAAGAATCAAACGAAAAAAAGAAGGAGGCAGGACGGAAAAAAAAAAAGTGGGTCGAGGAAAAAGAAAAACACGGATAAAAACGAAAGGCAGCAGACGCCCTGAAAACAAATCGTAAAAACAGAGGACAAAACGTGCGGGGACCAGAGGGAAGAAAAGTGCACGCCCCAAGGAGATCTAAAAAAACCGACAAATCCGGGCAGAGAAAAAATATGCAGGTGGGTGCATAGTTAAAACGAAACTTTTCTGAATGCGATAAAAGGAAAGACGGAACGGGCCGAAGGTCAAAGAGGGGATCGGTTTCAACCGACGAAAGCTAGAACAGACACGGAAAAAGATGCAACAGAAAGAAAGACAAGGGGGGGGGATCAGAAAGGTACGATTCCAGAATAGGAAGACTGCTGAAAGACGAAAAAACGGCCAAACCTTGTAAGCAAACATCTCACGGGGGGGGAACTCAGGGTAAAACTTTTGAAGTTTAAAGAACGAAAGAGAGACTGGAGGGGGGATGGTATGGGAGTGGCCGCAACTTTACATCCGCAAAAAGACAATCAAAGCAGTGCAAAGAGGTCGAAAGGTGACGGTTCCACGGAGACGGGGGAGAGGGGGACCTTCTGGTAACATAAGGAGTAAGTACATCAAAGAAGGGGGTGATAGGGGCAATGCCTGTGGTTGCAGAGAGTTACCAGGGGGAAAAAAAAGCACTTGAAGGTCCAGCCGTACTGCGCTGAAAATTGCTGGGGGTTTGGATATAGCAGGTAAAAAAAAAAAAAAAGGAAATTGATGATTTAAAGAGAGAGAAAAGAACCGCACTGTACAAGGAAGAGGTTCATTGGATTAAAAAAAAAAACGAAACACACAAAGATAAACAACGGACTCCCCCCCTATCTGCAAAAAAAAAAAAAGTAGTCACAGCTGGAAAACTGGACTTGAAAAAAACACACCAACATGTCAAAACGAAAAAGCAACAGATGGGGTGGAAAAAAGAAAGTGCAAAATCTGACGAAATGTCCGGAGGAGTCAAAAGAAAGTTGCACTGCCGGGACTAGGGGTAGGACGGTCAGGGGGAAAAAGGGGGAAAGCAATAAAACAAAAAAAAAGGGGACGACCATCCACGCCAGGCGCGGCCGTCATCACACAACGAAAGGGAACATACACACAAATCACGAAACAATTTTGGCACACAATAAAAAATCGGGAAAAAAAGAGTTTTAAAAAAAAGTTTTGATGGCCAGGAACAGTCGCCTTCAATAAAGACGGCCGGGGGATGAGCCATGAGAGATCTCGATCAAACCCTAACTGAGAGATGATGGAGAGAGTAATTGATGGTGAATGTCGGAGTGGGAGCTGGTTCGAGGCGCAAGGAGGAGGGGGAAACCTGAAGCAGGACCCTACGGCGGGGCGGAAGAAAAGGGGGTTCTGGGAACGTCCTTGCAAAGGGATGCACCCAACCGAAAAGAGTCACGAGCCGGAAGGGGAAACCATTAAAAAAAAGAGAAAATCACACTCTCTTGACTCGGAGGTGAAGTGCATCTTGTGAACGCGGGGTGGAATTGAAGAAGATGGGGGGGGGGGGGTCATCCCTCCGGCAGTTGCCGAGTTCACGTGTCGAGGCAAATAGAGAGAAAGAAGGGATCGGATTCTGTCAAAAGACAAAAACACATCCTAAAGAAGAGCAAACCACATAATAAACTCAAAAAAAGGGGTCAAGGGACTATGGTATTCGGGGTAGAAAAAAAAAAAATGATACTAGATGCACGGAACCTGTGAAAAATGTTGATGTAAGAAGGGGGAAAAAAATACCAAAAAGAATAAAACTTTACGAGTACGTGTGGGCTTGGGGGTTGGCGAAGATTTAGAGCAAAGAGGGATAGGGACTGCCCTAAATGAAAAGCAAAAAACGGTCGCAAGATGGGTCCTTGCAAACAAACCGAGAACGCGTGGGGGACTTTGGGAGAACCAAGAGAATTTGGTTGTCGATTCTGAGGTGAAGGAATGGCAGCGGGAGATGGTAAAAAATGAAAAAAAAATCACCGGAAAAAGGGAACAAACCCGAGGGATAAATCCAAAAAAGGAGACACTCAACATACTTAGCCAGCTGTCACCAGAAGAAACCAAATGGAGCCGAAGTAGAGTTACCTAGGTGTGACTTTTCTGGGGAAAAGTTGTTTCCCGTGGAAAAATTGATACGGTGTAACTAAAGCGGGAGGGACTTGAACCGAACCA
>Ga0179591_1254603_pt1 | contig 11964 bp, 16 predicted proteins | sample CZOMad2_1_08_16f_FD_182891 | JGI IMG/M metagenome (GOLD analysis project Ga0179591, IMG submission 182891) | Vadose zone soil fungal communities from Angelo Coast Range Reserve, California, USA - CZOMad2_1_08_16fungal (PacBio error correction) | ecosystem: Environmental > Terrestrial > Soil >...
GAGTCGTAAACATGGAATTAAAGCATCATTGATCATGTTATGGTAACTCCTGTAGAAGAAGGAAGACCTGGGAAGGGCAGTCACTACATCTGTAAATAAAGGGAAGGGGGAACTACGCGGGCTCATCTAGAAGGCGTGTAGGAGGTGTCAAGGGACGTCAAAGGAAAAAGGGGGGCAAGCCTGTCAAATTCATTTTTCAGTAAAAAGATAGGGGGTAGTGGCGGTTTTGTTGGCAAAGGGCAAAGAAATTATCGTATCACAGGCGGAGTGCTCAGAAGACGGCGGAGGGAGTGCCTTCCAATGCAGGGAGGGAAGGCGGGACTACCACCTCTTCGTCCCCGAATTGCGCCGGAAAAGGGAATTAACTAAGAGGGAAAATGACCGATAACTGACGAACCCTCGAAAACCGGAAAGCAAAAAAAAAAAAAGAGGTCCATCTTCTCGGGAGAGGACTAGAACAAAACAGGGCCTTATCTTCTGGGGAACAAATCCCCAAAGAGCGAGTACCGAAGAGGTAATTATGGAAGTTTGAGCTGATTAGATCAGATATTAGCGGAAGGGCTAAAAAACGAAGAAGTGGAAAGGTATTCAGCTGCCGCCGTCTTTTGGCTTGGTACGAAAGATGAGGAAAAAAGGGGTGCGACGCAGTGGGCCGCGACGTCACCTTTCCCGAATGAACTGATGGGGGGGAAACAGATAAAAAGCGGAGAGCCAGACGCAATGCGAGACAGGGGAGAAAAAAAATGAAAAAGATAAAAAGTCCTTATCGTCCTGGCATCTCAAATAAAAGAAAAAAAAAAAATTCCCGCCTCACTGCGTCGAAAGGAGCGAGGAAAAAATTCCGCGGCTCTTTTCTGGTATTTTCGCTCATAGGGGTGGAAAATTCCCGCAATTCAACTACAAAGTGTCAGAAAGAAAACACGGGGAAATCCAGAAAGGGGGGCATTACTCTCCAAAGAGAGATGGAAAATTCCGCGATCAAGTCTGACCAAAAAGAAGGGGTCGAAAGCCAGGTTTTCCAGAACATCCAGCTCGGTTTTTCCGAAAAAAGGACATTGCTAAAAATGCCTAGAAGAGGAGGTGGAAACATCTGTCCATTCCTGATCCTTGCAAACCTTGGAGTGAAAGAATAGAGAAACGTTCTGGGTTCTTGCAAATTATTCAGGAGGGCTCCATGGACGTCTAAAGAGCAGGAAGGAAGGAATGTTTGTCTAGATAAACCATCATGGAGAATGGAGGGGGAGATATCTTGGGACCAAATGCTTGTCCAAAGCACTGAGGAGAGCAAACCCAGAGATGCCTGACGACTACACAGGGCTGTGGAAAAAAGATAGGGGAAGGGGGAAAGGTGAGAGGGTTCAATGCTTACGACGCCAGAAAGCGTAGAGGGAGCAGGGGATATTCTTACTCTGGAAAGGGTTGGAGTGAGGTCCATGAAAATCCTCTTCTGAAAGCAGCTGAAAAAAACCTCTACTAATTCAAAAAGGGGTAAGCTCGGACCAACCAAATTTTGTTACGTTTTTGGGGGGGGGGACCGCAGGGTTGAAAAAGTTATCGCTTCATTGGAAGTGAATGAGACTGGGAGGCCATAACGTTAATTCAGAAAGCGTGAAGAAAGCGTCTATAACCTACAAAGTAAAAAATCCGGGGGACATGGAAGTCCCTTTCTCTGCAATGGTCGGGGGATAAAACCGAAGGAGCCGGGGTTACGCGAAAAAAAAGCTAACTTTTTAAAAAAGTATATAATGTAAAGGCAAATCCGTAGACCAATTCCTGAAGAAGAAAAAATAGGGCGGGGGGGGAAGATGTCCGTTGAATTTCCCACAATTGGGATGAATTGAAAGGGAAATTGCTCAACGCACTAAATAAAATAGGGGGGGAAATACAACCAAAGTGGGACGCCATTTCCCAATACAGCGTGGGCGTCTTTCATAAACACTCCCTAGAAGGGGGGTCCTGCTGACTGCTGGTGGTGAGAAGAGATAGGGAAGTTTGGGCAAAACGTGGGTGTGAGCAAAAATGCTGAACAGACCGGGAGTAAGAAAGAAATGGGTCAGAGTTCCGGGTTGCTTGAGAAAGGCATGGGGAAGAGTAGCGGTCCGTCGCGGGCGAGCACATGAGGAGGGATCGTACGCCAGCAGAAAAAGACTGCGAAGGGAACTCTAGAATGGGAAACACTGGTGCCACCTAAAAAGAGCGAAGGAAACTCGTTAGGATACGGGGGGACCGACACTCTACTACTAATGAGAGGTTCAGGCAACACAGTCTCTTGAAAGACTCAGAAACTAGAGAAAAAAAAAGAGTAGAGAGGGTCTGCATCGGTTAAGTACTGGGTTTGAAGAAAACATAGTACGGGGGGGAGAAAGGGAAGCTGGAAAAAACGATCATCAATAAGTAAAATCCATCAGCTTAGGGTTTGCAAAAGGGGGGGGGAAAAAAGGAGGGTCGTGGAGTGCCTATCTCTTTCTAATATCGCCGTCATCACAAATGTGCAAAACTCACTCAAAGTAAAAAAAATTAAACAGCAATCCTACCTCCAAATTAAAATAGAAAGGGATAGCAGGAGGAAACGAAAATATGAAAAACTTTGAATCCTTCCCAGAGCGACAACAAAAAACGGGAACAGCGAAAAAAATCTCTGCTCCAAAAATCGACATGGAAGGAAGAGCCCCAACAGGAAGGAGGGGGTCGCAAGAAGCCAAAAAAAAGGCAGGAGAGGGGACCTTTCGGTTCACCCCTCGGGAGGAGCGATTTCTTAAGGGGAGGGATAATGACGTGAACACAAATTCACAGGGGAAAGGGGGGGGGGGACAAGTCAGAGCTTGAACCAGACTACTGGTTTTTCCAGATGGTACAACCTTGGAGAAGGGTTGGAAAAAGGAAAAGGGTCACCTAATAGACAGCTGTAAAACTGACTTTTCGCTGGAAAGAAAAAAAAGGGTCGGGCGGTTTGCAGACCAGACCATTAACGTTGTGGTAGGCCCTAAGGTGGTGGGGGAAGATGAGGATAGAGCGCAATGGGAGGGAACCGGGCTGCCTTACCTGTCTTTGGCGGGACAAATGTAGAGGAGCAAACGGAAAAAAAAAAAACTTAGGAAATCAGTAACCAAACCTGTTCTCCCCATGGGGGGGGGGTGAGAAGGACTTTCTGCCATTGAGGGGGTTTAAAAGGATCCAAAAAGGGGGAAAGGGCATGTAAGGAGACACTCATTGGATGGGCTCTCCGGGGGAATAAATGAGGCTAGGTGGGAGGGCTTTGCTAAGGTCTTCGAACGCCTGAAACAATTCCACACCGAAAAAAATGACCGGTATATGGAAGGTACCTTGGGGAAGGCCAAGGGAGAGCTTGTTCGGAAGACGGTGGTCTTGGACAGAGAAAGGTGGAGACACAGGCTGGGACCATACCGAGAACGCACTGGGGGGATTCCTCCTCAAAGCACGAAGCGAGATCGCCGGCCAGGTGGGGCATCCAAAAACGAAGGTAATCCCAGTGAAAAGAAACGAAATTCCTTTTAATAGGGGAGCAGCCAGGGACAAAGGGGTGAAAGGAGGGACTGACAGGCGTAAGAACTAAGATAAGGGACTACGGGGGAGTGATTAGCATGTCTGGGGTCTGAAACAGCGGGAGGGGGACGGAAACCTGGCAGGATACCGGGGGCCATGGGGTCCAAGACGTTAGAGCAGGGAATAAAGCTACTATTGCACCTCCCAGGAAGGGACTATGGGTGACTTAAGATTTGGTGTAGAATTTGGGGATTGGAATGAAAGGAGGGGGGCCCTCCCACAGAATCTCTCAAAATAAAAAAACCCAAAGGGTTAATGTCAGCGATGAAAGTGAGGGGGATGGGCTAAAATCTCAGGGGGGGGGTTTTATACTTTGGGTCGGCTTGGGTTCTTTTGGGGGCCAGACTTACCTTAAGTCCTGTCATCACGATCTAGAATTGATGAATATAATAGAACAGTTGGGGGAAGGGACGAAAGTGGGGGGAATTTCTGACATTTTTCAACAAGAAAGCGGCAACAAAGAAGGGCGCATGAAGTCGGTAGAATGAGGTGCTACCTACAAAGAAAATAAAGGGGGGAGAGCAGAAAAGACCAGCAAAAAGATCTTACTTTATTAGGAAATAAAGATGATGAGAGATGGTCCATATAATTTCCAGAGGAGAACCTTATGAGAGAAGGGGGGGGGTTCAACAATTGGGTTAGGGTTGACAAGAAAGAAGAAAATCAGTTGGTCTAGGCATCGCTCCAAAAAGAAAGCAGTTCCATTAGATTGTTGGGCAGGGTAGGAAAGGACGTGGGGTGGAGGAATTGGCTCACTGCGCAGTGTAAAAGAATGAACTGGGAGACATCCTCAATGTAAATGTCCTTCCGAAGAAAGGGAAAGGGTCAAATATAATTCGTCAAACACTGGAAAGGGTGAAAAAAAAGTCTAAATCCCGCTCTTAAAGCCTGGTCTCGGGAAACAAAAGAGGAAAAGAGGTGGAAGAACTTCTCAACAACCAAAACGAAGGGCCCCCTCAACATCAAAAGAAAAGCATGAAAGTTTCAGGGAGGGAAAACTTTGGGTTCAAGGGACAAAGACGGGAGGTCTACGCGTAAAGGAAGGGAGAAGAAAAAAATCAACTTGGACGACCAGATGTTGGAGAGACAAGGTTACTGGCTCTCTACCTTCGGGGATAGGAAAATTATCAGGTGATTCTGCAGACGGGCAAATGGGAGCAACGACCCGAGGGGAAGGGAAAACACAAAAGCGTATTATGAGTGAAAAGTAGATAATTAGGGGGCATGGTACCCAGTGATTTCAGGGTAAAGTCAGAAAGGGTATAATTTTGCCTTTTAAAAACTAGAAGCGGGAAAGGAAAAATTCCTGAACTCCCTCGGGGGATCCTGGTAGGGGAAAACCCTAAGGGGTGAAAGATTCGCCATAGGGGGACTGAAGGGGAAAGCCTTCCACGACAAAGAACATCACTGGGTCGGAGAGGGGGCGGACTGGTTTCTTATTGGCGGACTGGGTGGGGGGAAGGAAAAAAATCAATCATCTCCCCTTGCTGGGGCGATGGGAAAAAGAAATCGGCGCCCCGGGCTGGCCCTTTCCCATCGAGGACAAGTGAGAATTACTGACCGATGAGCAAATTGAGCCGGCGGGAGTGTCGGATTCTCAGGGAAAGTGGTCAGTAAAACTGAAGAAAAGTTATTCTAAGAATAGATGCTCCGAGGACAGTATCGGCGGGTACAGTATTGAGATTTTGCTATGCGACTCACCGCCAATGTGTTGAGGATAAGAGCCTGCTTCTTTCCCCCCTGCCCCAATCAAGAGAAGACTGCGCCAGGGTCTCAGGAGATTCCTCTTTGTTCATTCGAAGTCTCTAGAAGGTAGCTTCAAGTGCCTTCTCATCGCAGAGTTCTGGGATGTTCGGACCTCCCGTCAGGTGAAGGTGTGTAGACATAAGGAAGCAAAAAGGGTCGGGCTGGGGAAAAAGACTCAAAACTTGCAAGGCCGAGATTGCGCGGCCACGAAAAGAATGAGAAAGAAAGGAAGATCCTCGCGGGGAAAAGTACCGGGGAGGCAGTCAAACGTGAGGAATGCTGAAGAAACGAAATCAAAGGGAAACAATGAGACTTTGGGGGGCCACCTCAAAGAAGGAGTCAGGAAAGTCAGCCTCTGGCGTCAGTGCTGGGAATTGGCTGGGAGGGCTCGAAAGGGGGGGGGGCTAGGGAAAGACGGGGGTACATGAAAATAAAAATTTTCCCAAATTTCCGTAAAAAGAAGGGTTAATGGGAGCGCTCCCAGGAAAGGGGGGGAAAGACTGCGCTAAAGGCAGGAAACAATAAGTTCTACAGGACAGGGTTTAAAGGAAAAAAATGCTGATGCCGACACCGACTTGCTAACCAATTGACAATATTACTTCTTCAGATATTTTTCACGCGGTTCAGGCGGAGAAGGCACCTGTTGAGGGAGTCCTCGATGAAACTTCGGCTGGGAGGGAAAAATTATTACCAAGATTTCTTTGAGGCCATTTAACTGCTAGCCATCCGAAGAAGTGCTGGGGGGAAAGAAAGAAAACGGACGAAGTTCATTGAAAGCAACGGGATAAACACTACCACGTAGGGCGGCAAGACGTACAGGGGAGATGACAGCAAAAGGGTGTCGTAAAGATAGCTTCAGGTTGGGTCTGGAAGATGGGGACCTCTAGGGAAAAGGAGAATCCTAGCCTCCCGAGCTCAAAGTCAGCGAAGTCAGGAGGAAGGGATGAGACCATATGGTCGAATACATTAGCCCTTTCTCTTGGGGGGGGGGAGACTGACTGCAAAGATAGAAAGTGCAGAGAAGGACGCTATACCAACCACGGTTTGAGGTTGTGGCCTGAGAAAAGAAGGGAATGGCTGCGGCGGTACCTTATGAAGAAGGAAGAAGGGTTGGGGTCCAATAACGTTCATTGACTCTTTCCAAAAAGAGGAGGAGAAATGAAAAGAAAATCAAAAACATCCCTAGAACTGGCCGGCAGGGGAGGGGGGTCAACCAAAGGGAGTGTCGGGAGGGTCAGAGGGAAAATAGAAGGTGAACGCGATTAACGAGTTTTAAAGCAAAGGAGAAAAAAGACTTTGCATCCTGGAAAATCTTGTGAAGGAGCTGTCAAGGAGTGGGCAAGGAAAAAGGAGGAGACGTCATGTCAAAAATCACACGAAAGGACCTAAAAAGATTAAAAGAGTAGGGAACGTAGGGGAAAATCTGCCTCCGTTCTGATTTGCCTTCGGGAGCAATGAATGGAGGGATGGAAGGAGCCGGCTTCCTTCTGTTGGGTGAAAAGTATATGTTATAAGGTTGGAGGGGGGTCTCAGTTGAACATAAGCGCGGGAGATGTTCGGAGGAAAGGAGAAAGTATGGTCCTTGTGGGAATGTCGGTGCATGTGGGCAAGCTTTTCGCATTCCTCGATGAGGTATCACATTCGAGACGGAGAGTAGAGCGGGCGAAGGGGGGCCGGAAAGAGAGCCTCTTTAAAGGGTTCAAAAGGACTCACGCGATGGCGGCCGAGAGAAGAGGGGGGGGAAGGAATAACTATAGAAGAAGGGAAGTCATAAAAAAACGCCCCCCCAAGGAAGTATGGAGAGGCGAATGAGAAATAAAAAAAAGGAGAGTAGTAAAGAGAAGAGAGGGAAGATCTGTCATCTCCGGAAGTGTTGGAAGGAACCTGGGCGAAAAAAAAGAGGGGATTAGTCCCGTAGGAGGGAAAAAGGCAAGGGAAGGAACGCATCTCTGTTGGAAAAAGAAGAGAGGAGATACTAAGAGGAAGGCTCTTAGAGAACGATATCCGTCATAATCATGGGGGCGAAGAGAAGAGGCTAAAAGCTGAACAAAGGAAACACACAGACCATATGGAATGGGCCATTTGTAGAAGAAACAAAAAGCATGGGGAGAAGGGGGGCATCCCTGAGACAACACACCAAAGGGAGGAAACTATGCTCTCTACCAAAAATTCTCCGGTCGGGATAGGAAGAAAGGGAATTTTTAGTTCTACTCCTAGATGTCAAAGCCAATAAAGGGGGGGCAGAGGGAAAGGGGGCGAAAAGTTTCGCTAGGGGGTTCGTTCATTTCGTCTTTCGCCATTCGGAACCGAGTGAAAAGAATGGGGGACAGGTTCAAATCAATTACAGCTTTGCCGAACTTTTCAAGATTGGAAAGAACCGGGGGGGAAAGTATTTGAGTGAATTCAGTATGCGGGAACGGAGCTGGGAATTAGAGGGGGCCAAAGGTTCGGTTTAATACCAGAAAAACTGGCCGCCAGTTAGGAAAGAAAAGGGGGGTTGTGGTTCTGTAGACGAGGTTGAGTTGGGAAAGGGGGCCGCGGAAAGGAAGATGGGGCGGGACAAAAAAAGAGGTGATGTCATAAATCATCTGCCGCCCAAGGCCCAGGCGGTGGGGGCAGAGGAAAAAACCTCCAAACTGTGGGGGGGGGTGTACAGCGTTATCATTAAGTAAAAGGACAGTTCGTTTTTGTCCTTCAGAATCGAAAAGATAGGTGTACCCCTGTCCGAAGAAAGGAATGGGAATTCAGAGCACGTAATAGACTTGAGAATGAGGGGGCGGGGAGGACGTAGGAGTAGAACTCCGGGTGGAAAATAGGGGAAAACAAGAGACGAGCTGAAGTGATCTTGAATCCCTTTTTAAGTCGAGTGAGGAAAAGGTGTATGCGTCTGATCCTAAAGGGGTAGGGGAAGGAAACAATGTAAAGGCTTTTGACCGGAACGAGGAGAAAACATGGTGAGCAGCATGCAGACCTAGGCGGGGAACCATCTTCCTCCGCCTACCGAAGTTAAAAAGGAAACAAGCTGAAGAAGTTGGTACGATGAAGAAAAGAATTTGGTTGGGGTGGGGAAAAAGGGATCAGCCTAACTCGGTTAAAGGACTCCCTCGATGACCAGTATCGGACTGGCGAGAAATGTAGAGGGGAAAACCTGTGAGGCTTGCTGTTAATAAACCTGTTGCTGCAAATTAAGGTGGTATACCTCCTTGAAAGATAGTGAAATACTCGGACGGCGCTCGGCAGGGAAAAAAGAAGGTAAGGGGAAAGATTGGTTGAAAATTTTTGGGGTTAATTCGGGTCAGTTCAGACTCTCCACAGAGATCCATAATCCAAGAACCTCTTGAAGAACATCGGATGCATTAAAAGGGGAGGAAAAATCCCAGTTGGGGGGTGACCGTGGTAAGCTTCTTGGTTTAGTTATAGGGAAAGAAAAGCACTCAGAAGAATAATGAACTCAGGTCCAATCATCGCTCTCGCCTAGCGGATCGGGGGTACAGCGGCTCCTTGTAGAAATTACAATAGGATGGGGGAGGGGGGAAGGGGACACAGGGGGAAGAGGGGGGAGTAGATAGGTATCAAGGGAGGGGATGTCGAGGAGAAACAATGACGGAGGGAGGTGGGTGGCAGCAGACGGGGAAAGGGGGAGCGGCGAGGGGGAGTTGCATCCTTCGCGAGACCAGCAGAGAGAAGGAGGTCAACTTATCTGTCTACCACGACCACGTCCTGGAGAGAAAAAAGAAAAAGGGCGACGCGGGGAAATTGCCTCTCAAAGACGGGGGGGTCTACTCTAGGGGACAATCTAAAAATATTCCATAAGTAACCGGATGCGGAAATTAAGGAGGGCCAAGTGTGTGGAATTGGGACACGATAGAATCCAACTGGGTTTCGGCGGATGAAAAAGAGAAAGGGAAGTCTTTTGGTTGTCGCCGCTACGGGGTAGAATGTTAGAAAGGGGAGAGGTGGTCAAAAAGACCGTAAAGCATCAGGCAAGGGGAGGCATAGCATCTTGCAAATAGGGAAAATAAAGGGTAAGAGCGTCTACTTGTTAAGGGAAGAAGGAGGCCTCGCTTTGGAGCAGAACGAGGTGAGAGGAATCTAGTCCTAGTTGTTAAGAGGAGACCAACCCTAACTATCCCTCCACCAGAAGGAGCCCCAAGGACGGATTTGGTTTCGACGTGATGTCAAATACAAACTCTTTAAAAATGACAGTAAGTTCTTCTGTGTGGAACAGTAAAGGGGCGAAAAAGAGGTTTGCGCTACGGGGTGGAAGGTGAGAGGTGCTTTAAAACATAAAAACCCCTATCCATGGGAAGGCCTGAACCGGCATACTCTGGGCAACTAAGCCCGTACGGTCTCGGAATCAAACAAAAGTCGTGTAGTATTCCCAGAGAGATGATCCGTATTAGGGGCCAGCTTGCCGGAAGTCAAACAAGTTCAGGGGATGTTAACGTCCTGCTCTCTTAAAGACAGAAACCGGGTAGGCATAAAATCGGTACAGGGGAAAAGGGGATGTTAGACGACTAAATATCCGTCATCTTCGAAGCGTGAGGGGGGAAGCACTCCGCAGACATATGAGAACTTGGGGGGGAGATGGGGGAGGTGGAAACCGGGCTCTTTTCGTTCGGTGTGTGGAGAGCAGAGAAAAAAAATAATAAGATCGAGCAAAGGGCTTCTAGAAGCGCTATAGAAGTGCTTCAGTCCAGTCGAGGAGGAAAAATCCTTATGGAAACACCTCAATGCGGACTTGAGAAGGGAACTTTACAGTGAGGAGTGCGCTACTTTCGATTGTCGGAAAACAGGAGGAAAAATTTAACCGCTGATGGAGTCCAACCAACCAGAAGAACGCGTTCGCTGGAGATCGATCGAAAAAAGGAGGCGGAAATGCATGGCCACAAACCAGTCTATCCGGATGAAAAAGAAAAGGGTGAATGGTAAAGAGTGGGATACTAAAGGAGAGAGGAAAAAGAGAAGTCGGCTACCCGCAGGCTCATTTGGGGGGTTTATTCATGAAACCGAAAAGGGGGGAGGGTTACGATAAGGAGCACTCCTTATAGCGCGCTTTGAAACTAGAGGGGAAGAAGTCCGAATTGGGGAGGTAAAACGCGTCCGATGTAATAAACGCAAGGAAAAAGAGGAAGGAAACGTATTCTCAGTTAAGGAGATTTGCATCTCAAGTAACCGGGAAGCCTAAAGAAAGAAGAGGGAACTAGAAAGCGGCGAAGCATCCGCTTTTCAAGCTTACGTAGGAAAGGGAGAGAAATGGGGTGCTCTGGCCCGAAAGGCCGAATGAACAGCAAGGTGGGGAAAAAGAGGATCGAGAAAAGAACGTGTCGGACTATCCTAAGTGAAGAAGGGAGAGATTGTACCAACTGACTTTTCTGAATTAAGTTCAAAGAGAAGGAAGCATCTTAAGAAAAACAGTTGCTCCCAAGAAGCTCAGGGAGGGCATACCGAGTTCCTTCACTCATTCATGACCGATCCTGGAAAAAAAACAGGGTGCGTTGCCGTGAAAAACGGCTTAGCGTGGGGGAAAAAGGGGATTGAAAAAAGGTCGGGCTGGTCTGAAACCGTTAGCGCGAGCGGATGACTCATTATTCTGGGCGGATCACCAATTAACCTCGGTAATGGAAACTACTTTGACACATGCAGAAGGAGAACACGTATGATAGGTAACAAAGCCTATCAAGGGGGAGGGAAAGAGTGGGGCCTCAACTCAGAGGGACGTTTATCGCGGTCCTGCTATGTTAAAGTACTGTTCAGAAACGAAGACTCAGATCAACTTCAAGGAAGGGGGAGGAGATGCATACATGGAGACGAAAAATTCCGCTGTCATGATATAAGAACACAAAGGTCTACGAATGCAATAAGAAGACTTGAGCGGGAAACCACGGTGTGGACGTTTTTTTGTGAAAGGGAAAAGTAAGCCGGTCCTTTCGGAGACTTAAAATGATGAAGGAAAGGAGGTTGGCGCCAAGAAACTTTAATGTATGGAAAATATCAAAGTACGCTTCTGATAAATAAGAAAGACACTAAAGGCAAAGTGAGGAAGGTATGGATTGAAAGACCGGGGACTCGACGCAGAAAAGCTCCTTTCAAATGCAAACGAGGATGATGGAAGCAAAGAAGGAAAGGGAAGGGGGATCCTGGAATTCTTGTAGGAATTGTCGCGATGAAAAACTGGTAAAATTTTAAACAAAAAGGTTGCAAGTGGTCATTACGAAGAAATGCAAGAAATAGGAACGCGTGACAGCCAAAGGAAAACACCTCAAAAGTCTGGGGCTGGGGAGTATCGAAAAGGAAGTTAATGCTGGGGGATATTCAAGCGGAAGGGCTTTAGGGGGGGACTCAGTATTGAGTGAAAAATACTTTTGTCTTGGGGGGGAACACAAAGTGTCTAAAGCCCGCTGAATTGAGGAAGAAGGCTTGAAATGAGTCCGTGGATAATGCTTTGTCTCTGGGAAAGGTCAGGCTCTTCGAGCACGCATTATGAAAGATAAGACTCAGCTAAAGGCAGGCAGAACGAGTCTAAGGGATGGAAGGTTGGAAAAAAATTCCCAGCTCTGTCGTCCAACAAACCTAGGGAGGAGGTTGAAGAAATACTGCAATAGTTAAAGTTTAACAAAATGACAAAAAAAACTCCTGAGCTGAAAAGGAAGA
>Ga0179591_1180423_pt1 | contig 11963 bp, 11 predicted proteins | sample CZOMad2_1_08_16f_FD_182891 | JGI IMG/M metagenome (GOLD analysis project Ga0179591, IMG submission 182891) | Vadose zone soil fungal communities from Angelo Coast Range Reserve, California, USA - CZOMad2_1_08_16fungal (PacBio error correction) | ecosystem: Environmental > Terrestrial > Soil >...
CTTATAAGATGTCTTGTCCACTGAAGGACCAAGATCGTACCCACACCTCAAAGAAGAATGAAATTGGTCATGGGCATGAAGTTCCAAACTAGAGGTGACTGCTTAATCAAGAAAAAAATCTATCTTGAGGCAACTTTTGTCACCAACTACGGTCCCGTCGAAAAACACGGGCGGGCGTCATCTCGTAGACGCCTAAAGTGTGTTGTAGGTACGCTCAGATGCTATTTTAAGCCGAAAGACCGGAGAAGAGGATTCTCCTCCAATGTCAAGACAAAAAAAGTTAAATCACAGGGGGGTCTGGCACAATTTTCGAGAGATAACAGAGAGATCTTGCAGGGAAAATACAAAAAGAAAGATACTGTCATGCACATGGGCCGGTTAGAGAGCAAATGGGCATTCCTCTTGGGACCTTGTCTTTCGGTCGCCGAAAAAGAAGCACTCCGGGGTTCTTCCAGCAAAAAGGATACAGGTATTGTCCCAATGGTCGCGGAAATGGCTATCGTCTGCAATTTGGGAGTGGTCTGCTGCCTAGTCAAGAGAGAAAACAGCAGTCTTAAAGAAAAAAGCGGATGGAAAGGGCTGCTATGCGAGGGGGTCGATGCGTTCGAACGGGCACAGGAAAGGAGGAGTGTGTGCACCCTTTAGAGAAGCTCCGTGATGGTCAGAAGAGGTAGGAAGAGATGAACGAACAAATCAAGAGGCCTGACCAACCGCCGCGCGAAAGGGGCAACTCTCTTTCCGAACGGGTTGCTAGGCATCGCGTAAAATTTGCAAGGGAAGTATTCGAGGGACGAGTGAAGAGCCGCATCAGGGGGGAAATTTGCTATAGTATTCATCGAAGTTAACAGCCCTATCTATGTCCGCCTTTGAGGGAGACTGAATGGGAGGAAAAGAAAGAGGTGCAGCAGATCTCCAGCTTTGAAAGAAAGAGGGTCTTCGGAAACCGCTCTTCAGACATCAGAAACTTACAGCGACAAACCTTTTTGGAGGAAAGAGAAACCGACGGAGGCGAGTTGGACCAGGAAAGTTACTGGAAAACTACGCTACATGTGGGGGCAGGAATATAAGAGCAAAGGGGCACTAGCTCTACATATTCGGAACAAGAAAAAAAGGCTGGGAAAGTCCTCAACGCGAAGCATCCGAACTAAGACAGAGTTAAGCCCGGTACATAAGATTTATGAATGTCCTCGCGCCGTGGTTCAAAGGGGGAAACAACTGCTTACCACCGCGAATAGTTGTCTCAGTCACGCCATGCTCTCTTAGTGATCAGGAAAAAGAGACACCTTAATCTTGGTGATAGAACGTCCCGCGAATCTGAGAAAAAAGCTGGCTTGGCGCGTAGGCCCGCAAACAGACCAGGAAAATCAAGAAATGGCCATCGTCCATTCTCCTCCACCGCGACCGCCGCTCTCTTAACACTGGGAAAAAAAATCTACTAACTTCCGCAGGAAGAAAAAAAGGGGGGGGAGCTCGCAGGGTTAACGACGGCGGAGTAACCAGACACTAGAAAGTAGGGGAAGGATCTAGATGTATTTTAACGGATTTGTGGGACTCCCGAAATGAAGGGACCCACGAAAAAAGAAGAAAAGAGGGAAGCGTGCAGTTTTTGCCGATGGGGGATAGCTGATCAGCAATGCTCCATTGTGGCGGAGGCTGGATGGTTGGTTTACGAAAGCTGAAGGAAGATGGGCGTGTTAAGAACAGAGCCATCATCCTCGTGGTCGCTATTTGCCGGGTGGAGACGACCTGGTGAAGACTATGGGAGGGGGGGGGAAAGCGGCTGTTAAGCTAAATAGACGATCGCCCGCGTCTGAGTGGAGCTGCTTCATTCACTGGCGAGACCTTAGAGAAGTCTCTTTAAGTGCGGTGGAGTCAGAGGGAATGTGAAGAGGGAAAAAGGACATAGGCGAGGGCGTATGCGGGAAGGGGTGCCGTCAGGGCAGGAACAGGCAGTCCAATCTAAAGGGGAAGGCGAATGACCAGATTTCCATCTCAAGAAAAAAGAGAAAAGAAGCGACGAGGACTCAAGAAGTACGGTAGCAGACGCAGATAAGACAATTAGAACCGCAAAGAATAGGGAAGTTGGCGAGTGTGTCTTACACGGTATAAGGGCCGGGAGTCGCGAAGCGGGACGTGCGTGGCGAGGTCATGATAAAGGAAGGAGGCTTACATTTAGGGAAAGTCTACTCTTCCTCAAGAATCGCCAGGGAAAAAAGAAGGAGGAGAGCAGGGCCCACGCAGATAGGTAGACCGGATCGACCATCGCGAAAGCAGGATGCCCACACGCGGTGAACCGCCACTTGAAAATAGAGGATGGAGGGTGATCCGTCGGCCAGTGACGAGGAGAGAGAAACGTGTTGGGTAAAAAAAAAGGAAAAACCTACGGGAAGCTGTAGAACCTAAACAAAAAAAAGATTTTTCCCAAGGGGGCGGTCCCGGCGTGTGGGCCGAGATCACCAGAGGAGTAGACGATCCGGCGACTATCTAGAAAAAAAGACGATCAGAAAGTGTTGACGACCTGGCATGGAGGGGAGTCGCACGGTCGGTCTACTTAGAAGGCTAAGCCTGCTGACAAGAAAGGTCAACGTGAAAAGAAAAAGTCTATCAAAGTCAAATTAAAGAGAACGCGAAACTACGAAGAGAAACCTCGAACAAGAGAGGCGGTTGCCTAAGGATCTTAGGCGAGAGGAGAAAAGTTCTTCCGGCAGAATGAGGGAAGGGTAGAAGTCAGCAGTAAGAGATACTCATCAGAGGAGAAATGACGATGTGTACGGGATGCAGGTTTGAACCCGACGAGACCAGGTCAGAAGAAGATAGATACTCGCCGCCGTTGAAAGAGTGTCTTTGGACAAATTGAAAGAGAACCCCCGAGATCAAAAAAAAAGAAATAGGACCTAAGTTTCGCGCCCGAAACTGTTAAGCGACAATAAGACCAAGGGGTCGGTCTGCGAGGAGCTGTAACCTGAGAGGGAAAGAAACCTCTGGGCCCAGCAAGGGGAAGCACAAGTCGAAGAGAAGAGAAGGAAAAAAAGAAAAATCGAATCCTACGCCAATAGGATCTATGGGGTCCTTCTCAACACGAACTCGCCGAATTCATATTAAAAGACAGCGTTCGAAAAAAAAGATACATACCGCCGCGCAAGCGAAATCCTAATCAGCTATCAGAGAAAAGGGAAAACTAGAAAACAAACTAGGAAAAAAGAGGGTAAGGGAGAGCGGGCAGGTGGTGCCGAATGCCGGCGCATGTCAAAAAGCAGTTAAATTAAAGCCTAAGCTACAAAGAAAAAAAAATCTCTAAAAAAGATTTCGCTGCATCGGAAAAGGGGGGGGGAGAGTGAAATATCAGCGACGCAGGTTTTCACTAGGGCTTCAGTTCCGCGTGCTCGTCGTCGACTTGGGGGAGAGGTCGCCAAAAGTAAAAAGCTGCGGAGCAGTGGGAGCATCCGGAACATGCAAAAGAAGACCTGGAAGATGATAAACCGACCAATTTCGAACGTTCAAGAGAAAAGAGAAACGAATTGACATTTCGGGGATCCGTAAAACCAATATTACACGGGGGGAGAGGGGAAGGATCATTAAGCTGATTGCGGAAAAATAATACAAGATCGGTTGTTCCCATTGTCTTCACACCAGTTTAACCACGGCTACGAAGAAAAGGACCTTAAGGGAATCATTGCGGTCTGATGGGGGGCTGAGTTTTCCATCGTTTGAATCCCTGGGTTCAATCCTATTAGGAAGAGAAAAAGAAGAAGGTCTTTGCCAGAGAGTTATCCCAATGTCGCGCATAAAAAGTCCTTTCGCAGAAAATAAGCTCCGTTCTCGTAGGAAGAGTCAACAAAGGGATGTTTCGCCAAGCTAATTGTCTCTACAATGAGGGGGTGGGGGAAACACAGACTACAAGCGGTTCACACGGCGCGATCTGAGGCAAAGAGGAATAAGTTAGGCTGAGTAAGAGTACATCGTGCCGTATAAGGGGAGGGATACGAGGGATAAATAGCCAAGATCACAACTTTATGAACCCATACGAAATGAACAGCGCGCATTCACATCACTAGACAGAAATAGGGGGGATGGAGTACTGTTGTCAGGCCACCAACCTTTTCGGCCAGGGGAGAGATAAGGGGTGAAAGCCTGTATGCCGTTCTGAGAAAGGACGGGACCGGCTGGTGACCATCACGCTTAGATGGGACAAGGATTCAAATCGGAGGTAGAAAACCCGAGAACAGATAGAAGAAGGGAGAAAGGGGTAATCCCTCGTGCAAGAAGGAGAGACTGACGCTTTTTTTTCAGGAAGGGGGGGGGAGGAGGAACGGACGTAGACGCCCAATATTTGGACAAAATGGAGATATAACGAAGCACCGGCGCGAAACCAATTTTGACAAATGACTGTCAGAATGGGTTACCTGTCGTCCTGCAACAAAAATCAAGTAGGTCGTCTCTACCGGGGAAAAATCAAAAGATCTCAGTCAGCACATCGCGTGACGATACAAAGTCTTTGAGAGAAGCGAAATATTTTGATCTACGCACCACGGCAGAGTTCTATCAGGGGATACTCAGGTCGACATCTCAAAGAGACTCCACTGTTAAACCATGTGTTATTTTCGTAAAAGGGGGTCTTTTCATAAATCCTAGGGGGGAGTTTTAGAGCCTACTTCCCAAAAGAAGCTCGCGTGAATGCACTAAACACACCTTGTGGGAGGCGATAAGAAGCTGAGGGGGTGTTCGCGAGTGTCGTTGTCAAACTTTCCAGAAGAAGCTCGCTGAAAGGAAGAAGGCGGACGACAGCTCTTCACTACGTGAAAGTTCCAGCCATCTCATAGGGTTAAGAAAAACTGTTTTTGAGAAAGCGCCCGGGGTAGTAAGGGACCTGACGCCAAGAAAGCATCCTTGGGAAAAGAGCCCGCCAGATTACGCGGAAATCTCCGGGTGGGAACGCGGCCTTTGCTCTGTCGAGACATTGTTTTTCGCAAGCTCACGCCAAGAATTTCCGTTCCTCGCATTGGAAAAAAAAAGGGTCGCGAGCCAGTGAGGGGAGGGAGGTAGGGACCATGGATGCAAAGGGGCCACCAGACGAAAAAAAGAGGACATTTCAAAAAAATGGAAAAGAAAAAAGTGTCCAAGGGACAAGATGGTCATAGCGATCTTGGCTAGAACTGGTTTCGGAAACGTTCTACTACTTTGGGTCGTCTCGAAATTTCCATTTTGACTGGACATAAGAGAAACGAAAAACAAGGGCAGCATTTTAATAAAGGCCCAGCAGGGAAATCAGCTCGTCGGTCCGCTTGGTTAAGATTTAAAGAGAAGACGAACAAAGTCTCATGAAGGCTGGATAAAAAATTCGAACTATCTGCCGAAGGAAGCTTTGGGAAGTGGGCGCTATGTGATTAATAGGAACTGGGGGGGACTTGAAGGTCTCTTCATCGGGAAGACGCGGAGAGGGGGGATTTTTAAGATGGACTAAACGCAGACTGGGGTAAGTCTATTGCTAAAATGAGAAGACAGAGTAGGAGTTTCACCACACGGCGCCGCTACGGGAAGGAGTGAGCAGCACAACGCGGAATGACTAATCAGGAAAAACGCGACGCGAACGAGATATTTTGCCGGGAGTGTTGACCATCATCTGGGCGCATGGGGGAGGAGCTCCCGGCATAATCGAGAATGGTGAAAGTTCTGCAAGAGAAATGATTCAAGGCGAGACTATCTTGGCTCAGAGATGAAGGAGCCAGCGCCAGGTGGTTAATCTCTCTGAAGGAGGAGGGAAAGACACCTGGCGCATCCGGAAAAAACGCGGGCAGGGGGTGAGAAGCCGCGCCTGATGAGTAGATGTGAGATAAAAAAAGGGTCCGTCGACGGCGACTATCGCGAGGAAAGCTTGAAACGAAAGAGGGTGGAGAGCAAAAAAGTTTGGTCATGGGGGAGGCGGGCCAACCGAGGGACTCCTATTATGAAAAGGAAAGGATGAACAAGCCGTTGCGGTAATGGGTCGGCACCGGTAAAAAAAAGCGCTAAACCGCCTCAAAGTCAGGAAGAGTCGCCTGAATGTCTTTTCCGAAAGGGTGTGGGACGAGGGGACCTTAGAGAACCTAGAGCCCTTGGATCACAAAGACCAGGAATAAGAGAAGGAACAGCAAGGGACTTGTGAAGGACTATCAAAATAGGGAGTGAAGGCGTCGAAGCTGCAAAATCGAAAAGGACCAAACGGACGGTTAGGGGCAGAGAGAGAGTGCGCGCAAACGGGTGGCGACACTTTTTCTGAGGAAACTCGCCGGTGCAGAACAGTTTGAATCTTATACAAGGGGTAGGATTCAGGGAAAGAATTTCGGCGGGGACGACCATCGTCCTCTCCAAGAAAAAGTTTTGGGCCGAATAAAAAAAAGGAGTCCAAGCTCTACAAGATTCTCGAGAGGGGGTTGGAGGATTCTGGTTAGGGGGAAGGTCCCCTGGAACTTCAAATGCAGAGACCTTTGTTGTGAGAGAACACCTTGGGGGATGCGAGAGGCTCTTAGGGGAGAGGAGAGAAGACTGTGATCTTGAGATCGCTCGGAAGAGCGAAAAGAGGAAGCGTGCTACGCTAAAGTTGACCGTTAAAGTGCGGAGGTTCATTAGAGGAGAATGACGGATGCTAGACTCGTTGGAAAGGGGAAAATAGGATGCTATTAAGGGTTGCCGAGTAGGGTGCTATTCAGCTGGGGGGCGTAGGAGAAAAGGGGGGGGATTTGGGGGGGGGAAAGGATTTTGAGGAAGAGAGAGCGGAAGCAAACACGCCGTGACCATCAAGAGGAAAAAGCTTGGGAAGAAATAGGTCGTGGGGGCAGCCTGCTATTTGAAAGGACATTACAGCTTTACTAGGAGGTCTCTTACGACTCAGCAAACAAGGAAGTGAAGGTGTAATCTACGATTATCATTGGGGCATCAGGAGCTGCATAAAAAGGGGGAGTTTGAGCACTCTGACTTAACTAGGAAGAAGCACGTGAATTTTAAACAGGGGCGCCCCGCAAGATCCGTCAAGCGGGTCCCCAGACTCTCTTCAAAAACGCGGTCATGAGCCCTCCAGCCTTTCGTCTTCCTAGAGGGGAAAACAGACAACAAGCGGTCCGACAGGAGGGCTCGCAGTGAGCAGGGAAGTGGGGTCCCTTGTAGCAGAGGGAAAAAAGAGGTCAGTGAAGAGATTTCGAGATAAGAGACCTGGGACATGACGACGGGGACCTGGCCAGAAAAAACGGTCTATGATAGTAAAGAAAAAAATCAGAAAATCGGAGAGGAGCGATGGTCAATGGAAAAGCCGGCACTTTTGTTTTGGGACGAAGGACGTGAGGTGGCGATCTGAAATTCAAGGACAAAAGAGGGGCGTATCACCTTTCAAGGTGTATCGTCATCAAAACAACAAAAAAAAAAAGAAAACGGGAGGATGATTACAATATGAGAGAAATCAGTCACGACGTCATCGACCAGCCAGAAGGGGTAAGGAAGGAAGTTGTCTCAAACAGAAGGTTTAGGACCACACTTGGGGCAGTGATTCAAGTTCACCTGGGCGAGTAGATAGAGAGCGTCGATATCGACGGCTGGCCAGCGGAAATGATGCAGACGTCTCAGGAGTAAGAAAGAGGAGAATTAAGATTGAAATGGGGGGGGGGAACTCTCGGAAAGGACAAGTGCTAAATGGAGAAACAAAGTTCTCACTCTGTGTTGATGGAGAATAAAAGATCGACTAAGGGGGAAAGATCGTCTAAGGAAGAAGAGAGATCTGGACACGAGAGATTCCTGACGTTCCTTTTTCTAGCCGGTCACATGAATAATGCACCTATGGAAGGGGATGGTGATTGACTCAAAAGGGGCCCGGAAACCGATCGAAAGAGAAGATTCCATTCCTTCTGGTGCTTAAATTGCTAGTGCGCCGCGAGGAGATAATCGACTATTACGACTACAAAAAAAAAAGACTAAAACGCCTGAGCAATGGTCCACGCGAGATTGTCATAGTCTTTGTGCGAGGAGGCGTGACTTCTCCTATAAAACAGACTAGAACAAAATTAAGGCGGCAAGAGAGGAAAGGGGGGGAGGATTGCGACGAAGAATGACTCGCGCTAGTCCTGCAAGATGAAGTACTGAGCGGAGAGGACAAAAAATCTTCTTCAACCGGGCTATTTGGAAGAGGGGCTCAGCGGTCAGATCATTTTCGACTAACAGAAGAAATAGGGTAGATACAACCAAATTTTCAAAGAAGAAACTTTAATCGACGTTGAAGAAAAAAGTTCAGGGAACAAAGACCCGACTGGTCATAAGAAAAGGATAAATTGAGTCGGCGGTCCCAAGGTTGGTCCTTAGGGGAACACAATGTGGGATAGAATCTGATGGGACTTGCGGAGAAAAAGTCGCTGTTAGAAACCTGATCGAGATGAAAATGGAGGTCGGATTGCAGTGGAAGAATGTAGTGGAGCAGTACTCGAGGATGAAGCGAACTCCTCCACCAAGGGGGCTCGCTCTTGGGGGGAAGGGGCGAGCAATAGAACAAGGAAACCCCCCCTTGCCCTTGACTGGATTAGAGTTGTTAAGAACTATCTTTGGCTAGAAGGGGTGGAGAAAAAGGAGAGGCTCAGGCCTCTTGAACAGGCGGAGTAGAAGAAAGGGGGGTACTCAGAATCTATCGAAGCTACTATGCCTGGTATACCGAACTGTTACGGGATGTGGAGGGAAGAATTAGCGATCAATAAGGCCTTCTCATAATACTGGGTCGGAAAGGGCGAAGCAATTACATTGCCTCGGCGCCGCACCGTACAAGTCGATTAAGAGAGCAAACGTAGAGGACAGAGGGGCCGGCAAGGGGGAGGAGGACAACCTCGGATCTCTCTATGCGCCGCGTCTTGTGGAACTGAGTTAAGATGGAGTGGGGACTCCAAAAAAAAGGATTATCAAAAGAACATGAGCGGATAGAAGCTCTAGCAAGAAGAAACTCGCCTTTTGGGAGGTGGAGGCGAACGCTCAGAGGTAGAGATCAATAGCGATGCGAGGCGTATGGGAAGGCAAGAGTAATGTGCTTCGAGTCTGGGGAACGACTTCTGTCTGCTGTGCGACGAAAGAGGGAGACCTGGAATTGTGACAGAAACGGTAGTCGCTTGACCAGGGGGGCCCTAAGATGAGGCTTGGTGGAGAGTCGGAATATTCCATAGAAAGCTATACGCGGCTTAGGGAGGACGGGAGGTTACAAGGACCGGACGGAATGAGAAAGCTTTCCAGGTAGAAAGAAGGGGTACGATTTACTCTCAGAGGGCATCGATCTGGTTTGGCTCTATGTAAAGTCAGAAACTGCAGGAAAGCGTATCAGAAAGGGCCGTGGAAGGGAAAGGTAAAATCTGCAATCAGACCCTTGAGGAGGGGGAAGGCCAGCACTGTGACGAGCGCCTCCAACACCGTCTTAGAAGTTTCGACGCATTTTTCATTTGCCAATAAATTCAAAAGAGGGTGTGGAAATTGCAAGTGAAAAATTGAGGCGGAGAGAAATTGAAAGCTTTGCCGACTGGACGAAAAGAAGGTTCCTCCTTGTCTACCTTGTCAAAAAGGGTGCGAACTTGTCGACGACTCGGGGCTGTCACGAGAAATAGCACGAAAAAAACCGGAGGGCGGTAAAGGGAACAGTAGATTAAACAACTTCAAAAACCGTAGAAAGAAAACTTTCCTTTTTCCTGCCTAGGGTGTCCGACCTACGATCGAAAAACCCAAGAAGGTTGGGAAGGGAACGAAGAGTATGACACTATGAGTCTGTCCGCCCGCAGCAGGAAAGACCGTGTGCCAACTCAAACCAAAAAACAGAGCAGAAAGGGTCACGAAAAATGGGTGGGGTTGAGTATGACAAGCGAAGGGCAGCGTTTTGCTTGGCCGCGAAAAAAGGAAGATTCTCCAGCCAATTCCCTCAGAAAAGAAAAGGGGGGTGAGGAGTAGCAGTTGAGGGCGGAGAGTAGGTATATAGACCGGTTACGATACCCACGGAGGAGGAAGACGAAGTTTTGTAGGGAAAAAATAGAAAAAGGATGGGCAGGTTGCGGAAGAGCGAGAGCACCGCCTGGGTAATCGCCGGCAACATAATCTACATGGTTGGCAGGTATTATTGGGCCGGGGAGAGAGACTCGAAGTTGGGACTTGGGGGGCGTGGGTAGAGGCTACATCGCCACCCACCACAGACAGAAGAGGATCGTCTTCCATTTAGCGATGAAGAGTCGTGGGGAGAAAGAGCCATCTTCTGGTTACCAGGAAAGTCCTAGGGTAGGGTACCAGCCTCCAATACCTTGACTCGAGAAAAAAAGGCTTCTACCAGCTCCGGAAGGGCAGTTCACGCGTTCCGAACGGGTTACGGTAGGAGCGCTTAAAAGGGTCCATAAGTGGTGGATGTATGGAAGAACGCTTGGGCCGCACTGTAAAGAAGGGTTAGCCTCACGTATTAAAAAATCGATAACCAGAAGAGTCTGCCGCGCTTTTCTGGGCCGGTGCTAGGGAAGGCAATCGATAAAAAGAAAAGTGTGAAAGCAAGTCGATCAAACACTAGTGAAGCGCCAAATCGCGGACGCTAAAAGTGAAAACTTTTGTTCGGATATTGACTAAAATCCGAAGGCCTGTAATGGAGAGAAGTTCAAGCGGATACTAGTGTACAAGCGAGATAGAGAAACATCTTTGTTCAGAAACATATGATCCACCTATAACATGAATGGATGAAATGGAGAAAAAGAGAAAAAGAAGGAGGCAACCGCGGGGCGCCCCAATAATGATTGGCCCTGCCGGGTTCGGGTTTGTCACACTTCAAAAAAAAAGATAGTGTCGGCTGGGAAAACAGCGTCATGTCACTTAGAAAGGATTAAGAAAGGGAGCGTTTGTGAAGAGCTGGGGAGACCTGAAAGAGATCGGAATGCGTGGATCGAACGTTTTTTCAAAGAAAAGGAAAAGAATAGGCCGCGCCATCCATCCAAGAATATGAGAAATTGCCGTCGAAAATCAGGGAGAGAAAGGGAGAAGCTCATCGGAAAAGTTGAGACCAAGCCGAAAAGAGAAGTTCCGTCCGGCAAAGATGCCAAAAGGAGGGCATCGCGTCGGCGGAGACCTTCGCAGTTTGAGAAGGGAAAGAGAAAGGCAAGGGGGTTCCCCAGCGTGAGATAAGATTGTAGTAAGAAGGGGGTTTCAAAACAACGCCCTTAAGTAGAGACCCTCACCTTACCGCTACAGCGCAAGTCGAGGTAAAGGGGGAAGGGGTTGGATGCCGTTGATGGAGAATGATCTGCTCCGCTTGCTGACCGGCCTCTGGGGACGGTTGGGTAGGGATTTCCTGTTAATAGCTTGAGGGCTGTGTGGGGGAGAACGCCACATAGAGAAGTGGTTCTTGTCGGCGATTTTGCATCGAGATATGTGGGGAAATGGGAAAAAAAATTCGGGATTGGTAAACTATATCTTCATGTACATCTAGAAAAAGGAGAAAGGCGTCAGAGGGGGCGGCGCAAAGGAAAAAAAGTAAATCGTCGCGTCCACGTTCAAGGCATCTTCGGGGAAATGGGAGAGTTTGCACGACTTTGTCGAGGCGTCCTCGGCTGTTCGGAGAAGGTGGCGCTGGCCGAAAGGCATCCAAAGGAAATAGAGAAGAAGTAATTCAGAAGTAACAAAACAGCACTAAAAAACTCTTCGCCGACGCCGGTTATTGTCAATGATGTTCTTAAGCAGCACTTCGGCCCCAAAACAGAAGAGTCAGGTGCGCGTGGAATACTGACTCCCGGGAGGTAGGCAGCCTTTTCTCAGTCGCCGATTAAAATTAGAAAGGAAGGAAGCCCCGGCGCGAAAAACAGGCCATGCCAGCTCCATTAGACTATGAGGGGGGGGCCCCACAGATCGTCGCCGATGAAAAAAAACGGAAAAGCAATCAGATAGCAATGGGAACCCACCTTTGGACAAATAGGGGTTGTCAGACTGTGAAGAAAAAGGTCCAGGCGCTG
>Ga0179591_1309127_pt1 | contig 11962 bp, 9 predicted proteins | sample CZOMad2_1_08_16f_FD_182891 | JGI IMG/M metagenome (GOLD analysis project Ga0179591, IMG submission 182891) | Vadose zone soil fungal communities from Angelo Coast Range Reserve, California, USA - CZOMad2_1_08_16fungal (PacBio error correction) | ecosystem: Environmental > Terrestrial > Soil >...
TTCTCTGAACTGGGAAAAGGGGTGACCAGCTCTCCTGCCGATTTTTGGGAAGGGAGGGGTCCTCAATTCTATGAGAGAGGGATACGGAATATCTGGAAGGGGAGAAGGGGAAATCCGTAGAAAGGGCAGGGTCATTGGCACCCGTGCTGGCGGGGGGGTATAAGGCCGAGGGAGCGGCGATATAAGAAATATCGACCGCGGCTAAGTTACTATATTCTCTCGACAGAGGGATGCCTTGAGGGAAGAAGTCCTCGAAGATACAATCGGGATAAATAAAAAGAAAAAAAAAAAGACGGGGGTTGCGGGAGGGTCTATTTATTGTCAAAACAAATAGACCCGGGGAGGAATGTCGGGGGGGGAGTAAAAAGACGGGGAAACACCCACTCGCCCCCAGGACAACGTCTTCTGTCAGGGGACCTCAAAAAGGAGACTTCATCCATTACGGGACCGCTTTATTCTGGGGGGGGGAGGGGGATCAAAAAGATCCTGAAAAAAGAGGGAAAAACAGGGACACTCCGGTGCTCAATGGTGTCTACGAGGACGCTGGATATTTGGCGCAGCTCAGGGAATCGATTTATTTCAAGGGGGGGGGGGAGCGATGGCGAAAGCACCAAATGCATCCGTCGAGTAAAGCGAAGGATACCGAAGGGGGAAGAATGCTTTCCCCCTTGACGATGCCAAAAAAACGGAAAAGGGGGGGCCAATTTTCAGGGGAAAAGCAAAAACCAAAAGAGCATTCGCGATTCCGATTAAGGGGCCACATAGTCGGGGGGGGGGGAGAGAAAAGATCAGACATTTGTAACCGCGGGGAGGGCGCCATTGCCGGGAAGAGGTCGGTAAACGTAAGGGCGCCTGCTGATAGTGGAACAGGTACCGGTAAAGTGTCGCTTGTTGACGGCGTTCCTGAGAAAAGAGACACAGCCGAAAAGATTCAAAGGGAGCGGGTAGAGCGATTAGGGGGGAGAAGCGCAGGAGAAAGAAGTTCCAGTTCAACGGGGGAGTGCCCTGGCCAGGTGGGGAAAAAGGACCAGGTCGCGGGTCAATAAGCGTCCAAATTTGCCGCACGGAGATCGGGGGAAGGATTCTCCGAGGGCGGGGGTAAATCGGCAAGGCGCTCCAAAGATGAAAATGAAAACATTGCAAAGATAAAAAGAAAAGAAACGGGGGCCACCTTCTCCTGAGGGGAAGTTTGTGGCCTGAACGAAGAAAGGAAGTTACGTGGACCTCTCGAGCTCTTGGGAGGGGGGAAGGGGACCGGAGCAGTTTTAGACTGCAAAGGGGGGAAAGAAGCTGAATTCGTCATGGTTAGCCATTCGAATTCCGGATTGAACGCTCCCTTAGCGATTCTAGCAGAGATTCGGGAAGGGAGCCGCAGTTGACTGCTAAAGGGAAACGCAGTTCGAAAGGTTAAAGAAGTATCTCCCTCGCAACCATCTTGTACCTGTTCCGTTTGAAGGGAAAAAAATTGCAAGAAAGGCTGCGGAGGGGGGGCCACGAGACATGCTGCGGAAAAGGGGCCCTGATGGGACCAGCGTAACGTCGCGGCTGGGAGGGGAAGTGGAGGGCGGACAGAAGAAAAAAAAAAGGTGGTGGTGACGAGACGTTTCCTCGGCCCGGTTTACGAACCTAAAAAAGCTGCGGATCGTACCGGAGCGTTTCGCGGGGAGACCAAACGGGGCACTGGACGTAAACGCCCTAAGGAGAGGAGGGTTTCGTAGGGATTGTCGAAAAGATCACGGGAGAGAGGTTGAGGAGAAAAAATCGCCTGAATCACCGGGACTAGAGGTCGATGTCCGAGTAAGAGGGAAAACACGATTCGGGAGTGTCATCGTGCTGTGTTAAAAAAGGGGGAGGGAAAAACTTTAGAAGGGGGTGGGAAAAAAATTTTTTCGCTCTAATGCGGGGGAAATTCCGATACCCCAGCGGGAAGAAAATGCGACCGTTGGACAGGGGCGGATATCCCTGCACCCGGCGCGAGACGAACAAATATTCTGCGTAAAGAACCGTAGAAACAACACAACTAGGAGGGAGGAGGAGGAGATCGGTAAAACGGCGTGCAATTATGGGGGGGAACTCTTCGCCCGGTGAACCGACAAAGTCACATCAGTGAAAGTTTCTCAAGCGGGCATCGTCAGCGCTCAGCAAGTAGAGAAGTGGTCGTAAAAAAATCATTTCTAAGGAAGGGAAAAAAAAATCAGGAGCCCTAGAAAAAGCTGGCTCGAAATCGTGTTCTGGTGAGAAAATCGTCCAGGGATCGGGAAAGGAAAGAGATGAGGGGCGCTTCAACCGCATTTGGGGGGTGATCTTCAACGTCAAAAAAAAGAAAAACGCCTACGCCGGAGTTGGCTCGACCACTGGGAGGGAACCGTTTGGATCCATCAAAGGGGGGAAGGAAGGGGCTCTGCATGGTAAAGGAGGCGCTGCTCAGGTCGTCAACAGGTACCGAGGAACGGAAAGGGGGATTGCGATTCGGAGGAGTCCTCATTAGCTCCCTGGAAAGACGCGAGTGCAGCGGTCGGAAAAAAAAAGCTTTGGCTTTGTCTGTGAGCCGTTTCAATTTGAGAGAATAAGATGTTCAGTCGGGAGCATCTCTCGTGAAACTGAGCGGACCTGGGGCATCAGGGAAAAAAAGGAAGTCTCTGCTGAAAAAGCGCCCACTTGGCTGGGGAAATCAGGAGAGTTCAATCGCTTTCGGGGGGGGGGAAAAGTGAAATACCTCGGGGGAAAGGAAGAGGAGACATGCCAGTTTTTTCGGGGAGAAACGTTCCGGGTCACTCAGAAGGGGGGGAGGGGTCCTGGGGGAAAAAAAACGGAGACTGAAACGTTTCGGAAGGAACGCAAGCCACAAACGTAAAAAAAAAAGGACAGTACGGGGGGGGACGGTCAGGATGCTTTTTTATCGTTTGTGGACTCTTAATGAAAGGGGGGGAGTCTGAGAGAAATCCCTGAGCATCGCGCAAAGAAAGGGCGAGAATCTTCACCAGAGAAAAAAGGAACTTAAATTAAACCGCTGAAAAGGGTGCTCGAGCACCCTTGCCATGCTCCGAGTTAACTTGGGGGGGGGGGAACTTCGCGGGGGATAAGAGGGCTAGACGAATGGTCTCCTCCTATAGAAGGGAATGGTAGGAAGATAGAAGAAAATCACTCCGCGCAAAACTAAATAACGTTCGCTTCTTCCAGGAGAGACTAGCAAAGGGGAGAGACGTTTGAACCGGGAGGCCAAGGCACTGGAAAAAAGGAACAAGAGTCGGAGTGATCTCCTGCCGCCTTAATCTCAAAACTGTAGACAAGTATCTCGGAGGGAAAAGGGAATCGTCGGGGTTGAGATTTCGCCTGAAAGGGACTTGCTTTATTGGAAAGAGGTGGGGGGGTTAATGTTTTTGGGTGAGGTTGGGGGGAATTTTGGAGGAGGGGGGGTTTTTGGTGGTTTTTTGAGGTTTAAATAGGGCTTTACACTCCGTAGGAGTGAATCCTTCTTCCTCGACGTCGGGGATTCTTCACTAAGGGGAAAAGATAAAAGACTCTATTCAAAAACGGATTATCTTCGAAAACTCTTCGACATACGGAAAGCGAGTTTCGTTTCTGGGGAAGAAATAGTTCCTGTAGGGAGCGAGGAATCCTGCCACTACGATTCATTCTAAAAGGGAGGGAGGCTCAGGGGGGGGGTGGGAAAACAGTGGCCTTTCGAACGGCTTTCGAGTGGGGGGTAAGACACTCGTATTTCAAAACGACGGTGGCTCCGCGTTTGTTGACAATGGGAAGAGACCGGATAAGAAGGAAAGAACAGCGATAAACCTTCTTTAGATGAAGTACTTCGCGGACCTCAGGAGGTGATGAAGTAAACTAGGAGAACGTCGAGCAAGAGGGACTCCGTCGTGTGAGTATACCGGCAAGATCCAATTCCACGCGTCCGGAAATCGGGTGGAAAGAAGAAATAACCTGACTGTATGAGGCACAATGAGCGAAAATCCGTCCAAAGAAGAACTCATCGAGGGGAAACGGCCCACTGCCCAAAATCGGCCGCGATTGGGAGAACGCATGGTCACATTCTGATTGGGAAAAAAAAAAAAAGACTCAAGGGTCAAAAACCACAACAACGGGATGAAAAGATATAGATGATTTTCAGTGGCCTCGAAAGGGTCAAGAAAAGGACGCCTGAAGACAGCGGGGGGAAGGACGGTGATGTCCTAAAGGAGGAGCTCTTTGCGGAACCTCAAAAAGGGAATCCATAACTACCAGAGACGGTTCTTTGCGAGCGGCATGGCAGTGCTGGCAGTGTGGGAGTAAGGGAGGGAGCTCGCGACGGGAGGAAAACCGCGGCTTCCCCGACGTTCGAGGACGACTTCGCACTGCCGGGGGGACTTCGGCAAAAACTAAACTGGAAGTTCGCGACAGTCCAAAATAGGTATCGATCGTGAAGAAAAAGGGGGGGGAGGATCAAGGGAAATTGTCACCAACCGGAGCACGCGGGTAGAAGGGGATGGTAATAGCACCACTCAGCCAGCCGAGGGACTAAACGTGTATGCGGAAAGGCCGCAAGAGGTACTTCAGGGACTCGTTTTCCTCTTGAAGGGAAGGAGGATAGCAGAGAAGTTTCAGAAAAGGACACAGTTCTTGGGAAGGGAGGATGATCGAAGGGGGGGGAGCTCATTCGGAGAAGATTTCAAAGCATGAGAAAAGGGTACGAAGAAAAAGCATCCGTAGAGGGCGGCTCATACGCTAAAAAAAAAGAACCGGCTTCTATGCCACAAAATCAAGCCCGACAAGGTTCCCTTTCAAGAAGAAGAGAAACCAGACGAAGACGCCGATTACTAGCATCCTGGCCGGGAGGGCGCTTCAGGCCAGAGAAACTCCGCGGTAAGGTTACCTGCTGTAAAGCGCAAAGTTCAGGGGAAGAATCCGTGGGGAAGGGAAACCTGCGGCCGCAGTAGGCTCAGCGCAAAGGCGGTTGGGCGCGGAGTAAGGCGCAGGATCTTCGACAAGCCCAAAGAAGGGATATCGTGAGAGAAGAAAGATCGCGATACCATGATCGCTGCCGAAAAAAAGGAGGGACCTATGGGTATTGACATGGGGAGTTTTTCTCGGATCAAGGAGGGGGAGCAGAAGAGGGGGGAGGGGCGTCCTCGGCTCCTAGGCAGTCTCCTCGATTAGTGTTCTAGCTCATTATAGGGCGCTAACCTAAGCGGCGCGAAAAAGCCCGGAAAACATTCAAAGGAGAATACAGACCTGTTCCCCTTCTAGGGATGTTGACCGTTTTGGGTGGGGGGAAGGACGCTAACTTGAGAAAGTTTCCCCCAGCCGGAAAAAGGAAAACTTTGACTCTGGACCCGAGCACAGTTTAGAACTGAAAAACGTCCTTTCTCCTATCTCAGGAAGAAAGGGGAGGCCATTTTTGAAAAGTGAAAAACTATTGAACGCGAAAGTGACAGGCGCCCCGCAAAAAAAAGCACGCCATATTCGGGCATGGCGGCCCTCATTTGAACGGAGGACCAGGCGGGCCCGTTTTCCCTCGCGGCCACAACTTATTTAAAGTTTCTTTTTCGCCTTCGATGATGCAAACCGGCTTCTCGAAAAGAAAGGGAAAAAAAGTGCTGGGGAGACTTCTTCCGACTCCCCAAAAGGCTCGTCCTGGGCTTTCAAGGAAAGTCTTGACGAGCCTAATCCGCCGCACCGTTTGGAGGGGAGGTCCTCTGTGCCAAAGAAGCCAAAAAAGGAGGTAAAAAGGAAAGAGAAACAGTTCGCTTGTCGCTGAGGGGATCCAAACTTGGCACTTCCCAAGTTGTCGAAAAAACCCGAAGGCCTCAAGGGTGTCGTTATTTAGGGGACTAATAAAGGAGGAGGTTTGAAGCGCCAAGGCCAAACTCCGGAAATCACGTAAATAGGGTAAAAAAAAAAGGCGGAGCACCAGAACACTAGGTCGCGTCCATATTATTTTCATCGTGCGGTCGAACCGAAAGGGAATTATTGTTGGGGGAAGCTCCTAATGAGAGGCGCGGACGATGCCGAGAAGCCCGCAAAGTCTTTGACGTCGGAGATCCCTCACCGGCGGAGGGGAGCCTACAAATAATGCTAGAGGGCTGAACCAGGAGGTATGATCTCAACAAAAAAACTTATGAGTATTAAAAGGTTTGAGGGACCCGAGAAATCAGTAGGTGTCCGTCTCCTCTCGCTCAGAGACCGCCATCAGTCAAAGGGAGGGGGGGGTCGAATAGTAGTCATCGCTCACATTAGAGCGCAAACATGACGTAAAAAAAATAATTTCAGAAAAAAGGAAAGTGAATAGTGAACAAGCACTATGTCATCTGTCTCGAATCCTGTTCTGGTGAGGATAAGTATCTTCCTAGTGCAAAAGAAGTTCCCGTGGGGGATTCTGTTGCCTTGGCCGAAACAGCATTGTGCCCCTGGAGTAAAGGAAGGAACGCCAGCGTCGGTGAGAGGAGAACTGGGAAAAAAAACCAACGTTGGGATCCTCAGCGAAGCGGAGAGGGAATTATTAAAGAGGGAGATCAAAGGCCCTAGTAACTCGAACAACAATGAGTGGGAGGAGTATTCAAGAAAAAAAATTAAAGGGCCCGGAAACAGGACTCTAGTTCTCGTGGGAAACGGAAGAAGTCCGGGCCACAAAGAAAGAATTGGGCGAGGGGGAAAAAGTTCAATGTTGTCATCGAAGCAGGGAAAAGGTAACGAGTGGTGGAGAGGGTAAACGGGAAAACACCCGCGGGACCAGGTCGCCTTAACTGCGGCGGCCATGAAACTGCCTCGAATCGGAGAAATTTCGGTGGCAGGACGGAAGATCGTTCCTTAAAGTTCAGAAGGGAAAAAAGGGAACGATATTCCTCGATGAAGAAAATGCAGGAATAAACTTAGAGCGTCAGAAAAGGATCGAGCGGCTGGTGGGGAAAAGAACTGATTCGGCTCTACGTGGGAAAAAGGGAAAGAACCAAATGAAGACTTTTGAAAGAGTCGCGGCAGGATCTGGGGGGTATCGGAATTGGGGGTTTCAGTGATGGGGCTATCTCCTGGAGCTGCCCATATACTCTGATCTCGGGACGCAACAATTCATAGAGAGAAAAAAAACAGATCACGAGAAGAAAGCTCTTTACTCGGCAGGGAGGGGTTGGAGGAAGGCCATTACGCCCGTGAACTAGGTTATGGGAAAGGAGCCTTTGCGGATCGAAAATCGAGCCTGACACTCAGATAGATTTTGTTTAGAGGGGGACGCCGCGCAGCACGCGCGAAAAACGCGCAGAGAAAGGAGGGACGAAGGCGTGGTCTAAATAGAAGAGGGGTGCTCGAGACTTGAAGATACTATGACAAGGAACTGGACAGTAAAAGGGAAAAACCCTCGTGAGGCGGATACCTGCGCCTGAAGAGAAAGAGGGATCGTCGGCACGAAGGAGACGTCTGTTTTGCGTAGGGGACAGCCTGAAATTGCCCCTCGTGGGGGGGGGACTGATGGCATCTAAAGTCAACCTGGTCTAGAATAGCTGTCTCAAGAGTGAGCCTCCTCCTCGTGAAGGGAACGGCCTTCTTCGGAAAGAGTCCTGATTAACATCTATTCTCCGTGAGAGTCTGCTCAATCCAAAATGAAGCAAAAATGTCTTTTCTGAAAATTCCTGCAAAGGAAGAAATAGCACCCCCCCCCCCCCCTAAAACTAGGAACCTAGTCATGTCAGGGGGAAAAAAAAAACCAACACATAAAAAAGAGCATCCGTTCTTCCGGCGAAGGTGGTTGATACTCACGAAAAGGAAAAAAAAAGAAACCACCACTAATTCAACTCGTTGTTGCGGTACCTCGGGAAGGGAAAAAAGGCACTCTCAAAGGGGGGAAGCTCAGACTTCGAGAGGACAGGGTACGTCCTTGCCAAGGGGAAAAGCAGTGGAGAAAGTAGGTATCTAACTTCGGGAAGGGTGTCGCTGTCTAGCAGAGAAAAGCGAATGTCTCAAAACCGCAAAGGGGGCCCATGCCGCTCGAATAAAGGAAGTCTCAGGAGTTGCCATAAATAGCGATGTTACAGGAAGATCTCCTCTCCCTTGGGACAGCCACGTGACAAAATCGGCGCTGCGATAAAAGGGAAGAAACTGAGTCTGAGGAAAAAAAAAAAAGTCTATCCCACTTGTACGACAATCAGAACCAAAACAACAAGGGAAAAGAAGAGGAGGAAATTGTCAGCGAAAAAGCAATCAGACCTTTGACCATCAGCAGGGAATCTCGGACATTGGGGAAGGGACGAGGTCCTCTCGGCGAGGAGGGAGATGGACCTCCGGACATCGCTGAGGGGGGAGGCTCAAGGGGAAAAAAACTTTCGAGCCATGGCACCTTGCTGGCGGTGTGGGGAAGAGGGAAAAACGGCTTATCCCGAGAACCGCTGTCTTCCGTCGATATTCTTCTCTAAGAAAAGGAATGTACTCGTGTCCTGGCAAGACGTCACTGCATGAAGAAAAAAAGAAGACAGCTGTCGGGATCGGGGGGAAAGACCGTCTTTTGGGCGCGGGGTCAAAAACCTTGAATAGAAAGGGGAGAAAGTTTGTTTGGGGGGGAAGGGGAGGCGCGTATCAACCACGAAAGGAAAAAGGGGTCGGGGGAGGGTATTTCGTGAGTCCAATCGTAAAAAAATCGTTGAGGGAAATATCTCGCTCGGGCGGCAATCAGGAAAAAATATTTCAGACACTACAAAAAAAGGGAAAAAAAAAAAGGAAGGTCGAAGAGTGGTCGGGCCCACCCCCCTGGGGCGAGCTCACGCCGAGGGGGGTGCAAAAGGCGCGGCGAGTGACGAGCACGTGGCATCTTCGAGTACGGAAAGAAGACGCGAGAGAAGGGACGGAGTTGGGGACTTTCGATGCCAGCAAATTCAATCCCTAAGATGTTCGGAGGGCATCGAGGAAGAGGCACAACCAGACACAGGAGGACGATTATAAGAGCAGGGGCTACAGAGTCGGAAAGAGGACGAGCCGAGGGGGTTAGCCGCGTCGCATTGGGAGTAATAGGGGAAAACGTCTCCGCAAGGCTGTGAGATACCAAAGCAGGAAAAGGCTCAGGGGGGGGAGGCGTGCTGGCGCGGCGAAAAAGCCTAACCAAATAAAGGGGAGAAGAAGGCGAGAAAGTATCTCGCCGTCCCAGAAAAAGTTTGCCATTTCACTGTCGTGAGTTTATGGAGAAAAACCGGTAAACAATCTTCCAGGTTATGCCTCGGGAAATGTGAAGGATCTCGATGAATTGTTGCGCTAGCGATATCGGCAGGCGCTCCCTAAGCGAAAACGGAAATAAAAAAGAGCCTGCCGGAAACAGACCGTTTTCCACCTTCTCGCTGAGGGGGGTATATGAAGACGTCTATTCCGAATCCGTAATGCCAACAGGCCTCCTCGTCAGAAAAGAAAAATTTAGAAGCAAAGGAAAAAAGGATCTCATCGAGGAATATCGTTCCATGGTTAGAAGAGGGGAAAAAAACTTTCCTCACGCAAGAAAAAAGCCCCGTCCGAACAACTCCGGAAGCAGAGATTCGGGAAGTCGCGAAGGGAAGACCATTGTCCGCGAGGGGGACCCGCGAGAAAAGCGCCACCCAATGAGTTACCTTTTCCCGAAAAAAGAGAGGAAACTTCACCTTAGGGAGGGCCACTAAACCAGGAGGAAAAGCAATGCGTGGCCAGAGGAAAAAAGACCAAGAGATCGTAAGGGGAAAGGGCTCCTGTCGGACTCGAAGGAAAGAGGGGAGGCTGGTTCGAGTGACCTCTGTCCCTGGAAGACCTTATGCCAGAAAAAAGGAAGAAGGAAATAGCTGAATAGAAAAACAGTCTTATGGAACCACACTTTGCAGAAAGAGGGGTCTTCAACAGAGCTCTTCTGTTTTAAAGAGGTATTTTCTCACAAGGACTGCACGAGGAGGGGGAAAAATTCCACATCCCGAAAGGATCCTGGAAATCACCTGGAAGGGGGCCTTCAGAAGAAGGAGATCGTATACCTCAAAACATAAACATTCGATCCAGATGAAAGGAGGGGTTCATAGACGAGAAACTTTAGGAAATTAAGGTGTTTACGAAAAAAAGGGAAGAGAGGCGAATGACAGGGAACTAACCCAGCTTTAGAACATTCCTGAGCAGAGGTTGACTGAGGGAGGGAAAAAACCCGGCGCGAGAGAGGAACCAAAATAATGCTCCTAAAAAGGGGAAGAGAAAAACAACCACGGAAGAGTAGGAAAAAAAGAAGATAGTTTCTCCCAGGAAGGATTGGAGATAAAACGCCGTTGTCAGGATCTTCCTCCAAGAAGGCGAGCGGACCGAAGGTTATAAATCTGGTTATCTGAAAGTCAGCCTCAAAGAAGGAAAAAAAGGGGGAGAAAAAAAAAGAACTTTCAAGGTGTTCTGAGTACGTTCGATTGGAACAATGAAAATCATGATGGGGGTTCTGGGGAAGGGATCCGATCTTCTCGAGAAAAAATACAATATTCCCTGTGAAAGGGGAGGTTAGGCCGCAGGAAAAGGGGTGTGCCGCCTTGATAAAAAAGTCGTACCATCCCTCCGACAAAGGCGGGTGGGCGAAAAGTTAAGTGCCCCGTTTGGGGTCATCAGAGCAACGCGACGGGGGAAGAGAAAGAAAAGGGGCCTATTAGAGAGGGAGGATCGGTCTCACCGACAGAGGAACTCTAAATCAATCAAGGAAGGAGGGAAGTCCGGGGGAAAGCTCCCCAAGTACGCGAGGGAGGGGTCGGACGCATTAGGAAAGCTTCTCGAGGAATTTGGTCTCGGCGAGCCAAGGGGGGCAATGTGGCTGGGGGAACCGTAAACTACCCGAAGGTTTTTCGCTGCTTCATAGGAAATCCCTCTACCCTTGGGAAAACTCAGTCAACGCTTCCATTCAAAAGGTTCTCTGAACAGGTCTTCAGTTCTGGGCCATTAACTTGATTGGAGAGTCGGTGACGGAAAGGCTAAATGTCTTAAAAGGGGGAAGAGAGATTGATCTATACAATGCCGTTGATTTGGAAAGGCTCCTGAAAAAGAAGAAGGAAATCTAGAAGGCGGGCAAACGAACGGATTCGCTAGAAGAGAGTCCTCGTCACCACAAAAAAAAAGAATGTTTAAGGTCAGGGGGGGAGCGCAGTAATCCTTTTTTATCGTTTTTCACATGATTGCTCTCGCAAGGCGGAGTTACGGATGATCTCACACTTCGACGCGATAATCTGCCCATCGAGGGAAGAGGATAAATGGGCTCTACGAATTTTGCTCGCAAACCTTGCCATGGGAGGAAAGGGGAAAAAGGGGGAAAAAGGCGCTGATCCTTTGCGGAGAAAGAGAGAGCATTAGAAGGTGTTTCGGAGGGGGACGAATATCTCCGCGCAGACGCGCAAACGATCATAAGGCTCTGAAAAATCCGGCGGGAATCAAGAAAGACAGCAGTGCTCGAGACGTTTGAAAAAGAAAAAAAGACTGCCGTAACCCGCGTAAAAAAGAGGCGGCGCTCTTCCTTAGGGGAGCGAAACGATCTGTCGGCAGGAATGCGCGGGGGCGCGGGCCGCGTCTTGTGCTTAAAGTATGAAAAGACGCTTGGGTGAGGCTTTGTATGGCATCGAAAACGGGTACAACTCCGTCGAGAATCTCTCGTCTTCTTCTCCTCGACTTCTTCATCAGGGGAAAGAAGATCGACCAGGCTTCCTTGCAATACCAGAGTCTCCTGTGCTTAAAAAGGAAGAAAAAAAACCGAACCCAACGTCGGGAAAGGAGGCTCCTCAGCCACCTAGTGTCTTTTCGGAAAAGTGTTTGAATGAAAGTCTATGCCGTCGCGCAGATACGAATAAATGTTCTGCTAGTAAGACGGTGCGAAAAGGAAAACAAGCCATCGTCCCGGCTGGCGAGGTTTATACTCACGCCGAAAAGAAACCAAAACGGTCTCCCTTGCGATTACGCGGGTGGAAAAGGAAACCTCGACCTGATAAAAGAGCAGGGGAAATACGATCCCGTATTGAGTCAG
>Ga0179591_1216321_pt1 | contig 11961 bp, 15 predicted proteins | sample CZOMad2_1_08_16f_FD_182891 | JGI IMG/M metagenome (GOLD analysis project Ga0179591, IMG submission 182891) | Vadose zone soil fungal communities from Angelo Coast Range Reserve, California, USA - CZOMad2_1_08_16fungal (PacBio error correction) | ecosystem: Environmental > Terrestrial > Soil >...
GGGAGTGGAGAGGAAGGAGGAGAAATCTGCATCGCGGAGAGGAAAAAAGGGCATGGGGTACCAACAGAGGCAACACAGTAAAGCGGGAGGGAAAGGAGCTAAGGCCGCCAGAAGACTAGCGCCAGGGTTGCCTGGGAAAAGTAACTTAAGTGGAAGAAAAAAGCCCAGAATGTGGGGAGTGGGGGGTAGTTGGGAAGGACCTCACTGGGTTCCTCCTCACACCTCGCCTGCGAGGGGTGGTAGGGGGGTTCAAGGGAGAATGGTACAAAAGGGGCTCATGTCGTAAATAGGTATAGGGGGAACAGGGTGTCGACAAGAACAAGATCCAAAACGGGCAGCTCACTGCGAGTGGGGATTGTCAAAACGTGAATTGTACTAAAAACAATTGCCAGCGAAAGTTTGGAAAGCGCAGAAACGAAGAGGAAGCGGTAGGGAAAGGGGGCTACACCAGCGGCAAAATCCGAAAGGGTAGTTTGGGCAATGGGGACGTGGGAAATTTACACTCGTCGGGTGAGAGAATAACGATATTTGAGTCCTGGACCACAGCACATTTCAACGGGTTATGATAGGTTCAACCCATCAGATATTGTGATGCTTGCGAAGAATGTTTCCAAAAGCATGAAAAGCCGTCAGATAGGTAAGAAAGCCTCCACAGGGCCTTGACCTAACATCCCACCAACAGGGATTGGTCAACAATGGGGGTCGTGTGTTCTGTCAAAACATACCTGTCGCTTCATCTCTTCAACAACGCAACAAAACACGTGTGCGAAACTGTTGGGAACGGGCATGGCTATTTTCTTCGAACGTGTGTGTGTTCAAAATCTGGTGTGGAAGCAACCAAGGGTTTGTGTACGGTCAAATCAGCAAATGAAGTTACGAACTATCGTGTAAGAATTGGAAATCACAAGTTGGATAGGTGGTGCAAACACGCCCAAAAAAGAAGAAGAAGAGGGGCCACACAGTTTGATTAAATCTTTGGAGCAACAAAAGGGTTAGGGAGGCTTTGAACAAAATCTAGCCAAAAGGTCACCGTACTAGGGAAGCGATTACGAGAACAATATTCGCAAGGACAAAAGGTTCAAAGAGGGGGATTCATTGCGCCCGGGGGAAAGGAACCGAGGGGGGCTCTGGTGTCTATTAGTCAGGGCCGGTCTGGAATGAGAGGATCTTCTAGTTGTTTTCAACAAAAAAAAAAAAAGGTAAGGCTACCAGTCAAAAGGCAGGAATCTTGATAAGTGGTTTGGTGGTGTTGGGGGGAACAGAAGCGTGACGCAAACTGCACGAAATGATAGCGGCCAAGAATGAAACGCAAAAGAGGCGGGAACATAGAAAAAGAGGTCTTGGGAAAGGTCAATCAAAACGAACAGGTGATTGGGAAACCCTTCTCGGGGATTTAAAAAAAAAAAAAAGTCAACGCCAAGGGGTACGGACAGGAAAAAGAATTCTCGCAGAAATTACAAATGGTATGAAAGGGGGGAGGCATAGAGGACTGACGGGTGGTCAGGTCAAATTGACAAAAAAAGCGGAGAAGGAGGAGCACGAATTGGAATCAAAAAGAGGTTGAAGGCAAAAGGGGGTGTTCAGGGGAGGAAAATGAGGGTGGGGTCGCAAGAAAAAAAAAAAATGACCGATAGAAAACAACCACCAACAAAACAAAAAACCAAATGTGAGTAAAAAAGTAAGTATAAATTATACAAGCTTTAAAAAGCAGGAGTCCTTGGGGTTTAGCGACAAATTCAACGGAAGAGCTGAAAAATCACATGGTTTTCGAGGGGGGAAAATGCAGGGGGAATCCAGGAAGGGTTGCCATGTGAACCAAAAAAGGGAGGTGCAGGGTGGAAGAAGAACCAAAAGCAAAGGAAGGCCGTATACTGGGGAAAGACCAAACCCAAGTTCTCCAAATTTGTTTAAGAGTTTAGCGGAATGAGTGGGTTATATCAGTCCTGCACCGCTCGTTGTGGGGGGAGACGGGTAGACAGGCTGAAGGGACGGGGGGAAATCTCAATCCGCTCCTTTCAAAGCTGGGTGGGATTACGGGTAAAAGGAAAAGTGGGACACTCTACAAATCTAATATCGTCAAAATTCTTTGGGGTCGACTTGTGCCTGCCAAATATAGAAAAATAAGTCGGGGGGTTCGGGCCAGCAATCAGCCAGGGTATTACTGGCCCGGAAAACCCACGAAAACAGTAAGGAACTCATGTTCACCGGGGACAGAAAATTGAAGGAAAACAAGGGGCATTCAAACCTTCTACCCAAGGAAAATTTTTAACGGGTCGGGAGAAAAAAGAAAAAAAAGAAAGGGGGGTAAAGGAAGGAAAAAGAAAAAAGGAGAAGAAGGAGCAAAGAAAAAAAAAACAACAGGGACGACAATTCTCCCTGATAAACCCTTTCACACACAATAAGGGAAGGTTGTAATGGTTCCCTCATCACAGTCCTAGAAAACCTCTCAAAAAGAGACGAGAAGGGGAGACATAGTGGGGAAGGGGTTAGGTGAAAGTCACTTTAAAAAGCGACTCTTTATGGGGAAAGGTGATATAAAAAGTTGACATAGCGGCGGCGTACCGTCGCACTAGATATACAGTGCGAACGGTAGCGCCATCAGTCATCGTAAATAAGGTAATAACTTCATAGACCGGGGTCCTATTGGCTAAGAAAGTAATTGTCAAAAAAAAAACAAAACATCAATCTTTGTCTTATCGCACCAAGCTTATCACCGATAACCAACACCTGTTTGACGGCTCAATGAAAATTTGCGACGGAAGCATCAGAAGCTCAACCAGAAAAAGCAATAAAATAGAAAAAAAAGGGAGGGGGAGGGGGGGGTGAAGGGTCCACTGAGAGCCCAGATTTCCATTGAAAAAAAAAACTGTCAGGGGTGCGTCCACTCGCGGGGAAAAGAAAAAAAAAACACCTACTTTCAAGACCAAGTCTGCGGCACTCTAGGGGAAGATCGAAACCGTTTTGGGGTGGGGGGTTTTAAGAATAGGGTATAGTAAAATCTCCCAAATAAAGGTGCGGTGGGTCGGGGAGAGGTTTTGGGATGGTGTGAGGGATGGTGTGGAGTAAAGGGGGAGGAGGGCGGGGCGTGGGGGGGGGATGGAGTGAGACAAGGGGTGGCAATGAGGTCACACACAAGACGTCAAGGTTCGAACGTTGTAGGGAGGTGTACATCTTCATGTAAAAGGGGTGGCAAATAGGTGGGAAAGGGCTGACTTGTGGGTTGGGGGGGACGGGGTGTGGTGATGTAAGAGGGTGATGGCGTCATAGTCCGTAGAGTGGGGAAGCGAGTGGAGGTGTATCGGTATTTACGATATATGGTTCATGGGGACTGGTCAAAGAAAAAAAAGATCTGACAAAGCCCATCTCAAGCCGCATTTCTAAGAAAATGGGTTGGTCCCAGGCGAATCGGCTCACGGGGAAAGTCAAGGGCCCGAAAAAGAAAAGTGGGCTGGGTCATCTAAAAAAATCAAAAAAAAATAAAGGGGGGCAAAACAGAAAGGCGGCCACCAGTCCCTGCCAAAAAACCTCACTGCGGGAAGGGGTGACCTCAAGTGGTTGGGTCGAAGTTGGGGGTGACAGAAATAAGAGAGGCTGGAACAATCAACTTACGCGAATGAGAAAAGGACCTATGGTTGTTGGGTGGGTGTGTGTGTGTTTTTCAAGTTCGCGGGGCCATGAGGTTGGGGAGGGAAGGGGGGGAAAAATCGGGGGAGGACGGAGGTTTTAGAACCCACTCAATCCCCTTCCAATGCTGAGAATGGGGAGTAGGTGTTGGATCCCGGCACCGTGAAAAAACAAGCACCACAAACGGCAAATAAAGACTTCCACGGAACGAACTGGCCTCAAGGCAAAGTACTCCCAGTCCAAAGCGGTTCGAGGTACAAAAGCCGAGCAATAAGGAACCGCACATACTAGGTGTGACTTCTTCGGGTGGGAGATGACGAGAGGAAGGTATGCGGATTAATCTGGGGCAAAATAGGAAATGTCCAGGTGCCAAGGAGAAAGGCTGTATTGGTGTTATTGTCCAGCAAAAAAAAGAAGGAGGGGGAAAAGGAAGGAGAGGGAATCTTCTGGGGCAAGGCAGGCAGAACTCCCCGGGATAAAAAGTCATGCATATTATTTACCCTTACCACTCGAAGCCGGGCACGTGACGAACCCTAATGGGAAAAGATCGATCCTAAATTGATCTAGGTGGATTTGAATGGTTCCACAGGGGGGGGTTCTGGGGGGGGGGTTGAAGCCCAGAAAAAAAAAAAAGTGTCGGGCGCTTGTTTTGAAGGAAGTGGGACTGAAGGCGCTGCTCTTATTTGGGTAACGTGGGTCAAAATGAAAAAGGGTTCAAAAAATGGTCAACACAACACCTAAACAAACAAAAAAACGGATACATACACGCAGAAAGGGGGGTTGAAAGCCAAGGGCAAGATCGGTTCGGGTTCTATATCAGGGCAAGTAAAACACTTGACAAAGGCGCAGCCGTGACCACCTATGCCAATAAAAAGCAAGTTATGGTCACCGCGAAGACAAACAAAGGGCAATAGGCGGACAAAGGTCAGAAAAAAAGGTACCAGGCACAAAGAAAAGGATAGGGAGAAAGGGAAGGGAGACAGGTATAGAGAAAGAGAAGGAAAACCCAGAGTGGGCAGAAGAAATGGGTGGGGACGTCCAACATTCGTCACCCCGCCCCCGGATAGGCAAGAAGAAAAAGGCAGATGGGGGGAGTGCGGGGTGAAAGACAAGTCCCCAAACGGTAGTCGAAGAGCAGTGGTGACAAAATCCGTCGGGGGGGGATAGAGGCGGGGGGGTGGGTGGAGGAAGGATTAGTGGTTACTTCATTCTGGGTGGTGGAAGTTGAGGGAGAGACGCACGCCCGCACTGGGTCAGACGGGGGGTGTTCGCCAAGGGGAGAGGAAGGAGAGGTGTGGTTGAAGTTGGGGTTGGTGAAAACAACATCAAAAATGGGGCCAAAACACCGAACGGAGAAAAGTATATAACATGGTTTCCACGAAGAACTAACTATCTCAAAAGCCCCTTTTTTTGGGTTTGGGGGGGTGTTTGGTTGTGGGGGGTGGTTGGGGGGAAAAACACGAATAGTTCACGACTGGGGAAGGGGGGGGGTAATCCCCTTGAGCCGCATGAAAGCAAAAGAAACTTAAAAAAAGTGAGGGTTGAAAAAATCTTTTGACAAAAGAAAACAGCAATTCAAAAAAAACACTCCGGGGTTTGGAATACCACACTTCCACAAAGCAAAAACAAAGTGGGGGCGCACGCAGGAAAAAAGGGAAAAAAAAGTGTCGGTTTCCGAGGTCCCGCAACAGGTTCTTTCAAAATTCACAGAAAAAGAAAAAAAAAAACAAAGGACAAGAAAATATCCGGGTCAGGGGGGTAACGATAGTCAAGGCGGGGGAAAATGGGGGGGAGAGGGGATACTCTGGTAAAGACAGACAACAAGTGGGAAAATTCCTCCAAGCGATGGAATAAAGTTGCGCAAAAGGGGAAAAGAGGTGTAAGGCGGACGTGCCCAGGGGCTATGACAAAAATTTCAAAGAATGGGGGAACAGGCCAAAAAAGACAACGGATCAAAGGGGGGGAAAAAAACCTCGGAAAAAAACCACAAACTGCCCGTTTCCCGCCAAAGTGCCCCCCCGCCGGACCCAGTCACACTTGGAAATACTGAGCGGGGGGAAAAAAAAAATGTTGGAAAAGACTCTCAAAAAGGAAAGCACAATGGCCATTAGTAAAAGAAATGAAAAAATCTTAGGTCAAAGCTAAGTCAACCGTGGAAAAAACCTCAGCCACCGCGGCACGCCTCCGTAAAAAGGGGCGAAAAAAAAAAAGTCTGGAAAAAAGTAAACAAATTCCAAACAGTCCAAAGGAAAAACAATACAGAACCAGGCAAGGTATGGCTCTGAGGTTGTGCGGGGGGAATACAAAGAGCAACAGATAGAGAAGGTAACTCCGTACACCAGGCAGCGGGGTCAGAAAAAGCAACGAAATAAGCCCCGTGGGGGAAAATTATAAGGGGGTTTGCACCAGGAATCGTGAGTGTGCAGTCGCAATTGGAAGTCCGAAGGACAGGGAAGAAAAAAAAAAAAAAAAACGAGAGTGAGTAAAAGGGAAAAAAGATAGATTAATTTACACCCTGAGTTTGCTTTGGTCAAACCGGTACAAAGGAGGGGGGCAAACTCTCGGAATATTTTACGGGGGCTGATTGTCGCAGGAAAAAAAGGTCAAGGTTTAGGGGAAAGGGGGTAGAGGAAGGGTGGATGAAGATGAAGAGGGAGGGGGGAAGATCGTGGGTAAATTCTTGGGTTACGACGGTTGTCGACGGCCCTACGTGGGACCGGAATCGGAAAGTGAAAGAGGGTACAGGGATAGTCGCGCTCCCTTACAATGCAGGGGTGCTCGTGGAAGCGGAAGGTGACCTCTCGAAACACCGGAAAACAGGGTAAACCTAAGGGGGGGACAAACAGTGAGGGGAAAAGGGAGTGGCATCTAGCAATCCGGAAAGCGGGTCCTGGAGAGCGTGGGTCTTGACCAATGGTGATTGGGGGCGGGGACGGGAAACCCTCAACTTGACTTGTAAACGGACCCGTTTTTGTGGGGAGGGCGACAAACGGGGGACTGGGGGAGAACACACTGTTTAACTCTACCTCCAAAGATGAAATGGGGTGATACCATAGATCCAATACCAATCAACCTGGGGGGGGGGTAATAGTGCAAAAGGAGGAGAAGAAAAAGTTGAAGCATGGGGGAACAAAAAGGCTTGAGGAGTGACGAGAAAAGTTGCTGGAGAAGCAAGGGGAGTACTGGACCCAGGCCGCTAGGAAAAACGTGGGGGGAAGGAAAGGGTGAAATGTTGGGGGGGTAATTCAAATTAATTTAAAAAAAAGAGTAAAGGAGTGTACCTTTAGGGGCCGGGTCAACCGATCTACAATAGGGGGGCGAATTTTCAGAGGGAGAAAAGGGGAGAAAAAAGTCAGAACAGGAGAAAAAGTCGGGCCAAGGCCGTGAGATTTTTGAAAAGTCACATACTAGAACAGGGGGCGAACAACCCGGGGTTTAGGGGTAGAACTCCAAAAGAAAAAACGGTCCAGGCCGGGTGAAGAAAAAAACGCAGCGGGGGCTGGAACACTGAGAATTTTGCCCCAAAAACAATGAGGGGAATAGAAGGGAAGGGGGGCCCAAAGAAGGGAGGCGTGGGGGGCACAAGCGCTATGAACGTCACCGGGATATTTCTTCAAAAACAAAGTTGAGGAAAAAGACTGGAGGGAAGAAAAGGGAAAAACCAAACAAGCCCTCCAAAAAATTGAAAATTTGATGATTGTTGCAGGCCGAATTTAAAAAAAGAAACCATTGCTACCCAATTTGGGAGGGGGGGAGGGAGCGGTTGGCAAAAAAATGGTGGGGACAATCCATTCCGCGGAGCTGTAGCAATCGAAAATCTGACGCGTAGAAGGGTCAGGGGCGGAAAAAAACCCACCGGGGGAAGGGAAGTGGGGCCGCTCGAAATTCACCTCCGGGTACTCAATCAATGAAGGAAGACGATGCCAAAATGATAGTTGGTTGGGGGGGTAAAAACGGAAAGAAGGGCGCACGGATACATAAAAGGGCAGTGATGATTGCGGTTTCGTTAATTTCCACTCCGAAAGGGGGGGGGGAGGAAAAGCCTTTGATGGGAATTGCGAAGTTGCAAAGTCAATAATGAAACCAAAGGCAAAAAAAAGAGGAAGGGGTTGTTTCAAAAAAGTCGACCGACAACCAAAATTGCAAGAGAACTGGAAAAAAGGACGGGGCGCACTAAAAGGACTATTAGGGGAAAAAAGGAGGCAACATAGAAGGGAGGTTGTGATCTTGCGGTCCAGAATTCGGGTTCGGGAGACCGACGACCATAGGTGTCGGGTCCTAAAAAAAAAAGCAGGGGGAAATTACGCAGGGGGAAAACAAAAAGGGCAGATTTCGGCCTGGGCTACTTTTCGATGAAAACGCCAGACCAATAAAATCGCTGAATCCAGAAAAATCGGGGGACCTGCCGGTGCCCCACCAAAAAGGGGTGGTAAAAAAAAAAATGTGGAAAGTGGGGGGGGGGAACAAAGAGGGAGGGGGGGGGAAATATTAAATCAACAAAACAAGTGGTGCAGAACACAGTGGCGGTTGAGGGACGCCACAAGGGGAGGGTAGATAGGGGGGCAAAGGGAACTACTATTTCCAGTGTGGAACAAGGGATCGAAGCGCGGAGAGGTGCACAAGACCATCAACGTGCTTCGAAAAAGGGCAGAGGGAAGGGGGCGGAAAGGCGGCCACTCGAAGCGGTCAAAGGTTCTGGAAAGCTTGGGGGGAAAACGAATCTGATGGAGGGGGACCGTTGAAAAGAGATAGACAAAAAAGTAAACAAAAGGCTAGGGGAAAAAATGAAAGCAGAGGAGGAATGTTTGCGAAGGAATTCACAGAATAATGGACCGGCCTCGAACCTGGGCGAACGGAAACGAGCAATTTGTCTCTTGCAAAACTTGAAAAGGATAGGAAAACAAGTCGTCGTTTAGTGTACAAAGATCTCACAAAAAGGGGGCTGGAAGAGGGGGAGGTTGTGGGGGTGGGAAGAAAGGAAAAGATGAAGGCGGCTTCATAAAATGATAGGGAACAAACAAGATGAAACCGCAAACCAGAGGTGACGAATATGAGGAAGTCTTTGGAAGAAAAATTCCGCAAAAGATAAGGAAAAAAAAACTTGGATGGCACAGAGGGGTGCGAAAAAAGAGGAGGAACGTATCAAAGTGGTCATCAACAAATGGGGACACTTCGCAATAGGAAAAAGGTACCCCGGGGGGGGGGGCAAAAAGGAAACAACGTGGTGCGGAAAGAAGCTAAAAAAAGGGGGGGGACCGAGGTCAACAGCGAATTGCCGTGGGGAAAATGCGGCAAAAAGAAAAACTAAGGAAGAGAGGGGATCGATACTCCAACAACAGAAGAAAAAAGAAAAGCAAAAAGAAATGCAGGGGAAAGGGGACACCAGTCTCACTCATCATCGAGAACAAAAGTTGTTCCGAAGAGGGCAACTCAAATTTTTCGAGCCTCGGAAAAGAGGGGTTTTGGAAAGGGTCAAAAAGGAGCAAAAAAAAGAAGGGCCGATGAACCTTTGGGAAAAAGGAAGTTAAGGTTATGGGGAGCGTAATTCTGTGAGTAAAACTAAAACGAGTTTCGAGGGAGAAAACAGCGAAAGAAAAATGGTCTAGACGCGGTTTCTCCAAGAAAGAGATAATGACGTAATCGGGGGCGTTCAGATTACACCGGGGAAAAAGAGCTGGCGAACATCGGCCAAAGTCCTGTTTGGTCCTACCCCAAAAACGTAATCCAGATTCCCGGAACAAGACACGGGGTAACCGCAGGGGGGGGAAACGAGAAAGGAAAACTAACATGGGAAGGACAAAGCCTCAAACGAGGTAAAGACAAAGAAGAATCGGAGTATCAAAAAAAATGCCGCGTAAACGTAAAAAAAGAGGCCCGAGGGGAAACAGGGAATAAAAAAACACCTGGATCAGAGGCGTCGATCTCTTTTAATTAAGGCAGGGTTTTGGAGGGGTATGGTTGAAAAATGGAAAAAAGGCACAAAAAAGTCACAAACAAGCAGCGGGACTGCGAAAAAAAAAGGTTCGGGCAACAAAGGTGGCCCGACGGGGAAAATTAGGGGCGCTACAAGAAAAAAACGAGCCCCCAGCCAGAAAAAAAGAAAATAACCTTGGGGTGGAAAAGCTCATGTCCGATGGCCAGGTGAAAAAAAACATGGAAGTCCCAGGTGGGTGGGAAAAAAGCCCAGAGGGGGGGATTGGAACCAAAAGAAGAAAATCAAGAGACTAACAGGAAAAGGGGGACGACCGGTGGGGTGTGAAACGGGGAAAAAAAGAAAAAGTGAAAAGGGGAACGCAAGGCCCCAAGGCATCAAATGTCAAACAAGGGGGAACAAAGGCCGTTGGGGGGCTCAAAAAAAAAAAAGGGTGAGGGGGGGGAGGGGGCAGCACGAGAGGTGGTCCGTCCAGCGAAAAAAGTCGCGACCGCACAAAAAAGGCTCATGATGGGGGGAAAAGAGAATCAAAGAAAACTATTGGTGAAACAAAGGACAGAGAAGGGGAATTGTCATCACGCAGAAAGCCCAAAAACCTGTGAGGTAACCAAAACACTTAAGAAAAAAAAAAGAACCCAAAAAAAGGGAGTTTTTTTTTTTCAGGCCGGAGGGGCAAGACTTCGGGACCGCTTTTTGAAGTTTGAAAACTAGGGGGTTGGGGGGATTCCATCGACGGTTAACAATCATCTTCGGGATCTTAACAGGGGGATGTGGGTCCGCCAACATAAAGGGCACCAAACCAAAAGTCCAAAAATAAAAGATGTAAGACATCTTAAGGCGTGAAAGCGACGGAAACCCCGACCCATATAAAAAATGCGATGATTAGAAAGGAATACAAGGAAGCCCACTGTGTCAAAAAAAACAGTAAAAAAAAGGGGCACGACTCAAACAGCTGCCTTAAGTCGGGGGAAGGAACCGGCGACGAGAGCGCAGAAAACGCCGAAAAAAAGAAAGAATTTCCAACGGGGGTGGGGGTCCCGCCCCAGACCGGGCCATTACCGGCCAAGTGCTGGGGGGGTGCGTGGGGTCGAAAGCGCGCCGCTTGTATGTGGGAATAGGTAAATGACTGGGGGGAAATACACATTCCAACACAAACCATCGAAAAAACAGGGGTATAATACTGGGTACACGTAGAAAGAAAATGGGAAGACAAGCAGGAAATTGGAAAAAACGGAGCAGCAAGGATTCACTGAGAAGGAGAAAAAAAAAGGCAAGTCGGGCGAATACTTGGGAAAATCATAGGAGCTTCACCGATATGCCGCAAAAACCAAAAGGAACGGGCCCGGGGTCCTGCCGAAAGTAGCTGCAAGACGCCAACCGAAATAAAAACTTGGACAGGCAGGAACGGTTTACGGAACTAGGGCCGTACTGGTTTTGTGATTTTTGGGGCCGTGGGGCAAGAAAAAGGGGGACCCCAGGGGGACGCAGTTAAGAAAAACAACACGACCAAAGAGACTTTTTGTTGGGAAACTGGGTTGCAGGGAAGATGGGGTTGGTTGGGGGTCCCTTGCCAGGAGGACAAGCGTACGCGCACCCCTTTTGAACGGGAACCCAACAAAAAAAAAAGAGGGGAAAAAAAGCACAAAATCAACGTAAGAAAAGAAAGTGGGGGGGGGGAAAACACTGTTTACCAGAAACGCAGTTGTGGTCACGGAAGCACAAGTCCACAAATGGGGGGGGCGGTCAAAGTAGTCAACGTGAACACCAAAAAGGGCTATAAAAGAAAGACCACCGAAAGGGAAAGGCAAAGTTGAAGGGATCCTTGGGATTCCAGATTGTTCACAGGTTGGGATTTAAGTCCGTAGTTTTAGAATAACAAAATGAGGAAAAAAAAAAGGAAGCGCCATCGAAGAAGTTTCTCAAAGGAACTAGTTTGTACACTAGACAAAGGACAGCTATGGCAACAAGGAGCCTACATTGTAACGCCCCCAAAAATCACCCGGGTCATTCAGAAAAAAAAGTCGAAAGGAAAAAAGTTTTGGGAAGGGGAGAAAACGCAGGTCAATGATGGAAAAAACTTTTTGCAAAAATCGGAGGACTTGGGAACCGGACGGGGGTGGGGGGGTCACGGAAAGGAAAAATTGGCTCTCCGCACCGTAATGCACAATGACCGGACTGGGGAAAGCTAAATAAAACTGTAAAACGTTTCCAAAAACCCAAAACCAGACCCGAAAAAAGGGCAGTAGCCGTAATCTGGGAAAGAATAAATCGCATGGACAACAATAAGAGAAAAAAAAAAAAGGCCAAACTACTGCAACGCCTAACATGAAGACACCCGGTAAATATCGAAAGAAGTGGCACCAGAAAGCAGGGGAGTGCTCAAACGCGTTGGGGAAAGGGGGGAA
>Ga0179591_1240528_pt1 | contig 11961 bp, 10 predicted proteins | sample CZOMad2_1_08_16f_FD_182891 | JGI IMG/M metagenome (GOLD analysis project Ga0179591, IMG submission 182891) | Vadose zone soil fungal communities from Angelo Coast Range Reserve, California, USA - CZOMad2_1_08_16fungal (PacBio error correction) | ecosystem: Environmental > Terrestrial > Soil >...
GAAGGAGTATGACACCGGGGATGGAAGAGAAGTTAAAAGGCGACGCAAGAGAACAAGACAGGATATAGAGGGGGGTCTGACACGGAGAAAGGCAGGGGAAAAACTAAGCCGAGGAAAATGTCGTGACAGGAGAACCCCCAACAGTAGAAGTCCCTCCAACGAAAAAAATGATGGAGCTCTGGACCCGTAACGTACCAACTCGGCGGCGAAAAAGACATCACTAACCAAGGAGAAAGAAGGCAACGTGTATCAATCATGAGCTGATGCCACAGAAGATTTCGGCGTCGAGGAAGGGGGCTACGTTGACACAAAGGAAAGGATCAAAAACGCCGCGGCAAGCTCCTGGGGGTATGAAGAAGAAGGATTGAAGGGGCACGCCACATCCACGGGTACTAGTTGTCTGGGCGAAGAGATCAGAACTCAACTGAGACAACAAGTACAGAACGATCATACAAGTGAAGACAGGGACTTGTCATGCCGCCCAAAGAGCGTTACAAGCGTGGGTCAAAAGAGTAGTGAGGTGAGAAGTGAAGGCAATAGACCTAGCGCGCGGAAAAAGAATAACAGGAAAAACAAGAGAGACACCAGAGAAGGTAGTACGAAACAGTGAGAAACTCGCATCTAAAAGCCAAAAAGGAAGGGAAATAAAAGGGCTCTTCTCTCGGATTCGTTAACGTTACAGGGAGGGAGGAGGGGACACTTCCGACTTACCTGCTATGGATCGCCAGCCTGCGGCCGGCAAAAAGCCGAGGGGAGATCTCTCAAATTTCGTTGATCTTCAGATGATAAGCGGCTAAAAACAAGTCGGCTGACCTATCGCCCAAGAGTCGCTCAGAGCGAGGAAAACTCCAAAATCGCCACGATGTTGCACGGAGGGACGCTGCAAGCTGGAGCAGTTTACCCCGATCCGAGCGGAAAAGAAAGCGGGCCAGTCTGTAGCGATGAGACTCTAGGAAGAGAGAGCGGCTTCAATGGAGTACAGGAAAGAAAGAAATTCTAGGACGAAGAGGGAAAAGCCTGAGGGGGCGCTGGGACTTATGCTGCAGAGGTGCAGGACAAGGAGAGGTAATGTCCGCAGACTTTTAACTATAGGAGAGACCGAAGCTTTACGGGAGTTCTGCTATGAAAACCGAGTCTATCCTAACCCCGCATGGAAGGAAGGAGGGCTCTTTGACGAGGGGTGGGTCAATGAAAATCCTCTGGGTAGGGTCATCCCTCCTTCTCATGGCAAACGTGTCGCAAATCGACTCCCTGTTTTCCACAACGAAGACAGCAATCGCGCCCTGGAAGTTACATTCATCAGCTACAACCAATTATTTCCCATGGGGCGCAAAAAGGAGGGAAAACACCAGACCCCATCGTCCTACCATCCAGAACTGTAGCGCGGACGAAAAAGGGACTCGAAAAAGGGCTGGCCTACTCCCGGCAAGATAGGAGCTCGTGCAAGGGGAAGGACTGGGTCGACAGTCTGTTGATGGTGGGATCGGGCAAAGTCCTCAAGGACCCGACAGACGGTCAGTACGGCCCTAGAAAAAGATCAGAAAACCGAGCATAATAGAAAGACATAGGCACAGCAAAAGGGGGCTGCCAGTAAGATGGCTCAGACAGAGGACTCAAACTGCTGCAAAGAAGGAGGTGGACCGGAAAAGAAAAAGTAGCAGGCGAAGAAGGCTTCAACAGGGGTAGAAGCGGACCAAATCATAGACTCTAGCAGAAGAGGACCACAACTCAGGTGGGGGAGAATAGCAAGCGACTCTTCGGAGGAAGCATAACCACTTAAAAAAAAAAACGATCGAGCGTAGACAGTTGGGGAGAGGGCAACGAGAATTCGTGAGCACGGTACCAGCGAGGAGTCGAAAATGCAGACTCTGGAAGAAAGGGCAAGAGTACAGGCCAGGGTCTCTGAAATCTAGGAAGGCCGTCAAAGGGTCCAGCAAGTCGAGCGGCTTTGCCTACTTCTATCGTGTAACTCGACGAAGACGGGAAGCCGCTTGAAAAAAATTATTCTGGGTGATGGTGAAGGGGGGATCAGGGGCCCGATCGCAAGGGGCAGATAAAAGGGACCGGTCTCTTGGAATACAAAGCTTCAGGAAGAGGGCTAAAAACACGCCGACCGAGAGGGAGAAATCAAGGGCGCGTTCACATCAGCGCTGGAGCGGAGCAACCTCGAAAAAAACCTTCAAGCCGCAAAGCTGCCCGCGGGGGGGCCGGGCGATTTTTAAATAACCGCATAAAAACGCGAAGACGGGGGAAATAGGAGCGGTGTTCCTTTCAAGCCTGTTCGCGGAGTCCGAGCGTTTAAAAGCAGGAAAAAGGCAGGAGATCTGACGACTGGAATCGGCGCGGGAATGGGCAAGACTGCATCTAGTTTCATTCTAAACCGGGGGAAGACGGGCTACCGAGGAAGTGTTCACGTCCGCCGAAGCGGGCGGGGGGGGGCACCAGAGGTAGTAGGGGGAAGCTGCATTGATCAATCGAGTAGGGACTCCAGAGAGTAAAAGACTTACCGAGAAATTCATGCCTCTTCGGTAACTTGCATTGCAACTAGAGAGCAGGAGATGTCGGACTTGGTTCCTTAAATCCAACGAAAAAGGACCGAGGGTAGGAACCTCGCCGGAGACAGAATGGTCTTGGACGGCGGAGGTGATCGGTTGAGAAAAAAGGAGTAGCCGTGTCCACCTAAAGGGCGGGTACAATGTCAACCAGCTCTCATTTAAGAGCGAGGGGGGAACCGGGAGACGCGCACACTGAAAAGTATGAAAACCACACATAAAGACAAAGGAACTAAGAAAGTCGTCTCCCCTACCAAACCACTTCTAAGTAAGAGAAGAAAAAGAATAGACACGGGGCAAGTAATCAAAAAGGGGCCGGACGAGATCGTAATACCCGCAACTACATAAAAGACTTCATCGGGAGACGCTGCAACATCTGAACTCGCCTGAAGTTGGGAAAGAAAAGAGAGCAAAAGAAATGAGAAGGCACAGGTAAAAAAGGATACTTTAAAGAAATATAGCCTAGCTAAGCTCGCGTCGGGGGATTCAATAGATACTACACAGTTCACTACTAAGAGGGGCGCGGACCAAGATATGTAAGTGAGAGACGTACGTGTTCCCCAGGGCGCCTAACGGGTCCACAGGAGCACACAATGGGAGGCACGATGATGTAAGGGGGGACTGAAGAAAGCATAGCGGGGTCGGCTAGATCCAGAATCCGAGCCAAGGTGAGCTGGGGCTCAAAAGCTATCTGCTCAAGGTCGCTCTACTAAAAACTGATGCTACAGCAGAAAGGCGTAAAGGTCACTAGCGCAGGGAAGTCTCAAAATTCAGGCAACCGAGGGAAGAAGGGGGTTGGAAAGTCGATTTGAGAAAAACAGAAATTAATGGTCTTTAAAACGAGAAAAAGAAGAAGAGGTTATAGACAAAACCAAAGGAGGGTTCATGGTCTAAGAAAGACTCGGCTAGTGGACAGGGTCAGGAGTAACCTGCGAGGACCGGAGAGGAAGAAGAGCAAGGAAAGCGATGCTATTCTAAAAGGAAAGGTGGGGAAAAAACGCGGTGAGACGAAATGGGCCGGTCCTCCTCCGACCCGAATTGAAAAGGAGGCCCCTCGTCCACGGCCGTGGTCGACTCGTCTTTAGGGAGAAGGCGCCGCGAGCGGAGGAATAAGTTGTAAGGTACTCCGACGGAGGAAAGGCTAAGGGCAAACATCGATATCTCGAAAAAAAAAACAGGAAACAGAGCAGATAATTCATCGAGGACGGGTACGTTCTTCGGGACATGCCTGGGTGGGTCAAGTCGAAAACTGGGGTCGAGGGGGAGGATGTTTAAAAGAAAGTTCAGAGGCTACCGGGGGAAATCGGCCTTTCTCGGTCAGAGGAGCGCGTCTTACCAGACTATACTCTCCACAAACCCCACCCGCTCTGAGAGTATCGCTGCGAAAAAAAAAAATTCTTCTAACGCTACTGGGGACGTAAAAAACGGATAAAAAAGGCGAGTGAGTGTTACGCCACCATACAACACTGCTATCACCAATTGTGAGCTCAGAAGAAACAAACGGAACGCATACTCACGTTTATATCAGCCTGTCCATCCGATCGAGGCTGGCAGGAGAGCGCGAAGAGTCTGGATTGAGAAGGTCATCTTATATAACAGGATTATTACCCTGAAAGCGTAAACAAGAGTCTGCTCTGAGGTTGGGAACATTAGAAGCCCAAGAAAGGAAGGGCTACGCTACTCTGCTTTCTGACCGCAAGTAATAGGGAGGGCGGCGGGGACAGAAACGGATTGGAAGCTCAAAAACAGAAAAAAGACCGGGGAGGGCCTACTTTCAGCGCAGGCCATTCTGCGTCCTCGAGGGACGGAGCAAGAAGGTAAACTCGCGTTAAATGCCATTGAAAACCGGCACTCGGTATCGCCTTGCTGTCAATTTAACAGCAGGTGAGGGAAGAAACCACAAGAATAATCTAAAACAGAAGCGACTTTATCGCCGGAACTCGGGGAGGGGAGGGCATTGACATGCTGCTAAACCAGAGAAGATCTTGCAGATAATTGGAGGTATTCTATAGAAAGAGAGGGAGGAGGAGTCAGGGCGTCCTTCCGCGCGGTAGATCAGAGACCTATGGAGGAGATTCCAGGCGGAAATTCCGTGCCCCGAAGGTCGCCTGAGAGAGGGGGGGGTACAGAATATAACGTCAAGGGGTATACACATCGTTCAGCGCGGAGTCCAAAAGTCAAGCCAGGTAGACGAGAAATTGAGATAACTGGGGGTACACACAAATCAACTAAGACGGGGGACTAAACGTCCGTTTGAAGTGCATAGGGTTCTTCGGGGCGAGAGTTGGGAGGCGAAGAGATTGAAACGGGCATGAGAAATCTTACGCGGAGATAAAACTTGTGCAGCTGTCCACCTGAGAGTAAGATCGGGTGCTAAAAGTTTTTATTTATTCAAACAGAGCTGGCGTGCCTGGGCGCATGGTCCCTTGTCGAGACTTGTGCGGAGGGGATCATTTTCCAGTCTCCTGGGGACGGCGGGTATCTAGGGGTTAGAAGACGAGCGGAGAGGAGGGGGTCGGTATGTGGATGTGAAAGGGGGGAAAATAGTCATAAAAGGGGTTGAATATTGCAACGCTTCTCAGTATGGCATGCGAAACAAAGGATAAGAGGGCGTGAAATGGGAGGTCGGCGAAACCGGGAGAGTCCGTAGTCGAACACACAGAAAACGTATGAAGGACCGAATGGAGGGTCAAGGCTCTGTAAAAACAGAAGGCGCTTCCGTGGAGTGGGAGCTTCCATCAAGACATCTAGGCCGAAGCGAACGTGCCTACGCGCCCGTTAAAAGAATTATTCTTGGTCAATTGGTTAGGATAGATCGACCCCGGAAATAGCCAGAATAGCAAGTAGGCTTCGCAAACTCCGGTAGATTCGAGTTGAAATTTTTCATGTTCTCCGGTCGGGGGGCGGGCGAAAAACCCCTGCTAGGTGCATACGTAAAGCATCCGGGGTGACGAACTGGTCCCGCAAAGGAAGAATCAAAACTCGCGGTGACAAAAATCGTCGAAGGCCCGAATCCGCAAGTCGCATGACAAAGGGCGCGTGGATGAACAAAAGGTAAAACTCGAATGGGGGCGCTGAAAGAAAAAAAGTCGACGTCTGGGACGAGCGGGGGGGGGGGAGCACGCCACAAGGAGAATCACTGGGAGAAGAGTGGGAGTCGAGGTAGGGTCGAATCATCACGAAGACGGATGGAGGAGAAACGAGCAACTTCTTTCCGAAGCCAGGCGTCGCGCCACCAGAGAATGCGGCAAGCACAAGGGGGAAAACACCTGGACCTCAAAAATAGCCGAAAGTTTCAACGCGTAAAACTCGCTGGCGGGACGCGATAAAGTCGAGTGGAAGTCCGACGGGCGGACAACAGAAAAGGAAGAGGAGCGACCAAAACTCGACGACAGGGACTCAGGGAAGGTCAAGAATCGAAACTGATGGGAATAAAAACTGGGGGACGAAGATACGTGTCACAGAGCCAAAGTAACGAGAGGATTAAAATAAGGACCGACGGTCAAGTCCGGGACTGCGCTAGGAGAAGCAAGAGTGCGGGGGTTTGGAGATTCGCGGTCGAGTAGCGCTTTGGGGGGGATCATCTGCAAACGCAATCGCAAGAAGGGGCCATTCTTCGCCGCGGAGGGCTGCAAGCAGCAGACTTTGTCAGGGGTCTTTGGTCAAAGAGGGACGGACGAAGACGAATTACTTGGGGGGGGGAAAGTTAGAAGGGCTTAAAAACCGGTGTATTCTTTGAGCGGGGGCGGAGGTGGCTAAACCGAAATCGGTATACGGCCTGATTCTATCTGGGAACGTAGACAACCAAAAGAGCAAAACTTCCACGTTGGAAGGACCGTACTAAAGTCTCCTCTTGAGAGAAAGGTCCTAGGAATTGGAGAAGCACCCGAGGAATCAGGCTGTTCGTACTTTTGTAAGGGAAATGGGTTGGTTAGTTGTGGCGATTGGGTAATTTACACTGTAAGGGTGTGTATAGGGAAATGAAATGCTGGCTTGCCACGAAGCGTTTTGAGATTTCTTGATCAAAGATCCGAGGAAATACGCTTACAGTGCGGGCAGGAGGGGACTGAAATCAAGGCGGATGTTGATCCTTGTTCATCAGAAAATAGTTACGGATTCTCGCGTGGGGACTAACGAAAAAGAAGGAGGTCATCTCCATAAAAAACTCCTTGAGGCTGGGGCAAACTACGGCCAATATTCGAGGGAACCAATGAAAAGCCTTAATCGATATAATAGCAAATATGACTTCGACGGGGATCTAGGGGGAGTTGTGGAGATAAGAGCTCACCGTCTACGATCACGTTCGCCATAGAAAGATAGATAAACGAATGGGGTGAAACAGTATGGAGCGAATGCTCTGTGAGGAAGAACTTAATCATCATAGTCATCCGCAACGAGAGAGGCGTTGAGCGTAGCTAGCTATACTGGTGCGAAGAGAATGTCGGGGGAAAACCCTGGGGGAAACCCTCACTCGAGCATAGAAGGAAGACAACTAACACGCTGGATACGCGTCATTCAGGAAGCCAAGATCAATCAGTGCATTTGAGGACGTGGCCGAAAGACCCGCATCCAAGCTTTAGAAAACAGGCTACATATAGGAAGACAGCTAAAGGAGGGCGCGGGAGTGAGTGAATTTTTGGCAACGGAGGACGCGGTTGCGCAAACATGCGCAATATAAGGTTGAGAGCCGGGGGGAGACTTGAGGGGGCTGAGTGAGATCAAATGCTTCAGGACTTTGTTAGAATGAGAATGGTGGCTGAAGAATGTGCTCAATCACGTAGTCGTGGGCCGACTAATTGCAATTCGCGAAGCGATCGTCGGAACTATGGGGAAAGCTCCGTGGGTGGGTTTGGGGGGGGTAGTCAGGGACTTATCGGACACAAACTTCCTCGGGGTACATCCTCTTAAAAAAGGAAGACGAAAAGCCAGTTGAGAAATACTAAATCTTCTTGGGCAGAACTAAGGGGGAATATCGCTTCAACAACAACAGGAGGGTCAATTAGGGTTCACTCGTGAGGACCAATGAAGGAAATGCAAGGTGAGCGAAACGGCGTTGTCGAAAAATGTTCATCTCAGTCTTCGAAAGTGGGTCCCGGAGAATAACTCCTGGAGAGCAAAAAAACCGAGCAGCATTCCCCGCTAGCGGATGATCCCTGACACTCTCCTCCACGGATTCTGACTGTCTCGCAGGAACTCCTGGAAGGTGAGCGAGAGAACCAGCTGAGGGACACTCAAGGGATAACAGTCCAACAATACGCGGACTTGGGCTCAAACAACAAAAGACCGCAAAAACTGGAGTAACGCGCAAGGGCGGGCAAAGGGAAACGCCTCACTCTGCGACAAAGAACGGAACGCAACGAGGGCAGCGAGAGAGATGCGATGTCGCTGTCCTTAACTGAGCGGTACTGACTGGGAAAGCCCCCGGAAAACCTTTGACCGAAGCAGGGCGGGCCGAAAGCGCTAAGGAGACGTGGTCAGGTTGAAATTCTTCCGAGATGGACGGAGAGGGATAAAAGTCGCTGTCCCTATGCGCGTATAGGGCTCATCAGCGAACAACAGAGATCGAAAGGGCACAGGATGAATACTTCGCTAAGAACTGCCCCTATCCGAGGAGGACAGCAGCGGGACATTCGTTTCCGTATGACTCTTTAACACTACCGGGGGGTGGAATCGGGCGACTTCTAACGCCTCTCCGAATTAAGCACCGCAGAAAACAAAGACGTGGGAGTATGCTTAGGCGGGGGGGGAGTCAAGCTCTGGGCCATGATAAGCGCATCTGCACTCTCGTCGGAGAGGACGCAGGACAGCAAAGTGGGGTCGTGGGCGGGTACGGACTCCACGCGCTTTGCATGCTGCAGTCACACCAAAGTCCGGGGCTGCGTCCAATCCCTGAGGAGAAAACCGGCGCCATGCAAGAACTGTCCAGCCGCGAGATAGAGCTCTGGGGGGATGCCAGCCCGCTCAAAAGCGAAGGGGAAGGGATTCAAATCGGCATACACGAAACGAAGTCATAAAAATCGACACACCGCTCAGCCACAAAAGAGGACTTCCCATCACGACATATAGCGCGCTCTCTTCTCAGGATCGAGGCTCTGGAGAAGCGGATTCTTGGCGGGGCTCAGTCACTGCCTCAAGGGATCCTGGTCGGAGGAACTGAGTTCTTTTTTGGGGACTTGTCAGCGCTCCTCCAGGCACTCAAACTCTTTTTACGGAGTCCGAGGAAAACACACCTACTCAGAAGCGAAAAAAGCACGCCGAGAACCTGGCCTAGGTTTCAATTAACGCGATGACGCTTCTAAGAGATACGGCTGAAAAAGATGAGAAAAAATAAAGCCGCTTGAGAATGCAAGAAAATCGCCCTCAGAGATCGTCGAAGTAGGAAAAAACTAGAGTGAGAATAGAAGAGATTCTATCTGTCGGATAAATAAATCCTGCAGCGGAATAGGCGGCTTATTTGGCTCTGTGAGCTCATTAGGGTATCCAGAGGGACCAAACGAGAGGCGGTAACGAACTGTATACCAGTTAATCAGTGAAACGAAGGTCGTCGATGGGTCCTCGCGCTATGTACTGAAGTCGGGGCGGAAAGCGGGGAACGAGAGCTTTCTCAGCTCTCGCCCAGCCTACTCTTCCTAGGGGTCGCTTGGGAGGTGGCCGGTGAAACGGTGGATGGCCAAGGTTGCGACAGAAGAGGTGGAGAGTCACGTAAACAGGTCCTAACGGCCGAAGGGGAATCTCCACTCTCGTCGAATGAGAGAAAAAGCGGTCGAAAAACCGAACGAACACAAACATTCAGGTCCATAGGGAGATGGAGGCACAACCGACAAACCCGCAACCTTCTCCCCTTTGAAGGGAGAAATCAATGAGATAAAACTCACTCTGACAAAGCAAACTATTGTCAACTACATCTGGAGGGCTTCGAGGGAAGGGAGCGTGGTGATAGAATCGGCTGGGCCCCACTTTGCGATCGATGCAGGAGAAAAGGGAGATGAAGAATTATGAGCGGAGCTCGTCGAGGGGGAGGCTAAAGAAAATGCTCAGCTGCCACGTTGAAAACCTCCGCGAAAGACTCCAGGGTGTACCAGGCGATCAGCATAGAACTGGGAGGAAGGGCAGAAACCGGATCAAGACTTGTTGAACCGAACATCTGGAAGGAGTTCACGGAAGCTGGTCGGATATCGTCCGTCGCAAGGGCAGGAGACATAAACGAAAAGGCCAGCGACTCATCTACGGTCTAATTCGAAGCTGGCTGACACGCGCTGGCGGGATAAGGGATGTCTTCTCACCAGGTTGGGGCCAATCAATCAACCGGCAGTGACCAGACATACCTAGAAAGGGGGCGCAGCTGTCAACGGCCAACACTTAACATGGATTCGGAAAAATTTAAAAAACCGAGATACCGACAATCATAAGGGCAGGGAATCGCTAATATCCAAAAAACTTATAGATACAAGGACTAATCTACTCCCATCAAATCAGCAAGCTAACAAATAAAGACTGGGAACCGGTCGAGGTGAGAAAGGTCGTCACCCGTCCACACGAGAAAACAACGAGGAGAGCAAAACGTGCAAACCTGGAACATTCTCTCCAAGCAGAACAGCTAAGTAAAGGGGAAATCATAGAAGACAAAAGGAGGACACGAGACGCCGTGCAACTACTCACGAGAAAAGCTCGACGGTTAAGTTAGGTGCTGAACAGATCCATCAAGGAAACTGCAAAAGGAGCGAGACTCGCGGGGAAGCATGGAACTAGCGGATGCAGACCTACCTTTACGGCGATCTGTAGAAAACACAGTCAGCGCCGGCGGTTGCCCCTTGAGCGAGGAAAGAATATAGCGAAAAGCGTCTCGGGGGCTGCTGAGTCGCGGAATAACCATAGAGGGGGGATCCAATGCGGATTCATCAAGCAAAAAGGACTGCTTCAGAAAGGTCACTTTAGTCCGAGGAGAAGGGGGAGGGTCAAAAAAGGGCGAACGAAGCTCGTAGGAGCCATTCTCTCGAGGAGGGAAAAAAGGAAGGGGGGGTTCGTCGACACATGGGGATGGTTCAACCCATGAAAGAGGGAGGGAGATCCACGAGGTGAAGGGGGGCACTTGCTATTCCCGTAGGACGTGGACAAGAGTTAAACTGTCCCAGGCGATTACCCAGGTTAATGCCGAATGCGAGAGGGGAAATAGCGAGACGAAAACGTACGGGTTGCGCGTGAGAGCAAATGAAAGGCCTGGCCGTTGGACACAGCCTCATTGAAAGTTCGGGTCGAACAAGCGGGCGTGCCGAAGGGGACGTTGAGTGTGAGCCGGCGAAGGCGAGCGCAACGGAGTGAAAAAAAGCTAACCTAAGAATGGGCGAAACTCTAACACTCAGAAATCTTAGCGACCTGATGAAAGTCGAAGGAGAGGAAAGGTAGAGGCCGTGCACTTCTTCGTCAGGTCCTTGTTGGGTAATCATAGCACCCGAAATGGATATATCGGAGAAGGCTTTACGTTCGAAAGGCTTAAGGAAAAAGCTGTAAAGCTGGGCCGTACCCTCCGTCTAACGACGGTTATCTTTAGGGATGGGAGAGCTCAAAAAACAAAAAAGAAAGGTATATTAATATATAGAGAATGCAGAAAGTCTGACTAAAAGAAAAAATCTCCTTCGAAATCACAGCTGGGGCCGTATACACTACGGCATGGTAACCACCAACCGGAGGAAGGGGAGGCTAGGAAAAGGCTATCTAGTTTCAACAACACGGGATTAAACCTAAATTGTGAAAGTTACTACGTCAGACAAGATTAGGAATAATCGCGAAGGGTATTGCTACTTCTGACGTCATCAAGAAGCCAGGAGTGAAAGGGGATTCACCAAGGCGCGTCGAGCAGGACTCAGTGGAGCGCCCTCCTACAAGCTCGCGTCTAAGAGACTCGGGACTGGGGGAAATAACTTCGGAGGGTCACCTGATGGATGCTACAAGGAACTTCTTGAGATGGCACCGGGAAAAAAAACTTAAGGGTCGAATAAGGACTGGCATATCGAAACAGGCGATGATAGAGGGGAATTCCCGGAGTCTGAAGGGTCAAAAGAGTCGGGGAATAGTCTAAAATTTTCAACGGGATGTGGATCGCAAAAGCAGGGGGGGAGGGGTGGTAAAGGGTTTCTTACTCAAGATTGGAAATAACACCAGAGGACTACCGCCTAAAAAAACTGGTATCGCAGCGGAGGAGGAAGGTTAAGCAAAGGGAGGTCGGTTAGGTTACTCCGAAAGAAAACGCTTATGAAAGATAAGGGATATGGCAATCGAGAAAGGATTCCCTCGTGACACTCTCAGGATCCAGGAATAGGAAGATCATCAGCTCATTAAATCGGGGGCCCCAAAGGCGGAGAGGGCTTCCTGTCGTAGCAGAAAGACTGAAAGGGTAGACTAGGAAAGGAAG
>Ga0179591_1292452_pt1 | contig 11961 bp, 14 predicted proteins | sample CZOMad2_1_08_16f_FD_182891 | JGI IMG/M metagenome (GOLD analysis project Ga0179591, IMG submission 182891) | Vadose zone soil fungal communities from Angelo Coast Range Reserve, California, USA - CZOMad2_1_08_16fungal (PacBio error correction) | ecosystem: Environmental > Terrestrial > Soil >...
GGAGTCCCAAAGGTCATTCATATAATTGGACTCTGGAGGAAAAATTGAAAGGCCTAACCGCGGTTCTTTGTCTATACCATTTTTTGTGCCAATCGCTGGGGGTAACGGGCCAACAAGGTGGGGAAAATCGTCCCGTACTTGTAAGGTGGTCTCTGCCCACTCTCAGGGGAAAGGGGGGGGCAAGCTCAGCCACAGGGCTCCGCTCAGTTCAGCAGTATAAAGTGCACTTGTTTGGGGGTCTGGTGATTGACTGAAATCCCAAAGCAAACTCATTAAGACCCCATAGAGATAAAACGGTAAAATATAAAGAATTCTCCCTACTAGAGGAGGCCATAAAATTTTTCTTTTAGGAAGACAGAATGAAAGAGGAGCTATAAATCCTCCAACACGGGAAGACTATCTTCGTCCTTTTTTTTTTTTTTTTGTTAAAGACCTCAGTGGGGGGGGTGGGTTTTTGGGTTTTGGGTAACGCCGTCCCTGTTGGGGGGGAACATAATGGCCTGGGGGTGGAATCGGCAACTCGGAAAGCCCCGCCATCCATATCTTTTGTACCTGGAAACAAGCTACGGCTGCTAGCTGGAGGGGGGGGAAATGGGGTCCCTCTGTACATCTACGTGAAAGGATCGGCCCTTCCCATAAGGCCGGGGGGGAACAGTTCCCAGGTTCCTTTTTTCGTTTAGGCCAAAAAGAAAGAACTAAACCTTGGTAAAGGGTTCTTGTGAATGCCACATAAAGGGTAGTAGTCCCTTGGGGGAGGGCAGATCCTAAAAACAAAAGGAAGGAAAAAGGAAGAGGCATGAAACTACAATGGGGGGCTCTTGGGGAAAGACCCAAAGTAGAGGTGGGTTTCAAATAAGAAAGGGAAGGGAGGAGGGTAAAAGTTACACATCAGATCCTTCACTGCAGCGTGTGGCAAGCCCAAGCATCCCCAAAGAGCAAGGGGGGAGTCATAAAGAAAACTTTGGATGATATACCCGAAGTTGTGGACCGGACGAAACCCGGCAACGGCACAGCTTAAGCGGAAAGCAGGCGAAATGGGAAAAAAAGGGGGGTAAAAACTCCGCCTGATCAGAAAACGGTTCGACCCCCCCGTTCGAGGCGGAACTCGTTGGGAAAACGGGTCTGGTTAAGAAGGAAAGAAAAACCCGAAGGGCGTGCAGAAAAAGGCGTCAAAGGAGCCCGACGCCAAGTGCTGAAACTGCAGCGAGATTTTCTAAAGAAACACCTCGAATTAAAAACGAGGGAGGACCGATCCAACGCACCGTCCTCATTGGGGGGGCACAAAAATATAGAAAACTAAATCTCCGCCCGGCTGCATAGTCCAAAATTTTGACTTCCGACATACAAAACCGGAGTAAGGGGGGGGGCCCTAAAACGCACCTTCAAAGAATGAAAAGTGGAAGCGTGGGGCCATCAAACGGCCTCGCTACAAGACCCAGGAAAGGGACCATTGAAAAGAAGGGGGGGAGGTGGGTATTCTAATATCGTGACCCCCGAAGAAAAAAATAAGTGGGTAGATAATCTCGTTGCCAAACATGGCGGCCAGTATTAGAATAAGACTCGGGAGAAAAAAGAAATGAAAAGCCACAGCGTCGTGAAAAAAACCTACCAATAAGAACCGGAGACTGCAGGGGGTCGGAAAACACTTTAGAGTCCGGGGGGAGGTAAACAGGCAAAGAAGGCCCAGTAGCTCCGGAAACGAAAACCAGGCCAAAGGATAGGCCTCAGCAAACACGAATAATCGACACAATGGAAGGTTCCCCGTCCTGTGAGTCAGGGAAAAGGACGAAATGACGCTCCAAGGTATACCCCAAGAAGGAAACAGGGGTTACAAAAAGCGGAAGGAGGCGGCGAACAGATACGAGGGTGGAGAGTCCAAGGAGACAAAGAAAAGCTTCGACCATGGTCCAATCAGGTCCCCTGCCTTGGACGGGATTGCCACAGTAATCCACAAAACGCATCTGAAGCATATTCCTTCAAAGTAAAAGTCGGAGTTCTTCGGAATAAAAAAAGAAAGTAAGACGATTATAGGGAATATTAGTGCCAGAAAACGGGAGGAGGTTCCAAGTCTACGCCCGTAGGGGGGACAGGGGACAAGGGTGCGGAGGGGCAGATCAAGTGGAGTCGGGTGGTGGAAATGAAAGAGGGGAGGGGATTCTTTCAAGAGTGAAAAGATGTGCTCGTGAGCCGGGGGGGGGGCTTGCCATAGAAATTTGCAGAAAGGAAAAAGCTTGCGGTTCGGGGACCTTGGTTGGAGCAGAAAAATCCGTTCAAAGGACGTCACAAAAAAACTGACATCGATACCGCCTAACCAAGCCAATAAAGGGGTGAAACCTTTTATTTAAAAAAGAGGTCTGGAGGTAACAATGTGAAACATCGCTCAAATCTATTGGGGGGACCGAAAGGAGATTTGCCGGCTTGGGGGGGGAGTAAAAGACAAATTCGAGCACCTCCGACACCGTGCTCGTGGAAGGACGCTTGAAGACGGGGGAAAAACCTTGAAAAAAAAGGTTGCGAAAAACACTGCATGCCATTGGGGGCCAGAATGCACGCTCCCCGGAAAAGGGGTGATGCACCCGGGTCCTTCAAACCACAACCCAAAAACCAAAAAAAAAAAAAAAAAAAAAGAAATCCCCAAGGGGGAAGAAACAGCCTTTCCCTGGCAAAGCGCCGCCGCTGCGCGACAAAGCGCATCATGGCAAAGAAAGAAAGTATAGAAGGAGAAAGTGAAAGTGCAATTGCGCGCCTCAATTTCAAAAAAAAAAGTCAACTCCTGGTAATGGAAAAAAAAAAAAAAAAAAGCGCCAAATAAGCCAGACAACGCCGCTGGAGAGTTCAAAGGACCAGGCAAAGGGTGGGAGTGCCGAATCCAGCTTGGGGTAAAGAACTGGGGGGGGGGCGCAAGGATGACCTTTGAAAACTGGGATCGCTACCTCAGGTAGCGCATTAAAACTGTGCGGGGGACGCGATGGGGGTGATTCGTTGTAGAACTTTCACTTCGAGAACAAAAAGCAACGGGACATTGGCTCAAAAAACAAAGAATAAGGGCGGCCGACCAAGGGTACCGGCATCAAAATGGGGGTTCCTCTCGCCAAGAAAACGAAAAAACCGCTTTTTCACATAATATCAAAAAAACCTGACAACAAATGGAACGAGAAGATTTAGAGGAGAATCCGTTATGGGGAAACGGCATTCTGTCCGCAAAGGGGAAAAGGGTAAGAAAGGGAGTATTGTAGATTATCGATCGAAAATATAAAGACCCCGCCGGTGGGAGTGAAGCAATGGGAAAAGGAAGCGCTAAAGCCTCGACCACATCTCTGGGAAAAAAGGAAATGAAATCAGCGAAAAAGAACAGAAGGAAAAAATGAGGATTCACGGCATCTGTTCTGCAGCTAGTGGGGCAAAAAGAAGGCCTCAGCTAGCTATCTCAACAAAAAAAAAAACAAACGGATGGGAAAAGAAACGCCGATCGTCTACGAACGCTTGCTCCAAAGAATCCAAAGCGTAGAGGGGAATTATCAGGAACAGAGGAAAGAGGGGGGTTCCCCCCCCCCAAACCCCCCCCCAACCTGGGAACCGAACGAAACATCACTTAACGTGCCTAAAAAAAAAAAGGGGAAAAGATTCTTAGCGATTGGAAAACCAAGGCCGCCGCAAGTGCGAATCACAAGGATCGGGAAGAAGCGCAGAAAAGTTACCGATAAAAAAAAGACATGATAAAAATGGAACTTTAGGTGAAAACAGAGGGGGGGAACCTTTTGAAATTCTTGACGGCGGGAACTTGTGGAATTCACGGAAGGGAAAAACGACACGGAGCCCATCCAAGAGGGAAGGGGAACAAAAAGGGCTGAGCGAATTGATGTTGACCCACAGCGGGGGCACCAAGATAACAAGGAACCCCATCAATCGGGAAAAAAGAACTAAAAAATGGGAAAAAAAAGAACCTCATTTGAACTATCAAGGAAACCACCAAGCGCACTTGTAGTTAACAAAGGAAAGGAACAGGATGGACGAAAAAAAAAGAACCACCAAGAGGACCGGCCAAAGACCAGTTACCAGGGCAAAGAAAAAAACAGTTTACGATTGGAGAAGGGAAAAGGCGCGCCCCACGCAGCTGTTGAGCCGAGACTTGAGGGGTCCCCCATCCGGGGATAAAGAAATAATATGCAAGGCGCTAGAAAACCCAAAATTTGAATCCAAAAACTCTAAAAGACCGAAGACATAGAAACCTGTATTCTTTCCGGCGTCAAAGGAAAAGCAAAAAAAGGTAATAAATGGTGTTGCCGCCCGGAGCTGAATAGAAAAGGGAAATCTTAAGTAGTTCTTCTCGGAAAGGCGGGGGCGGCCTTCTTCCCGGAATTCGAAAAAGGACTGGGAACCCCATCGGGGGGACAGACGAAGGCCAACTGTAGTGAAAAATGCAACGCTGAAGCGCTGTGACGAACGCATGCAAAAGTGAGGAGGACTTCCCAGGAAAAATTGGGACCATCTTGGAAATGTAAACGGGTGAATCACGGTGAAAAGGAGAGGGGAGGTCTGCGACCAACGAAACAATTAATTGTGAGCTTGTAAGACCGGCAGGAAAGGTTGGTGAAGAGGCAAACGAGGGAAACCAGTAGGAAATGTATTGAAGGACGTCGACTCACGAAAAGAGAAGTCGGGTTACAGGATGGAAATAAAAGAGAAGATATAAAGGTTTGGGAGACAAGACTCAGAACAGGGGGGGGAAAATCAACGTCCAACACAAAAGGGGGGGGGGTTCGGGGGGAAAAAAGATATGGTCAAAAGCACGAGGACGAAAAATGGCTTGATTCACGTGAAAAAAGCAAAGGAAAGTAAAACTCCTAAAATAAAAATCTGATAGGTGAGGAACCAAAATCACGAAACCGTAAACGACAAGAGAAAGTCAGTACCAGGCCTGAATAGCACAAAAAAAAGTTTGAAAGGTGGTTTTTCCTTCCTCGGACACCGACAAAGAAGGGACCTGAAGAGGGGGGTTTTCAAAGCCAGTTCCACGGACTCATTGGGGGAAAGCGAACATGAGGTGGTAGACAGGGTGAAAACATGAAGATAAAAAGAGTGTTGAAAGATAGAAGGCTATAAAGAAAACAATCGAGGCAATGAAAAAGGGGAGTTCGGAAGACTGATCCCCTGCCACCGTATGAAAAGGGGGTGGAAAAAAAGAGGCGGATCCAGCGTCGGAGTTTCCGTTGGGGGGTTGGGGGGAGTCACTTGTCAGAAAGAAAGTCCTAAGGAAACCCACGAGGAAATCAAGAGGGGGGATGAAAACAAACAACAGAGGAAAGTACCCGTCCCAAGGAAAGACTAAAGACCAGGAAAAGGAAAAATGAACAGGGATTCGTTTGGGGGGGAATACTAAAGAAACCCAATAACAGAGAGCGGCAAGCCTCCCACGCCAAAAGAAATAGGACCACGGGGAGAAGGGAAAAGAAAAAAATATGGAGGGGAAAGGGGAGGAAATCCGTGAAAAGTTACCAAGTGGAGCTAAAAAGACCGTTGAAAGGGGGTTCTCAAGATGACGAAGGATGGGAGGGGGGTGTGTGGAAAAAAAAACACGAAATAAAGTAGAGCGATGGTCCGGTCCAGGGAAGGGAATCGGAAACTGATTGGCGAAAAGGGGGGGGGGTGTGTTTTGGTACCACATTAAAGGGGGGCGTCATCTGACTGGAAGGAGAGGGCGGGAACCAGTTGCAACAAGATAAAACTGAAGCACCATGGACCGCAAGTCACAGTCGAGAAGATCAATTCTTTTAGGTCGGGGGAAAAAGGGGGGACGATTCCTTCAATCCTCCACCGAAAAAACGGAAAAATGTAAGAAACCTGATTGAAGGGGGGATTGAAGACGGGTCCGTGGGGCAGACCAACGCTGCCACTCCGGAAGAGGGGAATGGGGGGGAAAAAAATGATCTGGGATTGTAAGGGGGATTAACATTCGGAACTTCACAGTTTTAATGGTTTCGGGAAAAAAGGTGTGGGGTTTTGGGGCGACGTACAGTTACGCCTGGAAAAAAAAGGAAAGGTCGGCAACCCAAAGAAAAGGTACGGGGTTCCGGTGGTACCATGGTCCCAAATATTGGGTTTTATGTTTCTGTTGAGAGAGAAATTTCACCCGAGTCACCACAGATCAATTACTGGTGGATGATCTCAAGTTTTGTAGGGGATGTTGACTAAAAAGGGGGGAGCGGCGAGGAACGACACATAGACCATAACCAAAAAAGGAACATAGAGGGAATGACCGAACTCAAAGGTACGAAGACAGTTCTTTGGTATTAAAGCGAGGGCGGACGTTCGGCCCCTTGGTTGTTTTTGATTGGGGGGTAGGTGGGGGTTTTGGTTTGTCGTGTTTTTTTTTTTATGGTTGGGGTGGTTTTTTCGTTGGGAAAAAGAGGGGGTGGGTTGCCGTTTGTTTTGGGGGGGGTGTTTGTTGGATTTCCTTTGGTTTGTGTTGTTTTTCTTTTTGTGGGGGTTGGTTTTTTTTGGGGGGGGATGGGGCCCCGGGGTTGGGTTGGGTTTGGGTGGGGGGTTTTTGGGGACGAGTGGGGGCGGGGTGTCGGAGTCCTTTCGTGTGGGTCTGGAAAGGGAAAGGTAGGCAAAAGCAGGAAAAAAAATCCAGGGTCGAAAATATCCAGGTCCTTTAGCTGAATACGGCGCTCTTCGGAGGAGGGGCTTTGAAAAAAACCCAAAAAAAGATCTAAAAATCTCTCCAAGCTAAAAAACCGAAGCTTTACTGTCCTTGGAACCGGGAAGAAAGGGTAAAGAAATCCAAAAATCTTTTTAATGGGAAAAGGCAAGAAAAGGTTGGAGTTGAAACTCTAACCCTTTGTCTGGGAGGGCGACCGTGGGGGCTGGGAATTTGTAGTCTTGTCATTGAGGAGGCTAAGAAAAAGACAGGTCTGAGGAAAATATGGAGAAAAGAAAAAAGTGGCGGAGCACTCGTGGAGAGCACCGCGGCAAAAGGGTAGAGTTTTCCAGAAAACTATGGAAACTGCCTGAGAGACGTAGAGTAAGGAGATTGCAGCGGGGTTGGCACCAAAAAGAAAACCAAAAAAAGCAGAGTATCGAAAGAAAGAAACTTGAATAGAAGTCTGCGGGGGGGTCCAGCGCACTTCCTAGAAAGTGCAAGAGGGGATGAAAAAATCGGGGGCAAAGGAGAAAGTTGGGCGTTTAATATCACTGAAAGACCAAATGAACGTGGGGGGTCTAATGGGGGGGGAAAGGAAGAGAGGTCGTTCTGGGGAGGAATCAGGCCGGGACAAGGCGTGCCCGCCCGTCAAAGCACAAAACCGCAAATTGGGGGCTTCTCACGAAGGGATAAAAAGACACCTAACCATTTACCAAAGGGGTGCAAAAGGGGACCACCTCACGTTTCAGTTAACATAGCCTGGCCCCGTCGAAAAAAAGGTCAAAGGGTATTCAGACATACCTAGTTTATCAGACCTTGGTTCCCTAAGCTCAGGCTCACTACTGACAACTCGTGGGGGGGGCCATAATCAAACGTCATCAGAAGAAACCTTACAATCAAAAAGGGGGGGGGGGGCAAAAAGGGAAATAAGGGGGGTTTAGCCTAGATCTTTACTAGAACCAGAAAATAGAATGGAGGGGGGAGTCAGTAAGTTCTGGGGGGTGGAAGGTGCAACAGGGGGTTGGGACTCCGCTGCCTCAACTCAGATGAGAACCGGATCTAGTACAGAGGTGAACTCCGACGTCCGTTTTTACCAAAGAAGCGGAGGAAGGGGCAAGAAAGAAGAGTGCAGAAGAGAAGACTTGTATGAACTGGCTTTGTGTGAAAAAACAAGGCCCAGAAAAAAAGGCAGCCGTCTCACGAGGGGGAGGGGGGTTCCTCTCCACCTTTTAATTCGGTCACTGGGAAAAGCCAGAGTGGAAAGATTTTTTTAAACAGGGAAGTTAAGATGGAAGGGAAACCGCACGGAGTTCCGACCAAGGGTTAGTAACAGAATTACATCGGGATTCAAGGGGTAGGGGGGTCAAACGCGGCGAGGACGGGGGGGAAGAGGGAGTTCAGAAGAATTCTGAATTCCCAGGAGGGACATGTGGATTAGCCGGCGCTCTGTGTCGACAAGCGACCGAACAAAAAAAAAAAAAGGGTGGCATATTCCTTCCGAAGTTACGAGGGACCAGATTATGAGGGGGAAGAAATTGAATATTTTCCATTGCAGAGGGGAGAAAAAAGAAGCGGAGTGGGTTGGACGACCCTAGTCCCCTTAGACGCAGAATGGACCCCGGGCAACCAGAAAGGGTAAGGGACTGCTTGCCATGGGTTGGCGTCTGGGGGGGGGAGAAAAGGGGGGGATTTATCGTTTTGCCTGAGGAAGGGGAATACTCCATTGTCGGATCGCCGTTCAGCCAGGGAAGAGATCGGGGTTGGAAACGTTCGGGGGGGGAGGTTGGGAGAAGGAATCCAAAAGAAGGTTCTGACGGCTGTCTGAGGGTTCCCGAATCAAGCCGTTCATTTAAGCTGACCGATAAGCACAAGGAACAAACAAAAAGGGGGGATAGGGGGGGGACTGAGTGCCTATCAGTAATGATTTTTCTGGGTGTGGACGAAGGATCTCAAAAGATATTTTTAAGGCTGGCATAAGGAAGAAAAAAAGGTCAAGGCGGGTTGGGAGTCGATCAATGTACTGAGAAACTTCGGAACCCTGATCGGGGGATTGATGGGTCAGGTTTGCTCTTAAACCACCAGGGGGGAGGGGTCAGCGGGAATAGAACGGAAATAAAAGGGTGGGGCAGGCTCTTTCAACTACAATCCGGAAACGGTAGGGGCACACCTTGGGACATGGACTGGTAAAAGGGGTGTCGACCGGGGTAAAGGGGGTGGAAACGCAGGGCATTCTTAAACAGAGGGGGAGGGGGACAAAAAAAAAAGAAAAGTGGGGAGTCAAGGGGCACCAAAGAGCCTCTAGATTACAAAAGGCAAGGGAGTGAGGGGACATTTCGAGAAAAATGAAATGGGCTCCTAACAAGTTAATTCCAGCGACTCGCCGAAAGAATACATCAGGGAAACAGAGCGAGAGGGGAGGTTGTAGTTATAGCGCACTTTGCATATTTGAGGGGGAGAGTCGAGTCAGAAGTCAATATGAAAACGCGCAAAATTGAGGACCTTTGACATCCTGACCGTATCCACTGGGGTGGTATGAAGGGGGTTAGGTCTTGCCGGTTAAAAAAAATGGGGGGAAAAAGGACTTGAGTCCAAGGGAGCTGTCAACCTTCTGAGATGAACGGAAAAACTGAGGAGGTTGGGGGCCTCCTATGCACAATTCTTAAGGGGCGTCAGGAGGGGGGGACCAACAGGTAGGTAGAGATTGGGGGGGCACTCTCGATGCTGTCCGCCCAACCGCTTGTTTGCAGAATGAAGCGCGTAGAACTTGAAAGAAAAGGGGGGGGGGGAAAGGTGATCGTTCTGTTGGGAAAGAACTCAAAAAGTAGTAAGAAGAATCAAAGGAAGGTGGAATCACGTCCGATATTGATACCGTATCTTGAGTCGCGCATAAAAGACCCGAGACGCAGTGGGGGGAAACTTGATCGTTTGAGTCATTAAAAAAATTCTAAAGAGTTTTAAACTATCGCAGCGCAAAAAAGGAGCTCGCCGCCAGAAGTCCGAAACAGGAGGTTCCTGAGCACGGCAAGCACTTCCCCTCTTCGGGTTGGATAAGAGTCTGAAAGGATCAAACCACAAAACTTGGAGGATGAAAATATAGAAAGGGAGTAAAACTCTGGAAACCAAAAAGATGGGCCAAGAGATCGGAGGGGGGGGAAAGAATTAAAAAACCAGTGTCCGGATCAGGGGTCCCCCCACCGCTATGAATCGGAGCGCTTCTCTACGTTTGAAAAGAGCTGGCTAAAGGAGGAATCTGCTTCCGGCAATACTAAAAGTCGCGGGAAGAACAGGAAGGGGTCTGGGCCCGCACGAGTAAACAGATAAGAGACGGAACCATGGAGAGTGAACCTATTTGTCCTGGAGGAAAAAAGTCAAGGGGACCAAGATCCCAAAGGAAACGGGTATCAAAGGGAGGGAAGGAAAATTCAGGTCGCGTTCCAACTGGCCAAGTGCAGATAGTGGACCCACAGGGCGGGGAGGCCAGCCCAATCGTAAAAAGGATTTGACTGTTGTACGAGTAAGTCGTCTGACCAACGCAAAGGTTGGGGACCAGGCCGAGCAAGGTCTCAGAGAAGCCAGAGGTTGGTGGAGGTTAAAAGCGAAGGGGAATTTCTACAAATTTTGCAAAAGGGGAAACCAGACTCCCAAAAACCAAAAAAAAAAAGGGGGTCAAGGGGACCTAAAAAACAAAGGGAGCGAATTACAAGTCAAATTTAAGAATCCGCGCCAAATCCTTATTGGAGCGAACCCAGAGAAAATCAGGAAATTTCAACCCGAAGAGGCCAGCGCAGTTTGTGCAAAACTACCGAGAAAAAAAATACCTCGTCAGGGGAAGGAAATCTGTCAAGTTCTTTTAACGTCCCGCGAAGGGCCCTTAACGGGCGGATTGAGAAGACCAGGCCGGCAGCACGGGGAAAGGGTAAACTTAACAGCAGCCTGTCACAAACCCATCTCAACAAAGGTCCAGCCCCGGTGGAAAATGACTCATTAAGAATTAGAGCGGTGCTGTAAAATCGGAAGGCGCCAACAGTTAGGGGGAAAAAGACTGGCCAGAAGAGGATCCCTGGGGGGATGGAACCGTGGGGCAGGACAACGGTTTTGGGACGGAGAGAATCCACAAGAGAAGGGATTACTTCAGTCCTCCACTAGATGGGTGAAGCCAAAACGCGACAGCCCACACAAACCGGGGTTGAGCAAAATTTGTAAGCCTGAAAGAAAAAAGACGAAACTCCAAGAATCCGGGGAGAAAAAAGAAGAACAGCCTCAACCTTGCACAGAAGGAGGAGGGGAAAAGAAAAACAAAAAAAGCCCCAGAAAGAAAAATCTACGATAGAAAAATGGCTCCAACATCTGTGAAAGGGGGGGGAGTATAAGTAAAAGACGGGGGATAGGAAAAGAAAGTTGCGGGTCGCCCATTTCACAAGACATCCGAAAGAAAAATCGTATGCAGAGCAAGCAATAAAAAAGCAAATGAAAAACATCCAAAAAAAATCGCGACAGGACTGAGACAGATTCCATACAAGGGATTGACCCGTGAGACTCAAGGAAAAAGAATTGAAAACATTCTGAAGGGGGGAAAACGGCCACGAGCCACCAGGGGGGGAAACCGGAAAAAGTAAAAAGTTCGTTAGGACCTTTTGGGGGAGAAAAATCACTGGCGAGAAAACGAAGGTATCAGGCAACCAAAGGAACTATCTAAAGAAAAGGTCAAGGCCTTCACTGTAAAGGTTGGGAGGATCCAGGAAAGAACACCCAAAGCCCCGCCAGCGGGAGCGGTCCCGTGGAAGGAATATGCGAACACGGAGGGTAAGTTGTATTCATCCAAAGTTGGAAAGAGAGGCCAAGTCTAAGTCCAATATTGGGATAGAGTGAAAAATTACTGGACTGAGTAATCAACGCCGGGGGGGGGGGTGGAGAAAATCTACGGGTGTTCCAAAAATTGAACGAGGGGGGAAGAACCATTAGCGTCAATCTAACGCAAAGGGAGAAGGGTGACCGGAACCGTGACGCTTCCAAAAAAGGAGAAGGATTACAATCAAGTTTCCTTACCGGCCCGAAGGTGGGGCTGCCCCGGGGCTGAGAGTGGGATATGGGGGGGGGGTTTTGTACGGAAGGAAGGTGGGTAGTTGATAGAGTTTTACACTCACGGTTCGGAAAAAATGAGGGTTACGAAAGGGGGGGGGGTTTGGGGGGGGGGGGGGACACAAAAAACAAAAAAGACGGCGGAGTAAAATGGAAGTCTAATGGAGGAGAAAGGATAGGGCACCGCCATGGGGTTGAAAAAGAGACCGAACTGAACCTCATTTCGGGACCCGTTGTGG
>Ga0179591_1382972_pt1 | contig 11961 bp, 13 predicted proteins | sample CZOMad2_1_08_16f_FD_182891 | JGI IMG/M metagenome (GOLD analysis project Ga0179591, IMG submission 182891) | Vadose zone soil fungal communities from Angelo Coast Range Reserve, California, USA - CZOMad2_1_08_16fungal (PacBio error correction) | ecosystem: Environmental > Terrestrial > Soil >...
GGACCAAATATAGTAGGCACGAAGCCAGTTATTAACAGTAATGCTGTCGAAATAAAAAGGAAAAAGGGGGGAGCCCAAGGGTGAGAAGAAAAGTCAAATTGCTGGCCCGGAAAGACCAAAGAGGAAGAGGGAAAAAAAACTTCCAACTAGGAACTTGCTAGCTTTTTAGTAGGAGCTCCAAGAGGGCAGGGAAAAAGAAAAGATCAAGCAAAGTGGGTTTCGGGGACGGATTTTATAAAGAAGGGTCAGGGACGGAAAAAGGGGATCATGACGGAGAACGACCAAAGCGCTTAAAAGGATCGTTTAGGACGTTTCTCCCGGCAAAAATATCTGGACAAGGAAAAAAAAAAAAAAAAGGGGAGGGGGGGGGGGGAAAAAGTGGTAAAGAATGGGGGGGTCGAAAAGACTATTGGGGGGTGGTGAATTAGTAAGAAAGAACCCCAGCGGAATAGGAGGAAACAAGGTCTCGAATGGACGACGGAAACAAAAAAGAGGACGGAACTACGAAACCATCTGAGTTTGCCTATCTCGGTACCAATATCCCCATGGGGTGAGGAGAGGAGGGATGGTGGTGCCCGCGGGATCACAATCCTCGGACACAATAGGGGAATCGCAGGAGGGGCGAGAACTGAAACTTGGTGGAACTCACCCGAGCTCCTTTCTCAGGAAAATGAAAAACGATGTTAACTTCCTCATCGGGGAAAAAAGCTAATGAAAGAGGTATTGGAAGAAGCTCGTAAAGCACACTTACGAAGTGGTGGAAAGGGGGGGTAGTTCAAGAAGGAGAAAAAAAAAAGGGACCCAGGAACAGGTCACATGCATCCCAGCTATGGGGTTAGGGGGCCTCAAGCGAGAAGGGGAACGGGGTGAGACAGAAGGACAAAAATCCCTCCGGATAACTCACTTTTTCACGAAGGATAGGAAAGGGTAAAAAAAAATTTATTTCATCTATCCTTTTGCCACGAAGAAAAGAACGATAATCGGGGGACGGGAAAAGTTAATTTAGTCTAAAGAAGCATCCACGACGACTGTCGGACAGTGCTTTTCCTGGGGAAAAAGACGAGGAGGCAAGAAAAAATCAGGGAGAAAACGAAAACAAGAGCCAAAGTCATTGTCCTTAATGGGGGGAAGAGGATAGGCAGGCGAAGGAGGAAACCGAGAATCTGTTGACGATCCGATGTCAGGAAGGGAAGGGTGATGTTCTTTGTTCTTGTCCCGAGGGGGGCGCTCCGGGGGAATCGGGGGAAGAAGAAGTGTCAAAAACGCTGGAAAAATCAAGAGGGAAACCCAGCCTCTAAGCGACGGGCAGGGGGACGGTAGGTCGAACTGCGGCCTCAGTTTAATCTTCTAATCTAAGCAGTTAGAAGGGAAAAAAGGGGGGGGGGGGGGAGAGTAAAATAAAAAAAAAGAACAAGTAAACGCACACTGTGGGTGGGTCCTCGGAAGGGGAGTTCCCGGGGAAAAAAAAGATCCTTGAAAAACGATCTGGAACTAACTTTGTGGGAAGAGTCGGAGAAAAGAGGGGGAGAAGAAAAACAGGACAAGGGAAAAATCATAAGAAAGGGTGGAACAAAAAGAACCCTGGAGGTTGGGGGGGGAGAAAAAAAAGGAGAACCTCTACGAACCACTACGCCCAAGGGAAGGGAAAAATTTGCCCAAGGGGAGGGAAAAAGAGACACCCTTAATTCGGGAGTAATAGGCCAACAATTAAAGAGGGCTGAGAAGACTGGGTCTATAGCTTACCGGGTTGAAAAACAAGAAGGGGAGAAGGGAAAAGAACAAGAGTATTCCTGAAAAATTGCGTCCAACGTCGTCAATTAAACCATAAATACAGGTAGACCAAAGGACAGCTTCGATATCGCTTGGGGAAAAGGGGAAAAAAATCTGATAATTTGTGGCCTACTCGTGAAAAAACAGAAAAAATCAAAGGGGGGGGGGTCAACGAAAAATTCTTTCATTTCTAGAAACAAAGGGAAGGAAAAGGAGAAGAAGCAAAGATTTCGCTTACTTGAAACAAAAAGCAGGGAAAAGGGTGGAACTTTTTGAAGCTCATTTTATGCCCAAATTTTGAAACCGGCAGAAGGAGTTAAATCCCTTATTAGATAAGAAATTAGTGGAGAGGCTGGAAAATTGGAGGGGAGTTTTTCAAAAGAAAATTGAGGAAGGGAGGGGGGGTAGGAACTCCCAAGGAAAGGGAAATATTTTTCTTTGGAAGCGGAGTGAAGGGAGGGAGACCAAACAACTTTAGAGAGAGCTTCTCAGGTCTGGAGGGAGGAAAAGGTTGGGCCTCTACGTATAATTCAAAGGGGGGTGGTAAAAGGAAGGAACTAGGAACGGGGACTTCGTTATTCAAAAAGAGACAGGGGGGGGAAGGACAAAAAACTTCTACGTAATAGTGTTCTTTTTGAAATGTTCACTTCCGGATTGCAAGAGGGGGAGAAAAAAAAAAAAAAACTTGGCCGGGACTGCCCGGTGGATCGAAGGGGAAAACAAAGGGTGGGGTGTCAGGGAGGAGGAGGAAAAAAAAAAATTATGGAAAACAAAAGATTTTATCCGACTACGAGAAACGGCATAGGGGGAGGGGGAGGTTGGGGCTGGGGGGGGGGGGGAAAAAAAAAAATCAGCGGTCAGAACCGGGCTTAATTTAAGGTCAGAAGAAAGAAAAAGAAAGGGGGTCTAGAGAAAACAGCTGCTAATCGGCGGCGAGCGTCAGCTGGAAGGGGGAGTAACGGGAAGAAGTCCGGGGAAAAAGACTATCTATCACAAAAGCGTTAGCTACAGCGGAGAAGACAAAAAAGAAAAGAAAGGTCACGGTGGACGGACGTCACGGTTAGAGCTTCTGTGCTAACCGAGGTATCTTCGAAGGGTTAAGGGGAAATATTACAAGGGAGAGTCATTCCGGCGAGTTCTCTTTTGGATATTGGGGGGGAAAAGAGGCACAGAAAAAAGAACCCCAAAAATTCAAAAGCGAGGGGGGAGGGAACTTGACCTAGAAAAATGAAAAACTGGCAGTCACCCAGAAGATATCTGGATCTTCCCAAGATAATGGGCATCCAATAAACTTCTGGAAAACGAGGGCAGGGGTCTTTCAAGAGTGAGAGGTCTGGGAGTCTTTCGGGGCTACCCCCGGGGCCCGCCGGTAGGTAAGAACATCGAGAAAAAGGGGGTGGACTGCATGTACAGGGAGGTTTCTCATCGGAGGACCAAAGGGGGGGGGTGGGGGGGTGTGGGTGGTTGGTTTCAATAAACCCTGCAGGGGTTCTCGGAAACAAGGGAGACGATTAAAAAAAAGAGAGGGGGATAAAAGCTGCTAAAAGAAGGAAAAGCTGCAACTTGGGAATCAGGCTAGATTTCGGTTAAAACTTATTAGTAGAGAATAACGAAAATCTGGTTCAGGCTTGCTCACTAGGGGGAGGGATAACAGGAAAATATCCATTGCCAGCCTTAATAAAGCGGAGCTGTAAGGAGAGAGGCAGTAAAGAGGGTTCTTGGGGCCTTCAGGGAGGTGGTGGAAGCCGGGTCACCCCCGGAAATGCGGTGATTTTATCAGGAAAAGAAAGAGAACTCGGGAGATCTTCTTTAAAACACTCGAAATCGACAACCACATACAACCCACCCTTGCCCAAAAGCTGGGTTTGGAAGATGCTCAGTGGGGACCGGAGCTATCAAAAAAGAACGAAGAGAAGGCGAAGGGGATCAGAGGGTGTGGGGTCAGTAAAAACTCCAGTAATGCGAGTCCAACGGTGTTGAGCCATAACCCTCTGAAAGTAGAAGCCAAAACTGGGTTTGTGGGGGGGAGATAGGTAGGAAAGAAGGAACGGCCTTCCGCAAAACATTCAACTTCGAGCAACTTGAAAAAAGGTGGGAAAGGCCAAACGCGGCCCGTTTCTTGGGAAAAAGCAAGGGGGGAAAGGGAGAGAAAGGGGGCAATCGGTCATTATTTACATGGGCGCCATTTGTGGAAATACTTTCTCGAGGAAGGAGGGCGCGCAAAAAATCTCCCCCCCCAAGAAGTGGAAGGGGGAAAGAAAGGAAAGCGAGCTAACTCAGGAAGACAGGAGCGAAAAGAGAACGGGCAGATAAACTGACCAAGACCAAGGAGGAAAGACCGGAAATTGGCCCTAACCGCCCCCTTCGTCGTTAGAAAAAAAATCAAAACAAAAAAGAGGGGGGAAAAAAGGGGCATAGGAAGGGAAGGGAATGTGTATTTGTCTGTGCGTCAATTTGGCCGAAAGGTTCCACTCACCGCACGGGGGGGGGGGAGGAAATCGGGGGGCCTGGGAAAAAAAAAAAGGGGGGCCTCAACCATTTGGCCCTTCCTGGAAAGACAAAGCGAAAAATAAGAAGGGGCGAGATTTTCGGGTAGGCATTTCTGCCGCAAAAAAGTATAGCCAAAAGGATAATCGGGGCACGGAAAAAATTTGGGAATGGGGTCCAGCTGGGTGTTCCTTGGAAAAGTCTTTACTAGGAAAAACGTGTTTAGCTCAAGAAAACGCTCACGTAGATCGCTGGTTACCCCAGAAAAAACGCGGACTGAACCCAAACCATCGAAGGGGGGAAAAAAGGAAAGAGAGGAATAAACAGTGGAAAGCCGACGCGCCAGCGCTGGGGGAACGCGGGGGGTGGAGAAAGAAAAGGGCGGGGGGGGAAAGGCAGCAGCGAACAAATGGGGTCACAGTGGGAAAGAAGGCCATTCCTGGGTCATCACTCGAAGGGGGGGAGAGGGGGAAAATGCCTCACCTCCGGTGAAACCTTACGATGATAAAAAGCATTTCTGTTCATTTTATCAGGGGGCAGGGAAAAGGCACTTAAGAGTTTTTGAAATGGAGGCTAGGGGACATAACAAACCGGGGAAAAGAAAGGGCAAAATGGGTAAGGAGGAAGAAGAAAAATAGTTAGTTAGGAAGCGTATTTAAAAGGGGGAGAAAAGGCCTCAAAGGAAAGCCACTGAGTGCAGAAAGCAATCTGGGAAGGGGAAACCCTTGAGGGTGGGAAAGAGGAACAGGGTGTCCAGATCCATCTACCTACCTAGAGGTAAAAAAAAGGGTTAAGTGAAAAAGAGTTGAGGTAGGTCGAAATCCTTTTAAAGACCCGCGCTGGATACTTGGCTGGTTCTTGAAAAACCTAGCTGGAGAAAGGAGAAGCAAAAACAGGAAAGAGCCCTCTCCAGCGATCTTCATCAGGGCCGGGAATGAAAAAGAGGGGGAGAAAACTGGGGGCCGCTTACTTCCGCGGCCACGGAACCGTTAGGGGTTGTTCGATTCCTCAAGGGGAGTAGAAAAGCCGCCGGACGGGGGAAACACGCTAGGGATTGAAAGGGACGCTTAGACGCCGGAGAGTAAAAAACGAAAGAGCGGAGAAGTTATGACTGCCAAGAAAGGAAAAGGTAACGAAAAAAAGTCATTGGTGTCGGCGAGGAATTCCGGCAGGTCGGGGACAGAGGGCTTCGGGGAAAAAAGAAAAAAAGAACAGAAATGCCTCGAAAATTCGAAAAGAATAAAAGCCGGGAAAGGAAAAAGTGGACTCTGAACCGGGTTCCACGGGGAAACGGCTACACGGGGAGGGGGTCAGCCTGCTGGACTGCAATTCAAAAAAAGTAAGTGAAAACAAACCTAATATTCCAGGGAGGTGAGGAGAAAACCGTTGCTAGATGGAAATGCACCCGGACGTAAGGGGCAAGCAGTTCCGAGTTTACCGGTAAAGAAACAGAACAAGGAAGGAGAACGTGAGAGGGGACACACTCGCGCCGCCAGAGAAAAACCGCCTAAGGGATACCAGGAAAGGGAGGAGGGAGAAAGAAAAAAAGGAAAGGGAATGTTAGCCGGGTTAATAAAGAAATTCAACGCTTTCGTCCAGGGAAAAAAAGAAAAAAGACAATGGTCAGAAGAAAAAGGAGAAAAGTTAACGGCTCCAGGGCATCTATTTCTCAATGATAAAAGGTTGGGATGGACAGATAATATGGGGCCGGAAACAAAAAGACAGGGTGTTGGTGGAAAGGGTCAGCGCGAAGCGGGGTGAAGAAGAGGAGGAGAGAAGAAAGCGCGCAGAAAGGTGAACAAAAAAACAGGGGGGGCAGGGTTAAAACACTCATCGGGAATCGGACATCCAGGGAGAACGGCCAGGGGAGAGAAAACCCGGAAGGAAGGGGGGAAATGAATTTCTGCGCAAAAGGGAGGTGGAGGGGAATGGGGTGGTGGTCCGAAAAACGAACGAAAGTGTCAAAATAGTCAATGGGATCCTGAATTGCCAAAAGGATTGGGTAGGGGAGAAAAAGGAAATCGGAATATCAACCGAACCGTATGACTAGCTACACGTCGTCGAAAGGGGGGGGGGAAGAGAAATAGGTCAGTTTACAAGAATTGGAGATGATCTTCAAAGGGCTTGTTGGGACATCAGAGAGAAAACAGGCAAACGGTCTAATAGGGTTTGATGGGGGGTGGGAAAAGTGAAGAATTTTCATATGCAAAAAACACATGGCCGTTCGAAGCCTGGGACGAAGAGAAAAAAGAGAGATAAGAAAGGGGGCGAAAGGGTATTCCGCAAGGGGACGGGGGGAGGGGGAGAGTCGGGGGGATTTCTTGGGAGGTTTATTTCCGAAACTCGGTCAATCGGATTCCTTCAAAGGGAACCAAAAGGAAGGGGGAGGGGAGGAAAAAACGGGCGGAGGGACCAAAGAGAACTAGGCCGCGAGCGTCGTGGGGCTAAAGTAAAGGAAGCGAAAAAGAAGGGGTATCAAAGGCTAGTGGGCGGGGGTGGGGGAGCAAAAGATAAACCATAAAAAGGGGCAGGGGGAATATAGGCAATTCGATCATTAGGGGAAGATGTTATATCCTCAGGGGAAGAGCGCAGGGGGAGTACTGAAGATGGGAAAAGGAGGGTGGGAAGAGGGGTGAGGGCGGCGCCTAGCGAGAAGAAAAGAGAACCCGGCTACGCGGCGGTAGGAGGAGAAGGAAAAAGAAGTGAATCTGGCTTAGAATTTGAACCAGTAGGGAGAAAAAAGAAAAAGGGGAAGGAAAGGAAGGAGTTACGCTTGTGGAAAGTTCGGAGGGTGGGACGGGAAAATGTGGAACCGGGGGAAAAGAGAGCTGGAGGGAACGCCATCTGCTATTCTGCAGGAAGAAGGAAAGAAAAGGGGTGGAGGGGGGGGGGAAGGGAGGGGCCTAGAACTAAAAAAGGGAAAAACCCGAGAGTTGATCAGGAAGGAGATAGGAAAAAGCAGGTGAAGAGAGAGGCCGGACCAACTCGGATTAAGAAAAGGAGGGAGAAGGGGGGGCTTTAAACTTCCAGTATGAATGTCACGCTACGGGGGGGGTGTGGCTGAGGGAAAACCGCGGGGCGGGCTACCAGTCGGGTTTCGCAACCCCAAAAAAAAACGGGGAGACAGAAGGATGAAAGGGGGAGGATGACATACTGACAATTCAACACTGGTTCTGGCGTTGCCCCGGAACGGGGGGGGGGCCAAGCAGGGATGAGGGGAAGGGAGAGGTGTTCTGGAACGCTATCCGAACGAGGATCGGGGGAAAGGAAATCAAGAGTCTTTCAAAGAACCCAGCCGTGAAAAAAAAACGAGGGGGATAAAAATGGAAAAAAAAACCTCTTGTGGTTCCTTTCAAACAATTGAAGATCACAGGGGGGGGACAGGGCTACAAGACTTCCAGAACCTGAAAGGAAGTCAGGGTTGGGACGGGGGTGGAAGGAAAAAGGTGAGAGAGTGGCCAAACTCTCTTACAAGTCAAAAGAGGGTCAGACCAAAAAAGGGAACTTGGGAGAAACTAGGAGGGAAAAGCCGCGCGATCTCCGCTCGCAAACCAGAATTCCGGCGAGCACTTGGGGGGAGAAAGACAGGGGGGTCGGAAAACAAAAAAAGTGGGGGGGGGGTGGTCTTGGGAAGGAAAATTTAAAAGGAGGATCACAAAGGGGAGGAGGTGAAGTATTCACGTAGAATGCTCAATTTCCTCAAAAACGCGCGAGGTGCGAAAAGGGAATAGAGCTAGGAAAAAGAGAAAATATAGAGAAAATGCATCTCAGGGAACAAGGAAGAAGGGGGAAGAGGAAAAAGTACATCACTAGGTAACCCTTCTTCCGAAACTCCCCGCTACGATGGCACGGCTTCGCAAAAAAAAAGGGGGGCTCAGAGGAATTAAAGGAAATGGGGAGAAGTTCCGCTCGCTGTCATTAAGGGGAAAAGAAAGGGGAAATCAAGGGAAAAGGGGGGGGAGAGATTTTACTTATATCAAGGTATTCACATTGGTCACAGGCCCTGAGGAAATGAACCAAGCGAACACAAGACGAAGTAGTCTTCCGAAAGGGGAGAGATAAGGAAAAAAAAAAAGGGAGATAACTTACACCCAAAGTTTCCATTACTAAACCGGGGGGATTGTGTGTGTCTAAGGGAGTTTTAAAGGTGGGCTACTCGCAATAATTGTCACGAGCGGCGAAAAGATAGTCTATCCTTGGCATACAACTAGGACGGACAAAAAGGAGGTATTGAAGATCCTTGGAACTCGGACAAGAGGAGGGGGGCAGGAAAAAAACTGACTTGAGAAGATGTAAACTCAACTGGGGCGGTACTCAGAAAGAGAGGCAACAAGATTTTGATCTAGAGGTGCCTGGGAGAAATTGGGTTAACTCACTCTCAGGGATCATCAAAAAAGGGATGGGGAAAGGGTCAAGAGAGATCTGCTGGGCAACAAGATTTCTTTCCTGCCTGGGGGATCACCTTAGCAGGAAGGGGGAGAAAAGACGAAAAAATGAAAGACATGTCATGTAAGAATACCGATGAGCCTGGGAAAACGCTGATGGAAAGGGGGGGATCAAAAGAACCTCACAATCCCTCCTATACAGCTCCAAAGCGGTCCAAGGAGGGGATGTAATGAACGGAAGTTAGTTTCAGCATTGGCCATAGAAAGAGAAAAGTTGAAGAGTGTGAGAAGAAAAGGGAAGGGAAGAGGAAGATTCCAGCAAATCGAGTCGTAACTTTCGGGTGGGTCGGTTCCTTCTAGCGGGAGAGCCTCGGGCGAGAAAACGAAAAAAAAAAAAGACCCTCTACCGGATTGTCCCTCATTCGTAAGACGAAGGAAAAAGAGGAAGAAGAAAAGAAAAAGAGGGGGGAAAACCAAAGAACGAGAGGAATTACTTCAACGGCCACGTACAGTGAGTGGTTTTCGATTCAGGGGAACGACCGCGAAAAGGCCTCGTAGAGTCTTGGAAAAAAAACTGAAGACCAGAATGAACTAAAGGGGAAAAGAGATGGCTGAAGAGACTTGATGGGGGAACCAGTAATGCGAAAAGTCAGTGTGGGGGAGGAGGGGAGAAGGAGGCCGAATGGGAAAAAAGAGAAATCAGAATCAAACGCAAAGCAGCTCGATGAAAAAAGAGGTAAAGGGGCGTGAAAGGGAGTCGACCAAAAAGATCATACCAAACTTCCGCCATTGAGAGGGGACACGAAAAAAGGGGACGAAAGGAGTAGGGGACGGACCGGTGTTGCGCCTTCCAGTCATGAATTTGAAAGAAAAACCTAAGGGGTCAAGATCATGGGCTCACATCTCGTGACTTAAAAGGAAAACAAACGAAGCCCTGAGCGCAAAAAGTTCAAAGGAAAGGGGAAAAGTGAGAAAAAAAACAAGGAATTCAAGGCCGGGTCGATAAGGAAAATCCACAAAAAGAAGAAGGAAAGAAAAGCTACAGGCACGTACGTACCGCGGCCCGAGAACAGAAAATTCTTTCAAAATCCGGGAGAAGGAGAAGTAAAAGAAGGCAAAGAATAGAGGAAAAATCTGTTCCGAAAAAGCGGAATCGAAAGTGAATACGGAGAAATTCCCTTGGTGCTCAACTTAAGGTGTGGGAAAGGAAAGTGCACGTAAAGCCTCTATTCTCGAAAATTTTTGTGGGTAAAAGGAAGGGGAAGAGGGGGAGGAAGAGAGATAAACAACAAACGGAGGAGAAATAGATAAATCGCTGCGTCAAACAGAATTTTTACACCAAAAAGGGGAGGGGTGTAAGGGGCGAAGAGGAGGGGAACCATCAGATCGCCATGTGCAGAAAAGAGGGAAAAAAAAAGAAAGGAGCCTGGAAGAAAAGGGAGACTTTCGAACTTGTCGTGTTTGAGGTGGGCCAGAAAAAAGGGGACGATATTAGAAAGGTGAATCCGTCTAAGTAGAAAGGGGGGGTCAGGGTAGAGACCAGGACGGAAACATGTAAGGCCCGAAGGAGGAACGGCTCTCGAAGGAGATGGAGGACGAAATAGTTTGGGTGCATCGAAGAAGAGGGGGGAAAAAAGGGGAAAAGGAAAATGGAAGGCGGCGAGCGTTGGGGGGAAAAGGAGCGAGAGGGGAAATGTTCGCACTTGAGAGATAGGGGTTCTTGGGAGGGTCTCAGGGGGAAAAAAAAGTAAAAAAGGGGGCCGTCGTTCCAAGAAAGGGGGATCCGGGTGCGAAATTAACCACGCTGGGAGTCTGAGGGTAGGGAAACAGTGTTATGGAAGGGGAGAAGCGGGAAAGGGGAGGCTCGTTTGGCAGTGGGGGTGTGTATTGGGGAGCAGAGGGGGACGAGACGGGAGGAGGCTGGAAAGCCTCACCAAAACTTACTTTTTCTGGCGAATGAAAGCGTTACCTAACGACGAGGGCTGCAACTATCGGAAAACGGGGGGGAGGGGTCGAGGAAAAGAATCAGGGAGGAGAAAAAAAGAAAGATTTAAAAGTTTGGGATAAAAATAAAAAACCAAGGAAAAAAAGGGGAAAAGGGGAAGGGAAGGGACGGGAGAAGGTTTCAAAAAAAAAAGGAGGTATCTCTGACTTAGGTTCGGGGAGACAAGGGATCTATGGGAAAGGAGGGATAGGGAATGAGGTGGGGGGGGGGTCTGGCAAGCTCAACTCTCTAAGAAAAAAAAGGATTGAAAAGAGAGGGGGAGGGGAAAGGGGAGGGCAAAGAACTTCAAAGAGGTCAATTTCTCTTTCAGCTGGGGAGAACAAAAAGGACCGATATGAAATACGAGGGTCGAAGGGGGGGAAAAGGGGACTCTTGTGGGGAAAAGAAATGAATCGGTTGTACTGGGAAGAAACGGGGAAAGATCGTCAGGGTTTCCCACAAGATTCTTTCTGCACTTAAGACCGTCCGGGGGAAAACGGGCGACTGAGGGGGCAGGATAAACAAAAACTCTTAGGTTCAGGGGGAAAAAGCAGTAGGGAACATGGCATAGGGGGATCGGGAGGGGGAAACAGGCAAATCGGAGGCGCCAAAAAAGGAGAAGAGGACTTTGAAAAAGTCAACAAAAGGTACGACGCAGAGAACATGTGGGGGAGAGGAGAAGGTCCCGCGGGGGAAAGACAATTCATCCCGTCTGAAAAAAAAAAAGGAGGGGGACATCGGGATAAAAGGGGGACAGAGCGAGAAGAACAAATTCACTCTCTGTTCATGGGCCGCAGGGTGGCCGAAAGTACACACAAGGACCTTGGAAAAAGGACGGGGTGAGGGCAAAGGATATCAGGAACCTCTTGTGGCATAAATAATTCTGGAAAAAGGAAAAAAAACCCCGAGAGTCGAAAACCCAACCATACACAGAACCCGAAAAACACCAGCTGGTTTTCAGAATGAGAATTGGTGGTCAGGCGGGAAAAAAAAAGAAGAAGAACGTTCCCTCACAAAAAGTCTTTCAAAAAATGGTGGGGGGGAAAGGTTAAGTCCCGTAATTAAGGCCAAATGGTCTAAGATCCCGGAAAAGCGGACGAAAAGTCCAAAAAGGGGAAGGGGGAGGGGAAAAAACGCGGAGCCTCCACTAGCGCAGAGAAAAAAAAAAAAGAAGAAGAAAATGAACGGAGGAGAAAGTTGCAGTCTGGGGTACGTTGCTGACCAACGACGCGACTGGTTGGCGGAGAGGAATCAATTTGATGATAAGAAAAGGCTTCGATTCTACCGTGCGAGCCAAAGGGTAAGCAAAGTTTTCTCTTCACGGTTACTTTATCG
>Ga0179591_1339552_pt1 | contig 11960 bp, 23 predicted proteins | sample CZOMad2_1_08_16f_FD_182891 | JGI IMG/M metagenome (GOLD analysis project Ga0179591, IMG submission 182891) | Vadose zone soil fungal communities from Angelo Coast Range Reserve, California, USA - CZOMad2_1_08_16fungal (PacBio error correction) | ecosystem: Environmental > Terrestrial > Soil >...
GGTGAAAAAAAGGAATAAGGACAGCCCACGAATTTACCTAGTGGGAAAACAGGTTGGCCAAGACTCTGTATAATAACGCCCAATAGGAATGAAAAAAAAGGGCAAAACAAACAGACCGGAAAAAAGGGCCGTTTTTCAACCTCCAACCAACCTCGCCAAAAGGACGGTCAATAACACCTGAAAAAAAGTGTTCAAAGAAAACAAAAGAAAAAAAAGGAAAAATTGTTAACCAAAAATGGGGGGGAAAAAAGAAAGGTGACTGGGATAAAAAACAACAATGTGAAGGAGGGGTGGGGAGGAAGGACGCCAGAAAAAGGACAACAACCGTACCGTCACCAGGAGATTTAAGGAGAAGGAAAAATATATAAAACCTAAAAAACCAAGCGGAGGGGGCAGGAAAGTCCGAAATGGAACCCACATCAAGGGTTTAAAAGTGTGCCAGAGAAAAAAAGTTAAATCACATGAGGTGAAGGCGGAAAATTTGGACTAAAGGCTGGTGGTTGCGTTGAAATTCAAAGGTTGGGCCAAAAAGGGGGGGGAAACAGCCTATTAGGACGACCATAGAAAAAAAATACAGGCAGGTCGGAAGGAAAGAAGGGAACAGGGGGTAGGGAGGGGCAAGAAAAAAGGGGGGAAAAAAACAAAAAGCGGTAACAACAACAAGAACCTGGTACGGCAGGATACACTGGGAAGTGCACAACTGAAAGTAGAAAGGAAACTACCTGAAAAAAAAAAAGGAAAGGGACAAATTTAACCCCATTTGCCGGGGGTGTCCCAGTAGAAAAAAGGGAAAAGTGCGGTGTTTGAGAGGGAAAAAGGAACTGGAGTTCAAACTGAACCCGCTACTAGCTACATGTCATCTGAAAAAAGGGCGAAGCGTAGGCCATTATAAGGAAAGGGGAAGAAGGTGTTTGGAAGACAGGTAAAGGGGGTTTCCCGCAATCCAGTTAACGACGACACAGGGCATTCCAGGTTATGGGAAGGACAAAACACAAAAGTAAATAACCGAAAAGGGGGGGAAAAAGGGGAACATCCGAAAAAAAAGGGAAGGGTAAAAAAGAAAAGAAAGTTAAAATCTTTCGGCACAGGGACCATTTTGCAACAACCAACTAGAACCGCAAGGGGGGGGAGTACGGGGGGGGTGTACCGGAACAGGGTCTCAGGGGGAAAGGGGGAAGCGGTTTTGGGGGACACAAGTAAAGGAACATCAAAATTATGGAATGGGGGAATCCCCACCAACCTGTCTTCCATGTAAGGTACGCGGTTAAAGGAGGGAAATTCGCAAAAACTAACGCAAAAAAAAAAAAAAATTATGGAGGAAATATAAGGGGCGAACGGAAAGAAGTCATTGAGGAGAAAGAAAAAGAAAACCTACCGGCAATGGGGTGGAAAAACGGGGGAGGGGGAGGAGGGGGGTTGTCAAACTATCCGTAGAAGGGGAAAGTTATTAACATAAACAGCGGGGACAAAAAAAAAGGAAGAAGGTAAGTTTTCCTGGTGAAAAACCCCGTAGCTTGAACACGCTTGGGTTTTACTGCTGGGGACCACACTGAAAAAAAAGGGGACCGAAGAAGGTGTGGGGGAACAAGAAGAAGGCGGCTTTTTTGAGGGGAGGGTTCCAAGGAAATTTTGAAAAAGATAGCGGGTTAGTGGGGGTACTGGTGTTTGTGGTAACAGGGAGGGAAAAGATTCGAGGAACTTGTTGGGGAAGGAAAAAACGGGCCATCACAAATCGGACGTCGACAACCAAGGGGGGGCGACAGAAGTAATTGAAGACGGTCCGAAAGAATGAAAAGTTGCGTCAGATGCAAGAAGGAAGTCTCGGGATCCAAGGGGCCAGGGGTTAAAACTTAAAGGGGAAACTCACGATGATACAAAAAAGAAACAATGTCCCTTGGGGGGACCCCCGCCTACGAAAAAAGAAGACTCGGGTTTAAAGAAATCGTTGGGGAAGTCCAAAAAAGCGTGGGACTGGGGAAATAGGAAGTGGTGGGTGCCGGGCCGGTGGAAGGTAGTTGCTCAGGACCATTGGGTTGGTGCCCGAGGGGGTTGGTGAGTGTTGAAGGCCCGAAGTAACACTGGGGTGAAGATAAGCGAAATTGGTAAGGGGGAAGAGGGAGGGGCCAGGGCTAATGAGGGGGTGAACAAGGGGGGGTGGGGACAACCGGTTCAGAAAGAAAAAGAAAGTAGTTTGGGGGGGGAAGGTCACCCCCCGGTCTGTAGTGGAAGGTTGCTGCCGGGGGGGAAAGATGGTGGAAAAAAAAAAAAAAGAAATTGGGGGGGGGGGGGGGAAGGGTTTGACAAGCTGAACGACGGGTGATGGGGTAGGGGGGGGCAATTGGTCGGGAATCTAATTAAGGGGGAAAGAACCCTGCGTGCCGTAAAAAAAACGGTTGGTTTGGGGGTGAACCACGTGGTGGAGGGGGGGGAGGGTAAGCAAAACACAAACCGAATACCCGTCAAATCAATTGGGTGGTGGGTGAACAAAAAAGAGGCTAAGAATGGCCGAGGTCACACGTACATTTTGGGGGCAGGGGGTGCTCCCTCGGGGAAAGAAACAAAATGGAAAAAGGGGGGGAAAGGGGGTAAGGAACTCCGAAGCCGGAGTGGGGGGGAAAGGTTTGGAACGAAAGCGGAAAAGGGACTTTTGGGGGGCGGGGGGGGTGCCGGTGGGAAAATGCGGGGGGGACAGTAGACCAAAGGCCAAAAAGGGGGGAAAAGAGGGGGGAAATAGAAAAATGAAGATCAGGAAGTGGGGGGGGGGCATACCGCCCACAAACCGTCTCTCTCAAAAAAAAAACAAAAAGGGGAGTGATGAAAATAAAAAACGGGGGAGAGAAAAAAAATTCGAATTAAAAACGATTACAATGTAACAGGGGGTTGGGGAGGGGAGGTCCACGCATAACAAAGAAAAAAAAACAAAAACACAATACAAACCCAGGAAAAAAAAAGGGGGACAGTTTCAAAACCAGTCCTCAACCCTAAACGCCAGGGGGCGGTCAAGACACCAAATACAGGGGACCCACCAACAAAATTGGGAAGGGAGGAAAGGAAGCAATGTAAACCTTTGGTAGACGGCCCAGGAAGTGTGAACAAGAAGGTCGGGGGGAGCCACCAAAAAAAATACCTTGAAAGGGGTGGTAAACGCGGACCAGGACAAAAAACTGGGGGCAAAAAAAAAACAAGGGAAGCACGGGAAATATAGGGTAAACAGACGAAGAGTGCATAGAAAAACAAGACAACCGCCGCCGGATTAAACGAAAGGGAAAAACCAAAAGAATTTGGAAAAAAAATAGGGTGGGGCCGCAGCCAACAACAAAAGAACATGAAAACGGGGTTGGCGGCGCCAAGTGAATCTTGTGGCTTCACTGGGGGGGACCACAATCAGCCTACGGGCGACAGAGACAAATTCAACATGGAAAAGGGGGAAGGGGGGTTAACAGGGTGAAGGGGAGGAAGAAAAAAAAAAACGTTAACAAAATCGTAGCCAACACCAAAGGGGAAAGGCGGTAATAAATAGGAAGGGGGGACCTTACCACAAGAGAAAGAAAGTATAACGAAAAAGGTGGACAGAAAAAAAAAAAGGGATTTCCGCGGGGAACACGCGAAGATGGGGCAACCGGGTGGGGAACCTTCTAGACAAGGGGGGTATGGGGTGTGGTAGGGGAGGAAAAAAAAAGGAGGAAAACCGGGACTGAGAACATTAAAAATACCAAAATTCAGGGGGAGCAAAATGCCAAATGGATGGCCAAAAAAAAATGGGCCGATAAAAATGGGGACTTGGCCAGTGACCAGACAAATCCATGGACGAGACAGTGGCAGTGGGGGTCCTAAGAAAAAAAAAAAAAAAAGAACAGAAAGTGAGGGGAAAACATCACAAAAAGCCCACCTGAGGGGGGTAAAAAACTATGAAAAGTGGAAAGTCCGACCAAAAGTGTGCCAGCACCCAAAAGAAAACAGACGACAGAAAAGGCCAGAAAAAAAGTGCGGTGGTCAAAAACAGAGCAGAGGGAGCCCGTTTGAAGCGTGATGGGGGACAACAATAAACAAGACGGGGATGCGGAAGGAAACATCAAAAAAGGGGAAGTGCACAAAAAAACAATGTGAGGGGGGATACTCTGGGGAGGGTGAGGTAAGAAAAAGACAAAAAAACAACGAGGAGGATAAAAAGAGGGGATATGGGCATAAACGAAAGGGAAAGGGTGACCTAAGGCAAATGGGTGAATAAAGGTGCTGATGACTAAAAAAAAAAACAAGAAAGATGTTGTAAAGGTTGTGGGGATACATACGCATTAAAAAAAGGGGAGAGAAGGAAAGGGCCTAAAAAACACCGGGGGAAAAGGGTCAAAACTGGGAAAAAAAATTGGTAGGCGGGGGAGGAGGGGGACATGTTATGTACAAAACGGGAGGAAAAAACTTTTCACCTCGTTGTATGTCTCTCGGTACGGGGGCTTTTGTGGATGATGTTCCTCCCGTGGAAAAGCGGGGGTCTTGTGGGAACGTGGGGTGGGGGGGGGGAAAAGGGAATCCTGTGAATTCTGGGCGTAAGTTAAACGATTTTGGGGAAAACGGGCCAATGAGAAAAAAAACGCAGTCGGCCAGTGCGGGAAAAAAAAGGTTGAACCTACTCCATGGTGAGGAGGCAATGTAGCTCCGTGAACGGGGCCGGGGTGCTGAGAACGGGGGGGGGACGCCGGAGTACAAAAAAGAAACAAAAAACCTGGGGGGGGGATGTTATACGGGGAAACGAAGAATCCGGAAATCACGCCAGGCACTGGGGTTAAAAGGGAAGCTGGTTGGGGGGGGGGGAAAAAGACGGGGGCCGAATGGAGAAACGTTTTTTTGCCGGACCCTTCAGGTAAGGGTAAACAACGACCCTGGGGGGGGGTGGGGTAAAACGTTTGGTTACGTGGGATGCCAAAAAAGAGCAAAAGGGTGGAAGCAGGAAAGAGATTTTTAAAAAAAGGAAAGGGGCATAGGGGGGCCGCCAGAATAAATAGTCCTGGAACCCCCGTTTTGGGACACCAAGTTGTGATAATACACGACCAAGAGTTAGGCAGGGCGAATCAGAAGAACATTTGGGGTAATGCTGGGCGGCAACCGATGTGGGAAACAACAAAGCAAAAAAAAAACATTGATGGGTTGGCAAAGGGTGGAGGGGGGAACTGCCCATCGCCGGTTGAGGGGGAGGAAGCGGGGATAGAATATTGCCGTGACGGGGGTAATGGAGTCCGAATGCCTTAAAGGGGTGGGGGGGGGGGGAAAACACTGGGCTGCCGGGGGGTCCGCCGGGGAAAACAACCACTTTTCAGGGCAATTGTGGGGCGGTTAAACACAAAATGCGGGGAATTTAAATTAAAAGGTAAAGGGGAAAAAGGGGGGCGGGGGGGTTTCTCCTTGCGAAAAGTGAAGGGGGAATTGGTGCCGCCAAAAGTCGAATTTTGGGGGGGTGAAAAAAAACGGTGAAAATTCTGTTACCGGCAAGGGGGGGGGGGGAGTGGAAAAGGGGTATTTGTGGGGGAGGTAAGTAGGGAGTGGGGATTACTAAGGGCGAAAATCCAAACACGGGGGGGTTCCCAAAAGGAGCGGGGGCAAGGGGGAAAAGTGGTTTCAAAAAGCCATCAGGGGGAGATTAAGACAAAAAAAAAAGGGAGAGAGATATGGGGACCGGGGGGACCAAGCAGGGAAAAAGGTCCATTGCCAACGAGCGATGGAAGTTGGTTCCAGGAGAGACAGGTAGAGAAGCAAATGTATCAAAGGAGGGACACCAAAGTAACGACACAAAAAAAAAAGGATTCAAAAATTCAACCCCAAACACCCGAGGGAAAGGGGGGCCCTTACCCTTCAAGGTTGTGTAGGCTTTAACAGTAGAAAAAAAAAAGAATAAAAAAACTGTTGGGGGACTCGAATTGACTCAAGATGTGAGGGGGGTTGGAGAAAAATACAAAAGACTTGGGAAAAGGGGGGGGGGGAAAAAAAGAACGCGACCCAGAACAGTGGGAACAACAAACTGACGGGGGGACAAAACGCGAATAAAACGTACGCATAAGAAAGGGAAAAAAACCGACAACAGAGAAACACTGTCAGGGCCAAGGGGAAAAAAAAGGGAAACCACATCAAATGGAGCGGTGGCCATAGCAAACAGTACTAAGTTAAACGGAAGTAATGAAGCCTGTTTGGTGCGGGCAGGGCGAAAACGGGGCCCAACGGTGAAAAGCAAGGTGGTGAACGAAAGCGGGACAAATCAAGTGAAAAAAAAAGGGCCCGCTTATGAGGTAAAAACCAGGGGGCCCAAGGTTGGGGGACCGGTTTGACGGAACAAGTAACCAAAGAAGGTACCAAAACCAAAGGGGGAAAAGCAACATACCGAAAGGAAAAAAAAGAGAAAGTAGGCCACCACTCTGTGGAAAACAAGATTTGGTCAAACTTAAACAACTCAGGGGCTTTGACTAGCGGGTCCCAGAAATAAAAAAAAAGTTTGGATGTGGGGGGGAAAGAGGGAACGGGGAAATAGTCAAACGGAACCGGGAGGGGGATACGCATCAGTGAAAAACGCAGACCCCCATTGAAAGGATAAGGCATTGGAGGAAAAACTGCGATAATCTGTCACAGTGGGGGGGGGAACAAGGTTACAAATCCAGTGGTAACTACGATAACAAAATTTCATGGAAACATGTATCCCATCAAAAAGGGGGACAAAGAAAAAAAAGAAAAATTGAAGGAACATCAAAAAAGAGGGCACAAAAGAAGGGAGGAAAATCCCACCGATATCTTCGTCAGACAAAGTTTTTTGCAAGCACCAACAAAACCCCGGAAACAGGCCCGAAAGGGGGACAAGGGACGTTTAAAAAACGAAATACTAGAAAGGGGGGGGAGCGTGGGGGGTGGGTAAACAACAAGAAAAGGAAAACAGAGGTGCGGTTGATAAAAGGCAACAAACCGTTTTCTGGCCACAAGTGGGCAGAGGGGGAAAAGCCAAAGAGAAAGGGAGGTGAAGTTGGAAAAAAAGATCTAAAAAAAACAAAAAAACGGAAAGGACAAGAGAAGAGATGCGAAAAAAAAAAATCCCTAAAGCGGTAGACCCAAGGGAAAATTTGGTGAGCACATCGTTGCAAAGGGGGAAAAGGGGGTATCAACGCAAGAAAGGCAAGAAAAAAGGTGGGAAGGGGAGGGGGTGTGATAAAATAACCGCTGACCAAAAAAAAAAAAAATTTGGTAAAAAGGTGGTGACCCAGGGATGGACCAAAAACCCTTAAAATTCCTCCTTCGCAGGTAGAGGGCCGGCTGGTTGCTGGGGGCACTTGAAAAGGAAAAGATTTTGAAAGAGTGGGGGAAGGTTCATTTGACTGCGGGGTGGAGGAAATGGGGAAAAAAAAAAAAATCCAATTTTTAAGAAGAAGGGGAGGTGACGTTGGTGTGGGGGAAGAGAAAACTGGAGAAAAACCTGCGGGGGAAAAAAAAAAAGGGTAGGAAAACCAAAGGGGAGAAAAACGGGATAGGTGTGCGCAGAGGAAATTGAATAATCATTTGAGGGAGTTCAAAGGGAGTATCTGGGAAAGGGGACGGGGGGGACGGCCTGGTCGCCGAAAAAAAGAAAACAGTTTGGATTTTTGAAGAAGGGAATGGACCAGCAGAAAAAAACAAAATCCGCAAACAAAAAAAGGGGTAAAAGCATGAAAAACGGAAAAGCGGGTGGTAACAGTCGTTGTCTGAAGGAAGGGCCTGGGGGGGGGGAAAAGGTCCTGGAATTATGGGATCACGCAAGAAGCCACGTTGTGGGTAACGGAAGTGGGGGGGGGGTTTTTGGAAGGGGGTTGGGGGCAATAACCAAAAGCCACCGGACATCATAAGGACAGAAATGGGTAAAAGGGGGGGCAGGTGATCCGATTCAAAAGAGTAGGTGAAAAAAAGGGGGGAAAAAAACAAACATGGGGACAGGAAAACCAAAGATTATAAAGAAGGTATTAAAAAGGGGGGAAATCGGGGAAAAAAGGAAGGTGTGGTATTTACTGGGTAAAAAGGGGCCACCAGATGTGGGAAAAAAAAAAAAAAAAAAAAAAGGGGGGGGTTGGTGGAAAAGTTTCGTTAAGAAAAAAGGGGAAAGAAAACGCGGTTGATGTGGGGGAACTTTAGGTAAAATGCGTACGGTGAAGGTCGAACCCAAAGCGTGAAGAGGGGGTTTGGGGGGGGGGGGGGGGGGAAATTTGTTCTTGGGGTCGTGAAACAAACCAAAACGTTGCCCAAGGTTTGGGAGGGGGGAAAACCAGGGAAAAAGAGGGGGGAAAAATTCGGGGGAAAAAAAATAAAGGGGTACAGGGGCCGTTTTCCCTCCTTAAAGCAAACAAAATGACGGTAAGGGTGTAGGAAAACCATGAGGAAGGTGGGGGGGGAGGGTGGGGAAAAAAAAAAAAATGGAAAGATTGTCGGTGGGGGAAGGGTCTGGTGGTGACCTTAGGAGTAATTAGTGCTACATACTCACCGGCCAAAAAGGGTTGTAACAGAATAGGGGGTCGGAAAAAGGAGGGGGGGGGGGTGACAAGACCCGCCCACAAGATCTCTTATCAAAAAAAAAAAAAAGTAGAACGTAGCATAGGAAAAAACTTTAAGGGACCGCGGAAAAAAACAACATCCAGGGGCACTAACCTGGAACAGGGGTTTGGACTGGAAATTAAAAAAGCACATAGAAAAGAAAGCACCACATCAGCAGAAAAAAAAAAGGAACAAAAAAGAAGGACAGTTGGGCAAAAAAACAAAAACACACCTTCAACACGGGAACCATACAAAAAGCCGTCTTTGTATGATCAAAGGGGGAAAAACAAGAAAATAATTTTTTACTCAGGGCAAGGTGGTGCCAAGGGGGACGGGGGCTCAAAAAAAAAAACAATGAGGGAAAAAAAAAGTGTGGGGGGAAAAAAAAATAGGGGGGACGCCCAGAAAAAAAAAGTCAAACAACAACTACAGGCACGAGGAGAAGCTAACCCAAGTAAAACAAAACTTGCCGAAAAGCAAACGAAAAAGGGACTGCAAGTGTAACGAAAAAAGGAAAAACGCAATGGTGGTAAAACATCAGTGGGGGCCAACGGCCACCAACACAGAAAAAAAAAAACAAAGAAAAAATAAAAGGGGGGGGGAACTAATGCAAGGTACGAAAAAACTCTTGGGGCTTGTCTTAGGCACTGGCACCCAACTGGGTGACTAGACCTGGAAGCCCACAGGAAGGAAAATGCCAGGTAAACATTTCAGAGGAGGTAGGGGGGGGGTTTTTCCAGGTGGTGAAAACAAGTACAAAAAAAGGGGGTAAACAAACAAAATTTGGAATGCTTAATACCAACCGGAAACGGCCCCACACACGAGAAAGTAGGGCAAAAAACTGTGGTGACAAGTTCAAGTAAAAAAGGAAAGATGGCGGTAGGACGGGAACCAAGTATAAAGACAAGTGGGCGGTGGGTTGTAATCAAAAAAAAGTGCGGGAACAAAAAAAAAAAAAAACCAGGCTACGAGCCAAAGAAAAGTGGAATGGGGAAAAAATCAACTCCTGCAGGAGGGTTAAGGAATGTTATAAAAAGGACCGACAAGGACCGATAAGGGGGTAGCTGGACCAAGGTCCTGAAAAGCCAAAGGGGAAAGGAAAGAAGTGCAGGAACCACACCAAGGGGGGAACCCAACACAAAGTTGGAAAATAACCCGACTAAAAATTGAAGGGGGACGACATCAAAAGAACACTGACGAAAAGTAAATAAAAAAAGGGGGGCGGAGGGGACGCAGAAAAAGGGTTACATCAAGAAAAACCAAAACGAACAGCGGAAGGGGAGCCAGGAAACGGGGGTCAGGAAAAAAGAAATAGAGATGCAATTTGGGAAGACGGTGAGGGTGTCAAAAAAGGGAAGGGACCGTTAGGTGCAACAAACAGGAGGAAAACAGAAAATCAGCAGCCCGTTCTTGGAAGTGCGGGTAGGGTTGGGGAAATACCGAGTTAGGAACGTCAAAAAAAGGTCGAGGGAGAAAAAAACAACACGGGAAAAAAAAGAGGAGTGGAGGGGGAACGGAAATCCCTTGAGAAAGGTATAAAATACAAAAAAAAAGGGGGGTAGAAACTGGGGGGGAATAGGGGGCAACCGCCAAACAAAAGAAGGGAGGGGGGAATTTTAGGGTTGAAAACATAAAACTACACGACATTACAAAAAAGGGCCAATAGTTACAGGGGCGAACAACGTGAATCAGGGGAAGAAAAAGGACGTTAGGATGGGGCCCGGATGCCAAACTGGGGGGGTCCCGACGAAGATTTTTAAAGAGTTTAAGGAAAGTCGTCCAAAGACCTGCTGGGCGTTTGGGGTTGGGAAAGGGGGGTCCAAATTGGGGTAAAAAGTTTTAGAATAGGAAAAAATAATAGGAACCTTGGGGGGAGGTGGGAAGTGTTGGGGGTTGGGGAAAACTTTCAAGTATCGAGGAGGGGGGGAACTTCACTTTGAGGAAACTGCGCCCAAGAAAAAGAAGGGCAGGGGAAGTCAAACAGAACGGTGGGAAAATAAAAGGCCTTCCATGATTGTGCGTCAGAATAAAACTCGACAAATAAAAAGGGTAAAGTGAACTGTGGAGACAGAGGGGGGGGAAAAAAAACTTGTTTAGGGGAAAGGGGGAAAAACCCGCACTACGCAATTCAGGACCAGGCCGGTTGTGGGTGGGTGGGGTGAAAGAGGAAAAAAAAAAAAGAGATGGTTTTGGGGGGGGAAAACGGGGCCAGTGCCGTAGAAAGACATTTGGAAAGGCCTTTCATAGCAGAAAAAAATACACCCAAAAAAGATTGGGTTGGTGGGGGGGGGAAAAGGAGGTGGGGGGGAAGGATGCAGAAAAAACGGAAAAAAAGACACTGGTGTTATGAAGAAAGGCGAAGGGGAACTTTATAAAAAAAAGGAGGCGGAAGGCTGAGAAAGAGGGGGAAACACAAATTTTGGGTTTGCCACCCATGGGAACAGAAAGACCCAAATAGGGGGTATAAAAAGGGGGTCAAAATCCAAAGGGGTTCACCAAGGGGATTGGGGGGGCATGTCAAAAGAAAACGATAAATAATAAAAAAAAACCAGTGTGGAGGTTGTTCCATTTAAGGAAGACAGGGGGAAGCAGGAAAGGGGTTTGATGGGGTGAAGGGCAAGCTGGGAAAGCTGCGTACGGTTAATGAAGCCTGCCAGGGGGGACAAAAAAAGGACGGGTGGGGGGGGTGGGGACACTTTTGGGCAGGAGGCCAAAAGGGGCACACCAGAGACAGGGAAGGGGGGGGGTTGGCGGGGTGATGACAAAAATCCGGGCAAGGAAAAGGAAAAAAAGGGGAGTAATCACGGGGGGGGGAAGGGGCTGGTGGGGGTGGTCCTCCTTAAGCTCAAGGACGGTAATGGGGGGAGGAAAACACCAAAAAAAATTTGGGGAAAAAAGAAAAGATGGACTGTCAAAAAAGGAGGAGATGGGGAAAAGGGTGGGGAAACATTAGTATTCTGTGGCTACTAAGGCTCCTGCACCAAACCGTTTGCCAACATCGGTAAGAAAGGGTCCTGTAGAAAAGTAAAAGGGGTGGGGGGCCACGAACCGGCGCCCATCCCCGGAAAAATCAGAAAAAAAAAAAAACCAGGAGGGAGATTATAAAGACGTGGGGACAGGAGGAAAAAACAAGGAAGAGGAAAAAAAAAACGTACAACTGGGGGAAAAAAAAAAGGGTGGCCCATGACATCTACTGTGATCCAGGCATACTCCTACCAGGGAACCAAATACAAACTAACAAGCACGGTTTGGGACAGCCAAAAAAGGGAAAGAAAGGGGAAAGGCCTAACCAATTACGTAAACTGGGGGTAGTTTCAAAACAAATTAAAAGAAAATGGTAACGTAAGGTAAAAAGAAAGGATTTTCGGGTTTATCCAAAAAAAAAAAAACGGACTGGGGGGGGGGGTGGGGGAAAAGGGAAAAGACCCAGA
>Ga0179591_1284222_pt1 | contig 11959 bp, 8 predicted proteins | sample CZOMad2_1_08_16f_FD_182891 | JGI IMG/M metagenome (GOLD analysis project Ga0179591, IMG submission 182891) | Vadose zone soil fungal communities from Angelo Coast Range Reserve, California, USA - CZOMad2_1_08_16fungal (PacBio error correction) | ecosystem: Environmental > Terrestrial > Soil >...
GGCACCGGGAAGGGTGCTAGCGATCGAAGGGAAATGGGATTTGTGACAGGAACAAAAAGGAAAAACGAGAAGAATGCCAGGAAAGAAAAAGGCGATCTCGAATGTGCAAGGAGGGCATTTGTAGTTCACCAAGAGAGGGAAAAAAGTAGAGGAGGAAAGTTCATTTGCCTTAACTGTTCCTGATTATTGCTTTCAAAAAGGTATCTTGCCGAAAAAGGAGAATTCATTGCAGGATTGAAAGGGCGTTGTGCACCCCAGGGGGAAAAAACCTCGTCGAGAAAGGGAGAAATACTCTCGAGGGGATCATTGACCTAAGAGAAAAAGGTGCAAAAGATTAAAAGAGGAGCACATGATGCTCCTTCTCATGCAAGAAGTCGATCACTGAGTAGGTCTGGGAAAATAATGGGTTAAAGCCCGGCGAGGGTATTCCAAAGGCTCTCAAGTATGCAAGGGGAGATTGTCGACTGATCTCTATAGAGAAACAAAAAATCAAGATGAGGGTCAGTTTTTGACTTCTATAAGTCTGGTGGATCACGAACGTTCACAAAGGGAAGAAGGGGTTTCTCTCAATCTACGTTTTAGCAGGGGGTTTCTGTGAAGGAAAAAAACCACATCACGCCGCAAAGAAAGGCCTTTTGCGGCCGGGGGCAATATTCAGATAGGACTCCCGCTCAAAATACGGCCTGCCCGTCTATGTCGAGGAGAAACTGCATTCCTAGGTAGAACGTCATGGTGCGCGGGTATCGATTTTGGTTTTAACGAATCGAGCCGGTATGTCGAGCGCAGGGCGCTACGGGGGATTAAAATGCGCCGGTGAAGCAGTAATGCGCCTGGGGCAGCTTTTGGGTAGCGTTGGAGGGAGTCGCTGGTAGACCCCCATGGGATCGCCACCCTCAATCCGCCGAACTGATTTCTCGGAAGACAATTGAAGGAGTCCGCTAAAGTAAAACCGCTCTGCATAGAGGGGAATTTTAATTTTTGAAAAAAGGGAGGAACAAGATTTGGTCGGAGGGTGCCCGCAATTTCCAGATGTCAAAAAGTCGGGGAGGGCTCTGAAGAGAAGCTTCAATAAATTGGGGGGGGCTTAATCAGGTGACACTGACTTAAAATATGAAGACGTGTTATCAACTTCTTCTAAAAGATCGGGAAAGGCAGGGAAGGGGGAGAGACTGGTTCTCTACCTCTATTTATACTATTTTCGGAAAAAAAAAAAGGGGGGTGTAAATTACTCAATCCTTGCAAAAACTTGAAAATAGCCTTCAGAGAGGGGGGGGGAGACATATTCTATCTTTGAAAGGGGTAAGACACACTATCCCAAAACAAAAGATTCGTTTCTCTTTGATGAACTGGGGCGGAAAAGTTTCGAGGGGATGCTAAACTGGCGTCGAGCAAATTCAAGAAGCGGCAAGCAGCTTAAGGGGTAACATCGTCCAGCCTTTTTCCAAGAACGGGAGAAAGGCGTAAAAAGAAAAAGAGGGAAAAGGGACGGACTTCCCTATTTCCACCAACTCGAAAAAGTTTAACTGAAAGGGAGGAAGCCGGTAAAAATCCTCCTGAGGAAAACCGAAGGATTCGGATCTTCAACAGAGAAAGAGAGGGGAATCTGGAAGCCTGATCAGGGAAAAGGCGAAAGCGCAATCACTCTCAATTGGGGTATTTCCTCCTGTGAAAAAAAGACGGTTGTGAAAAAAGGTCGAGAAGAAAAAAAAAAAAAAAGTTCGCACGAAAAGGAGGGGCCCTACAAAAGAAAATCTACGCCACCAAGCGCAGGGAAAAAGCAGACTCGCGATTTCATTTGAGGGAAACGGAACGGGTGAAAAGGATCAATAGCAGGAGGAAAACACAACTGGCTTCCGTCGGAAGAAAAAAAAACTGGCGAACTCAATCTGCGCCATAGGGAAGGAAAGGGGATTCTTTTTTGGGCATGGTCCGACCATGGAAGGGATATTATCTGGTTAACGAAGGGGGAGTACTCCTGGCCGGAGACAGTTGTCTTCATCGCCTAAAGAAAGGGGGTTTTCATTTGGACCGGCATCGAAGGGAGAGATTTACACAAATCTCAGGTAGGTGGGGGGTTTCATGTGGGGGGGGGGGTTTCGGAAAGTTTGTCTTTCGGGGGAAGGAAACGAGCCTCGGACAGAAAAAGAGGGGGTTCTCCTAATAAATTTTATGGAGGGGGGATCGCCAACCCCGACAATCGGGGGGATTCAGTACGTTTTAGGACACTCTCCTCGAGCGTTGAAAAGGACCCTTCTAGAAGAAACCTGAGTTAAGAAGAGACATACAAAAAATGATTGTCGGGATAGGGCCGAACACCGCGCATCCTCCTAGGGGAATGTTCCGAGGGCTGTTGGGGGGGCAAATAAGTCTAGAAAAACCCCGGAAGTTGTCTGAATTTCTATTCGGAAAATCGAGACTAACTCCATCATCAACGATCCTTCGTAGAGGAAAGTGGCCGATGGGAGAGACCGGGGGGAAGGTACAATCGTCAAAAAGAAAAAAACCATGTTTTTTTAACAAGGAGGATTCTTGTATCACATAAAGGGACTAAGTGCCTGGAGAGGGGGGGTCAGTCTTCTTCCCTACAGCGAGAGGGCACACCCGAGAAAGGGGTTTTGTTCTAAGGAAAAACTGGACATGGAGAAGGGAAAAAGTCTAGGGTGGAAAGGAGGGCGACCTCTGGACGGAGAATTCATCGCTAAAATCTAAACCACGACCGGGGGGCATAGTTTGCGAAAGGCGGTGCCAATCTCACGTATTGTACTGGACTTAGGGCCGCCGAGGGATCACTTATGGAATGAGGGGGAAGCTTATTCCAACAAAGTAGAAAAAAACTGTCACCTTCACGAAATGTAGAGGGAAAAAGTCTCTGCGAAATCGGCGGGATCTATAGCTTTTGGATGCCGGTTCTAAAAGAGACGTCCAGGATCATGCTGGAGAGAGAAAAGAGGTCTAAAGAAATGGTCGGATGGACCTAGGCGGGGGGAGGGGGGGGTTTTCATTTTCCTCAGAAAGCGGCTATTTGATAAAGATAAGTGCATAAGGGGGAGAATCGGTTAAAAAAAAAATATCACGGGGGAAAACGTCTCTGAGGGACTACCTGAACACGAAGATGTTCCCTTTTCTTTTCAAAGGGGGCGTCTCCGACGGTTCCATCCGTTCTGAAAAGGGGGGAGGAGTTTTACATGCGAAACGGTAATCGATAAAAAAGGGAAACTTTTCTTTCCCCCTAAAAGAAGAAGGGCACCATCCAGTGACTCCGGAGAGAGGAATCTCCTTTGAGGAAAAGGCCTATTGCATACATTCCCAAAGAACGACCTATGAGGGAGGGACCTTTCCGCAGGAGGGGAGGAAATCAACACATGCCCGCCAATTCGGTATTCCAGAATTATATCTGGGAAATCCCCGGCCGTGAAATCAAACTCCAAATCTAAATTAGGGGAAGGGAAAATCTCCAAGAGCACGAAAATCATCCCCTAGGAGGGGGTTGATTGATTCACAGAAGGGTCCTCGGAGAACCCTTAAACAGGCATCGAGCAACTAAGAAAAACTCATAAGAGGGGATTTCAACCTGAAGAAGATGTCAAAAGAGTTGCCAACTCGCAGATCAAGTCGTGAAAATGCCTAATTGGTGTCACTGTCTAAGTGAGTCGTAGTTGAAGGAAGAAGAAACACGCTCAAATTGGGGCCGCGAGGTGCCGGAGTGGTCGGAAAGAAGGGATCGGGAATCGCTCACAGTAAAAAGGAACAAGACCGGGGTTCGTCTCCAAAAAAAACGATAAAGGGGGAACTGCAGGAAAGGCTGCTCGGGGACAAGGAGAAAAAAAATAAATTGCTTTAAGCAAAATCCCTCGACGGTTCGACGTGTCTCCGGGGGGGTCGATGTACGAAAAAACCGCCTCCTCGACGTGCTGAAAGAGTTTCGTTTCACGAGAGGGCCAAAGGGCGAAACAGAGCCAAAAGGGTCCATTTTACATTGAGACGACCGATGGAACCTGCAGAGAACAACAACCAAACCGATCAAAAAGGGGGAGAAATAAGATATATCGGGGGGGGTCACTTCTTCCATGGGACGCACCCCACCATCCTGGAGGGAAATCTTCTCCTGATCAGGCTCTTTAGGCCAACCGCTGGTGACTTTTTCTTCAGGAAAAAGTAGATCGATCAAGGGAAAAGAGGGGGGGCTTTTAACTTAAAAATGTAAAGTCTCCTGAAGAGCAGCCGATCCTCTTTCAGCAAAACGAATAGAGTACAAAAAAAAACTAACCAGTCAGGAGGAGTTCTTTTCGGACATAAGATTTGGGAAGGGGGGTCTAACTCTTAACGGGTAAGTTTGGAAAACCGTTCGGCAACAAGGATAGGCACATCTGGGTGAGAGGCGAAGGAAGGGACGACTAGAAGCGCCCTTTGCCATTGGAAGATACAGAAGGGAATCCTGTGTCAACTACCTTCTTTAGGGCGACCGAGGACCAAAAAATTTGTCTTCGAGACAGTAAGCATAATCTTCTTCTGTAAAAGTCAAGTTGCTAGAGGGAGAAGTTTAAAAGAATGACTAGTGTTAACCCTCTCTTGTCATCTCTGTAAAGTCTGGGGGGGCTTGGCGAAGTGGAAAAAAGTGCGCTTCGTTTAGGGGAGGTATGGAAGAGGTGGTAAATAAAGGGAACTGGGGGAAGTGGCATAAGACGGGCATGTGGGGGGAAGGTTCAAAGTGCTGGGAGGAGCAATCGTCTTGACGGACTCCTGTGGGCGAAGAGTCTAGAAGGCATGCGCCACGGCGAGAAAAAGGCACTGGCTGGGAAAAAAAAGACTTTTGCCGAACCAAGGGGAAATCGACCGACTATCGCAAAAATCCTGCTACTGAAAGGATTGGATCAAATGGGAGAATCCTCCCCCTGCGTGGAACCGCACCGTGCCAAGAGGGGGTCCTTCGATGAGTTCACTGTTTGGTATACTAGAAAACTTCTTGACATCTAGGCAAATCTCCCGAGGTGGAAGGAGAAGGACACCCAAAGACTTATCAAGGGGAAGCCATCCGAAGTAGTTGAAGAAAGAGGGAAGAGAAATCCTGAATCATGAAGGGGAAAATCAAATGCCCAAGAAGAGAAAAAGAATTTCCAAACTCTCGAGATAGACTCAAATCTGGACAAGAGAAGCCTTTATAAAAAAGGGAAGGAACCCTTCGGGTTTTCGTCGAGGGGGGGGGCCATGCGCGTACTCTCTTCCAGCCAGAGCAGCGTATCGCGGAGGGAAAGGGTTTCGTAAAGGAAGGCCCTCTTTAGATTGTGGGAAAAGAACGAGAATCCAAAGGGGTCACCGAAACAGGAGAAAGCGCTGTCCTATTTCGCCCGGAAAGGGAGAAGAAGAGGAGACGTTGGACACTGTTAAACTGAGGACTTCCTTCTTTTCAAGAAGAAGGAAGGATACGAAGATCAGCACTGGGGAGTTCAAGCCGGCTTTCGAGAGAAAAAAAGAAAGCCGAAAGAGTCACCAGGGATTTGTTTTAGTTGAAGCCAAGGGAAAGAACTAACCGGGCCCATCGGGCACTGTCATCTAAAAGTCTCTTGCGTGAGGGGGTAGTTCTCGAAAGAGGGAAACTAGCATAATGTCTTTTAACCAAAAGATGTAGTGAATTGAATGGGGAAAAAACAAAACCAATATTCCTGTAAAAAAGTCTGGGGGAGAGTTCACTGGTTTTACTCTTTGTTAGGCCGACCCACTCCGGGCTCGGCCTAGGTTCTTTAAACCGGGCTTGACTTCCATAAAAGGATCGTAATTTTCCCCCTGGGCCTTTTCATTTCTAAAGGGGGCGTTTTCCTCTCTCAGAACGACATCCCCTTGAAAAAACCGATTATGAGAGCTGGCTCCCGAAGCCATCCACCGGAATTTCCCCAGGGAACGACCCATCTGTTGAAAGAATAATCAGGAGTTGGATTGCCTTTCTGCGGATGGGGGAAAAATTAAAATAGAGCCCAGGGGGGGGGGGGGGGGGTGCATTCAGAAAGGTAAGAAATTTTTGATTGGGGGGGGGAATTCAGTAAACTTACCAAGGGAAGTGACGCAGCCAGGAGCAAGTTTCCGCCCAAAAAAGGGCTAGGGGGGGGCTGAAATCAGTCACTGGGGAGCCAGGTGTTCCTCCGTAAAAGGGGGGGCCGTCCGCATAAAGCTCCAGGGGGTTTCCGAGGAATAAAATTAACTCTCTCTGGGGGGAAAAGAAAGAGTCTCGAGGGTGAGAGGTCCTCGGAGGGCGGAGGAAAAGAATGGGGTGCCACTATTCCGACAGGCGTGCGACTTTTGGAAAAAAAAAATGAGATGAACTGAAGAGGGGGGAAGAAAAGGAGCCTCCTCAAGAAGGGGTTGCGCTAGGAGAAAAGTTCTTCCACTAGATCGAGAAGGTTTCTCGGTTAATATTTGAAAAAGAAGAAGGAGGGCTGGCAGGAGGAGAAGTGTCTGAGATACTGGGGAAGTGGGAAATTTTAAGTAAGAAATTAAAGGAAAAAAAAAGTCTACCGGGGAGGAGAGAAGGCAAGGATTCATGGAAGCGGAACAAATCACGAGCACAATTTGCCGCTCGCGTGATCGCCTCTAAATTTTGAGACGAAGCGAGGGGGGGGTAAGGGGACTCACCAAGTTCATGAAAGAAGAAAAAAGAACTTTTGAGAGATTCGGGGGGGGGCAAAGTCGCAAGAATACTGGAGTGAAGGCAGGCGAGCTTCGGAAGGGACGTATGGTCCTGTTGGGACTCCATTCCTAACTGAGAGATGGAGACTGAGAGATGGCGCGCCCCAGAATGGAAGGATCGAGCCGTTCCCGAGTGCGGGGGGGAATAAGGTTGAAAAGGGGTCAGAGAAAGTTTGCGGACTGGAGATAACGCATGAAGAGGGAATATCCAGATAAAAGGGTTCGTATTCTAGAAAGGTCGTTTGGAGGAGTTAATTGTCGTTCAAGCCAACCGCAATCTTGGGGAAAGGTCAAAAAGGGGTATCCGCGAGGAAGAGACTTTTACAGGGGGGGGTAGGAGGCCGTTCTCAGTAATATGCATTTTGAAGAGAATCCTGAGTTTGTAGTGGTAGGGGAGGACCCTCAATCGCGGGGGGGGGGGCGGTTGGGACCAGCCAATGTTGCTTTTTTTGAGAAGCATGACCACCAGAGGGCGTTTACTAAACTTGAGAGTGGGGGAAAGGTTCTTCTAGACATGAACATTCGTTACCACCACAATCGGGAAAAAAGGAAAGGGAACCATGTTTTAAAGGGAAGGAAGTGCGGCGGGGGGGGAAGAAAAGAACATAGACGTTCATTCCTTAAGGGAAAAGAGGAAAAAAAGGGAAAACTATTCAAATCAGAGAGGACACCAAAAAGTCAGAAATGGCTACGGAGGGATGTGAGAGTCTTTGAAAGAAAAAGAAATCCTTCTTCCTCAACGGGGAAAAAGAGAACACCAGCAAAAGAATGCCCGGGATGTAGATGGTGGACAAACCTTCTCAAATGCCAGAAAAAAAGAATACTTTATTGGGGGGGGGGAAGATCTTTTCTAGAAGGCGGGACAAACGAGCTTGCAGAAGGGGAAAGTATAGGCCCGGAGAGGGGGGAAGGCCGATACCGCGCCAGAAGGAGCGGAGAAAGATGCATCCTGAGAAAAAAGGGGGTAAATCTTTTGCAAAAGTTGATCTGAGGAAAAGCATAGGGAACTGCAGTAGAAGGAGCGACCGGGGGGGAAGAAAAGCTGTGTGCACAACGACAAAGAATAAGGCAATTAATTTTGGGCGGGGAGGAAAGAAAAACCTTTTTGAAAAGAGAAGGTGAGCGAAACGTCCTCACAAGAACCAAATGAAACTTGTTGTTCCAAAAGAAGGGGGGGAGACTCGTTAGAGGGAGAAAAGGTTAAACAAAAAAGGCACGGCCAAATTCGAATATCGCCTTTCAGGTCTTAGCGGAAAAGCCCGGATGTGAAATGAAAGGATGAAAAAAAAAAGAGGGGAATCGCGAGCACCCGACATTCAAAAAAAACGAGAGCTCAACAAAAACAAACTGGATGATTTGCTGTGAAAGGGGGAAAGGAAAAAAGGGGTGCTCCGATCTAAATCGAAGCAAAATGGGGGGGGGAGTGTTAAAGTTCAAGACTGACTATGCAAAAAAAAGAAAAGCGATCTTCGATGTGCCTGAGCGGGGGGAAAAACTTATCGGGGGAAAAACGAGGAGACAAAGAGAAGAGAAGAACAACAAGTTTCATTTGAAAAAGGGTCCGGTGGAATGCCGTAAGGGGACAAAGGCTTTAAAGGAAAAAAAGTCATTCCTTATTTGGGGCAACCCCAGAGAAAGACATTCTCTAACTGAGAAAAAGAGACGGCTCGCGCTGGGATGGAAGGGGGGGGCAAGATTAGGAAAAAGGACAAAATGGGGGGGCTCATTATTCTCCGTCTCAGGGAAAGAAAAAAGAGGACCGGGAGAGGGGGGGGGTTGTCGAAATAACGGAGATCAAAACTAATTTCGACCATCTCGAAGCGATTTTCTACTTAATGCAAGATATGACAGAGAGTCCTTCTAATTTGAGGGGTGACGAGCCCTCTTCTACTTGGGGGGGGGGGATCACACCATCTAATCGGGGAAGAAAGATCTGGAAGCCTTTGGAAAGAATGATGCCTCATGGAGCACGAAGAAAAAATCATCACTCCTACAAGGAGGGGTCCGTCAGGGGGTTGTAAAACAGGGACTTCACTCTCCCCGGCTGAGGGAGTTTCGCGGCTTCCAGCTTCCTCCTCTGGAGAAGGGGATGGACAAAGGGTCCCGTAAGGGAACAGGTTGGGGCTCGTATTTTTTGTTTAACGAAAAGAGTAACTTTCTGAAGGGAGGGAATCTAAAAGAAAGTTGCGTGCAAAGGGATGACCTTAATGCTCTGGGAAGGAAAATACGCCACTTGGGGGGGGGGGTATCTTGTTCAAACGAAAACGCCCTTTCTATTAAGAGGCCCCTCCCGAAACTGTTCAAGAAAAACCTATGCCATATTTACGTCGAAGAAGACGCCTCTAAGAGGGAAAAATAGGAACTAGCTCAGGGTTTGGAGTTTTGACAGGGGGGAGAGATTTTCGGGGGGGAGCGAATACACAATATGCAATACACTCAGACGCTTGTCTAGGAAGGGGACGTAGTCAAGGGGGAGGATCGATGCCAACGCTTGGCAGGGGGGATCAACGCTTTCTAAAGAATGTCGATAATCAGATAAGGGACCCCTCGGGAGAAGCGATCAGAGGGAAAAGGTTCTTAATTTATATGGAAAAAAGGGGACAACAGGAAGACACACTAGAAAAGATGAGGCTATTGAAAAAAGAAAGAGATTAAAGAAATATTCGAGAGGGTCCTAGGGCCAAATCAGCCCGTCAACAAGCTAGGAGAGTTGCGAGTTGAGAGCGGGCGGGAAAATGCGCGAGATCGAAAACGGAGAGCAAAAGGAGCGAAACATTAAGGAGAGATTGGAGTGAATTCATCCTGTTGATCGTCTAACCTGGCGGGGATAAAAAGAGTAAGGCGGGGAAAAAGAAAGGGAACCCACGTCGTATCGTTCCGGGAAAAACAAAAAGAAGGCAGTCCGCTGCCTCCGCGTTGGCTTACAAAAGGGAGAAAAGGGAGGTTGAAGCACTTATCATATGAAAGATCACTCAAGGGAGGAAAGGCTTTCGGGCGGGATCCTGAAAGCCTTTGTCATAAAGGGGGGAAGAAGCCAACAGTATTTCGATCTTGCAAATCAAAGAAAGGACCTCGAAGCATTCAACGCGAGGAGGGAGAGAAGCGCGAGTTCATGGGAAAAACACAATCCAACATGAAGGGGACGCCAACACAGGTCTTGAGGAACGTTTACGGGGGGAGCTGCGCCATAGGAGGCTAGGGGGGACTGGTCCATCGGACCTGGTATGCAGCATACGGAAGTTTGAGGAAAATCCAAAATTCCCGGGGGAGTCGCGCGTGGGCTCATCGGGGATGGGGGGTCCATGGGAAGAACTGAAAGAAACGCAATGATTGTATGGAAACCATCTCAGGAGGTGTCCATTTGGGAGGGGGTCTTTTTTCTTTTGGGGGAAAGGGCCGCTGTCTGGAAAGGCCGACCTCACTTGTATTTCTAGGGGGGGAAATTAAAAAGGGACCCGCCAGTCGTAAACAAGGAAAAGGAATTGACGCAAAGTCGTTCCGACGGCCCCGGAGAAGCAAGAGGGAATCTCGAGCATGATTTTAGTGAAGAAACTGTGAATCCTCCTCCGAAGGGGAGAAAGGGGGCAAGAGGGGGTTTTTGGCAAATAATCTCAAAGTGGGAATCCCCGAAAAAAAGTTCTCCTTAAAGTAACTAAGCTTCCAATCCGCAGCTATTGCTAGAGGTCGAGCGAGGGGTCGATAGGGAAGTCATGCCCACAGGGAGTCAAAAAAAATTTGTGAACAACAGCCTTTCGATGGAGGTCTGGTATCATCTCTGCGAAACGGGGAAATGTAGGAAAGAAAAAAAAACCAGCTCGTCGCGCAAAGGGAAAATTCACGAAAAAAAATTTTTTGTCCAGAAACATGGAGAAGGGCTTCGGAATAGTCTCGGGGTGAGCCGGAATCGACATAGGTCGTGAGAAAAGGGGTCTTATATTTGTGAGCCAAGAGGGCTCAAGAGGAAAGGCAATAAATGGAAGAAACTGCGGCCTTAGGGGACTACCGCGATACCAGGGGTCATATCTCGATGATTCACAAATCTCCTAAGGTTGAAAATTAAGTTTGGCCGACAGCTTAAAAGTCCAGGGGGAAAAAGCTTCGAACTCGAAAAGGGGATCTATCGTGATTCAAAAGAAGTTGGTTACAGGAAGTTTTTCGCGGGGGTTGTCCAAATCATGCTTTAGAGATCCCAGAGGGAAACATCTCTCACTTTTTCAAACCGGGAATCGGGGGGGGGTGAATGTAGGACTCCTCGTAAAGAGTCTTGCAGAAGGTCCAGTTGGGCTTCTCTTGGGGGGATCAAGGGGAAAAAGGGTTCAAAGAGGACATCTAGAGAAAACAGGAAAGGGGGGCCGGTGCTGTTTCCAAAGGTGCAGGGGAAAATCTCCTTTGGGGGGATCAGCCGTTCTTATCGAAGGGGAGGGCTGGTGTGACATGAAGTCGTCGAAGCTGTAGGGTGGAACTTTTGAAAAATGAAAAGCTATATTCCGTTCACCAGAAAGGGTAGCCGCATCAAAGGAGCCGCCGTCCTCAACTTGGGAAAAAAAAAAAAACGTCCTAAGAAAGGAACGTCGAACAGCACAACGGGAAAGATCTGAAGACAGCAAGTAAAGGGGGGATGCACTCCCGGGAGGGGGAAAGTTGCAATCCCAAGGAAAGTGTCCTCACGGGGCAAGGAATCATACGTCGGGTGAGTTGGAGGGAAAGGAATAAAAGGAGAATCTCCTCGCTATTCAGAGGGGGGGATTTAGAAAAGGGGGAAAAAACCAAGGACACGGGGGGGGGAAAAATTCTAGCTTATACTCGGAAAAGCTTGAAATGACACCATCAGATATGGCCAGGACTTGAAAGACGAGAAGAGAGGTCCTCTTGACCGTATCTCCAGTAGTGAGGGTCCAACTTGAAGTTCAAAACCTTTACACAGGACTATTCTGCCTGGGGGGGGGAATATACTCTCATTGATGATAAAGAAGATGTGTCCTAACTGAAGAGAGGCAAAATGAAAGAGTTTTTCCTCGACACCTGGGTCTGACCTCACGCATAATACAGGGGATGAAGGGTAGCTATCGGAGGTGTCTGGGTAGAGGGAGGAACTCTTTTTTCCAAAAAAGCGGAATTTCGGTGAAGAAAAGCACAGGTAGAAAAAAAAAGACTTGTCTCCGTCCCGGGAGAATCACCAGCCTCGGGAAGGGAGGATCCGTTCTAAAGAGAGGAGCAAAAAGATATAAGCGTGGCGGTCCCTTGTACAGAAGATACGTGGCCAGAGGGAAAAAAAAGAAAT
>Ga0179591_1321930_pt1 | contig 11959 bp, 10 predicted proteins | sample CZOMad2_1_08_16f_FD_182891 | JGI IMG/M metagenome (GOLD analysis project Ga0179591, IMG submission 182891) | Vadose zone soil fungal communities from Angelo Coast Range Reserve, California, USA - CZOMad2_1_08_16fungal (PacBio error correction) | ecosystem: Environmental > Terrestrial > Soil >...
GGAAATGTACGACTCGAAATCAAGGGGCCCCTCGACAGAGGAACTCCGCGGTGTGCGCTTCGGGCGCTAATCCCGTCTGATGGGCGGCGAAACAGTAGGAGGACAGGGCGCCTGTGGCCGAAGGAAAGGATGTCCTAAGCGCATATTGCGGAGCTACTATAGACTTACCGATCACGTGAAGGGAGGTGCCGCAAGGAAGCAATCCTCGAGGCCGAGGGAGACCTCCAGGATATGATCCAGGCACCTTCGACTCACGCCGGGTGGGGGAAAGGAACCTCTAGCAACAGCGGGGGCTTATTAACCGTAAGACAAGGAGGAATGCGGCGACTCCCCCTGGCGCCGTGCGAGGAGGGGTCGATCCTGCTCGAAATCGGGGGAGAAGAGGAAACGCAGCCACCATAAAGGGCACAAAAGGGGAAGAGACCGCATGCGGAGAGACGATTTCGAGACCGTATTGACGTTTTAGGGTTCTGCGAAGGAGCGCAATACAAGGGTCGATTCGAGAGGAAGAAAACGCCGGCGGAACAGTCCTAAGAGAGAGGACCCTTCCGGAGATTTTCAAAGGACTTCGGTAGGACGTACGGGGGGCGGATTGGAGCCGGAGGAAAGGGGTCGGGAAAACTGGGGGAGTGTCCCACACATAGAAAAAATGACCAAGTTGGGCCTGTTCAGTGAAGCCTCGCCAAGGGAGTCGCGGGAGAAACAGGGTGTGCATGACCTCAACGTTCCACAAATCCCGGCGCATTCCATCGTCGGTCGGAACCAACCTCACTGGAACATCCAATTTCTGACCTCTAAAAAAAAGGGTGGCCGCGGGAGATCGAGGGACCGAGGTATACTACAACATCTCGTGGGATCTTTCAGTGCGAGGAACACTTTTGCGCCGGAGGGAGGGACGACAAAGGGGGAAAGCGAAAGAAGGGCCACAGATCCATGGACCCGTGAGCAGGGGGAGACTGCCGGAGGGAACAACGAAAGAAACGGGTCAATTGGAGAGAGGGATCACTAATTAACCATGCTATGCACCTGTGAAAAGGGATTCGGAAACAGAGTCTAGCCCCCAAAAGGTTTCGAGGAAAGGTAACGATCTAAGCAACGAATCCGGGGCTTTACCTGGACTGGCATCGATCGCGAAGTAGCGCTATAAAGGGGGATGAAGGGTTCTCAGTGAGAGGATGTTGGGAGGTACACCAGCCGCATTTACTAGCATTATCCCGGGGCGGACGATACCGCGGGTTCGATTCGTTCAAGGTTATGACCACGAGGATTGGGAAGTGCAGAGGAAACAGTTCAGAAAACCCCACAGCCGGTCATTCTATGGACGCGGAGAAAGCCCTGCCTCTGGTCAGTCACGTCGATTGTGGAAGGGGGAATGGTTCAAGGGAGAAAAGTCAGGACCGCAGATGCGGAGCACGCCGGTTGACCGTCTGCATGGGGGAAAAAATAATGCAATCTACTAGCGCAGGGCCCGGGTCCATGATGATGCTCAAAGACTTTAAACGGGAAACAAATCGGCGTTGTCACTATCTGTGCGACTGGACGAGGTCCTTCCTACAGGAAAAAGGGCCCGCGTTAGTGAATTTCTCGCAATTACGGGAGTGGGAACGCGCCCACCAGCGAACAGGTCGTGGGCTGGGCGCGGCAAGAATTGTTCAAGTTCGACACTTCTTATATGAAATCAACGAGGAAGGGCGAGTCGCGGGCGTCGCAGGGGTGCAGAGATATCTTCGCGAGGATCGAAAAGGAGCGAACGCGCAGGAGGGGTTTTGCCCCACATAGACTGTGGTTCGGCCGCTCTGGACATGAAGCGGGAATTGTGGCAGAGGCCTCCTACCGCAGCGGGCAATCATAGAAAGTCGGTACCTCTAGCGGATCTAGGGAAAAGAAAGAGAAGAGCGGGGTTCAGATAGGAAAACGAGTTCGTGGAAACTCCTCTTCTTCTAACGGAAAGGATGGTGGCATGAACTCGGAAAAACTCACTCAATAAGAATGTAAAACTTCATCCCCCCTGAAGACGGAAACAACTCGAAAGGCGTAAAAGAATCACGGCAGTTCCCTTCTCGCAATTCGCTCGGGGACTCGCACCAGACTCACGTGGCAGAGGGGCAAAGGAGGGAGACCGGGTCAACGCGAGCCGCAACACACCTCTCTCTCGAGATGAAACAAAGTCGGAAAGACGCCGTGAGATAACATTTCCGAAGCATCGAAGTCAGGTAACTTACTCTCCTCTATAAGGGGCCAATTTCTACAAGAGGGATCGCTTCCCTTACAGTCTGGAGCAGGTGTGAAACAGGGGGAAAGACCGATTCTCTGGGGGGTCCAATGGGAAGAAGACCCCATTGGGTTCAGCCCTTTCAATAGGGGCTCACCTGACGTGGACTCCCCAAGTTAACCACCTTGCGGGTGGGAGAGGTAACTCTCGGAAAATAGATGCGGGGTAACAAATCACCGAGCCGGACTACGGGAGTCCGAGACACGACGATGCTCCCAAGATCTTTGAGGGGGGAATATCAGAGCCAAGGTCTATTTCGCTGGGGAGCGTGCAGATCCTGGGATCCCAAAACCAAACCTCGAATTTCCCGCAATGAGATCGCGGTAGGGATACTCGTACGGTGGAACCAACTCCATGGGGCGCAATTACCGCCTGCGTGCAAGAGATCTCTCTCGGGCGCGCAAGTCTGGTTCGACGTCTCTAAACGTTTCAGGGTCATGACACACTCGAACCTTTAAAAATGGATAAGAGCAGGAAGGAAAGTCTGCATTAATCGGCAGAAAGAGACAACAATCCTGGGTGGTTATGAAATGGTCTCTAGGAGTCTCGGCCGTTGCACGAACAGGAATTACAACGTGGGTCGAGCAGAGGTGGAATAGACTTCGATACACAGAGGGTCTGGACTTAGAGCCCTGGTAAGAAAGTGTCACCAACGCGGTCAAAGCAGGTGGACGAAGGGAGACCTAGGAGGGATCCGCTCAACGCAGCCTGAACATGCCTGAAAATCATGCTTGCTCGATTTCCTGTATCAGAGTGATCAACAAGGTGGGATGAGGAAGATAAAAAGGATTAACAGGCATCGAGCCCCTACTTATTTCAGCGAACAGAGCTGCGGGGAAAGAGGCAATAGCTTTCGGAATACAGCGTCAAAGATCGAAAGGGGTACACCTATGGGGGAACCTTCAGCACCGCGCCATGCCATACCGAAACTGCGGATCTAAGCAGACACTCATAAGAACTACAAACGTGTACATTAAATAGGGCTTCATACCCGGCCAAAAAAGGCTCACTTGCCAGTACCACGGATGGTGGGTGCAATGTCTGGGGAACTGCCGATAACTGCAGGAATGACCTCCTTTCTGCTGAAACGGCTTCAAAAGGTCGAAAAAAAAAAAAAAACAACTCCCAAAGGCACATGTTTGTCCATGGGGGGGAACCATAGTTTTAGTCACTAACCATCTGCTCCTATACGTCAGAGCGCACATTTAATGAGCCAACTTTCGGAGTATTTCCATAGTACCAAGCGTAATCCAAAACAACAACGATAGACCTTTACCGGGAATTCGCAGAGTTGGGCTGTTGGTTGATAAAAAGGCCCATAACAGCCGCAAGCAATGACCTGTGCGGGATCGGAAAGCTCTGAGGAAGTAAAGCGTCGTTGTAGGGCGATGCAACAAGGAGAGGCAGAGGCGAAATACAGTGACTACAACCGGGCGCCTTCTCATTGCTGGTATCGACAAAAAACAGGTGGGAAAACTTTTGAGGCGCCGGGGCAGTAGAACAGAGTTAAAGGAGAACCACTTTGGGATCACCGCCTGGACACCCAGACGGAACTGTCACATGACAACTTTTGAACAACTGCCAAGACTGTGACTGGACGAAAAGAGGAGTCGCCCCTTGACATCGAGCTCAGGAGGACCGGGGGGACAAAAAATTGCGTAAAGGAAAACTGTGATCGCCAAAAGAGCCGGGGCCCCGATCGAGAGCGGTGTGGAGGCGGCTTTAAATCCTCCCTCGACGCGCAACCGAGGAGCTTAAAAAACACGAGTTCACGATGAGGTACGAGGTAAAGTCCCTTTGACGAAGTCTAGGCTAGGGGGAAGGCTGCGGGAACATTCGATGTGGATGACAGGGTTAGATTCAGGGAGCAACCATCTGAAAATAGTACAAAGCCGTATGGTTCACCCCTACTCGAGATAGGGGAAAACGCCGGCTCTTTAAGGTGAGAACCTCTAGCAGCTCGGAACCCCAGGGGGTCGATGAATTCTCAGGGAAGAAGTGTAGATGAAGATCAGCCAAGCGAGATGTCCATAGCAGGCCGACCTCATGTTAAAAAAAAATTTAGGGAGAGAATTTGCTATAGAAAAAGCGAACCGAGGGAGTACTAACCTCCTTGAAAAACGAAGCTCTGCCCGATCTCACTCGGGGTTTAATCGCAGGCACGATATTATCGCGCATCTAATTTCGGCACGCGCAAAAACCCAAGGGGGGGGGGGGCTGGTGGTAAGGTCCCCTCGGGGGAAATTGAGAGGGGAAATTCTCTCCGGGCACAGGGTGATAGATGCAGGAAGTCAGTCCAGGGGAAGCACGCTCGTCAAAAAAAATATGGTTACCCGGGGAAGGAAAATGGGTTCGTTGAACACTCAGACACTCGTCGTCGATGTATTCAAGCAATCTATGGACATAGAAGGTCCGACCGGCTCTCACGCAGAAAGGCGGTACCATAGATGAATTCGAACCATCACCGGCCACAATCGGCGGGGCCTACACACGAAGGAGGGTCTGTACGACAAGGGAACGGACGGGTAGAGTCGCTGCAGATTGACACATCATCTGTAAAAAAACGAATGCGGGAAAAGGGAGAGTCCTCCCAGGAGAACTCGGGGGCATCTGCGTATTGGGAGGCCCTAAACAAGACCTAAACTAGAGCACATGGCCTGCCAAAGAGCTGATGGGCAAGGGGATATGAGGAAGTCAGTTAACATTCGCGAAGAAGTGTCCTGACGACCAGAATCAGACAGGGCTCGAGAACTGGCGGTCAGCCTGGACTCAGAAACCTATAGGGATCCCACAGCCGACAAAGGGGGGATTTCTTGGATCCAGGGCACGTCGAACCCCTGCACACCGGAAAACGGTAATTACGGGGTCCAGGGTTCGTTTCACCTTTCGTTAACAATCCGTCAAACCGGGGGAGCGGGACGCACATCACCGAGATGTTGGAGTCTGACTCGCGGTGCCGCCCACAATGAGATGTAAAACCTTGAGGCAGAACGGTTGTCAAAGAACCGGAGGTGGCCGAAGAGGAAGTGGGGCTCCGGCCGGTGAACGGGGAGGGGAGAGAAACCCAACCGGCTTCGCAGAGCGACCAGAGCGCAGGCGTCCACATTGCAGGTTGGGAGGGAGAGTAGGGTAAAACCACACCAAAAATAAGGAAACTCCGTCTGCGAACACGGTGAGGAAGCTGAGTCCAGGGTAATCTCCGTATGGGCTCGGCGAGTCGTAAACCGCTTTCAGGCGCAGAACCCACATCTGAAGTATCCTTCTCCAGAAAAAAACTCCACACGGGCCTCGAACGAGACTGCGAACAGCGAAGCAGGGCGGATGCCTAGGGGCAAGAATGGTGGTCTGGCGCGATTGCTCTGAGCGCGGGAGGAGCGAAGGCTAGAAGGGCGAAAGCGGAGTCGACCGGGGAAATTCAGGTCGTTCTTCCGTTCGCCGCCCGCTGCGTTAGGCAGGGTTCTCAACAAGGGCGCGAAGTACTGTATCAAGGCGGACCGGAGGAATCCGCAGAACCTTCTCGGAGGAGTCGGAAGGGCTCAACCTCAACGCCCGTGAGAAAGAAAGTAATCCTCGGCAAGCGGCCTCACGGAGGGGTGACGGCAAAGAACGTGGACTAAGCAACAAAAGTCCTCCAAAAGCCGGAGCGAAAATCGACGGGAGGAGAAGAAGAACCTTGCAAACCACGTGAGCTATCGGAAGAAGTGTCCACGGGAAATCTTTGCACAGAGAGTACAAATGAACCAATCTCTCAGGCAAAAAAAAAACTTATTAGTATTAAAAAGATAGTATGTGTGCAGGAATCTCTTTGACAGCGGGCAACGGTGGGAACGATTCGATGCGCTCCGTGAGGTTTTAATGAGGTCGTCAGCTCCGTCGTATTGCTGAAATCTGAGGGATGGGAAGGAGACTGGCCGGATCGTCAATGGAGGGAGCAATATTATTAAGAGAGGACGAGTCCTGGCCGATCAAGGGTGGCTTTGTCTTTTTCATAGGGGAATAAGCGAGCGGTACGAGGCTACATCCTGTCCCTCGGGATCCAAAAGGCGACTACGGAGGCCCCCAAAACGGGGGGAACCGCGACGAGAAGCGGGGGAAGAAAAACTGTCAGGAAAAAGGGAGGCGGCGACTCCCGTGAAAGGGAGGCTGACTCCGGAGTCGATCGAGGCAAGCGAGAAAAAAACCATAACTGCCACGAGGTAACCTAGGAACTGCTTCTTTCTCAGTTACGAGTCAGACAGGCGGGAAAAGGGGGGCCTGCTGCTAATTAAGACAGACGAGGGGAGCTCGGGATGCAACTTGGAATCGCGGAGTGAACGTCGATCTCTGCTCGACCCGAAGAGAGGTTGCCCCGGAGGCTGCGGGGGGAGGGATAAAGTGTTCGACTCGGACCGGGGAATTAGCTCTTTAGACGTGGTGTGGTGCAAAAACTCTGATAGAAACCAGGCAAAAGGGCCAGGTTAGGAGCCAGTGCGTAGCGCTTTCGAAGCCTTGGGGGGCTGCATCAAAAACTTTAAACCGTAAAGGAGAACCAGAGGGAGCTTCCAACGAACGTTATGGGGGAAAACAAGGGATTCAACTCCCTCCTGAAAACCTTTTGGGCACGGGAATGAAGACGGGGGGCATAGGGGCGAAGGCCGCGGTATACGAAACATGAGCGGTCGGGGCGACCGTGGTTATGCACGTGATTGCGCACGAACAGGGGTCCACGAACTCCTGACCACACCGTACGTGAAGGGGCCGGTGGAGCAGGGGTTAACTGCCGAGCCACGAATCAAAGGGGGGGCAGTGCACGGGATCCAGTCCTTTCCCGGGAGTAAAGGGGAAGGGGGGAAATCCCGGCTCAGACCGGGGAAAGGGGTTCTTCGGTACAGGGATAGAAGGAAAACGAGTCGGATCTGGACAGGAGGGGAACGAGTCAGCGATCGGACGTAAGGGAAGGACTTTGATGAGAGTAGAGGGTTGCAGAACGTCACAGCCGAAAGGCTGATACTGTCCGTCCACGTGCAGGGGACGTATCCATGGGAATTCGTTCACGGGAAGGTCGGGGAAGCGCACAAAACCAGTTGCTACCCCAATTCACTTAGCGTCGACTCCCTGCAGATGGGGGGGAGGACGACTGTGCCGGGATGTTCTAAGAAAGAGGCTTCCCGGGATGCTCAGCACCCGGAAAACGGGAGGAACTTTTTTGGCACATCGATTCAAATCTACGAATCGGACCAGGGTCACATGAGCTGAGCAAAGAAAGGTGCAAGGATTGCCGTCGTGTGGTCGACGCGGAGGTGGCTAGAAAAGTCCAAGAGCCAAACTGGAAGGGGGTGCGGGAATGGCGCGCCCGCGAGAGTTAACAAAAAACAAAGGGGCCCATGAGGTGAGTTAGGAGCATGCCGGCCAAGGAATAGGCATAAGAAAACTATCAGGTCAGATTAGATCACCGAGTATGAGCTTTCGATAACGGAAAGGGGTCAGAAGAAGATTTCGCGGTTCATCGGAAGATCTAGAATTGAGAGGTTAAAATGAGGGTATGCAGCTATGTTGAGGCGATTGGTCTTATCGGGCATCGACCTTCATTAATCTAGAAAAAGGAGTTCGCAGGAATCTAGGCACTCAAGTACCGAGACGGTTGGATATCAGTAGCTATTGGGGGTTTCCCTACTCGGAGAGGGAACGGTTTGGGGGGGGAGGGTTGGGGGGGGTTGGGTGGATGATTAGACAATCAGACACTCCAGAAAGAGCTCCTTCACGCAAAGCTGACGCGCCGAAGAATAAACGGGAACCCTCTTACATGATCTTCGCGGAAAAAACTTAGATTGCGAGAAGAGACGGTTGCCCTTCCCGAGGGAGGCCCTTGACCCCCGCCACACCTCTCGTCGATCGAGTTCCTAGGCAGAGCGCCGGGGGAACAGTCAAGAAAAAGAGGAATGAGACTGGTCAGGGTAGACGTGCTCGATAAGTCAATTGCAAAGGGGCTAGTAAGAATTCTTGAGGAGTGGTTCACAGTGGAATGTACCTCGGAACGCAAGTAAAGGGGAGAGAACCAAACTGGTGTGAGAACAAGGCAAAGGCTTTCTATAAACTGTGTCCTGCCTAAAAGTGAAACACCTTTTCGTGGGTAGGGGAGGAAAAACTGATAGCACGAGAAGGCAGCGGGAGCCCAAGAGTCGCCGGCGCCCAGGTTGGATCTCCAAAGAGACGATAGAAGCAATAGATTGTCCGAAGGAGAAACCAATGTCTAGGAGGAGGAGCTGTTCCATCGCGTGGATCACCACGCATCGCAAAAGACGAGAAAAAAATGTACCTGAGTAGCGGAAGCGCGTCGATAATCTGGGGGGAAGAAACGCCAGAGGGTTGTCTCAAGAAAAGAACGGACTGCCGGATCGCTAGGGAGCCCGGTGCGGGTTCCTTACGCACCGGTCGGAAGTATGACTCCGTAAGAAACCAGACGATTAAGGGGGGCTTCATAAATAGGCAGAAAGAAGGGAACAACAAAGACGCGTGAAGGGGGAAGTGCTTACGGGGCTCAAAGGTCCGTTGCCTGCCATTTAACACGTTTTAAGAGCAGGAGTGTCTAGAGGAGGAGTCCAGAGGAGTGTCTGAATGAGAGTCCCTGTGACAAAACAAGACGGTAAACACCCAGGGGTACTCATATCAAATTACGTAGTCGGGTAAAGGATATGTAACGCAGCAATAAGGGATGGGGCTACAATTCCTTTGTCAATAGAGAAAAGACACAAAAATGAGAGAAAAGAAGAGGGGAAAAAACGGCATCTATCCAACGCCTGAATTTCAAGGGAGTACGATAGGATTTTCAAGCGAATACAAGGAGGAGCACAGTCCTTAACAATTCGGGCGGGTGAACGTTGGTTTAGAAACGGGGCTTCAACAGGAGATAGGCCAAAACCTGAGGCTCGCAAGCATTAAAAAAGACGTCGAGAAACTGTTTTCCTCAGGGCCTGCATCACAAGAGAACGGAAATTCTCCTTGCCGTACCCAAGAGGGAGGGGTTGGTGCTGCTTGTCCACGTAAGGAGACCTGAAACCTCTCTTCTCCGTAGAACGGTCTATCGGGAGGAAATGAAAATGTTCTTACGTCGCAACGGCGAACAAGGGGGGGAGATCGGGACGCAGTCGGTCGAGCCAACCGAGGAGTGAGGGCACAACGCTACCAGTACGTTCCGGAGTAGCTCCGGGGCCGTTACATGACGCGAGGTTGGGGGGGAGGTATCCCATCAAGATAGGACAACTCACGGGCGAGGTGGGCTCTGAGCGAGAAAAGTCTGTTCCAGAGTACGGTCGTCGCCACGGAAATGCCTCGCGGGGACGAGGAACACCTAGCGGAAGGGCATCGAGATGGTAAGAGAACAACCCCCCCACCAAGGAAAAGGTTTTATTGGAGACAAAACATGAGGTCAATGAAGGGAGCAAAAGCAATGGGGCCCCGAAGGGTAACAACCAGAGAGGGTCCATGAAAGGTTGAACCAAGAAAACCAAAACTTGGAAGGGAAAGACGATTTCGAGAGCCAATTGAACTTAAGAGGAGAGCCATGAAGAGAAAGTGCGTCAGGACTTATCCGCCACGAGCCTGCCGACTTCCCCTATCAGGGGAAAAACGGGTTGGCGGAGGTGGACAAAGATCCCTAGGGTACGAGACACCAGAGTCGAGGATCCATATCCTGGGGGGGGGGAGAGAAGGAATGTAACGAGGGAAGACCCCGGTTCCGATTCGACTTGCCAGGGAGGCATGTCAGGGAGGGGAGGGGAAGAAATGCAACTAGAAGTAGAGGACTATTATGGAACGAAAAAATCGAAATATGACCTCAGCTTCTAGGTAAAAGTCGAAAAGAGGAAGTCACCAGAAGGGGCGATGAAAACAGGAGCAGGTAGAGGACCACACTCGAAAAAGGTCTGGGAAAAACATCAGGGGGGGGTGACCTCACTGGAGGTCGAGAAGTTCTATATCAGCGGAAAAGGTCTCGAGAACAAATTTCTATCTATGCGCTCCCTAGGTATCGCGAGCACATATCGGCACGAGAAGGGAGGGGCCGCGGCAAACAAGACACACGAAATGTCTCTGTTGGGGTAGAGGTCCACTCGGAAAGGATTTCTCGGGACAATCTCCCGCGGTCAAGTTGGTTGAAGTAAAAAGTGGTGTACCCTTCGGAAACTAGTCGAACACAAAATGGGGGAACGTCAAGACGGTCTTTAGAGGACGCTTACCTCGGAGGCGGGATTCTTCAAGGGGGAGACAATAAGTGAAAAAAAGGGGACCCGACCGGGCCGTATCCCACAGCCATGTCAGAAAAAAACTCGATTTAACCATACGCTTCCATACGAGCGTCGGCCAGCAACAAGCGCAAGGCTGAAACTCGGAAGGGGACCGCTGGGTACAATGTTTTCAGGGGGGCTGCCAGTCCAACCGCGGGAACAAATAACGGGGAAGAAGGAGGAAAGGTATCGACCCACCTTGGAGCGCAAAGGGGCAGGGAGGTGGAGCTGCAATCAACAAAAACCAACTCGCTCCAATGAACTGCCATTACGACGGGAGAAGATGGAGCCAGCAGTCCAGATCTGATCGTTCCAGTAGCAACGAAACTCAACAGTCGGGGCGTCGAGCCCCGCATCTAAGGTCAAATGTGAATACGAAGAAGAGGGGACCGAAGGGACCAGATTTATGAAGGGGGATCAAAATTCAACTTCTAACAAAGCTAAACAGGACGGAAGTACGGGGACAGGAACTTTCGATGCCCAAGGGGTATTTAGCAAGGCCAAGGCTCACCAGTGATCGAAACAGAAAGAGGGTGGAAGTCGTACTCGCGGGTCCTAGACAATGAGTCGAGGTCAAAGAAAAAAGGTGGTAGATAGCACCTGGTTACCATCCAGGGAGGGGACGCCCAGTTGCTCCTGACCTGGGGAACGGGGATGGAACAAATCGCGCCAAAGCGCGAAAAAGCCGGGAGAACAAGGCCAACAGGGTTAAGTGTGTGCTAAGGGTGAAAACAAAAACCACGTCGGAAGACTCCCTCCGGGCGAAGTCGAACACGTCGCGAATATGGGCAAACAGACGTACGCCGAAGAGGAAGTGTCACGCGCAAAAACCGCGCTAAGGTAATCACACAAAGTTTGGGTCCCCCCGAGGAACTACTTATGGGGAACACTTCACACGGAAGAAACTCGTACTGAAAATCATCAGTCGAGGCCTATTTGACATGTTCTTTGATTGGGACCCGGCGACTTGCCTCGAAAGAACTTATCTGAACTGCCAGAGAACGGCTGCACGGCGGAGAACTCAAGCGAGGAACCGATTCGCCGGTTGAAAATGCAAGGAGCGTCATCTGTGAGAAAAAATGCTATTACAAGAATGGTTCCTGGGGGGGGGGATCCATCAAAAGTATTCCTAAAAAAAATAGGGATAGCAGATCGCAAACCTCCCAAGACACGTGATCGAACAGGAGCTCGGACAGAGGCAATAATAGCGCGGAAATCCTTCCGATCCTGCGCAAAAGGCCTACTACCATAAGCTACCAACCAAAAACCCACCCCCCCAAAACACCAAACCAACACACACACCCCCCCCCCCCACAAAACTAGCGGGGAAATACGGAACTGCGAACAAACCGCGAACCTACGGATCGCAGGAGGTGGAATGGGGGGGGGAAACTGAAAGAGGAAAGCGCCGTCCCGGGAACCATAG
>Ga0179591_1289613_pt1 | contig 11956 bp, 5 predicted proteins | sample CZOMad2_1_08_16f_FD_182891 | JGI IMG/M metagenome (GOLD analysis project Ga0179591, IMG submission 182891) | Vadose zone soil fungal communities from Angelo Coast Range Reserve, California, USA - CZOMad2_1_08_16fungal (PacBio error correction) | ecosystem: Environmental > Terrestrial > Soil >...
TGGTCTTCCGGGAGAGGAAAAAGGCGAGTTTTATGGAAGTCTGCCAGATCACAGACGTAATAATAAGGAAACTGGGGGGTCTAATGAGGGAGAAAAGTCGGGTCTCTTATGACAAGGAAAAAGGGGAGACCAAAACGAAGGAAAACAAAGCAAAAATAGGAGAAAAAAAGGGATCTGGATGACGAAAAAAACTGCATCATCTCCTGCGATTTCAAAAAAGGCTGGGGGTGGGGATAGGGTTATTTTGGGAAAGACCTATCATCTAAAACAGAGGAAGGGAAAACGTTGTAAAAGAGAAGAAAGCCACAGAAAGGAAAATTGAAATCTCGGTTTCAGGGGGAAGGGGGGGGAAGAATGCTCTCTTCTCAGGAAAGTAGCACTTTCTCTCTACAAAACAGAACAAAAAAAAAAAACACCAAAAAACAAGGAGGAAAAAGATTCTGAAACACTAAGGGAAACCGATGGCGCTTGCTGACTAGGGGTTGAATCGTAGAGGCGCCGCAGGACTTCCAGAGAAGAAAAGGAACAGTAAGGGGAAAAAGGGGATCTCATCTTAAAAACAAGGGGTTGATTGGAGGGAAAAGAGGTCAAAGGGAGGATGGTGCGGATCTCCGGGTCGTGGCGTAAAGTCTATCTGTCTCTGAGAAAGAAACGAAACACAAAGAAATCACTCAAAAAGGCGGGAAAGGTAGGGAGAGGTGGGATTTAGAAGGGGAGGAGATCAAACTTCTAGAAAGAAGTCGGACTAAGCTAGCTACTAAATCGTTCGCCGCATCTAAAAAGACACAGGAGGAGAGGGGGGGGAAGAGGACGGAGAGAGAGTCCGGCTATTCTTGTTGGGGGGGTGTCTAAAGAAGGTATAACCGGAGCCACATGTAGAGAGGTCGTCGGAGATATCTAGGAAAGGGCTCTTACAGAGAAAGGAGAAACTAAGAGAGACAAGAGTACTTTCAGTATTGAAAGGCTACAACTTAAGAGGGGATCAAAAAAAAGATTAAAACTGTAGTGGAAAATGGAAGGCCGTCTAAGAAGACTAATGGAATGGAGGAGTTGGAAGCAATTTCCGGAACGTTAAAAGGCGGCCGTCGCTTTCAAAAGGTGGAAAAAGACGAAGCCCCTCTGCCAGAAAAGAGGGACAGAAACCTAAGTAGTTCTTCTTCCAATTCGCCGGTCGAAACAGCCCTCCGTGACCGTATAAGGGCCAATGGGTGGGTATAGCAGATAAAGAGATCGAAATATTGTCTAAAACACCGATCAACTCAGGATTCAAAGGAAAAGTAACAAGTAAGATCTAGAGAAACATGAGGTTGCAGAGCAGGTCGAGGGCCATGAGAATCCTTCAGCGACCGATTCGATGAAAGAAAAACTTCAAGAAGAAGTATCACGAAAGAGAGTGGTTTCTTTCTAAGCCCACCGCTCGCCTCCTATTGACCGGGAAAGACCCCGCGCACATGTCAAGCGCTCCGCGGCCCTGAGACATCGCTCAAAGCTACTTAGAAAACTATGAGCAGCCTCAGATCCCCAAAGCCCGAAGAATACTAGACAGATCAGCTCACCGCGATCACGACGGTTCACCCAAGGCTCTAAATTTTCAGGCGAAGGGCTGACCGTGGAGCGCGGCGCCCGGACGCTACGGCGACCGATCCAGACATTCACTAAAAAACAGGAGGTCGAAGCGTGCGGCGTAGGAACCACAGAGCAACTCGAGGTACCGCTCGCGGAGGTCGACCTGGGGCCGAAGGTGCTCACCCGCCCCGTGATCTTCCACGTTCGGCCGCTTAAGGAACAAAGTCGATCCGGTCCCGAGGAACGAGATCCCGGTTAGGCTGGGGGGGAACTCTCGACTCGAAAGCGCGACGCCGCGGTGATCGGAGAGCGATCGGCGGCCTTCACGATCGCGAAACTACTACTAACCAACGCAAAGAAGAGGACTGCCGAACCTCGATCGAAAAGGCGAGCCGACGAGCGACGCGGGCGACGCGAGAATGGTCGCGCGGAGTGCTCAGTAGAAAGGGCCATCCGACCGGCGAGTCGCCCAGTGGCACTAGGGTCCGAGCCTCTGCGTCACGCGCCTTCTGAACAGCTCGCCTGGCGTGCCGACCGGAGGGGGTGTCACCGCTCAGTTCGGGGTCGAGAGGAGACGTGGGCCTCGGCGAAACAGCGTCTCTACGCCGTGCTCTCTCCGATTGGGAGTGCAACGCCCAGTGGACTTCGGGCGAGCGGATCTTCGCGCACAGAGCGCGCCGTGCTAGAAAATCTGGTTGAGTCCGCAGCTCTCGCTCGGGCGGGTCCGCTCTCTGAAAGGTCGGTCCCTTCGAGCACGGGGGCTGGCTTCGGTAGCTCGCGGGTGCGGTGCGACCTCGATGTCGATACCATCGAACCATCCTCGCTCTCAGCGTGATACGCGAAAACTGCCTCATACCCGCTACTACGGCTTCGCATCAGCCGGGAAAGAAGACGCTCGTTGGCCAGGGGTGTCGACCTGTCAAGCGGCGCCGCGCGCTGCAGGTTATGACTCCGCTGCTCGCGTGCGAACGGTTGGGGGGGGAGCCATGCCGCGCTAGAAAAAACATGCTTAAAGCTAGAAAGTCGGACCTTACCACTACGTAAAACGGAGGCTAGACATGCCTGTACTCGCTTAACCCGGATGTGCTGTGCTAAAACGAAGCGCTTGTTTACGCGCGCCGCCGCGGGTCGACCCGTCGAACTGAGAACGACTGACACGGGAGGCGGAAGTGTTGGGCGCCGCGCGAACGAGCCCGAGCCGCGCTCGCGTCCTCTGGCCGAGTTCCCAAAGCGGGCGTCCGAGCCGTGGAAGGACGAGCTCGCGAGCGACGCAAGGAATGAATGCTGCGGTCAAGTACGGAGAATAGCATGGACGGCGATGACGGGCTATGTGTCGGGAGAGAAAGGAAGGAGAGAAGGCGGGATAAAGCACACAACAACGTAGGAGGAAAGAGAGAATCCCGTGGGCCGGCGGACGCCTCCCCCGTCCTGCTCCGAACGACGTAGAAGCCCAGGGAGAAGTAGGAAGATTCAAGGCGAGAGGTCCCTAACTCTGGGGGAAAAAGCACACCGACCTCGGCCGTGAAGCCAGAGGAAACGCCCGTTCGCGGGGACTTCACGCGCGACCCCATCCCGTCAGCAGCTGTGTAGCCAGCGAGTCCGGCGGGGGAACCGCGCCCGCGCGTCGGTCGGGGGCCCGGACCGTAAGAAAAGACGGATGCTTTTCTAGTAGTCGCACGAATCCCGGCTAAGGACACAGTCGAGCGCCGCGTGGACGTCAGGGGAAAATGGATCAAAAAATCAACTGGGACCAAGGGGGAGAGCAGGATTTATGGCTAGCGCGCGCATGGCACACCCTGTCCCGAGACCACTCTGAGTACCGTCGCCCCGTAGACGAGCGGCCTACACAGGAAGCAAAGATCACTCGCCGAACATGTCTCCGCACGAACTGGAACGGTCGTCCTAGTAGACAACAGCGAGTGGGCGAAGTCGCACTCGGCGCGGGGAAGACGGCTAGATGAAACAGAATAGGGTAAAAAAAGCTATCTAACTGAAAAGAATAGGAAATCCCTTAATCCGGGGGCGACTGCGACTTTCTCGAAGAACCTCGAGCGGCGCCCATCTCGAAGCGGGGGGGGGGGGGAGAAACTCCATCACCTCCATTTACGGAAGGGAGAGAAGAAGAACTCGCTCCTCTGAAGAAACTCGTTCTCACGTGAACGGGCGCATCCACTGATTCGCGGGTGACCTGGGCCGTCCAAGAGATCAGGCCTCACTTTGAAGAGAGTGACTATACAAAAGGGGATTTTACAATATGCCTACCCAGGGAGAAAACGCAATCGACCAAATAGGCGACACTCAGGGAGGCACGCCGGAAGGCATGGGTCGACCTAACAATCAAGGTTTTTGCATCAAAATCTCAGGGGGGGGCCGACCAAAAACTTTTCCAAGGGGGAGAGAGGAGTAGATCGGCGGCTCTATCGCGCATCATCAGCCTTTCCACCGAAACAACCATCGACCAGACGGAAAAACGCGATCTAGCCTCGCCGGAATGAGCGAGGTGAGCTCAATTGCAGCTTGAAGGTCTATTGAGCGCTGGCGGAACCAAAACGTCTCTAATAGGGAAAAAAAAACTATCACGAAGTGCCGAGAGCGGATCGACAGGAAGATCGGAGAATAAGAACAAATAGGGGAAAATTATTCGAAGAAGGGGAAAACGGAGACTCTTGGGGAAGATCAAAAAAGCGTCAAGGAAGAAAGGCGAAAGCCTGAGGGGTGGGAACGGCGTACGAACAGATAAAAACTAATGAACAGTTGGGGGGGGAATCCAAAACGCGTTCAGCGCGAGGGAAAGAATGTTAAGCGCCTTCATCCTTAGGCGAAAACGAAAGTGAAAAAAAGAGACCTCCTTCGCCAAATCAAGAAAACAACTACGCGCGAAAGGAGGAGGACAAAAATCTCACAGAAGGGGGGAATGAGGATCTAAACTGAAACGAGGACAAAAAATCTATCTGATCAGTGGGCCTTTCATCATCGGGAATGCAAGTAGTCGGAAGCAATGCGTTATAAAGGATTCCCGGTTAAGTATCAAAAAAGAAAATGTAGCGGTGGGCCTGCCCAGTAAAGAGGATCGAAGAAGGTCGGGAGAGAAAGTAAAACATCGAAAGAAAAGCTTTCCGAATCCAGTCCATAAGAGTTCTTAAACGCGTAAAATAGGCAAAGACTGAAGGAGATAAGGATAGGAAATTAGAGTCCAAAGTAACCTCGGGGAGACTTCTCGGATAAAGTCAGCTTCTTGGGAAGGAGTCGTAAAGTCGACGCGAAAAGGAAACAAGGGGGTGGGTGTCTCGCTCAAGTCAAAGCACGCTGAAATGGGATAAGAAGTATCTCTGTTGACCTAGTGAGGGGGCAAACTACGCGGAGAAAGGAAAATAAGGCCAAAAAAAAAGCTCCACCTGAAAGAGTAATGAAAAAGGGCTGAACTGCATTCGGGGAGTTCCAAGACCTACAAAAAAAGGACTTCATACAGTAGAAAGAGAAACTTTTCAAAAAAAAGAAAATGACAACCGGAGTCAGAAAGCTACGGAGCATGCAAGAACTGCTATCTGCAGAGAGCAAATCAGCGTAACGCCCCGACTCGTTGTCAAAAGAAATAAGAAACTATTCTCCTGGGAGCCGGGAAAAAAAAAAAATGCTTCAGAAAACGTAAAGAAGAGCTAAGCGACTACGTGGAAGAATAAGAATTTGAGTTTGGGCAAAATAGGAGGAGTATAAACACCTACAAGAAGGATATCTAGCCGTGAAGGTAAAAAAAAGACAGGGGGGTATATAGGATGGAGAGAGGGTCATGGAGAGATCTGACCACTGTCCCTGAAAAGAGTCACATATAAGAGATACCTTCTAGAGGAAGACGGCTAAAAGAAAGAATAACGAAAACAAGAAGGAAAAACCGCGGGGGAAATCAGTGGGACTAGGGGGGCAAGCGGGACCGAATAATCACCTCACCTGAGATAAAAAATAAAGAGTTAAAAAAAAAGATATTAGAAGGCGAAGTAAAGATGACCAAGGCAAAGACCTTACTTGTTGACTCAAATTCAAAACTGACTTACTAACTGCTATCTAAAAAGAATCAAGAAAAAAGGACAAAGAGGTTCTGGAAAGGGTTAGCTCCTGCACGGAGAAAGAGGAGTTGGGAAAACAGAAAAAATGACAGCGCATGGAGAAGAAAAAAGAAAAGTCGAACTCAAAGAAAAGAGAAGATTCACAAAGTACGAGAAAAAATAGTCCAAAGAAAACGAGTTAGAGTGCTCTAAGAACAATCAACGAAAATAAAAAGGAACGAAAAAAGGAAAAAGAGGGGAAAAAATGACTCTCCAGCGAAATAAAAGAGGAAACCTTGGGGTTCCAAGCAAGGGAGTCTTCGCAAAGCGCACCTCATCACTCATAAATCAAGAGAGGACAGTAAACTAAAAAGTTAAAGGAAAAACGGAATTTGAATAGGAAAAAGGAGAAAAATAAAAGAGAATTGCAAAGCAGGAGTCTGCAAGAAAAAAAAAAATTCTCGCTCTCAACAAAAGATGTTGAAAGGATAAACATTGAAGAAAAGTCGATCTTCCCTTCGAGGAGAGGAAATGGAACACAGCAAAATACAGCCAGGAAAGGTTTTAGAAGGCTGAAGAAGTGTCTCGGAACCTCTTCGTCTAGGGGTCTAACCCCCCTGACAATAAGATGGGCTGAAATTTGGGGGGGAGTATAAATCTCGGGGAGGGAAAAAAAAAAAAAAAAAGCCGATGTCAGATGAATCGACTGTGGGAGGGGGCAATAAAAACAACTGGAGGAAGCTCACGATCAGAAAGGAAACAAACTTACAATCAAAAAAAGACAAGCAAAGTATTGTCAAGAGAAGGTTCAGGGGGGATTAGAAGGAAATTAGGAGAAAGTGAAAAAAAGAGGAGAGACTAACAAAAAGAGGGAGTATGTCACTCCGAGGCGAGCCAAGACAAAGGGGGGGGGGGAACCCTTTTAAAAAGCTGCTGACGTTCACAGAAGACGGCTTCGAAAAAAAACCGGAAAACAGAGGTAAGGAAGAGGAGATAACAGGGACGCGACGAGGAAAGTTACCACTCTGCCACGATAGAAGTAAAGGGGCGTTCTAGAATCGGAGAGAGGGCCAAGAGAAAAAAACACTCTTCGAGAGGAATGGGGAATTGTAGTGGACGATAAGGGAGTTAGAACAGACTCTACGAAACCGGTCGACGGACGGGAAGGGAAGCCTACGGAGGAAAAAGAGAGAGACGCTGAAAAAGACAGAGACCAAAATTAGGGGGAAGAGAAAGCTGCTCGAAGACGTGGACATCGCGTTGCCTCCAAGTCTAAAAAGAGCCAGCCCGGATTAAAGAGGGGAAATTGGACGAGAGGTCTATGAAGGGACAGAGGTAATCTTGGCACCTGACTTATGCATTCTACGGAGCACGGGGGTTTTTGGGGGTGATTCTGTCTTTCCGCTAAAAAGGCGTCTGTCGGGAGGAGCCTAAAAAAGAAGAGAAATCTTCCTTAGTAGGGAAGAAAAAGAGAGGCAACTAAAGGAAAAAAAAAAGGTTAAAAAGTTAGAGGAGGTAGGAATCTCTTCAGTTCTTGAAGAGGGATTCATCACTCATCAGCCGACAGTAAAAAAACGCAGGGGTGAAAATCCTTATATGAAAACTTCTTCAAAGGAACACTTCTATTCAGGAGGGAAAAAAAAGGGGAAAGTCTACAACAGGGAAGCAAGAGTCCTGGGGGCGTTCTAATGAGAAAAGAACAGCGTCATAGAAAAGATGGCGCATTCCGAAAAAGGATCTCGAGGGAAAGTTAGCGGAACTAGAAGGAATTGAAGAGGGATGACCGGCTCCATTTTACATAAAGGTCGCGCATGGCAAGAATGACATCCTTTGAAAGGAGGTCGAAAGGGGAAAAGACCTAGGAACAAGCCCCACCCAGTGAGGGAAAAAAAACGCCTATGGCGGAAGCAGAAAGCCGGGACGAGAGTTAGGTCAGGGACTCCCTCACATTAAAGAGGGCAATCATTGGATGGGGGGAAACATCCAAAGAAAGGGAAAGGGGATAAGACGTAACTCGACTTCGAAGTCATGCTACAAAAAAAAATCAAAGTCCATGAGAACCGATGTAAAAAAAATATCCTATTTACCAAGGAAAGAAAAAGGGGGTCTAAAAAGAAGATAGCTCATAAGGATATCTCCTTTTATAGGAACCAGAAAGAAGCAAGTCATTTCACACGGATGAAGTTGAATCGCAGTCTTGTCAAAAAAAAGGGAGCAGGACTCTAAGCGGGAGAAAACTCACGTAGAAGAGGGACTAAAGGATTGAGGAAAAGTAGGAGAAAGGGACTCTGGGAAAGAATAGAAGGAAGAGTAACCAGCTAAACGATTATTTCGGATTACCGGCCAAAAAAGAAAAAAAAGATTCCGGAGAGGAGGAGAGCCCGTTAGGTAAGATAAATGAAAACTTGAGAAAAAGGGGGGGACCATGCAAGAGAAAGAGGATCCAAGGGGGTCACAAACGAGGGGGAGGTCCAACGCGAAAACTAAATAAGTAAAGGACAAAAAAGGGGAAGTAAATGACTCTTTATAAAGGAAATCGCGAACGAGGGGGAAAAAAAAAACAAACAAAACAAAAGTACTAGGAAACATCGAGGGGAAAGGAGAGTGAAACCCGACGAAGAGGGATCGACGAGGGCGATGAGATAATTGCACGAAAAGATCCAAAAAAAAAATCATCCTAAAAACAACAACACAGCCCCTCCCGTGCACAGGAAAAAATAGAAAAATAAAAAAGAAAAAAAACGACAAGGCGAGGGACGGCGGAAGACCGATTGGGTCCGCCGACAAGACGGTGAGGTGGTCGGCCGATGTCAAAAAAGTGGGGGGTCGTCCTCTTCGAAGCGGGGAGCGATAAGAAGAAAAGGCTGACAGAGAAAGGAGGGGTTGGACTTCAAAAGGAAAGGTAAAGAAGCAAAAGAAAGGACTTAAAGCTATCGGTCGACAGATCTATACGAGAAAAGAGCGGGCTCCGATTAGAAGAAAACCAAAACCACAGACATAAAGAGACACAAAAAAAAAAAAAAAACCCAACACCGCGACAGGGAGTGATGGAGGACGCAGGTCGCAGGGAGGGAAAAAGAAGAAAAGGGGAAGAGGGGAAGAGTCAGCAGAGGGAAAAAAGGGAGGCGGGGGAAAGAGAGGAGCGCGAGAAACGGAACGCTACTAGCTTAAGAAACATCGTAGGGTCTCCAAAGGAGTTAGGTTGACAGAAACAGAGAGCGCGGGAAGAGGACCGCTTGCAAAAAAAGAAGAACAGTGAAAAGAAAGAAAGACCTTAACGAATGCGGCGCAGAGAGGCGGCGTCACGGAGTGGAAAGGGGGGGTGGGGTGGGGGGGTGGGGGGGGGGCGGAAAGAAAAACTTTTGGAGAATGAGACTCCAGAAAAAGGGAAGGTCTCCACCTCGAGGTCCGTGGTTTGTTAGAAAGGCATGAGACTCAGGAAAAACGGACTGAAAGTGAGTCCCTTTCTATAAGGAAAAAAGGACCACTACTGAAAAAGAGGGAGCTGGAAATTGCCGGGTGACTTATATTAAAGAGGGGGAGAAATGTAGGTGCGCAACCCAAAAACGAGGTTCGAGATCTAAAACGTGGAAAGAAAAAAAAAAAGGGATTCGAAACCCCTTAAAAAAGAAGAAGAAGGGAACGAAAAAGGGGAGAGGGAAGAGGACTTCCGCGGTAACTCCTCGAGAAGGGCAGATTCTCATAGTTAGGCATGCCGAGTTCAAAGGACGGGGGTGACCGATCAGGGTGCCTAGCCTTGGGCGTACTAAGATACGAAAATAAAAGGGACATGAAAGGGGGGGAGTAAAGAAGGAGAGAAAGAAGGAGGATAGAAGAGAGGGGGTCCCATCAACTCAGGAAAAAGTTAGAATCAAAACAAAACAAACGTGGAGGAAGAATCACGTGTGCGCTCAGAAAGAAGGATCCCCAGAAAGAGCCTGAATCAGGCCTTCTTCTCGTCGAAAGGAAAAGACCCAAGCCATTTCCGTCGGAAGAAGAGAGAAAAAACTCTAGAAGAAAAAGAGCCAAAACAACTAAAATGAGAAGAAGAGGAAGATTTCAGCCCTGGTTCTGAAGTCACTCGTCAGACCCCATACAAAAGAAACTGGGGGATCCGATCTATGCAACTAGGGGGGAAAGAAAGAGGAGGTGAGTGGAAAGGAAGATTCTAAAAGGAAAGGAGGAAAGGGCAGATGTCGTCAAAGGGAACAGTCCGCTAGTTAAGAGAATTAACCAAAACGTCTTTAGAATGTCGTTAGAAGGGAGGATCTAATCCTCTAACTTCGAAGGGAGAGAGAAGAGGGAGGAAAAGATAAACAGTAGGAAAAAAGGACTGGACAAGGCAAGAGAAAGCTTTTAATCTCAAAATACATCTAGTATCCGGAGAGAGAACTCTTAAAGTAGCAAAGAAAAAACTTAAAAAAAAGAGTAGGTGAAAAGGGAGCCTTAGAAAAAAAAGGGGGAATACAATATAGGAGAAAAAATCGCCTGAGAGGATATCTCGGTGTTCTCAGAAAGAGTCAGAGATAGAAACTAAAACAAGAGTCTCGGCTGAGATCCCTTAAACGAGAGGAACTCTAATTTCTCTACTTGAAGAGGAGAAAGGGAGAAGCTCAAAACAGAGGGAAAGGTCGGGACTAAATGAATCAAGAAGATAGTTTATCGCGCGCACGAGATGGCCTCAAAGAAATCTGGAACTTGACTAAAAGCATATCATCATCCACGGGGAGGGGACTTTTGTACGGAAGAAAAAGAGGGGAGAACAAAGGAAAGCGAAACAAGATTGGGATCAATCCAAAAAAGGACGTGACCTCTTCTAAGAAAGAAAACGCTCATGAGTCATCAGCTTAACGGGGACAGGGCTACTATCAAATTAAGAAAAAAATAGAAGGGTTGGACAGAAAGGGACGATACAAGTGCCACTATTGACTCTCGGTCGTTCTATCACAGAAACTTTAGAATCCAGCGACTAAAATACTCCATGAGGAGAAGCTAATCGAAGACAAGAGAGGGCCTTAATAGAGGGGGAAGAAGTACTGTAATGGGAAGGATTATTTTTCGCACATCAAAGGTCGCGTCGTGAAGAATATCACTCCGGCGGAGAAAAGGGGGAAAGAAAACGAGGAAGAAAGGGAAACCTAGGGAACTAGAGAAGGAAAAAAAAAACACTGTATCCATAGGCCTCTGGGAAACAGACTACTTTGAAAAAGTACGAAGTAAGAAGGGGGGACTCTAACAAAAACAAATCTACTTCCTGGGAGGGGGAGATACCGATGAAACAGTCTACAGCACTCGAAGTAATCTTCTTTAAGCGGGCCGAATCCGGGAGGGGGGAAAAACAATAGAGGTGAGTACAGATAGAAAGAACCCCCTTCGATAGAATGCCTTGCGAAGCAGTACTTCTGTCCCTTAAAGGGGAGGGAACATTCAAAAAAGCGGGAAGAGTGGGGGGAGAAGAAACAGGGACGAGATAGTGATCGAAGCGGATCTGCTCCTCTAATACAGAAAATAGGGATGGGGCCTATTCTATTCGGAGAAGAGGGACTGAAGAAGAAGAGTAGGGAAGAAATGCTCCTTCAACACCTTTCGAGTGTTCGTCCCTTTAACGAGGGTACTATAGGGAGCTGGTAGATGGGAGAAGTAAACACCAGATGGAAAAATGCTTCTTCTCCAAGAGAAAAGAGAGAAAGGGATCAGGAAAAGTGGAGAAGGGATCAATGGAAAGGGGAGAGAGACTCAAAGCCTGAGAGGTTCCGCATCGTCGCGACTCTACAGGACTAGAAAAGTTTCAAAAAGCAGGGAAGACTAGATCTCTGTTGAGGGAAGAGAAAGAAATAATGAGAGGGGGTTGTCTATCAGAATACCGCAAAAACGCCAGGTTCCAATTTAAGATGTAACGAGGGAGGGTTCTCTACCAAGTAGAAGGGGGGAAAAGAATTCGGAAAGAAACGGGAAAGGACCAAAAAAATCAGAGAAAAAGACGCCTCTTCGGCGGCGGCTTGGCCAAAAGACCGCGGGCCAAGAGAAGGGGGCACAGAAGACGACTTCCCCGAAAAGTGAAGGCAAAGGGGAATGCCTAATCCTTAACTTACGATGAAGGGAAGGGGAAGAAAAAATCAAGTCGTAGAGGAATCAGAAATAAGACGACGGGCCGCCGCGCGCGTGACTGCTCACTTACGAATTCGAATGGAAAATGGGTACCTCAGAGGCCTATTAGAGAAAGGCTAAAGCAAAAAAGAATCTAAGAAAGGGGGGGAGGACTAAGAATCCGTCTACGCTAGAAAAAAGGAAACTGCTAGCAGCCAGACTAGGTCGCTTCCGGAATGGGGAATTCGATGCGAGCTGGAGAG
>Ga0179591_1319124_pt1 | contig 11956 bp, 20 predicted proteins | sample CZOMad2_1_08_16f_FD_182891 | JGI IMG/M metagenome (GOLD analysis project Ga0179591, IMG submission 182891) | Vadose zone soil fungal communities from Angelo Coast Range Reserve, California, USA - CZOMad2_1_08_16fungal (PacBio error correction) | ecosystem: Environmental > Terrestrial > Soil >...
TCTTCAGAGGTCTGCATGGCGAAAGAAAAAAGCGAACCGATAATTCAGCGTTTAAAGAGGGGCCTGGGATGCCAATACCCAGGTGGTTCACAGATCAGTAAAAGAGGATCAGAGGAAAAAAAAAACTGTCGTTCTTGTTGAAAAAAAAAAGAGCCCCTACAACAACGCGTCGCCGCAAAGACAGAAAAAGTCTAAAGAGGGGAGGGCGGCCAAAGGGGGGAAACAAAAAAAGGGTAAAAAAAAAAATAAAAAGTGAACCTTTTTCACAGAGCCTAAAGGGCATGCCATTTGGGGGGGGGCCGGCAGTCCGTAACGATGTAGAGACGGCCACTTCGGACGAAGGGGGGATTGGAGGACCATCTAAAATACAAGAGAAAAAAGAAACGGGAGTGAGAATTTCGCAATTCGGCGGCATTGGCACTCAGACCACCAGACTGGACGTCATCACGGAAAAGTTAGAAAAACGGGAGAGTGGGAAACGAGGGGGGAGACAAGAAATAGATTCCGGCCGGGCACGGGGAAAATTGTCACACAACTTCATTTTCATAGGGAGGGAACCACCGGCGGGTGAAAAAAAGAGGATCAAAAAGGTCAAAAGAGTCAGATGTGATGGTAATTGGGCCAGGGGGACAATAGCCTGTGGGAAGAGAACGGACGAAGAAGGTTGAACAACGGGTTGGGAAATGAAATCTAAACCGCAGTGGCCGCAACCGCGTCCCATCAGACCGGTTAGTGGCGAAGAAAGATAGGGGAGTTGTGGGGGGGATGAGGGGGGAAAAATAGTCAGTAAAAAGGCGATAACCAAAAAACAATACGCAAATCGCGAAGCAGAACTCTGCAGGAGATAAAAGTTACAGGAGGGAATACAGGGGAGGGGGTTCACAGAAGCGATTCCGCTTGCCCAGGTCGCTGTATTTCAGACACAAAAAAAAGAGAACGCCAAAAAAATTAAATTTCATCAAAAAAGAGGGGAAGATCAAAACGTCCGAGTAGTAACAATAGAGAAAAACAAGAAAAAGGACTTTGGTATTAACTTCAGGGCGAGAAAGACACGAACGCGGAAAAAGCAACACTGGAGTGTTACTGAAAAGGGCAGCAGCGCAAGGGAAAGGGGGGCAAAAAAAGGAGCATCATGTGGGTATAGCGGCACTACAAAAAAAACCTACAAAAAAAGGGGGAGGAAGCGCCAAAAAACTTACAATTCGCAAGGAGGAACAAAAAAAAAGAGGTAAAAAAAAATCTTCTTTGGCGTGGGGGCGGGCAACTGGGAGACGACAACCAGAAGGGAGAAAGGAGAAAAACCAGAAGAAGATATAAGTGAGAACAGAGGAGAGAAAAAAAAAAAGGGGGAAAGAGGGACTGAGCAAAACGAGGGCATTCAAAAAGGGGCATTGTGGGCTTCGCCTAAATCCATTTGAAATCTGGGGTGGGTCGTGCCAAAGGGAAAAAAAGTGACCGGAAGTAGGTTGTTTGGGAGGAGGAATCAGGGGAATGGCATTCGCTTAGTTTGGCTTGACTTAGGACTGGCAAAAGGGGATAAAGGATCAAGATTGATTATTAATCGATTGGGGTAGTAATAGGGGGGAGCGGGGGGGGACTGGGGGGAGGGGAAGGACAGTTTTGATGTTTGGGAAGAGGGGCCGAAATTCGAGTCAGAATACCGAGAGGTGATAAGTGGAGGCGAAAGGGAATAACGAACACGGAGAGCGGTGCGAGCTTGAGGGCGTGATGACATTTTATTTTGTGGGGAGGAGAATTCGGGGGGGGAATTGGGGGGAAGCGCAAGGAAAGCGTGCCGAGCTGCAAAAGAAGGAAAGATTTTGACGCAGGAAGGATCAGAGTAAGTGCTGCGATTCTTTGGGGGTAGCGCTGGGGGGCACACGGAGCGAATGAGAACAAGAGCCGGAAAAAAAACCAGATCCGCGATACGAAGAGAAAACCAGGTTCATGAGAAGAGGTGCAAGGAAAGGGACGGAGATGGAGCAGTCTATGAAAGAAATGGGACTCATTGACGGGTCCCGCGCCGTCTGTCAAGGGAAATTTCGCAACAAAAAACATCCACCTCAGGTCAGCAAGGAGGGGGGAAGGAAAGGGGGAAGGAAGCGTTTTGAGGGACACGCCCAGAACGGGAAAAAAGATAGTGGGGGAAGGCACCGGTGACTAGTGCTGGGGGCAAAAAATACAATAAATAAATGGGCGCGGATGACGGGAGGAGAGGGAACTGGTAAAAAGAAAAGAAAATGGGACCAGAGGTAAAAATGCGCCCGTCGAGAATTGTGGGAAAACAAAAAAGGGATAGGGTTCGCAGCATTGAAAATCCCAACAATGGAAAAATGGCAGCACGGATGGCGGCAAGAGGAAGGGGAAAAAAAGTTCAAAAAAAGAGTCTGGGGGGCTGACCTGTCAGGCTTGGAAAGTAAGGACAGAACCATAGGCTGTTGAGGGATGGAGCTTCGAAAAATGAGCTGGGGATGGGAAGGGTTGGGGAAAGGTAAGAAAGCCTGTGCATGGGGCATTTCTTGATGAACGGAAAGAATCTCTAAGAGGTTAAGGGAAAGAAAGGATTGGGGGAATAATCCACAGTAAAACGATGGAAGGGGGAAAAAAAAGGACCTGGAAATATCGTTCACGTAGGGCCTAGAGAGTGTTGAACCAAGTGGGAATGAGTTCGAGGAAGTCTTCTTCTCAAACAACACCGAGAAGAAGCGAGATCTGAAAACACTGCAAATCAAAGGGGTCTGCAATGAAGGAAAAAAAGCTAGAAGAAAAGATAACGCGTCGCCCTGACTTGTCCTATGGGGGTGCCAAGACCCAGCTGAGTTACCAAGAGCAACGAGTCCGAAGGGTAAGGAATCAGAGGAAAGAAAAAAAAAGGGGTCGCGGAAAAGCCATTAGATTGGGCAAAAATCGCCAAAATAACAAAGATTTCAGAAGATCACCGTCAGTACCGTGGAGTCAAGGTCCCGGAGAAAGGAGTCAACCCTGGGAAAAATCAGGTCAAATCGCCAGACGAAGGTCCAGTCGGCATAAGGGAGCCGTAACCAGTGTCGGGATCCTTCCATGCTGGGGGAAAGAACGGGTCTTCTTCCAAATGAAAAAAGGGGGGCGATACAAATCGATAGCGAGGAGGAGTTCCGGGAAAAAGAAGGGGGGAAAGGGGTCAAAAAAAACCATGTACCGATCCGCGCCGTTAAGAGAGTGTATCGGGTCCCAAGCAGATATTTCCCTGCAAAGGGGAAATTCACTATTTTGGGGAAAAGGTGAGGAAGACCGTCGGAGAAAGAGATCAAAAATAACAAAACTGGGAAACGCGGGCCGCAGAGAAGTTGCCTGTGACCGGAACCGGAGAATAGGAAAGAGTCGTGGGGGTGGTAAGAAAGGGCCATCGAACCCGGGGTTTTCAACAAGAAGAAAGGGAAATTTTGATTTGGCGAATCAGCCGGGAAAAAAGAGGGGGGACGCTGGGGGAGGGAGAAAGGCGATTGAACTTGCAACCATCAACCCCCGAGACAGCACGCAAAGCAGTGCTCCCCGGACCTGGGGTGGCACCCGGCCATTGTAACGGAGAATTTGAAGACCAGGAAGGCAAAGCGCTTTTCCGGCGCATGAAAAAAAACAAAAAAAAAAAAAGATAAATTGGTCATCAACAAGCACAAAAGCATAGTACAAAAAGGGCGTAAAACAACCGCTGAAAAGGGAAAAGCACCGAAGAAGGGGGGAAGGGGGTTAGAAATCAGAAATTTCGGCGGGACGTTCATAACAAAAGAAACAGAGGACTACCATGAAAAGCTAAAAAATCATCAAAAGTAAAAAGAGGGCCAGAGACTACCGTGGCCCGAAAGAGAAAATTCAAGAGGAAAAAAATACTTCAAAGCCCGAGATGAATAAAAGAAAGAACGAAAAAAACAAAAAGAATCGCGGATTTTGTCGTGCAAAAGGGTGCGACAACAAAAAGAAAGGACGGGAAAAGTCAAAAATGACGATAGAAGAGACAGTGGGAAAGAAGATCGTAAAACAAAAAAAGGAGTAGTGAAATAGAGAATAGGAGCGGGAGGAGGCAAGCTGGCTTCGCCGGAACTGGATCACGGGGGGAGACCCAGCTAAGGACAGGCGGTGAGGATTCCGGGGGTACCGGGGAGGGAAGAAGGGAAGGGGAAAGATTCGCTTATTTTTGGTACGCTTCACCAAGACTTGAGGGACTTGGGAGGACCAAGGGAGTGCTGCTGATAAAGGTGGGGATTATTTTGATGGGGGGGGGGAATTGGCAGGAATGGGACTGGGGGAAACCACAGGAAGGTGGTTTTGTACTTGAGATTTTCGGTACGAAAAAATGAGGGAAGTCAGAAGAACAAGTACACGATCTTGGGAGGTGGGTCGCGGGGCGAACCGACGACCGGACTATCTCTGAACGTGATGGGGGCGAGGGACAATTTTTATATTGTTGGTTCAGGGGTGCCGGTTGGAGGGGACAGTCAGTCGCAAGGAAAAGACGGAAGCGAGAGGAAACAGGGAAAGTCAATTGGCCGGGGGGATCAAGGTTCATTGGGCGCGATTTGTTGGGAGATGGGGAAAAGGGGGTGTCAGTTGCAAAGGAAAAGTAGAAGAGGCCCGCCAAACCTTCTCGAGACCAGCCCAATTCCTGATGACACGTTGGGCAAGAGGAAAAAAACCTGGGGGAAATGACTGTGTTAAAAACGGAAAAGACCAGATCCGGTCTGAATTCACATAAAAGGAATAAAAAAAATCGCGTGGGGGGAGGGAAGGTGAGAGAGGAGTTTTCCGGAAAACGCAGGGGGGGGGCACAGAAAGGGGGTGAGACCCGGGGTAACGGCAGAGAATCTGGGCAATAAGAAAAATACTGAGACTGGGGGTGGGCTAGGGTTAAGGGTGAACCCCCCGTTGATGGGAAGGGAAGACCTATGACTGGAAAGGAAAGCCGAAATTGGAGAAAAGAGCTACTTCTCAGGGAGGATGTTGAAGAATCGTTGACCCAGGACAGTGTAGGTAACTACAATAGGAAAGCCTGAAATAATCGTAGAAAAATGGAAAGGGGAAATCAAAGTGAACCTCGGAAAAACGACGCGAAAAGTCAACTGGAGCTTTGCACGGATCACGTTAAAAAATAAGAAATCGAAGGGGGAAACTGCTAAACTCTTGGTTGGGGGGGTCGAGGAAAAAAAGACGGAAGACATACTTTCCTGAGGACAAAGAGGGGATAGGGTTAACTCACGGGGGGGGATTGGCTAAGAAAAGTGGACAGGTCAGTGCAATGGACGGAGCTGGCATCGTGGAACCTAGAGGGAGGGTGAACCAAGGGCATAAGCGAATCAATCTAGCTCAAGAGGAGAGAGAGAGAAGCGCTCTGCAAATCCTGGGTCGCATACTTCACACGGAGAAGGCAACAGAAAAAGATCGCACGGGGAAAGGGGGTGAGAGAGTCAAACAAAGCTGAGTTCCCCATATCCGGTCCCGCGGAATAAAAAATGGCGTCTTCCACGCATGGTCTGAGAAGCGGATACCCACTAAAAAAGCAGAGAACACTACTACCGTCGAAAACTGGGAAAAGGAAAGTGCAGATTTTTTTCCCGCCCGAAGTCCCAGGGGAAAAAGTTGGGACAGGGGAAGGGGACCGCTCGAAAGAGGTACGTTCTTCCAGGAGGCTTAAGACTATTGAGGGGGAAAAAGAAGTAAACGGAACCTCTTGATTCCCCATAAGAGGTACCAGAGATATCGCGGGGGAGATGTCACGATGCGGGCCTGGCAACCAGTAAAGTCTCGGAGAAAATAAAAAAAAAGTATCCGTGTGTGAAGTGCGTACCAAGCCAAATGATTCACAACGGTTCAACGGTAAGTGGAATATATGGGGGAGGAGGGGGAAGTCCCACCGGCGGTTCCATGGACACTATCCACAGGGGTACAAAACTGGAAAACGGGGGAGGTTAAGAGGCGGAAAATTGATGTGAAAAGGAAAAAGAAGGAGAAGGGGAAAACTAGTGGTCACAACGTGGTTGTGAAAACAGCAAATTTTTTCCGAAGGGCAACGCGTCATAACAACCTGGCTTCGAAGCGCGGATGAGGCGGGTCTAATTCGGTTGAGGACGAGCCCTTGCAACTAGACACAGAAAGATAACAAAGAGGCAGCACGAACGAAAAACCCGGAGAAAGGGGGGGGCTAGGGGGTTCAAAACGCGCTGGAAGCTGCCAGGCCAAAAGGAACTGAAACGAACGGAGACGCAAAACAAACTTGTCGTAAAAAAGAAAAAACAGGCACCTAGGAAGGATGAGATAAAGAGAAAAAAAAAAAATCAATCACCAATAGTCGGAGAGGATTAGAGAAGGAGTCGGACGTAACTGATGCCAAGAGAAAAAGGGAGGGCACGCCCATACACGCCAGAGTAAAAAAAGAAGAACAAGAAAGAACATCAAGGATACGTCACTACCGGGCCTGAAAAATACAAGAAAGTTACAATACGAGCAATTCCACAGACAGAGACGGGAAAAAATAATGTAACCAGACTGATTTTTTGCGGAAAGAAGAGGCAACCAACAGACATTGTACAGGAGTAGCCGGAAAGCAAGAAAGGAGGGGAAGCCAGTCCGCAGGCGCAGGATTAAAATCAACACAAGAGAGAGGAGCCTGCTGAAAAATTGAGCATGTATATCGGCGGGGGTGAGAATGAGCAAGGAAAAAAAAAGAGAAGTCGGGGGAGCCCACATGCGTGTGAAGAGCAATAGGGGGGGAATACGGGAACGGATTGAAAGGGGGTGGGTCGATACCGTCACGTCGTAACTCTCGGAAAATCGGAGGTTGGAGGTAACGAAGAGAAATCTGGATACTTGTGGGGCCTTCGTGGTACAGGGTGAAGTTGATTGGGGGGGGGCGGGGGGGAGAAAGGATGGAAGAAAGACGCCAGTTTTGGTGTTGTGGTTTCTTACGCGATAATGAATGATCTCAGAATATCCGAAGAGAGAGAATGTGATTATGGGGAGGGAAGGACTCCACCGAAAGGGACTCATGCGGAGAGAGGGAGGGATTGTTATATATTTGGGGGGAGTCACAGCAAGTAGGGTCAAAAAAAAAAAAGCAAAAAAAAGCGCCTGGTATAGAGCAGGGGGGCTAAAGGGAGGAGAAAAGGGTCCGGGGGGGCAAAAAAAACGGAGGAACGGGTGCTGCTACATTTTCCAATTGCTAGTGAAGAAGGTGCAAGTGACAAAAGAGAATGATCACCTGAACGCCAGATGACACAAAAAACTAAAGAGACCAAGAGGGAGAAAAAAAAGTATTCCTTATGAAAGATGGAAAAAAACGAAAAAAGGAAATTCGATGGAGCCACAGGGCTTAAAACGTTTGCGAACATGGAATGTCGGAGGGACAGGTCCGGTCAATGGAAAGGGGGAAGGGAACCCGTGTATTGACATGAAAGCAGGCAAGAAGTTTGCACACGGGGGTTAGAAAACGTCGTTTACATGTACACGGACAGAGACAGAAAGGGAATGTGGCAAATAATAGTGGTGCAAGGAAAGGGGGTAAAAGGAAAAGAGGGGGAACGATACCTCAAGAGACTGTGGTGCTTGGGTGGGCGCAGGAACGGTGCGTAGAGGTCTGACGGTTCGCGTGGAAAGGAACGTGAGAAAGGGGAAAACCCCTATTCTGAAGGGTAGCGGAAGAGGCATTTTGGGATCAGCGGGTACGTCAGCAGCGAAGTGGGGGAGACAGAGAGACAAAGGACGGCGAGCGGCGGTAAGTTAACCCGGAATTAGGCGGGGGGCTCGGAAAAAGAGTGAAGGGGGTAAAGGGAAGTAAGCTAAGAAGAGTATGGGTGGAATAGGCGTAGCGAAGCAGGGAGGGTATGGAAGTTTGTAAAAGCCGTCGGAACAAAACCTGTTGTAGGAGGGCAGAGGAGGTGCGGAAGGGAAGCTGGTAACTCAGCGATCCCAGGAAAATAAGGACATTGGAAAAAAAAGCGGAAGTATTAGGTGAAATCAGACAGACCGGGGCAGAAGCGGTCAATCCCGAGAAAAAGGGAGAAGTCCTGATCTGTGCGAAAACTGCAAATCACAAAGGAAACGCGTGCCCGAGGCAACCAGGACCTCGACTGTGTCCAGGGATGCACATGGGTGTAGAAAAAAAAATGTGGCAATAATGCAAGAAGGGGGGAGTTTCAGAACAAAAAGGACTTCAAACCACCGGCACTGTGTCAAAAGGGGCAAAAAAAACCATAAAACCTTCGCCCATCCGAGACGAAAAAGAAGAAGGCGGGGGAATGTGCAGGGTTGGGGGAAAAACACAGGTCAATCAAAGATCAGAAACCAGGGGGATGAACATCGCCGCACTCTTCGTGCATCGGCTTTCGTAAGGGGGGGGGGCAGACTTCCGGAAAGGAAGGAGTGAAAAAACGCGGCCACCCGGGGGGTCGAAATGGGGACCTTCCAGCATCAAGTAGACGATCACCGTCAAAGACCCACAAAGTTGAGAGAGCAATTGGAAGATACAGCCCACAAGAAGGGAATGAAAACTGAAGGGGGGGGCACCAAAAAGAGGTGGGTTTTGGGGGGGGGTTTTGGGGGAAGATATTGGAGGCGGCCCAACCGTGTACGAGTAAGACGCTATCCAAAGTGGGAAACTGAGGTGAAATGGAAAGAAAATGGAGGTGGAAACCTGTGAACAAGCAGAGAAAAATTTCGCAAACGGGGTGTCCAAGGAAAGAATCAGAAACCCCTCAGGGGTTTTTGGTTAGATCGCAATGCAACGCATGTGTGACGCTGCAACACGGGAGGGGGGCGAGGGAAGTGGGGGGGACGAAGTGATTCATTCAGCCGTTGACAAGTGACAAAAACAACCCACAAAAAACGAAAGAAACAGTGACTCGAGAGGAAAGGCACAAAAAAAAAAAACAACCACCGCCCAACCAAAAAAAAACAAAAAAAAAAAAAAAACCGAAGAAAAAAAAAAAAAAAAAAAAAAACACAAAAAAACAAAACAAAACAACGACTGCCGAGAAAGGTGCTAAAGGTGGGACCCTAGCCTACACGTTGGGGCCAGGGGAACCAACACTGTCACCCGAAACGCTGACGGAAAACAGATAAATTGCAAAAAGCACGAAAGCCGAAGGTAATTGCTACCACAGATGAAGGACGGAATCACCAGAGGTACTTGAAAATGGGGGAGCTACAAACAGCAGGCAAAGAAATCACTGCAAGGCGAACCAAGTACACCCAGGAAAAGCAACAGAAAAAAAGAAGTCAATCTGGAAAAAAAAAGAAAAAAAAAGGTTCAGATGTGCAGCGACACAAAGGCAATTCCAAAATAAAGACGGTCGAAAAGGAAATCCGGTACACCGCTGAGTTGGCGTTGAATAGGGGCGAAAAAAACAGGGGGATAGGATTATTAACAGGAGAATCCAGACACAATAAGGGGGGGAGTAAGAACAGGCTCAGGATCTCTCGAAAAAAAATCCAGAGAGAGATGAAGAGATCAAATTGTGAGCGTCTAGCATTGTTCCTGGCTTCAAAATCTGCCAAAGGCCTGGGGGGCGAACCAGCATGGACGCAACGAAAAATCACGGTAAATTTCTGAGGAGTGGAATTAAAGAAAAAGGGATTGCATTCGAGGTTTAAAAAAAACCTCTAAAGGAAAGGGGGCTTCCCCGGTTGCAAGGATGTAAAGGGGGGGAAGTTTTTGATGGGGGGACGGGGTAAGTGGCACGCAGGGGGGGGAAATGGGGTGAAACGGAAAGGGGTTTGGTGTCTTGACGAGAGGAACGTTCTCAGAAAACGGAAGGAAAATCGGTGGCAAAGGAGACGGGCGCGTGTGACAAAACATAAAAGCGGAGGGAGGTGGACGCATGCAATTACAGATTTTGGTAAAGTTTAAAAGAAGGGACGCGCAAGCAGGGAAAGGGCCGAGGCGAAAATGAAGATTATGCTCGGGAGGCCGGGAGCAGGAAAGGCTGCGGGGCGTATGCTTTTGCAGTCAGCTCCAACGGGCGAATGAAGACACCAACAGGAGAACAAAAAAAAGCATGAACAAAACAGCAACCAAAGGGGTAACTAGACTAAAGGCAAAAAAAGAGGGCAGGATCAAAAGGGCGAAGTTGTTGCGGGGGAGGGGAGTCTCCTTCGGGGGGTCCGAGGAGATCCTGTTGCAGCAGGCAAAAGGGCGATGAAACCAGGTGAAAGTGGGGATTTCGCGATTGGGTGCACAGTTTAAAACAGGGAGCCCCATGAAAAAATATAGTGGGTTAAAGAGGGGCCGGCTCGGCAGTTACTCATCTGAGGGGAAAAACGAGGGTTGACTGGATAAATTTGTTGGCGCGATAAATGCTGGGGAAGGGAAATGGAAGTGGGCGGCTGAAAACTTTCATTGTCGGCAAATTTTTCGATGGGGACGAGTGCGGTGAGCGGAAGGAAGAGAAACAACAGAAAGTACGAGCCGGCAAAGGCAGAGGGGAAATGGAAAGTGGGCACGCGCCTGGGAAAATAGGCGGAAAATCAAAAAACTGGAGGAAAATACGACGGTAGACTGGGGATTGAAAACGTAAACTTGGAGGGGGCGATTGGGGGGGTAACAATCACGTGCGACAAAGTGAGTGTCACTTGAGAGGAAACACCAGCGGACATGGGGGAAGAGGGAGAGGCTTGGGAAAGACAACACGAAAGGGAGAAGGGGAGGGGAAAACACTATATTTGAGGAAAAAGATTTGCAGAAACGATCATGATATCTTCACAAAAAAGAGGAGAAGAAAGAAAAAGGTCGGGAACTGGGTCTGGAAGGAAGGAACTAGAGAACCGAACAAGGCTCTGCTGAAAAAAAGTCCGAGATGAAATACCCCACTGAGTTCACCAAAAGATCCTGAGCCGAGGGGGAGTGAAGATCAACAAAGGGTCCGTGAGGCCACCGGGAAGGGGAAAATACAAAAACCAATTCCAATCCACCAACTCTACCGGGCAGACTGTTCAAAATGAAGATTTCCCGAAGACCAAAAAAAAGCAGCAAAAAGCGTGAACCTTGAAAATCGAAAAAGCGCCTGGAGCTGAAAAGGGGCCGTGCTTCCCCGAAAGGGCGGATCCATGACCACTGCTACGGGAAACTTATGAAAAAAAAGGCGGAAGGCTAGCAGGGACGGAGCGGCAATTTAACAGCAGACAAAAGGAACGCCTTGAGTAAACAAAGGGTTATACATCCTCTTGCATAGGAGGTGGGGAAAAACAAGATATAACTTTAAAGGGGAAAAGTTGTTTCATAGGAAAAAAACCGTCCGATGGAAAAAGAGAGGGATATCACAGGGAAAAAGAAAGCAGGATTAATCAAATGGGTCTGGTTAACACCGAGGAACCGACCAGTTTCGCAAAAATGTATGAACAAGTGCCCAGAAGAAGGGGGAACAGACACGCGTGACAAGCCTGAGGTGGGGTCAGCGCATAAACCTGTTTGGGAAGTAAGGGAGAAGAGCTCCGTTTGAAAAGTGCAAAAACCAGAAAAGAGAACCAAGAGAATCGCAAACTCGAACCAGGCTCCAAAAGGCATAGGAAAGGCCATGTTTCAAAAACCAAAAATGTAAAGGACCGAAAAGACCACGAACGCACGAACAAAGAATAAATTGGGTACATAACCCAACACTATTAACGCGTCCAGGGGAAGTAAGTAAAATAAAAACCAGCACCAAGAATAGCGGTAAAAAACAGAACTTTTCGGCGTAAGGACGACCAAGCAAGAAAACGTCAAAAAAGCAGAAAACAAAGTCCCAGACGATCACAAAAGCACAAAAAAAATAAGCAAAAAGCGGAGAGTAAGAAAGAAAGCCTACAAGAAATGAAGATGGGCGAAATGGCAAGCAAAAACGGTCGAAAAAAGAATAATGGAACCCTTTGAGGGAAATACAAGCTGGGGGGAGAAAAAAAAGACCAAGAAGGAAAAAAGAAAGCCGATATGCTCAATTTAAATCAAGAGCAAAAA
>Ga0179591_1366614_pt1 | contig 11956 bp, 8 predicted proteins | sample CZOMad2_1_08_16f_FD_182891 | JGI IMG/M metagenome (GOLD analysis project Ga0179591, IMG submission 182891) | Vadose zone soil fungal communities from Angelo Coast Range Reserve, California, USA - CZOMad2_1_08_16fungal (PacBio error correction) | ecosystem: Environmental > Terrestrial > Soil >...
GGCCAGAAAAGGAGTTTATTATACAGCTTGAGAATGGTCTGACATGGTCTGGTAATACAAAAAAAAAAAAAACAGTAGAGACGCAAGTGGCATCGGATTGGCGCTCTGTATGTTAAATAGAATGCAATCGAGCTCAAACAAACTCTCCCGCACAATCACTAAAAAGGGCCAAGTCTCATGGGAACACTGGATAAAAGCAACACCGTCAGAGATCACTAATCAGGAGCGGGTCACGTTTCAGATAATTTATGGTTCCAAAAGATCGGGAGTTAAACAATGAAATGCAAAAAAGGTAGAAAGAAATGCATAAAGCCAACGGAGAGCAGTGAAATCGGGCACTTGTCGAGACAGTTTGAGGGGCGATTTTAGGGTTCGCTGTCAACTAAATAAACCTGAGTCACTAAATCTTATTTCTTCCAAAGAAACAGATCTCGTAAGAGAATAACAAGAGTGCCTGTGACGCGACGACCCGTCCTCCTCCTCCTTGTGAACCAAAGGGGGGGCATTTACACTTGGAAAAGGCGTGTCTCATCCCTGTGAAGCTGCGTGGGGGCCATGTGCGATACCCCGTGTTTCTGCAAACCGTGTGACGGAGATGGGGGACTGAAAGCTACCGGTAATCAGAAAATAAATGACCAAATTGGATCAAAACGTCCTCGAGGACAACGGACTGCACTGCCGACAGGCACGAATCCTTCCAGCAATCTCCGACAAGGGCGGGAGAAGGTAAAGGGGGGGCACACACACGTATCACTCCTTATGACACCTGGTAGGAGTACCACATCGGAACGGGGACAAACGCCCGTTTGGAGAGAAAAAACTTTTCCTAAACTAATGAGGGTTTACTGAAGCCACAGGGGCTTTCAGGGGGAATGTATGAGATCTTTCGCATAGGGAGGTCAGAAGGCGGGGGGAGACTTTCGCGGAAAATTCTGAACGATCGCTATCAATCTCACCAAGAACGAAAAACCACTAGGGAAAGTTTTAGGGGGTCATAATTGTCGTCCCAATGCTGCTAAAATTTTCAAAGGACGAATTGAACTACGGGGATCTACAGATAAAGGGATAAGAAACATCAAACTTCCAAAACGATTAAAAAGATCTGGCGGAGAAAAGGATAGGGGTGGAAAGAGTCTTTCGGGAAAGATGGACCCACCCTGCATGGACATGGTAAGTCAACTCATTGCAAGCCGGGGGTAAAGTCAGAGAGGTGATTGAAGGCACCTATGGGGGGAAGGGTGAGCGTTCCAATGGAGACACTGGCTGTGCGCTAGGTAGGTAGGGGTCGGCAAGCCGGCGTTCCCAAATTACGGAAACGTGGAAAAATGCTCAGTCGAAACTCCCAAGCGTCTTATTACCCATCTCTACAGAGGGGGGGATCAGCACCCGCTCTCTTCAACCGTCCGTGTTGAGGGGAGGAGTATGGAAATTCTGCGATTTATGTTGAACGCTCGGGCCTCGTCAGTTAGATTTGGAAAGCGGCGCTGCCGTTGCCAGATTCCGGCCGCCAGAAACCTGTAAAGGGGGGTTTGTTGACTTCTTGAGTTTTTAGACGGAAGGGCACAATACTAAAGTCTCTATCAAAACTAAACACGGGAGGGAAATAGATCTCTGGGGTTCTGCTTTACTGCGGAACTGAGAATAAAACACCCAGTGATATTTTTTCAGGAAAGGCGAGGGTGAGGGGACACTCTCCATAGAGGTCAGGAAATTGATAATTGCGACTAAAAATGGGAAACCAGGGGCTTCTATCTATTAGGGCAGCATACAAGCTTTTGGGGCTGGTAGAGGAATTCCTCTCCCTGGCGGGAGAGGGAAACAGCATCTTGGACTCACGTAAGCGATTTTTACACCGCAGGAAAACGCTACGTAAAGACATACGGAAAAACTGCCATACACAACAACACATAAACACGACAGTTGGACTCAAATGAATGAAACAATGAAGAAACTTGAGGGGGACTGAATTAACGAGAATGTTGGTTACGAACTCGAAAGCTAAAAGAGCGAGTTGGGGACGCGACGGGCGGGTCAGGGGGGGCGGGGGGACGGTGAAAAGATTTTTTGCGACAGAGAAGTGTCCGCAGGGTCCTGGAAAGTTGACTAATAGTGGCCGAAGTGATGCAAGGAAAATTAGCTTCTGGACGTTTTGATGTGGCTTACAAAGAAGGTTTTCAGACGAACGGTACGAACTCGGCGCTTGAACAAAAAGCTCAAGTGGTCAATAAAAGATAAGCACGGGATCCATTAGAAGGGTGAGAGTTTCCTGGAAAAGGGGACATGGGGGGACATGGCTTTATTCAAACGAGGGGGCAGGTCCCTTGGGAGAAAACGGGGGGATTCTTACTTGGGAAGGGAAAAAGAAATGCGAGGTGGCGAGGAGGGAAGTATAAGGGGGCCGGGGGAATAAGGGCTACAGGGAGGGAACGAAGGGGGGCTTGTTCTGAAGGGAGGAAAATTCCTTTTTATTCGAAAATTGTTGTGGGGAGAAGTTTTCTGGGGAGGGGATTGGGGGGGAATAAGATGTCAAGACAGCTTTACAAGGGGACCTCCCGTAGGGGATTCTTGGGTACGAACAAGCAGAGGGTCATTCGGAGGAAAACACGGGGTATAATGGGGTAGAAGCCCTCATTCGAAACACAAAAGAGATGCTGGACCTATGGGATTCAGGGCCCCTGTCCTGAGTTTAAGTCCTAGCTCTCTTCGTGGATGTTTTAGTAAGAGCGAGAAGGATCTATTACGTGTTAACGATCGGGTTGGAGGGTGGAGTACGAAAATCAACTGGTAGTAGGGGAAAGCAAACGAAAGGAGAAAAAAAGAAACTTTTATCTATGAACGGGCCTAGTTCTTGAATGGCTCTCAAAGCTGGAGACCCTGCGTTTTGCTTGCAAAGAAAGGTTGAAACCGAAACTGGGCTTTTTGAAAAAGAACAGGGGGAAGCTCACGCTCGGGGCACGATAGAAGGGATTGAGATTCTGTTGAAGCCAATTTCTCCTTGTGCTAGTGTTTCACCGCTCTTTGGTAGGGTTGTGAGGGGGGAAAGAGAGGATTTGTCGTGGAAAGTTTGGAGAGACTGGCCAGACTCGGGATCCCTGTGCGGTTAACTGGAGGAGGAGGGGGGGGAATTGCATACAAGGGAACGTTCGCCTCTGTATCACTCAGGCGGAGAAAGGGGGCTTTACTCAGAAAAGGTTGAGTCCGCTTAGTTGTTTGAACGTTTTTAACTCGGTGTGTTATTGATTCGGCTAGAGGTGCACCAAAGGCACAAGATCCTGTGGATTAGGACAGGGAGGACAAGGAGTCGCGAGGAAGGTGGTCTGGGCTCAGGAGTATTTCTTTAGGGGGTTAGGACTACCTTTGGTGAAGCAGAGGAGAAAATGCAACAAAAATTCGGTTGACTGGCGGGGGACGTCTCATCGCGGGAGCTTAAACTCGAGGAGTGGGTGGCACTAAGAGGGAGTTGGAAATCACTGTGCGCGAAATTGGGCGAAGACCTACAACAGAATTGGTGTAACTAGGGGCGAAGCGGGGACAGGGGAAGGATTGCCCATGACGATCATTACGTGAATGGCAGCCACGAAAGATTTGGAAGTCACAGTTGCCTGGGGACGACTGAGAAATCCTGACACTCTTCTAAGGGTGCGTCTTCTCGAAGAAAGGAATCGGGGCTCGTGGGAAACCGTAGCTCATCGCAAGGGGGGAACTGAAGGCCTTTGAACCTGGGAAGTATCTGGCGAAAGGGTCTTGGAAGGCGCGTCAGAGGAAAGAGTGCGGGGCGTGAGGTCACACAAGGGCATGACCTCAATAGGGGAGGCACCAGATCGCTCAGCCAAGAACGCGGGTCTTGGTATGTGCACGGCCTGGTGCTGGGCAGGGCAGTGTAGGCACAAAAATAGCTACGTAGAACTTGATAACGCAGCTTCGTCCATTGCTTGTGCAAACCATCACCGGTCCTGGGGGCTTAGAGGTGTTCAACTGCAGAAAAGCGGTTGTGTTCTCAAACAGGGAGGGAGGAGGGCTATTGGACATCTGCCTCCATCGCATCTCAACCAAAATCTTGGGAAGAATTTTGAGATACAACCCTAAAAAGAAAAAAGAAGTAGTTTTGCAGGGGGAGCAGTCCAAGGTCTCTGGCAATCGCCAAGCATATGGGGGGGGGGGGGGAAGGGAAACGGATGAAAGTAAGGTGTCAAATCTCTTTAAGGGGTGACAAAGGCGCACGTGCTGGACCTCAGCGAGGCCCTTATTAGACCGTTAACGAGGAAACGCGGGCCTTTTTTAAAAAAAACACACTAGATACAACACACCGGGGGAAGAGAGAGAGATTGTTATGCCTAACGCAAAAGGAACGCAGCCTCGTGTGTTTCCCATAAACCGGAAGGGGGAACTTGTCCGTGTCGCCAAGTAGAATACGTCACAGCACTAATAGAGAGGTACAGAACGGACATACTGAGGTTGGGAGGCCAGAGGAACTCGACCAGGCCTCAAACCTCGGGTGGGTGCTCTTGAGGGGTTCCTGAGCTCAAACCAAGGCCACCAGAAATATGGGGCGGGTGAAGAATTTAGAAGAGAGCAGACGGGGGGGAGTGATGAACACCGATGAGGACCGGTACCCCCGGAACCAGGAAAATACTGTGTTGAATTTGGGGCGCTGCAAAACAACGAAAGCTCTGTTACGACATGTGCGGAAGCAGAGGGAGTTGGTTGAACCAAAACGCCTGCGGCACATCAAGGCCCAAAAGAACGGCGGGTCGAGGGGGCACGGGTTTCTTCTCTCTTAAGGTTCACGGTATTGGGGGGGTGGGCCGGAAGCTCACACGTCAAAAAATTCGTGGCAGGGGTAACAGGTGAGACCTCTTCAACGCAATTTTTCGATGCGGCTTCCTTGAATCTAAGTTTAAAGTCTCCCTGGGCGCGCCAGAATTCACGAACGGTTTGCCAAAAGAGTTTGAAGGCAACGCGCCATAAAAAAATGGGGGGGGGTAATTCTCGAAGTAAAGAAAGCCCAATCCACCGGCGGACTTTCATGTGGGATTGCAGAAACTGTCCAACGGCTCTTGATAAGGCACACAATTCGGAACCTTGGAGTTATTCGGCGTCTGTCAAGACCAGGCCGGTCCAACGGTCAGAGGGTGGCTAGCCTCACCCATCCGTCGGGGGCTGGATCAAACGAGGGTGAATTAGGCGGGAGAAACTAAGGTACCGATTAAGATAAGTGGGAATTTTGCCTCCGAATGGACCGTGACAGGGTAGAGACACTCATAACTGAATCAGTTTGGAAAAGAAAGAATCTCGACGGGGGGGAACCCGTAACGACCAGATATTGTTGATGAACACCAGACGAATGTAGGGCCGGTCAGCCACTATTAAAATGGGGAAAGCAACAAAATACGGCCCATGGGCGTCTGTGGATCCCGAGCCGAGTTGATAAGGAACAACATAGAAGATGCATCGGCTCTCCACAGCTGCTAAGGCGAACAAAAAGGTCAAAAAGAACTGGGGGGGGGGCCGGGCAAATTATTGCCTCACGACCAATTATCTCAAAAGAGCCTCAAAACCCAAGCAGGGGTAAGGGAATCGTTAAACTCCAGACACAGTGGCACCTCAACTCGAGTACATAAGAGAGAGGGGGGCACGATTCAGGAACGGGGTAGGCTAGGGGGGGTGAGTGAAAATTAAATGGGCGAATTTCAGAGCCTGTCGATCCATTAAAAAATTTACGTACCGATTCCAAAGTGAGTAAAGAGGCATTTGGCGTAAAAAAAAAAAAGGTTTTTCGTAATTCATCAAATAAACCTGAGGGGTCAAAGAATTCTGTATGGCCCTTCACACACTAGAGAGGGTGGTGATAAAGATGGTACTCATTTGTAAAGGGTGTTGCAAACGCGAGGAGCGCTAATTGTGGGTCCTCCATTTTCATTTTAAACAGAAAGGTCTGTATCCTACTAAAGTCGCCACTGAACTGTGTCTGGAAGAGAATGACCAATCTGTTCACCAGTTCTAGAAAGGAGGTTAAGGAAAAAGCTATTAAACAAAGAATGCAGAAACAAACTTCCCAAAAAATTCGACAGGACTTCCTCTACTAAACGCATTGGAAAGGGAAGTTAGAGTAAGACCGGCAGTACAACTAAAGACAATATAGCCATTATGGCTTTAAAGTCCCAGCAGTCTCATTGCCTGTGAGCCCTACCCTACAATCCTTACCTCTGCTGTTCAGAACAGTCCCTTGACCGACTTTCATTGACATGGAGGCTTTTCCTGTTCCTGGGTTTCTTTGATTGGGATACTGTAAGACTTAACTCTCTGGTTCTCTTGTGTCGGATCTGGACTCGTCGTGTCTATTGGTTCATCGTCCCCCCGAATTATTACGCTTGAACTGCGACGTATCACAACAAATGGGGGGCTTGGGAAGAAGGGGGCTCCAGGTTCGGCATTCTACAAATTTCTACAGAAAGCTACAACTTTCTCTAGGGAACACACACCGTCGCAATCTGGTCAATATCTGGCGTCCAATAGCGCGGTTGGGAGATCTTGGAAGGGAAAGGGTCGACCACCCCATTCTTAATTCAGTACCTTGGCATTTCCGTCTTGTTGGGACGTAGTCGGGAAGGAACACCGAGTAGTATGCAGGGGACATAAGTTATCCGGGATTAGGCATAGGGGCAGCAGAAAACGTTCTCGTACAGTTTACAAGGGGGCTCCGCCCAGTGAAAGGAACCAGCCACAAAATTTCAACATATCACAGGTGGGAAAAGACGCCCTATCACTTCTTTCTATGAAGGGGGCCTCGGAAAAGCACTCCCGCATCAGGAAAACGGCAGTATTCAGTTGTTTTTCTTACACTTAGGGAGGTATTAAAGGGGAACAAAGAAAAGAACAAGATCTTCTGAAACACGTGTGATGGCGTTAGAAAGGATACCGTTAGTAGAGTGCCTTGATCACTATCAATCAATAAAAGAACCAGGAGGATTAGGTTTTCCGGGAGTAGGGGGCGGGCCAAGATCAGCGGGGGCTATTTCCCACGAAGAAGAGCTCCGGCACTATCTATCTAGACAAGGGGTGGGCTGATATGCTAGGGGGGACTATACGCATTCGAGATGTCCAATATAAGGTTTGGGAGCACGAAAGGAATGAGAAAATAAGGGTCAGCCTACTGGGTGCGGAACGTAAGAACAAGACCGCCTGCTTAAAATCAGGGGAAACCCTGTCTGGCAATGATTTAAGAAGTACACCATAATTTAATAACGCGGGGGGCAATCGTCAAAGAAGCTTTTAACGCGGAGCGCTGCGTGTGCGCGGTGGGGAAGTTGGATCGTTCTAAGCTTTCTCTTTGTGAATGAAAGGTCATGGGCCGGTTGGCCGACATGGGATAAAACAGGCATAACTAAAATTCTCAGTCGGGGGGTAAGTGTGGGATACGAGAAGTGGGGACACGAAGACCATCGCATTACTCTCACTATAGACAACGCGCAGGAGTCAAGCAGACTCGCTGCAAAACCTAGCCTGCTGGTGTTACCGTTCTTGGGAGGGACTTTTACCCAAAAGAGTTATTCTGAGGTCACCGTGTGTCTACAAGGGAGTAGTGAGGGGGGGGACACAAGCGAAGTATGCTGTCGTTGGGGGGTGTCAATTCAGATTCTTGGGACGTATAACAATGCTTGTAACGACTGACGTAAGGACGGTCCTGCTTAGAGAAAAAGTTGTCGTTGGAAGGAGACGTAACTGCTTGAACTCACCGCATTTCGCGGGGGGGAACGAAGGGGAACACGTCAGGGAGGAAAAGGTACAACCCACGCATTTTTTCAGGCGGAGGTAGCAGATTTAACCTGGGAAATTCCCTGGGAGGCAAAAAAAGGGGAGACGCTAAGCGTCCTGTCCAATGGCGACGTGATGTCTAAAGGAGCTAGTGGGAACGACTAGCAAATAGCGATAAGTAGTTAAACTAGAGTTGGGGAAGTTGAAGTAAAAATCAACGTTCAAAAACTGGGCTAGCCAGTAAGGGGGAAGGGCGAGAAAGGCCAACAGGGTTGCTTGAATTCTAGCAGCAAGGCGTGGTACCAGTCCATTTCGATTCACCCCGTAAAGATCCTCCAAAAATCACAGGACATCCCAGACGCTCAGAGGGAAAAGAAGGTTCGGGAGCGCCACGGGGCATTGAGATACGGAGAGTGGCCCAGGACATGGGTTTTGGATATTGTAGCAGATTTGGGGGGTAAAAGGAGGGCAGTGATCAAGTCTTATAACCGGTTCAAGGGGTGGGCTGGGAGAAGTCGAAATTGTTATCTGCGAAAAAAAAAAGGATCAAGAAAAAAGGGAGGAGGGCGGGGTAGAAATCTCTGGCAAGATGGGGGTTAACCAAGTTTAGAACTGGGCGGGAGAGGATAGGATGCTGTGAGCCAATAATTGTTGCACGACGGAGGCAGGCTTGAGAGAGCTTCTAAAGAACTAGAAAAAACGGTTTCTGGTAAGAACCTGGGGGGGGAGACGGGAAATGTCGGCGTCCTCTGTCCAACTAAAATCTTTTGCCAGAGGGAAAAAGCGGCGAAAAAAGGCTCATGCGTGACAAAGGTGCGCGATTGGGGGGGGTTAATTGAAAAGCGGAACATAATGGGAAGGCCTAAAAAACACCTGTGGAGGATGCTTTATGGGTTCTGCAGGAGGTGAGAAGTAAGATGACTTTATCGCGAACCGAATTTTAGTGCAGTGGGCTTCTAGGGGATGGGAGGAAGGACCAAAAATCGGCTTCAGACTGACCGTACAGTTACATACTCTGGGAAACTTGGGGTCCTGACGCGGAGAGACGTAGGGTCCGGGTTACAGTCAAAAGGACTGCACGCGAACTTAGCATAAGCGGCCTAGAAAGGGGGATGGGCAAGGTGAGTTACTAGTCGTTGCAAAAAAGTGAGTACCTTCCAGAGGGGGAAAAGCCCAACTAAGAGATGAAAGAGAAGAGTTTCGTTTATGTTGGATTCGGAGGAGGGATTTGCCTTTTTACAGCGAAGCTCGTGGGTATGATGGGATGTAGAAAGTGACAGAAGCGTCGGAGTGGGACAAGCGAAAAAATGCTCCACGCCGGCTTGGATGTCCCTGAGAAAATGCCTCCTCATATTTGGACGGGAAAGATGGATGGAAACGCACCGGAGGGGGATACAGATCTACCGCACCTATGGTAAGGTGACATAGGATGGTTTGGAAATAACTCGCAAAGAACAGGTGGTCCAGGCCGAGTTCTCTGGGCAACGCACAGAACAGATGGGTGGTGAGCTCATGACGGATTCGTGGAAGTTCAAAGCTGAATTACGTTGACAAGCACTGGCTCCATAGGAATATCAGGGGGTCAGTTACGATGGTCGTCCGGTGGTGGACTTGAAAAAAGGATCGAAAAAAAAAAAATGGGGAAAGGATGGGGGGGTCATATTCCCCCACAAAGGACGGGACCCGGGTCCACGAATAGGGCATGCTCTTTTGGCCTTGTCTCAAGTGTAAAACCGAAGCAGATGGGAAAAAAGCAATCCGTCATCGCGAACTCTAGATTGCAGAATTTCCATGGCCTCCACATTCTTTGTGGGTTCTTCGGTGAGTTTCTGTCGCAAAAAGGAACGTTTCCCTCCAGAGGGGGCGGTTTATATGGACGAGGGGGGGGATCGATCTTGAGAATCCTCAGATCGTGCCGTGGGACACATCAGAAGTGCCAGGTCCCACTCGCAGCACAATACGGTGGGGCTTGCGCGGAATCACTCGCGCTTCTGCGCCAAGTGATGAAAAAGGCAAAGATTTGGAGGGAAAGAAAAACGCTCGGAACCCATACACATCGAAGGATCACTCAACGAGAACGATCTGAAGAACTGTGTTGCATAAGAGGGGTAGTCTGAAGTGTTGTACATCACGGCTAATGGGGCAATAAGGGGTCACCTGGGTGAAGAGGTTCTCGGCTAAGGACTGAACTACTGGGGGTAAAACAAGTAAATTGCTCCCAGCTTCGGACATAAGGGTTTCCATAAATAAGGGACAGGGAAAGGACACTGGGGTATCCTAAATAAACACGATGGGTGGGACATGATCATCTAAAAAGCACAAAAAAGGCAACAATCCTTGAGTGTTCTTAATATCTCATTAGAGGGGCTCGGTCACCGGGTCTCCACGCTACAGCATAACCATGCTTCTCTGTGGGATTATATGTGATGGGGGCCGTGCACCCTGGCGGCGTCCCATGGTCGGGGGGTTTACGAAAGAATCGCTCATCTCTCCCAAATAATTGATTTGAACTGGGGGGTGTTTCAGCAGATGAAAGGTCGACACGCTTGTCGCACAGATATCATACAGGGAAGTAGGTGGGTCGGTAGCAGCCATGGGGGGTAAAGGCAAACAGGGGTAAAAAAAAACCGTTTTCTAGTTGTACCATCATTCGAAGGGGGGTCAAAAAATTGGGCAGCATTCTGACCATGTAGGGGGGGTGCGACAAACCCAGTCTCAGGACCTCACCAGTCATACTGGGTGAAACTACAACCGACGCAAATCTGGAGCGTACCAAAGTCAGTCGACGACTCCTGGTTCGAGACTCTTTCTTCGCCCTGTACCCCAATTAGGCATCAAAAGCATCTTGCGGAACAAACGAACGTTCAAAAAAGTGGTGGCTAGTACAAATGTCTCAACTCATCGAGCAGGGGGCTCCAATATGCACACAAAAATCATAATGTGGCCAATCGGCAGGATACACTGGTAGTGGCAGGACCACTAACCGGAGGCCTCATTACTCAAGATTCGAATCCTTGAATTTGGGATGTAGCTTTGCACTAAGGAGATTCAACACTAATTTCCAAGCGTATCACATTAAAGGGGGGGAGGGTGGGGGGAGGTTTTGCGCGTTATGGACTTCCACAAAGTGAACCGCATGTAAAAGGTCTAATTTGGAAAAATTTCGTAAGGGCAATGCGAAAATCTGCACTAGATACGCCGTGGGCGGGGGAGGAATAAAAGCACGACAGAATAAGAACAAGAGAAAGGTCCGCCTGTCTAGGACGGAAGGTGTTGGCCTCAAAAGCGACACCTGATTTCAAAAGGACCCTGCAAAAGGCTTGTTTCTGCGAGGTTCACCGAAGGAAGTAACAAGTACAGAAAAATGGAGAAAGTCCGCACAACAAGAAACTGACCAAACCAGTTACAGCCGCTGGAATTAAGACGAAACCTAAAGTTCCACATAGGGGCTTAGACAAGGACAAATAGCTTCCTTCCAATATCCACAAAGGTAGCATTTCTGTTGAATGTTTGCCAACTAAGAAAAAAAAATAGAATGGACCAAAGGGACCATAAACGCAGCGGCAACCAAATTGGTTTGCAAGAAACTCCCGCGGTTCACGGGAAATCGGGGTGACTGATCGGGGAGATTAAAGGGGGGTATTCCAACAAAGGAGCAACGCGTCTGGCGACGTGTCGAGGGCCCAGGCTAGCAAGCTAATCAAAAACTCCAGAATTGTGGAAAACGATGCACTCGACTCGCGGCCCAAGCTGGGTGGGCTCAGTTTACAAATGGACCTCTAAATAAATGGTCTGACATCTTAGATAGAGACGATGTCAAAGGGGTACCCACTCTTTCAAATACCGCGCCATCGTCAACGTTGTGATCTTCTCAACAGGACAAATTAACGGTGTAAAAGTCAGTCATCCTTGAACATGCCAGGTTCGGAAAGGTCCTTGGGCATATGGGGTAATGTCGGGGAACAGGGTGAGGGAATCTTAGGATAGAAACAGGGGACTAGCTTGTAGCTGTCTATCCCAAGAACCTTCAGATCAGCAAAAAGATGTCTCGCACAGCCTCGGGGAAAAGCCGTTTGTGACTTTCCGTCACAATGTTTGGTGCTATCCGAGTGCGTTTAGGAACTGGGAAACGGAAAAATAAGAATTCAGGGGGGGTGTTCGGCACTTTGGAATCACGGTTGAAAGGGGAGGCCCAACTACG
>Ga0179591_1293613_pt1 | contig 11955 bp, 10 predicted proteins | sample CZOMad2_1_08_16f_FD_182891 | JGI IMG/M metagenome (GOLD analysis project Ga0179591, IMG submission 182891) | Vadose zone soil fungal communities from Angelo Coast Range Reserve, California, USA - CZOMad2_1_08_16fungal (PacBio error correction) | ecosystem: Environmental > Terrestrial > Soil >...
TCAACGCTTGCGAGGGGGGAAGAGAAAAAAAAGGTGACCAAACCCTGAAGGATACACTGTGGGAGAAAGTGGACAGCAGGAAAATGCCGGGACGAATACTCTGACGATAAGGGCGGCTACTTAAAGGGGGAGAAACCCCTAAGACGTCCGTTAAAAAAAAGGACGCCATGAAAAAAATATGGAAGGCTACGACTAGGACCGCAGCAACGACTACCCAAGGCGCTGCTGAGCGTGTACACCATCCCGGTGGGGGGGCCGTATTAAAAAAAAATCGCCAAGAAGAAGATACGGAAAGCAAAAGACGCTGGGAGCAATCCTGTTTTCTTAAATGAAGGCCTGGTAGATGTGGTCGGGAACACAAGTCGGGCAGGGACGCCAGCTGCCGATGAGGGTACGAAAAAAGAACCTGAAGGAGGAATTAAATGTCTGCGCCGGAAAGGGGACACGCAGGACGGCACGGGAGATTCAGGGGAATGACGGGAAAGGTCGACGGGCAAACAAAAATCTTTGGTAGGAGAGGTGGGGAAAGAGTTCCTGCCGCTCGTCGCTTCTCTTGAAAACCTGAGACAAGGGTACGTTCTAGAATAGCACGTTCATAAGACGTGGAAACGGACGCGCGTACGGTGGATAGGGCAAGGGTGCAACCGGGTCAAGAAAAACCATCGGTGGACAACGGGCGGGGAAAAAACATAACTATGCTGGATGGGAGGAGAATACCGCCAAGCAGGAAGGGGTTAAAAACGAACGGCCGCTGGAAGGAAGAAGCAGATGAGACGGGGAAAGGGCCGGATAGGGAAAGGCCTACGTTCTATGGGGGAAATCGACGTATCGAGAAACAAAAAAAGACCAGGAGGGACGTGCAGGGCGCGGCAATCACCAAAAATTTAACACACGGGGCAGTCCAACAGAGAAACTCAGTTCCGGGGAATAAAGAAAAGAGGGAATCAACTCGAACACTTCGCTCCCGAAAAGAAATAAATGATCGGCGCAAGCGCCCGCGGGACCCTGGCGCCGGTCCTCGCAGGCGAGGGGGACCCTGCAGGAAAAACGATTATTTAATCCAGTAGAAGCAGGATCGGATCTTCAGAAGGGGTGGCACTACCACGAACCACCAGGTGCCGTGCCCGCCGCGATAAGAAGACATACGGAAACTCTTCAAAAAATAGACCGGTCCAAACGTCAGCCTGCGGGCCGAAAAAAGGGCGCTTTTGGGCGGGCCGCCGCGTGTCCGAAAAGGTTGATAAACGGCAGGAAAGGCTGGAGTCGAGTGGACAGACAAAGTTTAAGTAACAAAGGGCAAAAAATCTTCAAGGAAAAGACCCCCCAGCGCGGCCGGAGACCAGGCTCGCTAGGCTCTCGATCGGTCAGTTTAAAAGGGTGCAGGCAGTTGGACCATCGTAAGGCGACTGAAGCGGACGCGGACTCTCGGCGCAACCCGCCGATTGTCTCGCAAGACAACCTTATGGAGAAAAAGTCGCTCAAGAGGGGGAAAGGAAACCACTGCAACCTTCCACCCCCGGATGGAACGCATAACGACGAATCGGGGATACCAGATCCTCAACGGCATCTTCGCGCCGCCATTTACATGAGGCAAAAAACCTAAAAAACTAACGCCGACATTTAAATCCGAGAACCAATTAAAAAGGAACTAAGCTGAACTTTCTACGGACGCCGACTTCATGACCCTTCGCTACGGCGCGCGCAAAAAACATACAGGATGTTGAACGCGAAATGAAACTAGGGTTAGGGACGGACTGCGTAAAGTTCGCGCATACCCTTCCATCTTTCTAGAAAGAAAAGAACCCTTAATCCCAAAATGGGAAGGAGGATATTCAATGAGAATAGTTCAAGGAGCCGACAAGAAAGAAAAATCATTGAAAAGTCAGGGGAGGGGGGCGGTGCGAATACTTCTCTCTTAACGGCCTGCTGGGTGTAATGAATTTAGGATGTGCGGAAAAAGTCCATTCCTAAGGGTTGGGGGGGGTTCACATCAAAAAAATGCGAAGCCAGTCAGTCCTGCTTTGCTATACAAGTCAGGTCGACATAACAAGGCACAAAACCTAAGACAAAAACGGGAAAAACATCGACGCCGCGTCAAATGGTAGGTTGCTGAACTGGGACGGATGCTTAACAGATCCGGCACCTATGATTGAACTTCTCTCAACCTGTAGGGGGGCAGACTTGGGGGCATCCTTCCATACAAGATGAACTTTCTCGGAAAGACCATCAAAAGCACAAGGGGATGGAAGATCAGGCGATACTGGGAAAAAGTAAGTTATGAAGCAAAACCGGCGAGCGATGGGGCGAGCGGCAGGGCAGGGTGCATTGCGGCGACAAAAGGTCAGCAAAGGGAAGAGTTCAATGGAACACAACGGAAAATGGTTCTACGTACCAGACGCGAGGGCTGAGTGGATATGGAAACTCGTAAGGGTTCACGTCATAAACGTTAAGGTAAATGACTTGACCGTACATTATCCATGAGCAAAGCACGCCTGCAGGGTCGTGAAAGCATTAGTGCAAGGAAGAAGACAGTACGGCGACCCAAAAAAGGGCCAAAGGGCTGCGACTGTCGCCAGGCTTCACGTTCTCTTCCGCGATAGTTATTCCTTATCCAACCAAATGGACAAAATAATGGTATATCCAATCAAAAAACTGACCCCTTGAGGAAAGCATCTTTGACGAGGCGTGGGAGGAGCAGGACTATACGGGCATCCTTCGTAGGAACTAGAGCAAAGGGATGTGAAAAACCACAGGGAAAGCAGGCTTTCGACATTGGCAAGGTTAAAGCGAGAGGCTTGTCCAAACACCGGTGAGCCGCAGGGTCGGCAAAAGGATTTTCAGGCAGCTTGAAACCGGGACTGCAGCATCATCGCTAAGGGGAAGGTGCACCAAAAATGAACCTTCAACCACGTACCCAGAGGGTGCATTAAGTGCAGGCGGAAACCAGCGCACGGAGGGGGTATTCGGAATTGATGGGCGAAAGTCAACGGCGAAACGCCATTTCCAACTGGGGGTCTGGGGGGCGAACACGGAGGTCTCTGGTTGTTCGAGCTTGGCAAAGGGGAGGCTGAAAATTCTTATGGGTACAGATCAAGGGGGGTGTGGACAAAGTCCCTGGAGGAAAATTTTTGTGTGCTTCATGAAAATCGGAGCAGATGATACTGTAATACGAGCAATGAATCCGCGATAAATGTCATGAACGGTCGGAGGGTGAAAGGGTCTTCTGCGGCTAATAGGCCTCGAAATTGAGAGCTAAAACTAAATCAGAGTTTATTAGCGGAGGGTATGGTACCGAATAAGACAAAAGCTCATCAAAGGGGGCTGTATCTAAGCCTAACAGGTGAGGAGATATCAAAAAAAAAATTCTGAGAATATCCCTGGAGTTCTTCTCAGGACGCATGAAACTTAGGCAGCTAGCTTCCAACGTCCACTGTATGCAGCGGGGGGGGTCACACAGAGGAAAAAAGGCTTCTAAGGCGCCTGACGACTTGTTGACTTAAGACAAATCGCGGGAAGCCACCAAACTATGGCGTGTCCAGAAAGGGAGCAGCGGATATATAAAGCGAACAGACAAGGCACACAAAAAAAAGTAGTCAAGCAAATTTATGTGAAAAAAAGCCCCACTGCGGTGAAAAACCCTCAAAAGCGTCATAAGAGCATGAGCCCGCCAAAAAGCGGGGGAACAGAAAAGAGAGCTAACTCAAAGCTCATGTAAAGGGCGGAAAATGAGAAAAGTGTCTAGCGGGGGGAAACCGGGAAGACAAGACTTTGCGAGATTTGACCGGGCATCTGCATACGGACCGAGATGGGGTTTTAAGTGGTGGGCGATGGTGCAAGGAAGGAAGATCCGATGAGGCATGCAAGAAACAACTGCTATACAAGGACGCAACGGGCCGCATCGAAGTCAAGGGGGAGTGACAAGCCGCCAGATTTTCAGGAACCTGGCAGGGGAGAAAAGGGCAAGCAGCTGTAAGTGAAAAAATAAACAAGCAAAAGGTGTCGAGAAAGGGGGACACGTAGACCGGGCCTGACAAGCATGAAAGACCCACGGCGCTGGGCAAGAAAGGCAGGGATCACCATAATTGAAGGGGAAGAGACATTGGAGGGGTTACCGGTGGGTTGTTATAAAATAACGAAAAAAAGGCGATTCTAAGAAAGAGGCTACCCGGTCGAAGAGGAACAGGCTGAGGTGGTCCTGATTGAAACCGGGGCAACTGATCCGAAGTGAGTACTGAAATCGGGAGGATTACGGGGAGAAGGACGAAGGTGAAAGGAATGAAGACCTTCACGGTAACGTAGCAATTCGAAAGCGTATCAACAAAGCGGGAGTGCCTAAAGAGAAACCAAGCGCAGTGGACCAGTGAAGAAGGGGGGCAAGGTGCGGTACTAGGGTGGTGTCAAGGCAAATAAAAAATCCGGAACTAAAAAGGATCTACGAGGGGGGGTCTAAGACCTTTAAGGAACGAAGCGACCCTGTAGGCGGATTTCAGGACGGGGGGATGGTTCTTCTCGAAAAAAATGCAGGTCCGCGGGGAAGAGGGTTAACCCTGCCCTTCAAGGGGGCCGGAGGGTTAAATCAGGAGGAAGGACAAGTGTAGCTGATACAAAAAAGCAAACCGTATACTGACGGGGGAACGGTGATTTCAGGTGTGGAGGGCGGGGGTTGTCAATTGCGCTCGTGGGTGACAGACCTGCCGTACGCGGCGGGGCGAAAAGTGGGGGGGGATGTGAAAAAGCACAATTAATACAGACAAGGAGATTATCCCACTGGTATCCAGGCAGTAAAAGTCGAGAACACCGCGCGTCTGACACGACCAGTGTTCTCGGAAGGACGGGCGGCCAACGGAAAGAGTTCACGAATTGGGAGAGCACCTCAGAGAATTTGGGCTGTATCTTCGACTTTTGCCTGCGCAACCGCTGCGCTTGGGAGGGAGGACACTCAAATAAACGGCTTGAAAGAAGAAAATTGGTCAGAGCGTCAAAGGCATGGGGGGCAACGCGGCGGCGAGTCAAAATCATCGCGGCGTCCAGAAGGGGGGAGCGGTATTGAAACCGAGGGTCTCGATGCGGGTTGGGACATCGGCGCAGACAAGTCAGGTGAAGCAAGGGGGTCTGTTAGGGAAGGGGGGGGGATAAGGTTAGTCCACATCGCGGTTTAAGGGGGGCGAGGAGTCAGGAGTCATGAGCGGTCGGAAGTTGGATGTGGGGAACGCGATCGATCAGGGCGTATTGAACGCTGTTAAAGGGGGGGACAGCTGCAAAGGCAGGAGAGTGTTTTTTTTTAGGAATCCCTCGTGTGCAGGCACGGGAAACGGGAGGTATAGACCGCCGAAGGACTTCAACCTGGAGGCGGGGGGTTGATGAAAAAAGGTGAAACGTTGGGGAAGGACCAGCGGTCGTTGGGAAAAATAAGGGGCAAGCAAGTGCCGCCGGACGATCACCAGCCTCCTCATCTGCGGAAGGGCAGGAAACAGGGCGTCGTTCAAACTGCGGGAAGGGACGCTAAAATGCGGTCCTGCGCAAGCAGGGGTGAAGACGTGGGTGGTCGGTGCAGAAAGGAGAGAAAATTGACTTGAAGTGCAAAGGTCTGGAAGGGCACAGGACACGAGCTGCCCATCGGGGCGTATAAGGCGGATGTTAGGAGTGGGCAGACCGTCTTCAAGGCTCATACATAGACCTAGGAGATAAAAAAGAAGACTAGTATTCTTGGGTATCCTGGCGCGTGAAGGTGCTTCAGGCTGAGGACAGCGTTTCGGGGAAAAGGGGGAAAGGGCACTGTGGTATGTTCATCAAGTGGAGGGGAAAGAGACGATGACAGGTCGAGGCTCCCGGAGGAACATGGTGCTCCGGTGTGCTATGAAATAGGCACGTAAGTGGAGATAAAGGGGAGCGTAAGGAGTGTCACACAGAGGTCCCCCCCCGACACCCACACAAGGGGAGAAAAGAGTCTCAATTCTTTTGATCTGAAAAATCATTCACGGTTCGCGGTGAGGGGTGAAAGACAGGGTGGCGCATAGGGATCTAAAAATGGCTTGCCACACATTGGCAGAGCCCTTCCGCGAGCTAGTCTGCAAATTTCGCCTAAAAAAAGGGAGGAGATATAGATCACCGACAGGAGTCAAATCAGCAAGCCGTACGGCATGTTCAATCACCTGGCCCGGGACCCCTAAATAACCATGGATGGGGGACCTAGTCGTCGGACAGCCGGAATAAAGAGGTAAAGGGCGGTTCCAACAGGTGAAGGAGGGGGACATTTAATCTGGACCAAGGTCTAATGTGTTAGGTCGAGGGGCGCCACAGAGGGGGGCGGAAGACCGACATTGTATTGCGCCCTTTCGCCACGGAGGGGGAAAAGAAGGACCTGACCGGCGGCGCAGACGGCTTGCCTAGATCGCGGCCGGGAAGAGGGACGACAAAGGAAAACCCGTGGGGTTTTAGCGGACATCGCACTTGGGCGCGGGGTTTCTGGTTCCTTCAACGGGGGAAAGGACAGGCCGGCCGGCGGCCTGAACAAAAAAATAAAAAGGGGGGGGACCCAAAACCCGGGGAGAGGGGTTGTTGAGCATCGGCAAGGGCCCAATCCAATGCTTAAAGGCGCTCCATAGGGGAAGGGTGAGCATGAGAAAAGGGGGTATTCCCATATCACTGGTGGGGGGGAATTGGGGTTGGGGACTAAAACTTGTCGGAAAGTCGGAGGGAGAGATCAAACAAAACTGAGGGAAGAAAAGAGAAAAGATTCAAGCTTTCTAATGGGAAAAAAAAAAAAATTCAAACAACAAATTTTCCCACGTGAGACTGGGTCAAACTGGTGCGACGGAAAGGAAAAAGCGGCGGCAGGAAAACACGATCGAAAGGATCAACTGAAACTGGAGGCAGAACAACCCATCCTCGCCGTTTATATACCTCCGGGGGGGGGGGAAGAAATGGGGCTGGCCTTCGAGTCCGACTCGGTAGCACGAGGAGCCCAAGAAAAATGCTCGTCTTCCCACCAGACCGTGGGGTCACGTGACGAGACGCTAGCCAGCCTACGCGACAGGCATCATCTGGGAGAAGAATCAAGGTGTTCCGGATTCAAGGAAGGCCCGGGTGCGAAGTGGGGAGGATCACAAGGAGTGTGCCGAACGCTCATGCATTTGAAGAAAAAAAGCCAGGACGTCTTTAAAGGAAAAGGTCTTTCGGAGGAAACGGGAAAAAGAGCGACGCACGTGAATATTCCTACCGGCCTGGAGGGAAGCGACGAATAGTTGCACCACAGAAAGAGGGTCTCGAGGTGTCAACAAGGTGCCCGGGGACGCAAATTAGGCGGGGATCTTCTCTTCTGGTATACCTTCGAAGAGTGTGAAAGGATCCTCTATTCCTCCTGCAGGAGGAGGAAAAGTCCTAGAGGCCTCGGTGCGGTGGCGGAGGGGGGATGGGGAGGCTAGAGAAAAGTCCAAGGGCGGAACACGGCTCCCGAGCCTTTCATCACGAGATGGGATGGGGTAAAAGGCCCTTGGAATAAAGAGCGCTGCAACTTTCCGTCAAGGAATAGTCCGGAATGGGAGTGGGCATAGGGAAAATGGAGAGCTCACCAAAAAAGCTGAGACCTCCACCTGTGCGATTCGCTAAGTTCAGCAACCCGGAAATGAGAAGAAAAACTCCGTCACTTTGGCATTTCCGGGGAAGGACCGGACATCTGATAAAGCCTCAAGAACGTGTGCAAGAGCCCGAGACAACCGACTACTAGCGGAGGCTAAAGAAAATTAACGGCAGGATGCGACTGCCGCTAACGAACGGAAAGGACCGACGTTATTGAAAAACCCTTATTGACAAGAAAGCGGGGAATGCTCAAAGCTGCGCCGTCAAGAAGTGCAATGGGGGGACACCGCTGCCCAGTTCTCTACGAGAGATAAAATGACAAGACTGGGATGAAGGAACATACAGTGCGCCAGGACGAAGCCAACGGCGGAGGAGGGTGCGAAGAATGGCTCAACCTGAGAAGGAACGAAAAGGCCGTTCAAGGTATCAAACGACGTAAAGTTCGTCGCGCGGCACAGTACAGCCGGAAAGCCAAGTGGACACAAGAAGAAATAAACCCTCCTACTTCAACAGAATTCAAAAAACTAAAACGACAGCTCGATCGCAAGGTAACAACTGCGAATCGAGTGATATCTGGGACGCCTGAAGAAGGACGCTGGGCGGTGACCAGCCGTCTGCCAGACCATCCTCTTGACCAGAAAAATGATGGAATTCTCTCATCCAAGTCAGCCGGGAAATCGGCACCGCCCAAAAACTAGGAATGAAGAAAAGGTTACAACGAAGGACTTAAAAGAAACGTCACCTCTTGCTGAGGGCGAAACGCCATTTCGAAACAATACGCCTCCAAAGGGGATAGAGATCACCGAACCTTATAAATGAACCCTGACGGAACCAAGGGTAAGCCAAGACTTGGGAAAAACAGAGACTACGGGCGTCTGCCAAGAAGTAGCAGGAGAGGGTGAGAAAATGACCAGGGGATAAGAGCCTCTTACTGGGGACGAAAAGAACAGCGTCGGGCGGCTCAAAGGGAACATACGAACTGTACATGATGAGCAAGTCGGAAAAGATTTCCCGGAAACGAAAGAAAAAGGAAGGGGAAAGACCCTGGACGTTGATACGAAGGAGGTGCTGACGCATGCTGACAGGGGGGGAACGCCGGAGGGTGGGGATGAATTCGTAGAAAGTCGACGGGGGGGCAAAAGGCCTCTGTTGGTAACATCAAAAAAAGGGGACCGCTCACAAGGAGGGAAAGGGAACCCGAGTCAATAAAAGGTCAAACACACCAGGCCTCCTGAAGAACAGCCTCCAAATAAGAGACGGCAGCGTGCAGGAGAGATTCAGGGGACCTTGGCTTCGTCGACAAGCCTCCGCCCGGCCGAAAAAAAAACGGCAGAATTTCAATAGACCGTTGCAAGACCAACTTCCCCAGTACATGGGGCGGGAGAAAAATACAGCAAACGTGAAGGGAACCTGATCAGGTCTAGGGACTGAAGCGTACGACAAAACGAAGCCTGCGGGGACAATGGGAAGGCGCAGTCAATGGTTATTGAGGGCGAACAATGACAGGCAACGATGGTACTTGAGTTCCATGCAAAAGGGAGGGGTATTGTTAAAACAAGAGAGAATTAGAGGTCTGATGGAAGCAGAAACTGGCTCACTTAGATAACCGGATGTCCATGGAAGGGAACGTGTAGCAAGGAAAACCGGAAAAGAGGGGACGATTTTAACAGTTCGTGGGTCCGTTACCCGTGCCTTCCTCTATAAGGGGTAGGCTCAGGACCAACACCCTGAAGCCTGGGGGGGGATGCTTGGTAGGGAAAAAGATTGGGATTCTGCGGTCGCCCGTCGGGTCTCCGAGAGAGGTTATACCTTGATAAAAAACAGGTACAAAAACGATATCCCAGGCCGGGCCTGTAGAGAAAAGCCGAACATATTCTAGGATTACAATACGGGCCATGCGATTGAAGAACGCGACTGCGTGGGGGCGGGGAAACGAGGGAATCCAATTTCGGGTAAAGCAGGGCTTGGCACTTTGATTTCACGGGGGAAAAAGAGGACTAAGGGGCAACCGACCATGTAAAAGCCGTGCGTTGAAAAAATACCGCGAAAGGTTACTGCAAGGGGGGGAACAAGGGGTCATCATCAAATCAGAAGAGGGCCTTTCACAAAAACAAGACGAGAAGGGGGCCCACCCTAACCCGTCGGTGGTCCGTGATTGGCAGAGACGCGGAAACACCTTTTATTCGGGGGGAGGGAAAGGTGCTAAAGAACGGAGAACAAAAGGTCAAGCTGGGGAGTCGTTTCGATAGGCGCCAGGGGCTTGTTAAATCGAGGGCGAGTCGAGGATCGCGAAAAATGGGAGACATTGGGGGGGGGAATTGAAGGAAAGATCAATGGAAGACCAGTTTGGGGTGGGATGTTACAGGCTTACTGGTCTCACTGTGGGTTAAAGGATTACCCACAGATGACGGGGTTTCTTAACTCTCTGTCAATAGGAGGAGGTCGATGCGAGAAACCGAAGGTGTCATCGTTCAGAAATCCCATACAAGTTTATATTGATGCCGGTCTCCGGCAAAGCTGAGCGTCAGACGCAGCCGGCTTAGGGGAGACTGAAAAACAAAAAAACAAGGAGGAGTGAAGAATCCCCAGTTAGGAGGTTCTGCTACTAATTAGGCGAGTGAAGGCGCTATTAGTATGCATACGTCCCCCAGGCATACAAAAGGGATGCGTGTGCGCATAACAGGCGGGGGAGGCGAGCTTACACGCCCTATGGGGGGCTTCAAATCGCGGTCAGATTCCACCGCTAGAGGAGGGTCCATCTTTCGGACTTAAGAGGGTCTAATAAGCCTGAAAAACAATTATTCCTCAGTGGTATTGGAAGGGGACTCAAAAAAGTCAAAGCAGAACTCTGAGGGAATCTGGACTCGTCCGTAGAACGGTTGAACAAGCAATACCTGGGAAAGCATCATTACGGCGAAGGGGAAGGGGCGAGCTCCGGGAGGGAGATCATCAGTACATTAAACGAAAAAGAAAACGGGCGAGTTGCACCGCGCAGGAGGAAGAAAAAGACACCGAGAGGGGGGGTACGGGTGAAGTCGCTATGGGGGGGGGAAAGGCACCGGCGGGAAAGAAGAATGAGCCACTCGTGGGGGGCACAAAGCAGAACTGCTTCGTTAAGCACGGGGCAGGGGAGGGACAAGTTTCTGAACAAGCCGGCAAAGCTTTTCACAGGGACACAAGTGGAGAAAACAATGCAATTCCCTCTTGAAGAAAGGGGGGAAAGAATCTGGCAGAGGTAAAAGAGGGGAGGGAAAGTATCATTCGGGAAGAAAGCGACTCAAACGGCTCTTGGGCGGACGATGATCGCCAGATCCAGGGGGAGCCAAAGGGAAAATTGTGGTCAAAAGTTTTGAGGGAAAAGGTCTCGGATAGGGGTTAAAAAGAGGAGAACAAGGAGAAGAGAAGGGGGGGGGGCTTAAAGTTGGTACAAGGGTTGGACTACCTTCGCCGGCACGGACGGAGGAGGGGGGGGGTAGTGGGGGATGTTGGGGTAGGGAGAGGGGTGGTGAGTAAGGTAGGAGGGGGGGGGGGGGGTGTAGGGGGGGGGGGGGGGTAGGGGCCACACTGTCAAATCGGCGAGTGGGGACGTTTGTTACTACCATTTAAAGGAATTAATTTAAAAAATTACAAGGTGAGAATGAGAAAAAATTCAGAATTGTCAACATCAGCAAGAGCGCATAAGCGATGGCGGCGGGCCACCCTGTTTTCCATGGGGGGGAGAACGGCTAAGGGGTGGTGAAAGAAAAGGAAAATTAAGTGACCTTTTTGGCTGCAACCGGGGGGGGGGTGGGGGGGGGGGGAAAAGAAGCGGACAAGCCGAGCCGCAACTGATCGCCTTCTTGGGGGGGTGGAACTCAGTCAGCCAGGTAGACCAGGGATAAGATTAAGGACCAGGCCTATCTCGACACCAGGTGGGACATCTGGGGGAGGGATGGGAATCTGGTACCAAAACTGCCTATCGATCACGCGGATCGGAAAAAAGATTATGTTGAGGGAAGCACGCAACGGGCCTCCTATTCGAAGGGCCGGGTTTCGTTGATGATCGGAGGGGCTTTTGAAAAAAAAGTCTGAGAGGGGAAGCAGCCAAAGCATTAATACTCTATCGGAGACAATTTTTTATGTGAAATCCTTGCCGGATACAAAAAAAGAAATTCCTGGACCAAAAAAAGGCGGATCCGCGGACGACATGTCGAGCAAGCAGGAGCTCTCGGTCAAAAACGTGACAAGGGGGGAGTTGGAAATGAATGGTCTTGCGGCAAAGGAAAAAGAGGGGGTGTACTGTTAAAGGGGGCACCTAGGAGAAGGGTTGGGGAATGCATGCGGATTGTGGGAGGGGCGAAAGCTGGCGTTTTAGAAAACAGGCTACAGCTATTTCTG
>Ga0179591_1312394_pt1 | contig 11955 bp, 18 predicted proteins | sample CZOMad2_1_08_16f_FD_182891 | JGI IMG/M metagenome (GOLD analysis project Ga0179591, IMG submission 182891) | Vadose zone soil fungal communities from Angelo Coast Range Reserve, California, USA - CZOMad2_1_08_16fungal (PacBio error correction) | ecosystem: Environmental > Terrestrial > Soil >...
TCTCCAGACAATCATAAAACGAGGGATGACGACACTTGGAGTGTCGAGCTGTTCTCAAAAAAAAAAAAAGAAAAGAGAAGGGACAAATGGAAATTTGAGGAGGTCTCTAAAAGGGAGGAAAGGGACTCTTGGGGCTCACGGGGGGAAAGAACAGCACAGAAAGGGAAGAGCTCGTGTAGGGGGAAAGTCCGAAGAGAACATACGCAATGCCACCAGTTCCAAAAATCTTCTCAATAAGTAACATTTGCACATCAAAGCCCTGGCACGCCGATGTGGACAATCAGCCCTGAACAGGTTCAAAGTGGGCATCTCAAGAATGACGCTTTGAGTCAGACAAGAACCGTCTTTGAAGGGGGGGGGACTGTGGGAAAGACGCTCTGCCGGCTACAGGTAACTGGAGGAAGGTAGGAGAACATTAAAGAATGTCAGCCATAATCAGTTGTTGCAAGGGAATAACAGCGATCAGGAAAGAGACGGAGTGCGAGGCCTCAATCAGGGTCGAGAGAACAACTGATCGTGGTGAATGCTTTAATGGGGGGCCGCAACAAGCAAAGGTAAGCCATGCAGAAGTCCCTCATTATAGGAAAAAGCAAGCAAGCGGGAGGGGAGAGAAAACATGGAGAACGAAGGGAAGTAAAACCCACCTTCACGCGGGAGGTACAACCTTGGGGGAAGAGCAAAGAGTATTGGTTGTAGGGAAGGGGAAATCCGAAGGAACAAAGGGAAACTTAAGAAAGGCCCTCAACGGGCCGTTCGAAAAGGAGAAAAAATGGAACAGCGGGAGCGGGGCACAAAAACGGTCAGGTCCAAAAACTCTGACATTGCTGGGAAGAAGAGAGTATCCTTCAATTGGAGAACTGAAGGAGGGAAAGAGGTGTGCATGAAGCTACGCGCCGGTCGGCAATGAAGAATACAGAAAACGAAAAACCGGCGCGGAGTGTGCGGCATATCGAACAGTTGTTCGGGGAGGGAGGGGGGCGAGGGGGGAAGAGACAGGTTACTCCTAAAGGGGAGAGGAAAAACAGAAGTCAAGGAGGGGGTTCAAATAAAAGGGGATGCTTCTTCTGGAATTAGGGAAGAGTTATTCACCAGCACAACCGGGAGGAAAAGGGACGCGGGCACTTTTTTAACGCAAACGAAAAAGGCGGAGGGGCCGTGACTCTAAAAGTCCGCTGAAAAAGAAATTGATTGCTCCGGGTCCTTGAAACTTGCAAAAAGAGGAAAGAGGGAGTTGAGGGGGGAGGTGGTACGAGGTGGGCAAAGTAGGGAACAAAAATGGTTGCGTCCGGAAAGCGGAAGGAAAAAACTAAAAAAAAAGGGAAGGTCTGGAGGCGAACAATTGCGGGAAGGGAGGAGCCAAAAAAGAAGAACTACCTTGATGGCATTCTTCCTCAAGGATAGAAGAAATAGTACGACGAAAACGCGGGTGGAACAGAAAAGCTGGGGTGTAGCGAAAGCAACGAGAAAAAGGGAGGGAATCGGAAAGAAAAAAAAAAAGTTGTTGAAAAAGAAGGGAATACTGATCGAGGGAAGGGGGGAACGTGGTAAGAAGGAACTTGTGGAGTAACTTGATGCGAATGCAAGCTTCTCGCCCAGCTGGGTCAAAAGGGAGGGAAAGACTGCGAGAGAACTGAACATCCGACTAGGACCCACGAAGGAAAGAAACTTTGAAGAAGATAAAATACTTGCCACAGGCACTTACTGAAACCCGCAAAAGAAAAACCGACTACGCGAACAATCCCAAGATAAGAACAATCAACTCATCGGAAGTGAGACTATTTCAACAGGAAAAGGAAATGTGGGGAGAAAAGCAAAAAGAAGGAAAACCATGGATTTGCCTCTATCAGTGGCAAAAGGCTCCACCCACGCTGCCAAAGGGCTGCAAGAAAAAAACCGAACACAATTTGGGAAGAATTTGAGGGGAAAAGAGGGGGGTTGGAGAAAAAACCGAATGGAGGTATGTGGGAGGAAAAGGTGGAAAAAGCCATGCTAAGGCGGGTTGAGGTTCTGGTGGTGGGTGAATCGGGGGCCACCAAAAGGGGGAAAAAAAAAAAAGGGTCCCAAAAAATGATGAATAAACCATTCGAAAGGATCGGGGATAATTCTTCATAAAGGAGGGGGTGAGGGGAAAAAGAGGGTCAGAAAAAACTTCTCCGTATCGACGAATAATGATTAGGGCAAAGGGTTAAAAGGCTGTCAAGCCAAAGGCCCGCGCTTCGTTTGAGGGTCGAGGAAAGTTAGGGGTCAGAAGGGAAAGATAGGGATGGGGGAAACTGAAGCAAAAAGCCAGAAAGCTGAAAGCCGACCGGCCAAGGGTGATTGAGTGACAGGGGGGGGGAGAGTGAAGGGAACGGAAACATGGGGGAAAACAGAAGCTTCGGTCCCCCGGCCGGGGAAGGCTGGTGTGTCAGGGAGGGAACTGAAAGGGGGGGATTTGGGGGGGGGCGTGGGGTCTGTACAAAAAAAGCGGGAAACAAACGAAATGAGATATTCGGGGTTAAAGGAGTTCAGGGAAAGAACGAAGAAGTCCCGGGGAGGGGAGTGAGTAAAACTTAGGTTACAAAAAAGATCAGGCAAGAGAGGGAAGCAAGGGGCAAAAAAAGACTCTTGGTGCCGGATTTCTGCAGGGGGGGGGGGTGAGGCTCCGGCAGCGGGAAAAAAAAAAAGAGGAAAAGTTTAAAAGGAAATTTCCAAAGTTGAAAAAAGAGCAACGAAAAAGCTGCGGCATCCAGTGGAGAACTCAAAAAAACAAAGAAATGGAAAAGAAAGTGGACATAGCGAAAAAAAGTGAGTGTCCTAGCTATTTTTTTGAAAGGGTAGGGGGGGGGGCGCAAAGATGGGAGACCCACGGTGCGGGAACTAGAAATCTCAAAGCCAGCACTTTGCCCAGGGAGCGAACAACACAACAACAAGGAAGTAAATAGGGACGTCGAAGCTTCAAGTAAATTGAACAGGAGGAAACTGGGATCCAAATAGAAAGGAGGGTCCAAAAAAAAAAGAAAGAAGGGCGGAGCACATCATAAAGAAAACCGGTACCCCAGTGAAAGGCCATCTTCCATTAATCGGTGGGACTGGAAAGGGTAATTCCATAAGATTCAGGGGGAAAGGGGGGAGGGACAACTTAAGAAATTCGAAAACGGGTGAAGTGCCGTTACACTGTCCTCTGGGCTCAGGGGAATGAGAAGGAGAGTCACGAAGGGGGAAGGAAGGCGTAGCCCACGAAAAGTCTGGAGAAGAATGGCTGATCCGATGTGGAAAGGAATCGGAGCGCAAAAGGAAAAAAAAAGGCGAAAAAGGCGATATTACACCAACCATCAGGAGGAAAACGGAATAAAAAAGGAGGTTTTCCACGCAAGGAAGACAACGGACACGCACAATCCAGACTAGACCTTCCTCGAAAAAATTTTAAAGAAAAAGGGCCGGCGACCTAAGCTGGAGGGGGAGGGGCTACGAACATATGCAGAAAGGGTAAAACAGAAAGTGATCAAAGGGGCAATCAAGAACAAACGGTCGGATGGGACAAGGTAGGGAAGCTGGAAAGACCAGCCCGAAAAACAAAGGAGTGGACTCCGGGGAAAATTAAAAGGAGAGTCCCGGGATCGGTTATCCGAAAAAGCAGAAGGATTTAAAGACTGCCGCCGGAAACGAAACACTCAAGAGCGCCAAAGAAGTCATAGAGGGGGGGGAATCGGAAAATTGTGGAGAGGGGAGGTTTAAAGAAAGGGGAAGGACAAAAACGAAACGACTGCTACGATCGCTGACTTGATTAAAATCCAACAGGGGTAAGACAGTTGTGACCAAGTCGCGAAATAGAATAGGGTGGAAAAATGCAATCTCAAAGACTTTGGATGCAAACGTCCGCACAGCCATCAAAAAAAATTCTCACCAATGCTTGACGGGGGGGCGATTGGGGAAAGCCACAGGGGGGAGTTGGAAGAGGGGGGGGAAGACTACTATTTTTTGCCTATCAAAAAAAGACAAGAGGTCGGAGCGGGGGGTGGGGGGAGGAGAAAATTGCGGACTAACAGGGACTTCACGAGAAGGGGGAGGGGGGGGGGGGTCTACGCGGGAAAGGGGGGGGTTCAGATAAATTGGGGAACCAAAACGTTGCGGACGATGGACCGCAAGCCGGGGAACAGGGGGGCTCATCTGTCGTCTACCCGTTACTCTGCGTACGGGGAGTCCGAGCGAAGGGAGGTAAAAATGGGGGGGGTTAAAGAACTGCTCGAGGGTGAGAAAAAAGAGTTGGTAGAAGATTGGGAAGAAATATGCATACTAGACGTTAAGAACAAAGAGATGGCGTTGAACAAAAAAAAGACAACAACTTTTTTGAGGACTCGTGACGCAGTAAGGAGAGGGGGGGGGTACTTTTCAGGAGGAATTTTTCAAAAAGGGGCGTACCTGATAAAAACGCATCCAAAAAAAACAATAGGAAGCATGTTTGCGGAGATGCCCCAATAGGAGAAAAATTAAAGCTACGCAACAAGAGGAAAGGGAGGTTAGGAAGAGAAGTACGAAACAAAACCCTCGCGCCAGTTTGCAATAGAAGGGGCAGAAAAAAACAACCATGACGTAAAACGAAGAAAAGAGAGATTTCACGGAAAGTTTTAAGACGGAAAGGAACTAACGGTTGTAAATACTCCGGAAAAACTGTGGGAAAAGGGCCAGCGACGAAGAAGGCACCTCTGTCGGGAATTGATTAAGGGAAGGAAGGGGGAGGGAAGAAAACCACGTTTTTTGCTGGGGGACGGGTGGAAAGAAACTAGCCAGCTAAATCACGTAGATCGGGGGTACCGAGTCACCAAGCCAGAGCGGACCGTCTCCACAAAGGGGATGGTGATTCACAGAGGGCCAATATTAGTCACGAACTAGAACCATAAATCGTAGGCATCACAAGGAGAAAAGCGAAAAAAAAATCATGGGCCAACTAAAACCGCAGTATGCGCAAAATAATTCCTAAGAAAGGGAAAACTTGACGGGAATGAAGAAGGTGTGAAAAACGGGGTCAATGGTGGTAAAGGAAACCTTGGGGGGGAAAAAGACGATATTCGGGTGCGAAAAAGACTTAAAGCCCTTTGAATGCTTTAAAGGGAAAGACGGCAAGAAGGCAATTCAAAAGAAGAGAATTTGAGAAAGGAAAAGGGGGGAGGACCGTCTAGGAGGGGAGAAAAGGGGGGGCTACTCCTAAAAACGTGCCGAACGTAGGCTTAGTGTTTAGGAGCTTTGGATCGTAGAAGGGTTAAGGAGAGGGGGGGTAGCTGATAACGATAACGCGAACATATAGAAGTCATGAAAAGTACGAAGGCATGCAGCGCTCCTTGATCGGAGAGTGGAGGGAGGGTCCTGAAGACAAGGGGGAAGTAGGAGACACCGTAGGTGCAAGCTCCCCATGAAAAGGAAGCGCAGACTATTTTGATCCAGGTAAAGGAAAAGCTTGGTCACGGACTACAGATGGTAGCGCTGACCAAAAATGGTCCATATATAAAGAGTCTTCAGTTGGGGAGGGTAGTCCAAAAGGGACAGGAGAGTCCAAGTATGCGAAAGGTGCACCCTTAAACTAGGTGGGGGAGCCGGGAGTGTCGGCCGACTGATTATGTAATAGGGCGGAAGCGCACAGAAAGGAGATGACGGACTGGAAGAGGTTTTCTGAAAGGGGAGGGGCTTGAAAAAAGAGTCAGGGTTGCAAAGCAGACTATCCGCAAAAGGGGCGACTGATTGGGCTTTTGTGCAAAAAACAAAAAGCGCCACGCAGGGGGGGGTTCGCATCAAGAAATTCGTGAAGCACCGAGTTGAGTTTTGAAGGGAGAAAAAAGGGCGTCAAATCTATTAAAGATCGCCAACAAACAAAAAAAAGGAAGGGGATATGGTTGCTGTATGAGTGCCGTAGGGAAAAACTTCTAAGAAACAAGGAAAATTCAAAATTGCGTGAGGCCGACACAACAGGGGGAAGCGTGCGCGAACCAAAAAGGAAAGAAACGTCGCACAGGGAAGAGAGTTTGGGGGAGGGACCTTGGCGTCCTTCCGAGGTTCCGAGGGAAAACAACAAGAACCACACAACTGCCGAGACCTTGCTTTTGAGAAAGGAAGAGAAGAGAACAGGGCACCAGGGGGGGACAAAAGAACGCCTTGTCAAAAAAGTTCTACTATTTTAGACCGCAGAGTAGGAAATTTCGCATCAAAAAATTGCCAAGGAAAGGGGAGCCAAAAGATTTGAATCAAGCAGGGAAATGCTCGATGTAAGGAAAGAAAACGTCTCCCGAATTCAAGGGGTCGTCCGGGGAAAAAGAAGGAACTTAGTGGGATCAAAGGATGAACACTCGCGGGCCGAAAAATTGCGGGTAGGAAGAGTTTCAAAACGGGTCTCCATTATCCAGGGAATAAAAGGGAAAAAGGGGATGAGAGGGGGAACGATTAGAGTGCTCCTCACTGAGCACGAAGAAGGGATTCGGGGAGCTGTGAGAGATACTCTAGCGTCAAAATGAACCGAGCGAAAAAAAAAGCTATATATAAAATTGAGCAGAAAGCGTTCGCGCAAGGGCAGGAGGAAGCAACCACGAGGGGAGGGCACCATCACCTTCAAGAGGCAAAACTTGGTGAAAAAAATCCAAGAAACGGGATTTTAAAATTCTTGGGGGGGGGGAAAAAGCGAGAAGAGATACCAGACCCAGGGGGGTCGCCGCTGACTTGGAAAAGTTCAAAGGGGGCGTCGCGGTTTCTCCACAAAACGGCAGGAAAACTAGGAGAGGGGCACGCGCACGGTAGACCGTAAGGGGGGTCAGGAAAGGACCGCGCCTGTCACTTGAAGATTAGCGCGAAAAAAAAAACAAACAGAAGTGGATGGCAGATACGGGTTATGGAGGGGAGCGTGGGGGGACATGGAACTGTGAATCCCAATGGATCACTTGCTGGCGACGGGGCGTGGTTGGGGGAAAGGAAAGAGAGACGACGTGCTGCTGAGGGGATGGAAAGAGAGGTAGGGTCACCCAAAATAAGAATAAAAGAGCTGCGCCTCGCCGAAGGACAAGGGGGCAAAACCGGCACCCACTTCAGGAAGAGGGGAAGGAGGAACAGTCGTGGGGAAGAGGGACCAAGAAGGATAAAAAAAAGGCCTCAGTTATTCGCGTAGGAAGGTTGACAACTGGAGGCACGGGAAAACGAGATGCTGATTTGTGAGGGATGGTAAGAAGGGGGGAAGGGATTGAAAAAACGGAGAATATTTGACCAAGGGCGAAGAGGTTTTGTCGTCCGTAATAGATTGACGATAAAAAAGGGTCTCGATGGCGTGAAAAAATTGGCGGCAAGATGCGGCCCAAAGAAGGGATTCACAGGGAGCCGTGCAGAATTTGCGGTGGGGGAGTATTCTAGAAGAAAAAGGACGCAACAAAGCCCGCGTAGTTGAACAGGGGTGAATCAACGAAAACGTACCTGCGGACGCGAACGCAAAGGTTGGAACTCCTGGGGGAAAAAAGGAAAAGGCAAAAGCAGTTATCTCACTCAAGAAGGGAGTGGGGACTTTCACCAGGGAAGGGAAGGCAACGCTTCAAGCCAAAGAGTTTCAAAAGAATCAGAGGGAAAAACACAAAATGACACGACTACTGCAGGCAGGTGAGACCTAAAAACCAAACTGAAACAACGAGGTCCTTAATAAAGGAAGACGAGAAAGAACATCACAGAAAAAAACGCTAACATCGTGCCGCAAAAAAGAGGTAGGAATTTCACAAAACGCAATTGCGATAAAAAACAAAAAAACCTTCCGGAAGAAAGGGCGGGGGGGGCCGGGAGGGTCTTATGAAAAAGGGCTAGGAAAAAACAAAGAATTCTGTTCCAAACAACCAACAAGCATTATGGGTGGAACCAAAAATGGCGGTGATACCGAGTTTATTAGTCAAGAAAGTTGATATTAGGGGCTAAAAAGTCTTTAGGGGAGGGAAAAGGGATCGGAAGGGGGGAACGGAATGCAACAAACACTTGGGGGTGTGCCTCCGTCCATGGAGGGGTCGGAGCCGTCGCGACGTTCGCGTAGGGGGTGTCGGGGGAGAAAAATGGGGGTCAGTGGATGAAATCTCGGGGGTGGGTTCAGCGGATGTAATAGAGAAAACGTGTTGGGGGGGGTCGGGGAAGATTGGTTCCGGGCCAACCCAAAAATAAAAAGGCCGCGGGAGATCGGGCAAAAAAATCAGCAATGGAAAGGGGGCAGGTCGTCAGGATCGTGAATGGGGGGACGTAAAGGAAAAGAAAAACCCCTGCAGAGACCGGGAAGGAGGGAGGTGGGCTCGGTAGCCGTGACTGGTACCATACCCAGAGGGACAAAAAAATGCTTCTGTCCGGGAAGAAACAGGGGGGGAAAGTTAGGTTTCCTCGAAGAAAAGAGTCTGGCGGGGAACCACGCAAGTGCTGTGCATAGAGAGGGAGGAAGCAAATCGGAGACGGAAAGCTGATTTGGAGTGGACGCACCTTTTGGAAAAGACGGAAACAAGAGGGGATCATGGGGGAAAGCGTTCCGAATCTTGCGAAACGTGTGCACGGGTAGTTCTTCAGTAGCTTAGTGGAACCGGAGGGGAGCGGGAGGGGAAAAAATCTAGAAGAAGAAAGGGGAGGACAAGGTGCAACCAGAAAGAAGGTCGGGACAAAAGAAGTTACTGGAACTCTTAACAAAATAGAAACTTCGGCAATCCTCCAGGTTCTAACTAGACAACCAAGAAAAAAGGGGGGGGAAATGGGGACAAGAACCCCACCACACCTTAGGTTCACTAGAATTTTAGAAAGCTATCGCCTTTGTGGGGGTTGTGTCTCAAATGGGGGAAAAAGGGGACACCCTGGATGGGAAACTGAAATAAAAGAATCCGAAGGGAGATATCTCTCTCAACAACAAGGGAAAAGAGGTCTACTTCTTAGGGGACGTACCTATTCAAGGAAGGGCGAGAAACGGGGGCTCCCAATAATTGCGAAAAAAAAAAAGAGCAAGTTAGGGACGCGCATCATAACTATCCGAGCCTGTTGTGGGAGGTTTCGCGAGGAAATTGGCGGTTGCGGGGGGTCTGGGGGGGAAGCTCTTTGCAGCTCAAGGGAGGGAGTAGGGAAATCGGGGGGCCGACGTCGGAATTGGAAAAACAGGGGGGGGGCGCAACTTCGTGGGGGGGAAGATGAGGGGGTTCAGGGTTAAAAAGGGAGTTCCGAGAATTCAGGAAGTCCCGCGCAATAGGCACCGCAAAACGAAGGGAGGAGGAACCCTCCAAGCTTTCACGGGGGAATAGGTTAGGGGAAAAAGGTGAAATCCAATCCAAGCGGGGGAAAGCGGGAGTTACAATAAGACCGAAAGGAAGAGAAGGGGGCCCACGCACGGCGCGGACAAGAAAACACCTCTAAAAAAAAAAGAAAGAAAGATGAATGATATCACCACAGATCTTTGGGAAAAAAGCTAGGAAATTCTTAAATTTGCTAATTCAGGGGGGGGGACCGAAATGATCCCATAGCACATACTGTCAAGAGAACAGTAAGGGAAGGGACAAAGCCTGCGCGGGGGGGAGGGGGGATAGGAAAGACCGAAACATTCCCTATAGTTACCCTGGAAAAATGAGGGCAAATCCCTTTATCTTTCAAAACGCCAAAGAGCGAGCGCGAGTTGCCCGGATTAAAAGGGGACGAGGAAAGGGGAAAAACCATCACCGATCTCCACGAGAAATAATAGGAGGGGACTGAAGGCATGTTGAGAAACGACCGACTAACGGAACCGTAACGAGCAGGACGACTGGATTCGAAACTCGTACAAGAAAGGGGGGGTTCAATGGATGGGTTAACAGGAAGCCATAAACGAAAAGGAGGGCCAAAAGGAGAAATTCGTTGGGGGGAGGAACTAATTCGCATTGAAAACCAGTCTCAAAAGGTTCGTAGCGCAGGGGTGGCACCAAAAACGAGCGGGAAGAGGGGTGGATAACTCGAGGGGGGGGGGCCGACTCAAGGGGAGCAATCAAGCCGGTCTGAATGTTTGGGATAAAACCACGTGTGAAAAAAACAATTGCGGCGGGGAAGCCTTTCCCAGGAGGAAGAGGGTGTCGGGGGACTACTCGGAAAGGGGGGGGAGGGGTTTCTCGAGAGGAGGGGCAGGTTGGAGTGATCGATGGCCGTATTCTGCCAGGCCCGTTGGAATCATTCTGGGTGCTAAGGTGCTCTGCAGTCGTCGGACGCGCCGGAATTTTGGGAAGAAAAAAAGGTGGGAGAGACTCGGGGGACTTCGAGGTTGAATAATCCGAGCTGCATCAGCACAATGACAAGAAATAAAAGGGAAAACAGGTTTTTGGCATCTTCCACCGCTGCGATGGGAGGGGAACTCTCTTTCTAGAGGGAGGTAGGGAAAGGTGATGACTTTACACCAAAGGAAGGGGAGGTTTAAAAAAAACTTAGACTCCAAAATCCATAAACCCTCACTGGGGAAAATGCCAAAGGAAACAGCGGGGGAAATATCGGCCGCAAGATTGTTCGACAAACCGCCAGCTACGAAATAAAGGAGTCGCCGGTAAATATTAGGGAAAACAAAACCCGAGGGAGAGTGGGGGGGAAGATCCGTGCTGGGAAAGACCGCACATAACAAAAATCAGCATCGGGTGAGGGATTAAAAAAGGGGTGGAATGGAAAGAGTATCACAGGGGCCAGGGGGGTTGTATATCTTGTATGAGGTGAAAAGAAAAACCGAGGCGTAAATAAACTTCGGGGCAGATGAAATTTAGTAGGGATTCTAAGACTTAAGAAATCCTTAAAAAGACAGGGGAGGGGGGATGGAAAGGACCCCTCTCCATCAAATCAAAGTCAGAAGGAGCCTCTTGGAAAAAGAAGGAGATCAGGACTGTGAGGAAAATGTTGGAAAAATGGGGGAGGCAAAATTGCACTCAAACACTATTCAACTAAAAGAAAACAGAGGAGCGGCGCACAAGGACACAAGGAGAAGTCGGAAAGGAAAAGGCCAAGCAAGGTCCCGGCTCGCGAAAAGGGGAAGGGTCACCTGGGAGGAAGAAAGAGAAGAGGGACCTACTCTAAAGCTTAGTAAAAAAGTTCAGCAGGGGGTACCTGACGTTTGTTTAGAACTGAGAAAGGAAAAAAGAGGATAAGAGCAAAAGTTCGCTGGGAGAAAAAAAACTTCAAGGAAGGAGGGGTTAGATAAACAGATGAATATCGTGTCCGAACGACTAAAGGATGGGAAGAAAAACAAGGTTTCGGCGAGGGCGGAATTTGGCAGGAGGAACAACAAAAAAGGCTTAAAATGTGGGTGAAGACCGTGCAGCCTCTACCAACGGAAAGAAGAGATTGCTTCAAAAAGAGTACTTTTATCGGGAGGGGGAAATTCGAGAGGGGGATCAAGAGACAATAACATCTAATAGGCTATCAGATGAGGGAAGAAAGCAAAGCGCCTCCTTTGGACAGGAGATCTGTTGAGAGGGGGGGGAGAAGGATGACTTTCTGACACGGGAAAAAAAAGGAACAGCTCAAGGATAAGAAGGGAGGAGGGATTTGAAGTCCTATGTCGTTGGGGGGGGTACACTTAAAGACGGCGTGGTCACGGAAAAAAAAGACTCTCGGGATAGAGGGAAAAAAGGGAAAAAAGGTAATCTAAATGAGGGGAGATTGAAGGGGAAAATCTAGGGCATGTCCCAAGGGGGAGGGAAGGGGAGCGAAGTTGGGGAAACGATAAAGGGGGTTCCCGTTCATTGCAATCCTGGGAAGGAGGTCAAAAGAAAGCGCAAAGCAATTAAGAGGTACGTCGAGGAGGGGTTAGTGAAAAAAAGAGAGAAAAAGAGAAAAGATAAAAAAAAAGGTGGAGACTAAGCCGAGCGAACGGCGTCGTCCTGCGATGGCTGGGGGGGGGGCCGGAACCTCGGAGAAAAGGGGGAGGGAATCATCTACCTTCTGGGAAAAAAGAAGAAGGGGGCGTTATTGGGGGGAAGAAAAGGCCAGCAGGTATAG